>Ga0315322_10000630_pt1 | contig 26527 bp, 23 predicted proteins | sample M110021515metaG_FD_203461 | JGI IMG/M metagenome (GOLD analysis project Ga0315322, IMG submission 203461) | Ammonia-oxidizing marine archaeal communities from Monterey Bay, California, United States - M1 100m 21515 | ecosystem: Environmental > Aquatic > Marine > Intertidal zone | place: USA...
ATGCAGCCAGCTATGGAACTTTTTACTAATCATCTTGATATCACAGGTCAAGCTGGCGGGGCAGTTCAGTTACTCTCAACAATTTGTGAGGAACGCCTGAATGATAGATCTCTTGCTTTAACTCTCCTAGGGAATCTTGGAGATGTTGATAGTGCGGCTCCGTCATTCGCGTTATGGGAACTTGGTCAAATGGTCGCCAAAAACCCGACCTTAACCACAACATTTGATCAGGGAACTTCTGGGCTAGAAAAACGGCTTCGCCAATTAGAAGACTGCCAAGATTTTGTGTCTCAGTTTGATTTGTTTTTAGAGCAATTCGGAAGCCGCGGCCCTAATGAGTGGGAGACTGCATGTGAAACATGGGGGACAGAACCAGCATCAGTTTTAGTTCTCATAGATCGAATGAGATTCGCTGATTCCAATAAGTCACCGTCTGTGAGGGCAGAGAAACTTTCCCACAATCGTGAGCAAGCGCTATCTGATGCAAGATCGCGACTAAAGGGTATAGGACTATGGCTGTTTAACAAATCTTTTCATGCATCAGTACTTTTTTCACAGGCTAGAGAGAGGTCGAAGACAACGATTATTGATCTAATCCATGTGGCGCGTTTGATCTCTCGCGAGCTCGCTCAAAGAACATCCTCGCAAAGAGAGAATGGAGAACTTATAGACCTTTGGTTTGTACTTGAAACTGAACTAGATGAGTACATCAAAAATCCAACCGAATTTAACACAAAGATTTCAGATAGGAAAAATGTCCGTAACGAACTTTCTAAGCGAATCCCCCCCTTTATTTTCGAGGGTGATTTACCAGACCCTTCCACATGGCCGCTCCGCGAAGAACAAGATCTGAAGAAATACCCGACTCTAAGAGTCGGGGATATTCTAGAGGGTTTTGGGGGGTGCCCAGGAATAGCTGAAGGAACCGCCAGAATTGTGAAAGATCCTACAAATCCTGGCGATTTGGGACCGGGTGAGATCTTAATTGCACCATTAACTGACCCATCTTGGACACCGCTATTCGTTCCTGCAGAAGCTGTGGTCGTTGATGTGGGAGGACAAATGAGTCATGCTGTCATAGTTTCCCGAGAATTAGGAATGCCTTGTGTCGTAGCAGTTACTGATGCCACCCAAATAATTAAAGATGGTTCACAAATTCGGGTAAACGGATCCACAGGTGAAGTAACGCTTTTAAGTAACCCTCAAGAATAAATTTGCTATACGAATGCGTTTAGAAGTTGTGGGTCTAGGTTTCCCTCGGCATAATTGAATGCTCAGCGCGGGGTGGAGCAGTTTGGTAGCTCGTCGGGCTCATAACCCGAAGGTCGCAGGTTCAAATCCTGCCCCCGCCACATTTCTTGCGAGAATTCTAGATAATTGGCGGTCTGCCAATCCGGCATAATGTCGAAACAGTTTTCCATTTCATAACTGTTCTTTCTAACGGGTTCTTCCTCAAGCCCTGATAAATACCTAAAAGGATTGACTTCAAAGATCTTGGAGATTGTAAATTTCTAAGAATTGAAATAAATAACCAATTTAAAATGTAAATAGGGATCAGAATTGCAGGTAAATTACTCCTTGCTATCCATACCCTATTCCTCGCAGTTAAACGGATTCCTTCCGAGTGTCTACTGGGTTCCACATGAGGATGTTCTACTTTTAAATCTGCGTCATAAAATATTTTCCATCCGGCATCAATAATTCGCCAGCTTAAATCTGTTTCTTCCATTCCATAAAAAAGATCCCCAGAGTAGCCATTTACTTCATCCCACGCCTTTTTCCTTACTATGCACGCCCCTCCAAGGAATCCAGCAGTTATCCCAGAAATCTCAGCGGACTTAGAGCCCACTCTAGGTATATGCCTTCTACTAGTAGCCCCAAACTCATCAAGAATTCGTAATGCCACAACTCCCAATGAATCATCATTGCGGAATCGAGTAGCAGCAGCTGCTAGTAGGTCTGAAGGAATAATTCTTGCGTCATCATCTAAAAACATGATTAGTTCACTATTCGCAAAAGAAGCTCCATGATTGCGACCAGCGGGAATCCCAACATTGGTATTTAGCGAAATATGATGATCAGCTTTCACTTCTTTTACGGCTTCTAACCCATTCCAGACCAAAATAATCTCTGTCTCACAAGCAATCTGCCGAGAAACCGAACTAATTGCTTCGCTTAATTGGTTATGCCTATCTCCCATAGAAAGAATGACAACAGAAACATTTACAGTTTGATCCGAATCCATCAATGCATTCTACTTGAGACACAAATGGAAGATGAAACACTCTAAACTACAAGAGTGAATGATTTGCCTTCAGTACGGGAACTACGGACCGTTACTCAACCGGAAAGTGTTGTTAATCGACCAAATGCTGAACACTGGATGGGGAGACTGTATTTAAGGAATTTGTCTCCCTATGTGACACGAATTGCGCTTCGAGCCGGCCTATCTGCGAATTCTGTAACAGCATTGATGATTCTTATCGGGCTCATAGGTGTATGGAGTTTCGCCTTATCGGGCCCATTAGCGTACATCGGGGTAGCTGGCGTACAGGTTTATTTATTACTTGACTGTGTTGACGGTGAGATAGCAAGGTTCCGTGGAACACAATCTGCAAAGGGTATTTACCTTGACCGGTGGGGTCACTATGTAGTTGAAACCTCAATGTTTATCGCTCTTGGAGTACGAGCTTTCAATGGTGATGAAGTGATGTATGTAGTTATTGGACTATCGGCGGCGTTGTTGGCTGCTTTGACCAAAGTTGAAACGGACCTTGTTGACTCTGCTCGATTAAATTCTGATCTTGGAGTTATGCCTCAGTCAGCAACTGTAATGAAAAATAAAACGCTTGCTGCCGGAAGGAGTATCATGCGCTTTTTCCCATTTCATCGATTAGCTCATGCAGCTGAGGCATCGCTTGCGGCGACGGTAGCGATAACCATTGACTTAGTTCGAGATGATCTAGTGGCATCAAGAGTGACAGTATTAGTCTTGGCAGCGATTCTAGCGGTGGTTATGCCTCTGCATTTAACTAGTGTTCTGTCATCAACGAGACTTACTTCGCAGAACTGACAACCCGCATCTGATCTTTAATGCTGAAGAAAGCCTTAAGGGAAACCCCAATAGCGGAAATTAGGCAGACTGGTGGCCAGAGAATGAATAAAACACAGGTAAGAACGGTTCGTTCTTCCCATGAGAAGAAATTGTTCTGTTTAGGAATTGGTGAAATAAATTTCACTTCGGTCAAAATGATTAAACGATGCATTGCGAAGCAAAAGACACTTACGAAAAGGATCCATTCATACTGATCATTAGAAAGAGAAATACACCCTAGGAAAACAAAAATCTCTATTGATGTGGTCATGACAGGGCCAATCCATACAGATCTCCTTTGAAGAGGGAAGAACGTCAAAAGAGTTCCAGCGAAAACACTGATTATAAACCCCGCATTTGTGTCGAAGAGTAAAATCGAAACAGCTAATCCACATAGCACCAACACCGTAAACTCTCCAGGCAATTTCGGTAACAATTGGGAAACCTTTTTTGCAGCAAATCCATCATCTCTCAGGAGTTCTGTATAGGTATTTTCTTTTCCAGCTCCACGGATGATTCGACCGAAAATCTGGTAAATCGCAGCGAAAGAACTCCAAATTAGAAGAACTTTCAAAGTTGCTAAAGGACCACCGATAATCACAACGATTGAAATCAATCCCATTCGATCCCCATATGGGAATGTAATGAAATTCTTAAAGCGTCGAGGAAAGGAAATAAACCCTAAAGGGCTAAGATTTTTTACATCACCTTGTGAGCTAAGTTTTTCGCGATGGCTTTCAAACGATTGATTGATTTGTGACCTCAAAACGTAAATACCAAAGACAGCGCATCCCAATTTCCAAGAAACATCATTATCAGCAGCCCCAATCGTTAACCCGCCAACGATAATCAACTCCTTTATCCGGTCAGAAATCCAATCTAACCAGGAGCCGATTTGAGTGAATTTTCCCGCCAGTCGGGCCAACTGCCCATCTGCGCAGTCAGCTCCGAAAGCTAATTGGACAAGGACAGCTCCAAAAACATTCATCCAGAAACCGCTGACCGCAAAACATCCAGCAGAAAGAACTGCTAAGAGAAACGATAATCCAGTTATCTGGTTGGGGGTGATAGAACGAGTAGAAGCCCAGAAAGCAAAATATTGTGACCAAGGGCTGATTGCGATAGTTGTCCAGAGGTTGTCCCAATCCTTTACAGCAGCTTTCCTAAGCAAAACACGTTCTTGGTTCGGTCTTGCATGGATATCAATATGTTTCCGACGGTCTTCCATATCGCTGAATCTTCTGATCACAAAACCACGTCCATCTACCACACGAACTTTTAAAGCTCCAGAAAGTTTTCTTAACACGATAAGGAATCCATCTTCGTTAGTTGAAGATAGATTCTCTTCAACCAGAATCTCCCTAATCAAGCTCGTTATCTCTTCGTCCTGGGCTTTAATAATTAACATTCCTCCATGTAGAGCGTTACGCTCAGGACTATCCACACTTAGGATCCAGTTTTCATCTACAGCTACATCAGTTTGCACATTCTCGTCTACTCGTCCAACTAGGCATCTTGTCCCCTTATTAATTGATGTGAGCATCAATTGCACTGTCCCTGCCGTCGGAACCGCATCGGCCGAGATTAGAAGAACTTCCTTCTCCTCTTTATTGAGCAATTGCAGGAGATTACCTAGTTGGTCCATTGGAGATCCTTCAAGAATACGTAAATCGGTATTTGAAGAAGGGAGAATCCCACGCAGAAACGTTTCAAACTCAGATGTATTATCTCTATTGGGATGGGTAAATGAAATTACAAGCACAGGTAACCTATGTTTTTGCCTTCTCAGAAATCATGTCAATATTTGCTGTGGCTCTCTTATTAGCAATTTCATTAAGTAGAGAATGGAACTGGGAAGTAGATGACCCTGTAAAATCTCCAAGAATTTCTTTTCGGGCTTTAACCCTTTCACCGCGAAGAGGATCGGTAGTAAAGGCATTCTGATTCTGATTCCAAGATTCATGTGTCGTATTAACAATGTACGACCCCTGAGTAGTTGGGTAGGAAGATCGGATTTCTGACTGACCTTCACCTCTTGCATCGCAGATGAACATTGGCTTATTCGAAGCTAAAAAATCACTGGCAACGGAAGATATATCACAAACTACCGCATCCACTTGGTTGAAAATATCGTGTAAAGGTAGATCGCTTTCTTTCCCGACAAACTCATGAAGGGAATAATTAGCTTCTATATTTTTATTTTGGGTGCTCTTCGAATCATTGGTTAATGAAATTATTTGTTTAATCTCTTCAAGAATCTCTAATAATTCAGGTTCGCGACTGCCTGTAAGTGGGTGGGGTTTAACAATTATTTTTATATGTGGCTGATTTCGCGATAACCAGTCAAGCATGGGTAGTGCAATGCTTTTTACAGATGAGTAGTTGCTATCTGAATTATGTCCCTCCCAAGTCGGGGCATATAGAATAGTCTCAATTGGTTTTTCCTGTTTGGAAGGGATGATGGAGTCTGTCACGGGCCTTCCAATTATCCGGAACTGTGACCTAGGGATAGAGATTCCATTTTCTTCGTATCGTCGTATAGCTGTTTCACCAGCAACTGCGATTAGGTCGTAAGCCCTTGTTACTTTTGAAGAACTTGACCCCTTATCACTTTCCCCATGAAGAAGTTGCACATGGGTTATTCCCGCAAGGCGTAGAGCATGGAAATTACGCATCCCATTATTCACATAAAGTATTCCTTTTACGGAGTTTGGGATTGCTTTTTCAATATCAGTAAAAGTCCGGATCCACAAAACAGGAATATCAGGTGATAGTTCATTTAGTGGGTTAAGGAGTTCATGTTCTCGAGTAACGATCGCAAATTGATGTCCGCTGCTCTTAATAGAGGGGAGCCATTGCTCTACTTGATAGAGGGAATCAACTGAGTCAGCACTGAAATATAGAATGAGCTCAGGGGCATAATCATCAAGCTTTTTGAAAATCTCTTCTTTAGAAGTTTTAATTGACTGACTCAAAAATGTTGAAATTAGAGTGATAAGGGAATAAGTCAGAAGTATAAAATTGATGATGATATGAATAGTGAAAGTCCATATAAGGATGGAATTCGTTTCCTTTGGTGAAAGGCAAAATATTAGGATATGCAAAGGTTCAAGAGCAGATCCAAAAAATTTAAGCGTCGTTCCTAACGACTCAAATATGGAAGTACTCAGATTCATCAATCCATGGCGATCATTATCAGCTTTAGTTTCAGGGAAACCTAAACCACCGACCTCTAATCGGAATGCCCTTCCCGAAAATGTCGGGATAATAAACATTGTGATCAGGTGTGAGGCAAGGCAAGCCAAAGCTAATTGAATCAACGCTGAATCTGTAAAAGTTTTATACAGAACTACGAAGAACCCTAAGGCTCTTAAGATGTATTGGTTAGCGAGTTGCTGGGAGAAAAAATAATTCTGGAAACGTTTCCAGACGTTTTCTAAGTCCACTGCCCCCAGTTTGATAGCCGCTCTGGAACAGCTAAAGATCATGAGGATCATCAAAGCTGATAGTCTTAGCAAATCTAGGTACAGGAAAAGTAGGTATGCAACAGCAGAAAGACCGCAACTGACGAGAAAAATCCCTATTCGATTTCTATAGATCCAATTCACAATCGAACTTGTATAGTTTGCCCACTTATAACATCCGCATCCGGCCCGATAAGGAACCTTGTCACTCTTGCTACTGCATCCGGTTGCATAATCGTTGACTGATCCTCATCTGGTGCCAGAACTTTACGAAGTTCAGTAGCGGTTCTACCCGGAGCAAGACAATGAACACGAATGCCATAAGGTTTTAATTCCTCCGCCATGGTGTTTGAAAAATTGACCATCGCCGCTTTTGAAGCGGCGTAAGCACTCCAGCCTGGGCGAGCTGAAATACCTGCTGTTGACCCAATATTGACAATGCTCGGTGCACTGCTTTTCGATAGAAGCGGAATCAAAGATCTAGTCATCAGGTATGCAGAGAAAACATTGACCCGAAACATCTCTTTCCATATTTCAGGTGTTGTTTCCTGTACCGATGTTGGAGGAATTGCGAAACCTGCACAGTTAACTAAAGCATCTAAACCTGAGTAATTGTTTTCAACTTCAGTGATTAATTTTTCAACATCGCTCTCTTCAGCGACATCACCTGCAAAGACTGAGATTTCACAATCAGGGTTAAGAATAGAAATCTTTTCTTTCACATCATGGAGAAGGTCCTCAGAACGGGCAACCAGCATCAAGGCTGAAGCATCGTGAACTACTTCGGCGGCTATAGCGGCCCCGATCCCTTTACTTGCACCAGTGATAAGTATTCTCATGCGCTAGCCTTCCCCAAAGATAAGTGTCTCAGCTATGACAAGATCTTCTGGATATGTGATTTTAATATTTTTTTTACTTCCCTCAACGAATATGACTTCATACCCCATTCGATGAACTAGAACGCTATCTTCAGTAGCAGTTTCTCCATTTTCCATTGCTCTTTCATGGGCTTTACGAATCACGTCGGTATTAAACACTTGAGGGAGTTGCACATTGTGAAGTAGCGATCTATCGAGCTCATTTTCCATGGTAGAACCACCTACTGCAACGGTGAATGGGATTTGAATAGTCGGCACTGCACAATCTGCGGTTACAGCTAGGACACGATCAATCAGTTCGTTATCAATTAGAGGTCTTGCCCCCTCATGGATAAGAACCCTTTCACTAGTTACCTGTTTGAGCCCTTCGACCACGGATTCCTGTCTAGTTGAACCACCTTCTACGACAACACAATGTGAACTAAGGTGGTAATCCTCTAGAAGCTCTGTGATGTCATCAAGATTGTCCTTTGCTGAAGTCACAATCACACGGCTTAGGCCGGCATGGTTAACCAACCTCTCCAGCGAGAAAATCATTACTGGCTTTCCCCCTAGCCGAACGAGCTGCTTGTCAATTTCTGAACCCATTCGACGGGAAGACCCAGCGGCTAACAGTATTGCATCCATAAAATCTCCAGTATCAGCAGTAAACGTTACCATATTAAAACACTCGCGAATCTTAACCCTTTAGGGTTTCCTTAAAATCAAAACCTGATTTCTCAAACGCGATAAGAACACCAAAAGAATATTGCAATCTTTGCCGACTTATGGATTTACAGAATTATGCTTTTCATAGGTAATATATGATCTAACCACAAATAAGGAAACAACCAATGGCCACCGCAGTTCTTCTTGCCGCAGGTAGCGGAGAGCGATTTTCAGGGGAGACCTCAAAGCAGATGGCCCACCTTGCAGGTTCAACAGTACTTGAATATTCCCTGAATGCATTTGAGAAGAATCAAGAGATTCAAACAATAGTTCTAGTGACCAGCCAATCACTCATATCTGATGTTAAACAGTTGGTTGGTCAGAAGTTTAAAAAAGTAAGTCAAATTATCCAAGGTGGAGCGACTCGCTCAGACTCTAGCTCAGCTGCGCTCAACACCATTGTTGCCGGCCCGCAGGAAAAAGTCCTAATTCATGATGCCGCCCGCCCCCTAGTTTCACAAGGCATAATTAATTCTTGTATCAATGCATTAGACCACAATGAAGCAGTTGTAACAGCTTTACCATCAACAGATACAATTCTAGAAGTAGAAGAGGGTAATGTAATCTCAGTTCCCAAAAGAGAATACCTATGGCGTGCCCAAACTCCTCAAGGGTTTCAATTGGGAGTTATTAAGAACGCCTATGAACTTCTTGGCAGAGTCACAGACGATGATGAGTTTGTTCCAACAGATGACTGCAGCGTGCTATTGCATTTCTCTCCGAAAAGCCGCCTTGCGGTCGTTTATGGTTCAGAGACAAATATAAAGATTACTTATCCAGCTGATTTATCTTTGGCGGAGACATTCATTCACTTAAATACACTATAGATCCGTCGCAGAAAATAATATGTTGGTAGTGAGTAGTTGATTAGATAACGTAATCCCGACTTTAAGTACTTTCCGTTTCCTCATAAGCTGATAGGACTTCACTAACTTCCCCGTCCTTTCTTAGGACCCCCTCATCAATCCACAGAGCCCTTGAACAGGTTTTTCTTATTTCCCCAAGATTATGAGTAACCATTACAATCGTTCCTGCTTCGGCTTGCATCTCTCTTATTCGATTAAGACTTTTTTCTCGGAATTTCTTATCTCCAACAGCTAAAGCTTCATCAATAAGCAATATTTCTGGAGTTCTAACAGTAGCAATAGAAAATGCTAAACGAGCTCGCATACCACTTGAATAAGTTCGCATTGGACGGGCCAGTGCTTCTCCAAGTTCTGTGAATTTTTCTATTTCTTCAAGTTGGTTACTGATTTCATCCATTTTCAAGCCCATTGCCAAGGCACCTATCTCAATATTGCGATGCCCTGATAATTCAGGTTTAAGAGCTGCATTAACACCAAGTAAGGCAGGTTGTGAACGAACGCGGACAGAACCCAAATTAGGGGGAAGAAGGCCGGCAATTACGCTAAGTAGCGTACTTTTGCCTGACCCATTTGCCCCTACTACACCTATAATTTCTCCTTCAAAGATTGTGTTTGTGACACCTTTCAACGCATGGACCATTGTTGATTCTCTTCCGCTGAATCCCTGAGCTGCAAGACGTCGAAGAGTTAGGTGCTTATCAGCAAAAACTTCATAATCGACAACAACATTGTCAAGATGCACGGCGATCTTTCTTTCTTTAGATTCCATAGGCAGCTTCTCCTCGCCTGAACCAAGAAACCCCTATAGAGAATAAGAGAATCGTCCATATCGCAAGAGCAAGAACTTCAGAATAGGAAACCTGTCCACCAAGAATCGCCCATCGGTAGATTTCAAGAATATCGAACATGGGGTTAGCGATGAATAACTTTTGTAATAGGTCATTGGTTACGTATGCATCAACTGAAAAAAGGACACCTGAACCATAGAAAAGAAGTCTGAATAAGAAGGGAAGTATATTCTTAACGTCTCCGTATAACGATGTAGCACGTGCTGCGATAAGAGCCGCCCCTATGCTCAGAATAAACTGGACGAGAATTAGCACAGGAATCAAAAGCCAACTCCACTTCGGGTTAGCACCTGTGACTAAACATGTTGCAAACATAACCATTAGCCCTGGGATGAAAGCAAGAAGTTCAGTAGTAACTGAAGTAATCGGAAGTAACGCTCGGGGGAAACTTATTGATCGAATCAAACCACGATTCTTTATGATGCTTTGCGATCCGGTAGTTACTGCTTTCTGAGTAAAAGAAAAAACGAAGACTCCTATAGCTACGAACGAAACGAAATTTGAAACCCCCCTATCTACTTGAAGAATAACTCCGAAAATTAATGCATAAACCGTTATTGAAAGAATCGGATTGAGAAGGTGCCAGACATTACCGAGTAGGGTCCCCATCTGCTGACTTCGTAGCTCATGGCGGGGGACTTGAGATAGGTATTCTCTTCTTTCCCAAATCTTTTTTGAGTATGTGAAGAGGGAACCGTGGTAACCCGGCTCTATTAAATCATCTACATTGAAACTTTCACTTGGATTATTCATGTTTCAAACTCCCAAAAGACCTTATCAGTGTGACTTCGCTACAAAGTGATTAGTTCCAACTGATTAAACGTTGAACAGAGATTTTGCTTAAGTACGCCTTGTGAATCTTTTCTCAGATACCTTGGAAAGAGACTACAATTCGTTAGCCGAACAGAGTGTGAAAGCAGAACCGGAGGTATTAGTGCGCTTGGTTAAGCCATCTCTTGGTGATCTTTTAGCTGGTATTTCAGTGGCGTTGCTAGCGCTTCCTCAAGGTCTTGCTTATGCAGAATTGGCAGGTCTTCCGGTCCAGCATGGGCTATATGCTGCCGCCTTACCCTCACTTCTCGCTGCCCTGTTTGCTTCATCACCATACTTACAGACGGGTCCTGTAGCGTTAACTGCGCTCTTAACATATGGTGCTTTACAAGGAATTGCTGAACCACAAACATCCTCATATGTAGAACTCGCTGCATTATTAGCGTTCTTAGTAGGAGTTATTCGCCTCTTTTTGGGATGTATTAAAATGGGGAAAATCGCAAAACTCCTTACTGATCCTGTAATTCTTGGCTTTACTTCCGGGGCAGCAATCTTGATTGTTTTTTCTCAGTTACCTAAATCATTAGGTGTTACCACTGCAAATACCGGAGTTGTTTCTTCTGGGTGGGAAGCATTGACATCTGTAAATCAATGGAACTCATCAGCAATCATATTTTCTATAGGGACCATATTCGTAATTTTCGGTGGTCGGGTTTTGCACCGGCTTTTCCCAGGCGTTTTATTAGCAGTTATAGCTGGAATCCTAATTAGTAATCTTTCAGGTTATTCCGGCCCCATTGTCGGAGAACTTGATAGCGGATTCATTTCATTGAAATTCAGTTTCAAATGGAGTTCGTTACCGGACTTGATCCTTCCTGCGTTAGTGATAGCAATTGTTGGATTTGCGGAACCAGCAGCAATAGCGCGCACATTTGAGAAAGAAACGAAAACGAAGTGGAATCCCAACAAAGAACTTGTAAGTCAAGGAGTGGCGAATATAGCTGCAGCATTCTCTAACGCTTTCCCTGTAGGTGGTTCATTTGGACGAAGTGCCCTGAATAAACTTGCGGGAGCCTCATCCCAATGGGCAGGTGCAATTACGGGAGCATTTGTTTTGGCAGCATTACCTTTTATTTATTTACTTGAAGACCTGCCTACTGCAATTCTTGGAGCAACAGTAATTGGAGCCGTCATAAAGTTAATTAAAGTTCAAGAAATTTGGACAACTTTACAAAATTCAAAACCCGATGCGTTTGTAGCTATTGGAACTTTAACCGCAACAATCTTGACGTCTCCAAGAATTGAAAGAGGGATTCTAATCGGACTTGGGTTAGCGTTATTGGAGTATCTCTATAGAAAGTATGCTTTTCAAACATCAGCAGAAAAAGACTGTAGAAATGAATCAAGCAGACCAACGTGATTCGCTGATCTGCTTGATTGTGGTCGGGACCGGCGTCGATCCGGTGACCTACCGCTTTTCAGGCGGCCGCTCTGCCAACTGAGCTACCCGACCCCCACAAAATTCTTTCTCTAAGAGAAAGAATTAGTGGCGGTCCCGACGGGATTTGAACCCGCGACCTCCGCCTTGACAGGGCGGCGTGCACTCCAAACTGCACCACGGGACCTTATTATCAACAAATGTTACTTGTTGTTTGTTCACCTATTAGGTGATATGTAGGTTCAATAGAACCGGTTGTCACTCTACGCCATGGAAAGGCATACACCAATCTATGGAGCTACGAAGAGTATTTTTTTGTACCCCGTACGGGATTTGAACCCGTGTTACCGGCGTGAAAGGCCGGCGTCCTAGGCCGCTGGACGAACGGGGCAGGACTCCCCAAAGGTGGGTTCAGTCACGATACCAAAGGTATGAGCCGGTCCGACCAGAATTGATTAATAACAAAGATTTTTTATATTTTTTCTTGAAGCACGTCAATTATGGAACTTAACATTTGGCCGAAGATTTGGAAGAGAATCCAGATGTCATAAGACGGATCTGTTTCACTAGGACTATCTTCATAATCTTCGGAAATATTGAGACGTTCACCGAGGAATAAGCGGAGAATATTTAGCGCCCGCATCATTTCAACAAGATCATTTTCCATAACTTCAGCTTTCGCTAATGATTTAGTTAACGTCTCTAAGGCCAATGTGTGTGAAGAAACTAAATCGTCATGGATCATCGATTGGTATTCATTTTCAGCTTCTGGTTGATCAATATAGGCAGGAGGGAATAATCGTGATGCCTTACCGCCTCTTTTTTGGAAAAAAGAATTAACTTCAGCTGAGATGAAGTAGATTAAATCTTTTTCATTTTCGGATACCGCAACTTGATAATTACCATTTTCTAACAAATTTATATTCATAGATGTCTTCAGTCTTCTTGGATTGTGGCCCAAAGCCCATATTTGTGGAGCCGAAGAACATCTAATTCTGCCTTCTCTCTTGACCCTTTAGAAACAACCGCCTTACCTTTATGGTGCACATCAAGCATTAATTTCTCTGCCTCTTCTTTGTTATAGCCAAACAATTTTTGGAAGACGTAAGTTACATACGACATCAAATTAACGGGATCATTCCAAACAATAACTACCCAAGCTTTTGAGAAATCCAACTTTTCGCTACTTTCTAGATTTTCTTTGACGGTCACTGACCCATCAGGAAAGGCGATAAGAGATATTTCTAGGTCGGACTCAACAGATTGCATTACGTATTTATCCTTAGATAGCGGGAGATTTATCTTTTGTCGGCAAATGAAGTGATAAACGTAACCTTAATGTAAGTATCCAGATTAAAGTTGCGCCCGCAACATGGAACCCCACTAAGAGAGCTGGGACATTAGAGAAATATTGGATGTAACCGATAGCTGCTTGAGCAATAATCGCTACAAGAAGATTCTGTGCTTGTGGTAAGGATGTGGGTCTATCTGTTTTAATTTTCAACAGAACTATAAGCATTATTAATAAGAAAAGAATCATACTAATTCCATGAACCCTAGTTACATCAGGTACAGCGAAAGGGAGCCTTTCCACTTCAAGGTCTGAAACGGATAAATTCATAGAGGGTATTTCTGCATCTAAAGCTTCTTTAGTTTGTTGGCTTTCGGATCCGCTATGAGGTCCGGAACCAGTCACAATGGTTCCAGTGACTAAAACTATGGTTCCACATAAAACTAGGAAATCAGAGAGTTTCTCCAGGCTTCCTCTAGCAGAACGCCTTATTTGTCTAATAGTCAGAGATGAACGGTAATCAAGTTCGACAGCATTCCAAACGAGAAGCATTGAAATAAGGAAGTGCGTGATAACCAGATTCGGTGGTAAGTGTTCTTTCACAACCAGCGCTCCGACAAGGATTTGCACTATGACGCCTAGTACAAGACCTAGCGATAAATAAATTAAATCTTTTCGTCTTGGTGTTCTGAATAGAGAACCGAGCACCGCAATCATTACTGCCAGTGCGACAAACCCAGTAATAACTCTGTTCACGAATTCAACCATGGCGTGAACATCATCAACTTCTGCGACGAGTTGATCGTTTTCGCAGGTGGGCCAATCAGAACATCCGAGTCCAGAGCCGCTAAGCCTTACCGCTGCTCCAGTTACGATAATGAAAGCTAGGAGAAATAATGATATGCGTGCAACCTTTTGGTATTTCACTGGCGTTATTGAGATACTTCCCATAGCTATAGTCCATCACGATGCTTCTATAAACGACACTTCAGAAAGAAAAATCTTTCTATTAGTAATGAACTTTCATATATCTTGGTGGAAACAATCAGTTGCGCCTAGCCTCGCAATATGGGGATTGAGACAATGCCAGTTATTTCATTGAAAAGTAAACTCTTTGGCTTTATAGCGTTGATGAAACTTCGAGTCGTTGAGTTGCTATTGATAACAACTGTGCCGACAATGATCGTAGCTGAAGAAGGTTTACCTTCCTTGTGGTTGATTGTCGCAACTCTTTTTGGTGGCACGCTTGCAGCAGGTGGGGCAAATGCCATCAATATGTATATAGACCGGGACATTGACAAGTTAATGGAACGAACGAAAGGACGTCCGTTAGTAACTGGGGTTCTGTCGCCAAGGGAAGCATTAAGCTTCGCTATTGGCATTGAAATCTTAGCGTTTGTTTGGCTTTGGTTATTCGTAAATTTCCTTAGTGCAGTTCTCGCTACCGCTGCTTGCCTTTTCTATGTTTTTATATACAGCCTCTGGCTGAAAAGATCTTCAACTAGCAACATTGTTATCGGGGGCGCAGCGGGCGCTGTTCCAGTATTGATCGGTTGGTCATCGGTCACGAACTCTTTAGCTTGGCCTCCAATAATTCTATTTTTGCTAATTTTTCTTTGGACCCCTCCGCACTTTTGGGCTCTTGCTATTCGTTATCGAGAAGATTACTCAAATGCCGAAGTCCCGATGCTCCCAGTTGTTGTAGGGACTAAAGTCACTGGTTACCGAATGGTCTTATACGCCTTTCAAGTTTGGGCGATGTCATTGATTTTTGTGCCAGTGGCCGATATGGGATTAATATATCTGATCAGCGCCATATTTTTAGGCGCTATGTTCACGTTTTTTTCATTCCAAGTTATGTTAAAACCAACTAGGAAATCGGCAATGCGACTTTTCGGCTTTTCTATTACCTATATAACAATGTTATTTTCACTCATAGCGGTTGACCAACTAGTTCGCACAGGATTTTAATCACAAAGTGTAATTTAAAAAACAAGCCGAATTTCTCGTTATAGTTCGGCTACAAGTCGTTCTGGTGACTACAGTCAAAGGGGAATCCGCTGCAAATTGGAGTGGATTGTTTAGCATGTTTTTTTGCTTAATTTGAAAGACTTCGTTCAGATATACTGAACGAAAAAGAATCACGTGACAGAAAATCAAACAGAAACTGAATCGAACACAGATGAATCAGCGTCAAGGCCTCTTGAACTAGGGGGCCTTGCTGGCACCTTTGGCACGACTGATCATAAAAATATAGGCAAGCTCTATATCTTTTTCGGATTGACTGGGGGACTTCTTTCGCTAGTCCTACATTTCCTTGTCCGCATAGAGAGAATCAATATCGGGGGAACTTCTATTCTTGATTTCGGTTCAAGTAATCAATATTTTCAAACATGGAGTCTGTCTAGAACGTCCTTACTTTTCTTCTGTGTTGTGCCTCTCATACTTGGTTTAGCTACCTATATTGTCCCTCTCCAAGTTGGGGCACCTTCAATAGCTTTTCCTCGAGCTGCAGCAGGCGCTTTTTGGGCATGGCTTATAGGAATAGCGATGCACGTCGTCACTGTCTTTGCAGACGGTGGTTTAGGAGTCCCGGAACCAGTTACTCAATTTGCGCAAGGTATGGATCCAGAAGCTACTGAATTGGCTATCTTGTCCATTGCTATGGTTGTAATTGCGATTCTTCTAGCATCTATCACACTTATAACAACCATTATCACCCAACGCCCACAAGGAATGACTTTATTTGAGCTTCCATTGTTCAGTTGGTCAACACTAGTAGCAACCGGAATATGGATTTTGACTCTCCCAATTTGGTTAGGGAATTTAATGATTGCCTGGGTGGATTTTAAAGGTGATGATGCCCTCCGGTATGGGAATGTGGCAAACATATGGGACCAAGTATCGTGGCTATGGTCGCAGCCCATGATTTTCGCATTTGCAATTCCAATTCTTGGTATAGCTGGCGAAATAATCCCTGTTTCGGCAAATCAATCTCAAAGACAATACGTGTTTCAGCAAATAGGTATTGGAACATTAGGAGTTCTATCATTCGGGGCCTTTGCTCAGCCTTTCTTTAATGCCGATGTAAGTAACCAAGCCGTATTCGTAGGGATGGGCCTTATTATTATCCTTCCAATTCTCGCCTTCTTCGGTGGTTTACTCGACACTTTGGCAAAAGGCACTCCTAAAATATCTGCTCAACTCATACTTGCATTGATATCAATGCTTTCCCTTCTAGTCGCAGCAGGTATTTCAGCGTTGCACGTCTCCGGACCAGCCCTTGGAGCAATACAGGAAATTGACAGTGACTGGCTTGGCGGAATTATTGATTGGCTTAAAGACCTACAGGGAACTGTCATTGCCACGGCAGTTATGGAGCACGCTCTTATAGCAAGCATCCTTGCTTCGATAGCGGGTCTATATTACTGGGCTCCAAAGATGTTCGGGATTAAATTAAATAATAACGTTGGGATTCTTACTGGATTATCAATATTTGGCGGGCTTCTCCTCTCAGGTGGAAGCAACCTTATAAATGGGTTCCTTGATGAAGGCGAATCTGTATACATGACTAATGCTTACGAGGGGGTATGGGACCAAGGCGCAGTCGAATTTTTCAATGTAATCGGATTAATAGGTTCCATCCTTTTGATAGGCGGAATTTCACTAGCCATTCTTGACCTAACCGTTTCTGTCATTCTTGGGAAAGGTGACACACAAGATGCAGGAAACCCATGGAATGGACACACTCTTGAATGGGCGACAGAGTCTCCACCCCCATCAGGTAATTTTAATGAACCACCCATTGTTCACTCAGAAAGGCCACTCTTCACTTCTGGGGGTACAGAGCAATGAACCTCCGAACTACTGACCTCCCTGCCGCACCACCAGTCAGAGGTAGAACTCCCTTAGTTGCAACAGGTTTTGCTGTCGCAGCCATGTTGATGTATTTCGCTGGGGTTTTTGGCGTCTATCTAAAAGAACGAGCGCAAGTACGTGCAGAAGGGTCATCATGGATACCCAATAAAGTCACAATTGAGCTTACCCAACCCGGAATGGTTATTTGGACACTTCTAATTTCTATTGTTGTAATGCAATGGGCTGTCTACTCGATCAAGAGAGATGACCGGCAACATGCTTTATTAGCAATTGGAACAACTGTGGTAATGGGAGCCATGGTGATAGTGCAAACAGCTTGGCACCTTTCGCAAACAAATCTAGTTGCTGACGAAGGACCTACTACGGCAGCAACCTTGATCTATACGATAGTTGGTAGTTATCTTGTCGCAATCGTGATTGGGATGATCATATTATTACTAACTGCTTTCAGAACACTTGCAGGACAATACGGCAGCCACCAAACAGACGGCGTTGTCGCGGCCTCGTTGTATTGGTATTCGCTTGTGTTTATTTATTTCATTATCTGGATCGCCGTCTTTATAGCAAAGTGATGAAAGGAGGCCAATAATGTTTTCACCAGGATTTAGACTCTTTATGGGGTTTGCAGGATTTGGCCTTATAGCAGCTTTCTTTTATGGCGTTGTCACTGGTGATGGGGGTGGCGCTGACTATCTTGGTTTCATTGACTCAGAAGTGTGGGTAGGTGCGGCAAGTCTTGGCTGGTCTGGAGGAGTAGGTGACCACGTTGGATATGTAGTACTTGTCATGTTCGCTATTGTCTCTGCGGGATTAGGAATAATGCTCACTGCTTTCAGAGACGCTGATACCGATGCTGTTGCAGAACTCAATGATGGAGAGCTACCTCCAGCTCAAAGCCCCGTATCGTATAATTATTGGCCTGCTATCGGAGCACTTGGACTAGGGACACTGGTTATCGGGATAGTAACTCATGCAGCCATCTTTACTGTTGGCTTAATCATTATTATCACTACAGCATTCGAACTTATGATGAGCGCTTGGTCAGATAGGGCTAGCGGAGATCCAATTGCGAATGCTGAACTGCGAAACCGACTAATGAAGCCAATAGAAGTCCCAGTTCTTGGAGCAGTTGGAATTGCGGTAACTGTTCTTTGTGCTTCAAGAATTTTTCTAACGGTTTCCAAGTCCTGGGCGATCTGGGTAGCAGCTATTCTTTCTGCAATTGTTTTCCTTGGCGCACTCGCATTTGCCCTAGCTGAAAAAGTTAATAGAAATGTCGTCGCAGGTGTTCTTGCGACCGCAGCAATTGGGCTACTTACATCAGGAGTCGTTTCAGCAGTGATAGGGGAAAGAGACATTTCTCACCACCACACCGGTGAACATCATGAAAGTGATTCCGAGCATCACGATGGTGATTCCGAGCATCATGAAAGTGATTCCGAGCATCACGATGGTGATTCTGATCATCACGATGGTGAAGAAGGTGACAAGTGAATCTCTCTAAACTTGGCCAAAACCCTCGGATCAAGCAAAACTTGGCACGTAGGCTTTCGAAAGACACAGACATGCAATCCTCACCAAGACGGTATCTAAAATGGACATTTCTCTGTGTAGTTACTGCACTATTTTTCCTAACAGGATGTGCTAGTAACGCTCCTCTAGATTCGCTTGACCCTGCAGGGAGAAAATCAGAAGGAATCAGCGACCTAATCAACCCAATTTTCATAATCGCTGGCATAGTTTTTGTGTTCATTCAAGGTGCCGTACTCTATATCGGTTGGAAATACCGAGTCCGCGCTCCCAAAGAAAACGAAGAGACCTTTGATGGCGGATACGCAGATGAAGAATTTCCTGAACAAATACACGGTCACTTTGCTGCAGAGATTGGTTGGACGATCGGCCCAACGATCCTTATGGCTGCAATTGCACTCTTTAGCGTCGGTTTTCTCCTTAACCTTGATGACGTTGATGCCGCACCAGAAGGTGCAACATATCCTGACGTCGAAGTTATAGTTGTTGGTCAACAATGGTGGTGGGAATACCACTACTACCTTGACGGTATTGAAGGTGCCAACCAACCAGATTTCGTAACTGCTAATGAAATCGTGATACCTGTTGACCAAGATGTTCGAATCTACACAACATCACGAGATGTAATCCACAGCTTTTGGATTCCACGTCTTAACGGAAAGAAAGACGCTGTTCCTGGAAGGACAACACCTTGGGTAATTCAATCAAATGAAGTTGGGCGCTTCGCTGGTCAATGTACAGAGTTTTGCGGCTTGAGCCACGCCTACATGCGCATGTATGCCGTTGCACTTCCTCATGAAGAGTTCTCATCTTGGGTAGATAACCAAATACAATTTAGAACACCACTCACTGAAGATGACCCCAATTACGAAGGTGAACAACTCTTCATCACAAACTGTGCTCGATGCCATGCAATAAATGGGGTGACAGGACGAGAAATGAATGGGGAGACCGTTGCTGACTCAATGGCTATGTACGGCAATATTGAGGAGTTTAGAAACCACTCAGATGGCACACTTAGCCAAGGAAAATATGCCGGTGCAGCTAACCTAACTAGTGGGGCAGCCCCCAATCTCACACATTTCGCTTCTAGAAGCAGCTATGCAGGATCTTTCTTTGAGCTATATCCAAATGCTCAGGAAATAGCAGACGAAGGCGGATACCTAGACCTATCAGAAAATGATTATGCCCGAGGTACTCTAGAAGCTTGGCTAAGAAATTCACCTAAAGAAAAACCAAACGCACAACCTGGTCAAGCAAGAGGAATGCCGAATCTAAACTTAAGTGAAATCCAAATAGACTTACTTGTCGACTACCTAATGACCTTGAACTAACCATGACACTAATACCCACACAAACCGGAGCCGAAAGATGACAGTCGTTGAAAGCGAAGAGACACCTCTAGAGCTCGAATCAGCAGAAGGAGAACCACCAGCTGATAAACCACTTGGAGCCTTTACCCGTCCACAAGGTGGAAGTGGGTGGAAAGACTGGCTATTCACCGTTGATCACAAAAAAATTGGCATCATGTATGGTGCTGCTGGTCTCCTTTTCTTCGTAATTGGCGGAATTTACGCACTGTTTATGCGACTCCAATTAAGTCGACCAGGGAATTCAATACTTTCAGCAGAAACTTACAACCAAGTTTTCACTATGCATGGCGTTGTTATGGTCTTCCTTGCTGCAATTCCTCTAGGCGCTGCGTTCGCAAACTATCTAATTCCCCTGCAGATTGGCGCACGAGACGTTGCCTTCCCAAGATTAAATGCTTTCAGTTTCTGGGTATTCCTAGGCGGCGGATTATTTCTTCTATCCTCTATGTTCATCGGCGGTTGGTGGGAGAACTCACCTGATGGGGGATGGTTTGCATACTCGCCTAACACTGGGGTTCTTTTCTCTCCAAGTAAAGGGATTGACTTCTTTGCAATAGGTCTCCAAATCACCGGAATCGCTTCTCTGGTTGGCGCAATCAACCTGATTGTCACTGTTCTGAACATGCGGGCTCCAGGAATGACACTTATGAAAATGCCAATTCTCACATGGATGCTTTTTATTGTGCAATTACTCCTATTGTTCGCAATGCCTGTAATTTCAGTAGCACTCTTTCTCCTGACTTTTGATCGACTATTTGATGCAAACTTTTTCAACGTCGCCGAAGGTGCAGACCCTCTTCTTTGGCAACACCTCTTTTGGATCTTCGGTCATCCCGAAGTCTATGTTTTGATATTGCCGAGTTTTGGTGTGATATCTGAAATTATTCCAACCTTCAGTCGAAAACCTATCTTTGGTTACCCATTCATGGTCTTCTCTGGCATTGCCATTGGGTTTATGGGCTGGGGTGTATGGGCGCATCATATGTTCGCATCAGGAGTTGGCCCAGTTGCTGTAGCAGCCTTTTCAGTCTCGACAATGTTCATTGCCGTACCTACAGGCGTGAAAATACTTAACTGGCTCGCGACAATGTGGGGGGGACGAATCCGTTTTACCACGCCTATGCTTTACGCGACAGCAGTAGTAGCTATGTTCACAATCGGAGGCCTTTCTGGAGTAACACACTCTCTAGCCGCTGCTGATTCACAACAAACAGATACTTACTACATCGTTGCCCATTTCCACTACGTTATTTTCGGAGGAATCATCCTCGGTTTCTTTGGTGGCTTCTACTTCTGGTGGCCAAAAATATTCGGATACTTCTTGTCAGAGAAAATCGGAAAATCCAGTTTCTGGGTAATGGTAATTGGGTTCAATCTAACATTTGGTCCCATGCACATATTAGGGCTCCAAGGAATGAGTCGAAGAATACAAACCTACTCTTCAGGCCAAGGATTCGACCTGTGGAACATGGTTTCAACTCTTGGCGCGTTTATGATTGCTATCGCGACAGCAATGTTCATAGGGAATGTGATCGTAAGCCGAAGAGCATTTAAAGCAGGGAAAACCCCAGTACCGGGCCCCGACCCTTGGGATGCGAGATCACTTGAATGGATGACTGCATCACCAGTCCCAGAGCATAACTTTGATGACATAATTCAAGTAGAACGTCAAGACGAATTCTGGCATCGAAAATGGGGAAGAAATGAGGAAGGACAAGTAGTTAGACTAGCTACAGCAGAAGAGGTAGCCCATGATGGAAGTAACACCAACGTTCACTTGCCAGCACCATCATATTGGCCTCTTGTTGCAGCAGCTGGACTACCTATTGTTGGATATGGCCTTATCTACAACCTTTGGCTCTGCGTACTAGGTGGCTTACTAATCCTTGGTGGACTTTACGGATGGGTATTTGAACCAGTTGATGACCCAAATGCTGACAGCCACGACCACCATAATGACCATGATCAAATAGAAGGAACGGAATTAGTAGAAGGCACCGATGCCCTAGATCAGGAGGTAGCTAGTGAGTGAAGAAACCACGCTAGGTGTTTCTAATGACAAGCTAGGGATGTGGGTCTTCTTAGGTTCAGACTGCCTCCTTTTTGGTGGCCTCATCTCAACCTACATGCTCTACAAAGATCGAATAGGTCCAGATGACCTAGGGGCAGAAGAGATGTTTGACATCCCTTTCACCTCAGTAAGTTCGTTCGTCCTACTTATGAGTTCGTTAACAGTCGTATTGGCAATAACTGCTTTACGAAGAAACGATATTAGAAGAAGTCGAATCTGGCTTTTATCAACAGCAATTCTTGGAGCAATATTCGTTGGTGGCCAGGTTTACGAATTCACCGTTTTTTATCGAGAAGGACTTGGCTACACAACAAATCTCTTCGGTACGGCTTTCTTTACCCTGACAGGCTTCCATGGCGTTCACGTAACCGTTGGAATCATTTTCCTTATGTCCATGTACATCCAGTCAATGCGAGGAAAACTTACATCAGCACAAGAAGAAAGACTAGAAATAATAGGGCTATATTGGCACTTTGTTGACGTTGTCTGGATCGTCATCTTCACTATCGTTTACCTCTTCCCACAATAGGAATCAATATGAGCACAACAGAAGAAACACAAATTGAAGAATCTTGGGTAAAACAAGATTGGATCTACATTAAAACAGCTCTCATACTGGGCGCGTTTACTGCCATTGAAGTTTTCACATACTTTGAATCAGTCCACAATGCACCGGAATGGCTCATGGTACTCACGTTATCTTTTCTTATGGTTATCAAATTCTTCTTAGTCGCAGCGATTTTCATGCATCTACGAGATGACAATGCAGTATTCACAAAGATGATGGTTATGGGCATGTGTATTGCCTGGCCAGTTTATTTTATTATGGCGTTCGCGATGGGATTTCTTCCAAATTGGAATGTCATCATTAAAGTCCTATTTCTTTTCCTTCCCCCAGCAATCACCGGTTCTTGGTTAGGTTTTTCATTTAAAGGCGGCGATGGAAGCCACCATTAATAATGCAGAAAAATTCAAAAAAGTCTTAACTACCTAGAGTCAATTTGCAACAACTATTGTCCAAAATTGCTACTTCTCGATTAACGCGTGGCAGGCTAAAACTGTGACCCTTGCAGCAAGTAGTGACATTTGGCGATTCCAATTCCACCCTGAAGTGTGGATCATAATCCTTGGCGGATTCCTTCTCGCTTTTTATGCAGTAAAAATTGTAGGACCAAATGCGGTTCAAGCCGACGAACCCATCTACACCAGAACAAATTCAATGGCATTCATGGCAGCAATGTTCAGCCTATGGTTCGCTTCAGACTGGCCGATGCATGATATTTCAGAAGAATACCTTTATTCGGCACACATGCTCCAACATTTAATCATTTCACTAATTGTCCCTCCCTTACTCCTCCTTGCCTTCCCAAATTGGTTAGCAAGACTACTTATCTCGCCGACGGGAAAAACTGGTAAAGTGATTAGCCAATTGACAAGACCAGTTGTTGCAGGATTCGTTTACAACTTTGTAATAATCGTCACACACCTTCCATTCACAGTGAATTACTCAATTGAGAATGGACCATTTCATTATTTCGTACACCTCATAGTCTTCTTTGCTTCACTTTGGATGTGGATACCAGTGATGAGTCCGCTACCTGAACTTAGAAAAAGTCTTCCAGCCCAAATGGTTTACCTCTTCCTCATGTCCGTCATTCCAACCGTTCCTGCAGGATTTCTCACATTTGCTGGCGGCGCCCTTTACGATGCGTATGATCATTCAGTTCGCTTATGGGGGATAGATATTACAACAGATCAACAATTAGCTGGTCTGGTAATGAAACTCATCGGCGGGATCTACCTCTGGATTTGGATTGGTAGTAGATTTTTCCAATGGAGCAGAAAAAATAGCCCCGAAATGGTACTTGTAGAAAGTCAGAACCAATCAGATTTAAAAGAGAAAGAGACTGATATCAATCTCAAGCAGTAGGAGGTTGAATTACTTCAAGCCCACAGAAAGGTCTTAACACTTCAGGCACAACGAAACTTCCGTCCTCTTGCTGACAATGTTCCATAAGAAACACTAATGTTCTCCCAACTGCACAAGCAGTCCCATTTAAAGTATGTGCAAGTTGATTCCCTTCTGAATTCCGAATTCGGGTTTTCATCCGACGTGCAGAAAAATCAAGATAGTTAGAACAACTGGTTAACTCCCGGTATTGACCTTCTGATGGAAGCCAGACTTCACAGTCATATTTGAGCGAAGCAGGAGCACCTAAGTCTCCAGCTGCAACCAAAATAACTCGATGCGGTAATTGAAGCTCAGTTAATATTTCTTGCTCAATTCCACGAAGCATTTCTAGTTCATCCCAAGAAGTTTCAGGGTTACAGAACGAAAACATCTCCACCTTATCGAATTGATGAACTCTGAAGATACCAGTTGTGTCTTTCCCATAGGTCCCCGCTTCACGTCGGAAACAGGATGAATATCCGACTAGACGAATCGGTACATCTTCACTTTCGAGTAGGTCACCACGGTGAAGACCTGCAAGGGCAACTTCACTAGTTCCAGTCAAAAAAAGGTCGTCTTTGGGAAGTTCGTAAACCTGATTTCTGTCCGTTGGGAAAAACCCTGCATCAATCATCATTTGTTCACGAACAAGAACTGGTGTTACGACAGGGGTAAAGCCCTTGCTCACTAATTTCGACATAGTGTATTGCACAAGTGCAAATTCAAGTAAGACAGCCTCATTCTTAAGATACGCAAACCGACTGCCCATATTCTCTGCAGCTTTTTCAGTCTCTACCCACCCCATAAATTCTCCGTACTCAGCATGAGTCATAGGGGGAGCAGTTGGGCAATCTCCGATAACTTCTACAATTTCAAAATCATCTTCACCGCCATCTGGGCAACGTACATGAGCGGGGTTAGGTAAGGAAATTGTTAACTCTTCTAATAATTCAGATTGAGACCCATAGTCACTTTCTTTTGCTTGCAAAAGCTCTTTCGTAGCTGATGCTGCAGCTATTTTTTCATCTCTTTCCTCTGGGGAAGCTTGCCCGATCTCTTTAGAAGCTGCATTCTGCTGAGAACGAAGATCTTCAACTTCTTGTTGTAGTTTCCTACATTTCTCTTCTTTGTCTAGAACATCATCTAGAACTTCGGGTTCAATCCCTTTACGGACAACACCTAACCTGTAGGTATCATCATCACGGAGTTTCTTTAAATCAATCACTCCTGAGAGACTACCGGCCATTAGGGGTTACTCAGATGAATATTGCAAATACATTTTCTAAATTTGATATAAACATTTATCAATTGGTTACCTAAAGGAATAATCACGTGGGAAACTTACGACATGCTCGCTACCTCTTTAAAAATTGTAACTAGAGAACACGGTTCTAAAGTCGCATATAAAACCGCGAGAGAAGTAGAAATTACGTATCAAGAATTAGATCAATTTTCAGACGAAGTTGGTGCTTGGCTTAACAAAAGTGGAATAGCTGAAAGTTCTGTAGTAGCTCTTTGTCTCCCTAGTCATGTTGAATACATAATTTCTTACCTCGCAGTAGCAAAAGTTGGCGGAATCACCGCAGGGATAAATCCACGTTTAACTTCTCGCGAACGTCAGGAAGCATTAGAAATCCTTAACCCTGACTTAGTGATAACGGCAACAGGTTATGAGACAGGCATTGGGCGCGAATACAGGTCTGAAACAATTCAACTTAATCAAAGCACTAACCAGATAATGCTCAAACAACGCCTTCTCGCTGAAAAGCCTAGTGAATTAGAACCTAACCTGAATCGCCCAGTATGTATTTGTTTTACATCAGGTAGTACTGGAAAACCTAAAGGGGCTTGGTTTACTAACAAGCAATTACAAGCAATAAGTGATCTTGACACAGGCGGCTCCTGGGGTAGTGGCGGTCATCGTTATGCGAGTACTGAATTTGCGCATGTAGGGGTAATGACAAAATTGCCATGGTTGCTTTCTTCTGCCGGAACTACGTATCTAGTTGAAAAATGGAATGCAAAAGAAATCCTTCAATTGATCCACGACCATCAAATGACGTCAGTAAGTGCTATAGCTCCACAAATAGCGCTCATGCTCAAACAAGAAAATATTGCATCCCTTGATTTCAGCTCTGTCAAAGCAATCGTTACCGGAGGTGCATTTGCTTCCCCAGATCTCATTCGAGCTGGGAGAGAAAGATTCGGAGCTCCGTGGTCAATTAGATATAGCTCAACCGAGTCAGGAGGAATTGGACTCGGGACACGTCTAGACGCAGATGATAGCGAGGCATTACATACGGTAGGCAAACCGCGTGAAGGAGTCCAAGCGAAGATATGCGATGCCGCAGGTCAAGAACTTTCA
>Ga0315322_10000631_pt1 | contig 26518 bp, 23 predicted proteins | sample M110021515metaG_FD_203461 | JGI IMG/M metagenome (GOLD analysis project Ga0315322, IMG submission 203461) | Ammonia-oxidizing marine archaeal communities from Monterey Bay, California, United States - M1 100m 21515 | ecosystem: Environmental > Aquatic > Marine > Intertidal zone | place: USA...
GATCTAGGTTCCTTTTAAGTATCGCTCCGGAGCAGCCCTGCTGCATCGATGCACAGGTTCGCTGTTCAAGGCGGGCGGCCGAACAACGCAGGCTTAACGCAAGTTTCCCGATTTTTTGATTGCTCGGACGAGCGTGAATCCCAAGTAGACAGCCACCGCGCAGCCGATTGACCCCGGCAGCGAAACAGAGCCAAGTTTGGGGGGCACATCGTTGCTCCACAGCGACGCAGATCCGACAAACAATGCAGCGGTAAGAATGCCAAGAACGAGACGGTTGGTGATGCTGTCGAGCTTCCTGTGCTCAAGGTTGATATTGAAACTGCCACGCCTGATTCGATTCATGATGTCAGCGACATCGGAAGGAAATGTTTCGGCGAGTCGCGTCCAGTCGCGTTGTGCCGACTGCAGTTTTCGCCATGCACGCTGAGGCGAAAGTCGCCGCTTGATGGACTCGACGCGGTAGGGTTCTAGCAATTCAATGAGGTTGAAGTCAGGCGACAGTTGATGGGCCGTGCCTTCCAGCATGACCAGCATCTTGATCAAAAGGCTGACTTTCGACGGAAGTAAAATGTGGTGTTTTCGGATGATCTCGATCATGCCATTGAGTGATCCGCTGAGGTCGAACTCATCAATTGACTGACCACCGTAATCATCCACGAAGTTGACAAGGTCGCTTTGTAGCATAGTTCGGTCAAAGTCTGTCGGGACTTCGCCGAGTTCGACGACGCATTCCTGCAGACGCTTGCTGTCACGATCGATCGCGGCCATCAGCAGGTCTTCGATCTGTTCTCTGAGTTCTTCATCGACTCGGCCAACCATTCCGCAATCCAGTAAGCCGATCACGGAGTTGGGAAGTACCATCAGGTTTCCCGGATGAGGATCCGCGTGGTAAAAACCATCGCGAAATATCATTTGCAGGAACATGTTAGCTCCGCGTTTTGCAATCTCGGATAAATTGAAATCCGACTCCTGCAATGCTATGCGATCTGTTAGTTCAATTCCATTGAGGCAGTCCATCGTGAGGACTCGACGGGAACAGCATTGGGGGTAGGAAGCCGGAATCGCAATCATGGGATCATCCCCGAAATTGCGTGTGAAACGCATTAAATTGCTTTGTTCGCGGGTGAAGTCGAGTTCATCGCGAAGGGTACGGGCAAATTCTCTTGCCGTGGCCAGAGGCCGGTAACGAGCAATGTCCTGCGAGTAATGTTCTGCCAGTTCAGCAAGTTGGATCAAGATTTCGAGATCATTGCGCACTCGTTCTTCGATACCTGTGTGTTGGACTTTCACCACCACCGATTTTCCGTCCTTCAGCACGGCATGATGAACTTGCCCAATTGAGGCTGATGCAAACGGAACCGGGTCGAATTCGCGAAAGACTTGGTCCGGTGCGGATCCCAGTTCCTCGGTGATCAAACCGATGACTTGTTCGGCTGGATCGGGTGGCGTGCTCGATTGCAGCTTGGATAATTCTTCCGCCAGATCAGGGCCAATCAAGTCTGAACGCGTGCTTAAAATCTGCCCAAGCTTGATGAACGTCGTGCCCAAGTCTGTGAGGGCCATGCGTACACGCACTGCTTCTGGCAGGTCACTGATCTGTTGCCCATCAGTTGTACGCAGGTGACGTTGCACCCATTCGGTGCGGATGCCGCTTAGCCACGGAGCAATTCCGTATTTCATCGCGACGGATACAACTTCGTGGAACCGAGCAGTGTTACGGACGAGACGCGGTAGGTCGGTGACTTCCACTGTGGGGCTCAGGCGTTCGTGGGATTGGGCTGCTGTTGGCGATGCCGGTACGTCAATGAAAATACACTCAATCTTCTGTGTCGCGAATTGCCTGACGTACCCGCTGAAAACCAACTTTCAATTCGTCGGCAACCATCCCCAAGGCTGAGACGACGTTGTCAGCCGTCTTTTCGACTGCTTCTGTGACCGGTTGATATTCGTCTGCAAGTTGATCGCATTTTTGGGAAAGCCGTTCGTATTCGTCTTTTGCGTCGAGGCTAGCGAGGTGAATCTGCAATTTCAGTTCGTCCCGTTCTTTCCTGACAGTGCTGACAAGATCGTCCAGCTTTTTTCTTGTATCTGACATCGGTGAATTCCCAAGCAATCGAAGAAAGGAAGGCTGCTCTCCGTGTTCGCAGTCTCTAACACGTTTGTATCAGATTTTAGTCATCCTCAGGTTCATTGAGCGAGATCGCTTGAGACAGACCGAATCGGAAATGGGGCGTCTGCGGACCTCATGCACTCGGACTTTGTGATGGGTGAGCGAAACCTTTCCGCAGGAGGCCCTGCGGCCGCTTACGCATCCGGCTGTTGGGGGGTGAGGGGGGAGGTGATCGACGCCCTAGCCAGCTAAATTCGCATTGTTTCGGGGGTGGTGATGTGAGGCCCATGCGGATTATCTCAGTAAAGCCGAATTTCCGGTTCCTGAAATGGACCAAGGACTTGCCCCGCATTGGCCAGACGTTACCGTTTAAGAGGGATGTGACAAAGCTTTCCGGAAACCCTTGCGAAAATCAGCCAGCTACTTCCGGTTCTGGCCCCATCCTGTTCCACTAGCAATTAGTGTGATGACTCAGGTATTTGCTTGAATTAAGTTTGTTCAGGAGAGACGTATGCGTTCGATATCAACTTATTTTGGTGTTGGCTTGCTGGCCGTTGGTGTGATGCTCGCTGACCAGCGTGACGCTGAGGCACAATATCCCTACACCATTAATGGTGGTGCGAGTTATGTCGCACCCGTGCAGGCTTATGCACCAGCTGTAGTGGGCTACACCGCCGAACGTCGTGGTTTGTTTGGGCGTCGTACGGTGTATCGCCCCGTTCTCGGCCCTTCCGTTGCACAGCCCATCGCCGTGGTTGCTCCCGTTGAAACAATCACTCAAGCGACCGCGTTTGCACCTGTTCCTATCACTGCGGCGAGACCAGTACTGCAACCAACCGCTGTCTATCAGTCTCCACTAGCCGCAGCACCTGTGGTCGTGTCGCAACGTGTTGTCACCAGCGGACCTGTGGTCATGGGCAGGCCGGTCGTCAACGCCCAATCACCAGTGATCATGGGAACTGCACCAGTCATCATGGGGCCTGCGCCAGTCATCATGGGGTCTGCGCCCGTGGTTGTGGGGCGACCCATGCTGGCACCAACGGTCGTCAATCGGCCCGTGGTCGTCACGCGGCCAGCGGTGATCAATAGCTATTACCCGCCTGTCTATCCAACGCCGTTTGCACCGGTTGTCGGCTACTGATTAACGTCGTTGAATCTCGGGGTGTCGAATTCTCCGTGAACTTATTCAGCGCACGTTCAAACCGCACGCCCGCGCCGTGTTCGGCATGCTAGCGGCGGTTCATTGCTCGCTGGGGCAAGTGCTGACGTGAAGCACGACGCTGCCTGTCTCATTCAAGTTGAAGACTATGTTGGGAAGTTTCATGGCATTCAGGCTGAATGGTCTGTCGTCAATGCTGGTTTGCCACTTCTTCTTCGGATGCGGTTGATGATTCTCAGGATGCCTTTGCGTCGTGCGAGGCGGCGCGTCATTTCGTGTTTGTAGGGGAGGTCCATCAGGGTGACCCCGAGCAGGATAAACAAGACGCCTTGGCCGGGCGTGAATAGCATGATGATGCCTGTCATCAAGAGAATGAATCCAAGCGAGTTGAGTACGGTTTTTCGAACAAAATAAGAGAGCGGCGACTGCGGCGTTTTACGACAGTTGGTGGGGGTTGGGCGGCACAGGTGATCTTCGGGAAGACGTAAAATCAAAAGCCACGCGATCACGAGGCTGCCGAAGAACACAAGGACAGATGCTGCCAGCACCCAGATGAAGTCCTGTGAGGCCCAATCTTTGGTTGTTTCGAAGATATTGGAAAGTGGCGGCATGAAAAAGTGATTTCCTAGGCGCGCGAACGACAACGGATTTCAGACGCAATGCATTCAATGCGCGTGCGACCTGCTTCGTTGGTATCATCGGTGTGACGCGCTGAAAGTCAAATCACCCCGCAGTGGATGTCTCGAACTATCGTCGCGGCATCAAAGAACTGGAAAGCCAAGCTGAGTAGCGAACGCTGTGGTTGGCGTTGGAAATGCGTTCTGGTTCAAAGCAGTGACTCCGTCAGCGAGCGGGCAGGAATCAACGAGTGACAGCGGTTGCCCGCTGGGCAAGTTGCCAATAGGTCATGGGACCGACTGCTCTTTGGATAAGCGAAGTGCGTTGGGGCGCAGGTAAACGGGCCCGGACGACGTCATAAAGGTCACGAAGCATGATCTCATTATCACCGTAATAGCTGTGCCCAAGCAGGCTCAGGTCCGTTCCGCTGACATCGATTGTTTCGATACCAGGAACGATGACAATGTCGGCACCACTGTCCCCGGCTCTGGGGTAACCGTTTACCTTTCTCGAAGCAATGAGTGCCTGGTCCTCCGAGGAGGCATAGAGTGTCACATGGTTAGCAGCCTGCACGAGGGCGGGCGCTGCATCACGTCGGAAGTAGTCTGCATCAATATCAGGAGCTGCCAAGACGATACGATCAAATAGTGGGAGATCGACTGATTCTTGCTGCTCACTGATTTGGCGAATCGCAGCCGTCATCGCTCGGTTCCCCATACTGTGGGCGATCACATTGATCGAGTCAGCTCCTGTCTCTGTCGCGAGTTCAAGCAGGAAATCCTTGAGGTGCGGAACGGTCCAGTCTGCGTTGTTAGCATCAATCGGGTAACCAGTCAGCGTTGCTTGGCTCGGCCAGCTGTAGCAAACAGGCACGCCTTCGAACGGCAGGTCGACTGCCAATTGAGCGGTCCGTAGCACAGCGGCCTCAAAACTTACGTTGTAACCATGAATAAAGACCAGCAGGTCGTGAGCTGGGGCTGTTGCAACCGCATTTGAAATTTTGAGATTGAAGTCATCGTCAAGCAACTCAACGGCTTCCGTTAAGACAATGTGTTTGGTTTGATCCTCACGTACTTCGAATTTCAGCAGGCTGGGTCTTTCTACTACCCCGCGTTCATGCAGGTCGGGAACTGAGACCTCAGCAATCCCATGGGTAAATTGACCTCGTTCACCCGTGTAATTCACTCCGTGTTTTTCAATGGTGGTTTGTCCGAGAAAAATCAGGCCGCCTGCCATGCAACCCGTCAAGCAGCCTAGCATCGCGCTGATACCTGCGGCCTTTGTTCGGCTACGCAAGGTCGACAAACCTGCATACGCGATCGATAGGAGCGAAAGGAAACTTAGTGCCATGAAGGTCGTTTTTTGACCTGACAGCTCGTAGGCAGCAAGAGAGACATGACTACGTTGACGGTCTGTCGCGTAATAGACCTGAACCTTCGAGTAGCCTGAATCAGTTGCCAGTGTTCCCGCCGGCATTCCAAGCACGGCTTTCGAGGTCGCTCGGGCGTTTTTGGCATCCTTGGTCGATAACGCTGGGGTTGCTGCGGAAATATCAGGATTCATCTCAAATTTCCGACGTTCGGAATTCGGTTGGGAATTCGGTTCGCTCGCCGCACGCGACTCCATCGGTTGCATGCGTCGTTTCACGTCAGGATTATTTCTGACTGCCGCACTTGGTGAGATGGTCGGTGAGATCAGGCTTTGCGGTACCGCGTTTGAACGCAGTGAATCTGAACGCAGTGGTGCAACCGGTGCAGCGATTGAAAATGGCGTATGAGGTGCTGAGGAAATGCTGGCCGATGGCAATGCACGTGACAGGTGTGCCGAGTTGAGTGTGGGAGGTATCGACGCGTTGTTGGCGTGCCGCAACGGTTCATGACGCTCGTTGACCCCAGGCGGTAAAGGAAAGGCTGGGGTGGAACCTGCCTGCGGTGGCCGAGTTGTGTGGGAGAGTGAGGAGATGCTTGCTTCGGCTGTTGTTTCCGATTCTGAGTCCGGCAGATCCAGCATCGACATGTTGGGGACTCGGGGCGGATCGGTGTTTACACTCCTAGCGATATTCGTTGGCAGTGCGAACCCCTCAGTGCCGTCCTTCGGGTGAATCGGATCTCGCAGGACACTAGGCCTTGACGGTACCGGTGCAGGGTCTTGCGGCACGATCGATGCTTGACCGCCACTGCCCAGGGGCGAGGTGGCTGTCGATTCTCGTGCTGGCGTGCCCGCTTGCTCGTCTTGAGAGCATCCGGCTAGCAGAATGCAGCACAACGCGATCATGAGCGTGTGATTTTGGACTCTGGCTGTCACTATCATCATTTGATGTCTCGGGCTGCTTGACGAAATCGTCTTGGAATCCGAGATCTAGCAAGTTCAATAGCTCCGCGTCGATGCCAGCGGGCAACGTAAAACGCGTGGGAAGGACGTAATGCTAGCGAGGAGCCTCGGCTCTAGCATTGGCTGGGGGCGTCAGTCGGGACAGAAAACGTTTGGATTTCAGGCCTGTGACCGCAGGTGTTCTCGCAATGGCTGAATGATTTCTTGCGGCACAAACTTGGCCAGTTGCTCGTCATCATCACTCAGTGCTGCAATTTGCTTCAGCAGTGAGCTACTGACGTGGGCGTATCGTTCGGCAGCCATCAAAAATACCGTTTCAATATCTGGTGCCAACTGGTGATTTGCCATCATCATTGTGAATTCACCGGCGATATCGGTCAAAGGTCGGATGCCGCGAACCATCACTTTTGCTCCGAGGCTGCGCACAAAGTCGACTGCCAAGCCATCGAACACCTCGACACGCACCTGAGCCAGTCCACCAGTCACGCTACGTACCAGTTCAACTCGTTGGTTCGGGTCGAACAGTGACCGCTTATCTGCATTGCTTCCCACACCAATCACCAATTCATCAAACAGGGGAGCTGCTCGCTGAATGATGTGCAGGTGTCCGAGGGTGATCGGGTCAAATGAACCTGTGTAGACAGCAGTTCTTGGGTGGGGCATCAGTACGCTTGTTTGTCTGTGATGTTGGTTTTTCTGAAATACTGAAGGAGGCTGGTTGCCGAATCACGCTGGGGAAATGAAAACGCTTTGTTGTCCCCTGTACCTCGCTGCCATGTATTCGAGAGTCGACTGTTCTCTGGTTCCCGACTGGCGTCGATCGCATCCCATCATGAGGGCGACAATTACTTGGTTTGGGGCTGTTTGTTACCTGGCTATTTGGTTCGGGGCATCGAACGCACGACGTCAACAAGTCGTTCAAGATCGTGTTCATCATTGTAGGCATGAATGGCGGCTCTGACTCCACCATCTCGACACGATAACACAACCTTTTGTCGCATTGCTTCTTTCCTGATTGCGGCGGGCTCAAGTCCAGGGACTTCGAACGTCACAATTCCGCTCTGATGCTGTGCTGCATTCGGGAATCGAGTCACCGCGCCAGCATCCTTGAGCTGTTGGTCGAGTGCTGCTGCTAAGTGGCAAATTCGCTCAGAAATTGCATGGTGCCCCAGTTCGTTCCTGATATCGATGATTATTTGCAGGCTTGCTGACAGTGCAGTCGCCCCGATCATGTTGGCTGAGCCCGCTTCGAAACGACTTGCGGAATCCCTGAGGTCTAGCGAGGGGGCAGCATAATTGAACGAGTTTTTCACGCTGCCCCAGCCCACGTTTAGGCAACGCAGTTGATCCAGGTGGCGTTTGGCAATCATGGCGACCCCGGCACCTTCGGGGCCGAGCAGCCACTTGTGTCCGTCGGCAGCTAGAAAGTCGACTGGGATTTTTTTTAGATCCAGTGGATAGATTCCAAGTCCCTGAATTGCGTCCAGAAAGACAAGCACCCCCCGTTGATGGGCCTGTTTGACAAGATTTTCGATGTCGATCCGGAAGCCACTTGCGTAGCCAACCCAACTGACTGAAATCATTCGAGTGGTGTCGTCTACCTGTGACATCAGCGATTCGACGGTCACTTCGCCATGGTGGCGGGGGGCCATTCGCACCTTGACCCCTTTGGATTGCTGGTTTTGCCAAGGGAATAAGTTGCTGGGGAATTCTCCCTCGGGAAGCACGACGCTGTCCCCATTTTGCCACGGCCAGCCTTCGGCCACGAGGTTAATGCCCGTGGTTGTGTTGGGAACCAGACAGATCTCGTTATCGTCGCAATTCAGTAATCCGGAGAACTGTTTTCTCAGGTGTTCGACTTTGGCGGCCCATTCAGGCCAGACGGTATCACCCTGTTCAGCCGCCTGAGCGGCAAAATGGGCAATCGCCGTAGCAGCGGGTTTTGACAGGGGTCCGACCGCTGCATGGTCGAAATAAGCCCACTCAGGGGCGATCGACATGTGCGCACGCCACCATGCCCAAGGCGAATCAGAAATTTTTATTGAGATGAGAGTTGTCCCCTATCGGCAATTCATGGGCTAGAATCAGGTAACGTTTGCAGTTAATCTGCGAGTACAGCCACGTAATTCTCGGTTTTTTCGGCACATTCGTGCCGCCGTCTCGCTTCGCTTAACTTAGCGGCCAGACGTAGGCTTGGGAAATACGGCGACTAGTAACTATACTTTGATCTACAGCGTGTTTATTTCCGTGACTACTCCTCCTTTCATGTCCAATCGGCGAGGTTGTTAATGCCCAAGGCGCTTTGCCTTATCAGCCTTGTGGCGTCGATTCTCGTCGTCGTCTTGTTTCTCGCCGATATGGCGTTGGGACTCCTTGGCATGCAAGATTTGGCCCCATTAAGTTCAGCGAAACCGTGGATGGACGTTGTGTTCATCGTTGCTGGTGGAGTGTTGGTTTTCATGAGTTGGACGACGTACCGCGAACAACGCTAGCTGGTCGGCAGGTGTTTCACCCAAGCACCACCTCCGACTGCAGCACGCACGCCCCAGAAACTCAGTCCGCCTGTGATAAATGCGCGGTGGGTGCACTGTGGCTTTCTCGCTGGGCAGATGGCAGGCTTCGGTTGCGTTCTTCGGGCCTTGTCTGAAACCGAGATGCTATTGATGCTGTCGACCCCCGGCTAACTTATGGATGCTTGCTGTCTTGGGTCCTCCAATGTTCTGTATTCTTCGAAATCTGCAGACACCCGCGTCTCGCACGCAACAGTCTTAAGCAGGCATGCAACTGAGCAGCGAAGTTGCGGTGAGTTTCCAACGGCGTGTGGTCGCAGAGTGCGGGTGTCAGTCGGCACCGCGTGATATCATGCTGCATCGGGACAGCCCGCCGTTGCTGCAAAGCGGGCTTGGTTATTGCTGTGTTCGCAAACTGATTCGCTTGATGGACCTGAATGAGGAGTTTTCTGATGTCGCTATCTCGCCGCCAATTTAATCGAACGACCTGTGCCGCCGCATTAACAGGCATGGCGGCATGGCCACCGCATCAGACCGCCAATGCCGAGCAGTTGAGCCCTGGGCCGCTGGAGATTTTTGTCCCCACTCGATCCATCACGCGAGGTCCCGCCAATCACTGGTTTGGGTATTACGACAAGCGAGAGTTTGACCCGAGTGGACGGTATGTGTTGGCAAATGAGACCTCATTCGAGGGACGTCCGCCAACCGGAGACGATTCGATCAATGTTGGCTATGTCGACACGCAAAACGACGATGAGTGGTGTCCGCTAGGAACCAGTCGGGCATGGGGGTGGCAACAGGGATGCATGCTGCAGTGGGTCGGCGATCAGGGCAAGCAGGTGCTTTGGAATGATCGTGAAGGCGATCGTTTTGTTTGTCGTATCCGTTCCATGACGGATGGAAAGGTGCGTACCCTTTCACGTCCGATCTACACAATCTCACCCGATGGAAAATTCGGTTTGTCTGCCGACTTTCGACGAATCGACAATCTGCGTCCCGGCTATGGCTATGACGGCTTGGCTGATCCCCATGTCGCAGAGCGTGCGCCAACGGAGTCAGGGATTTGGCGGATCAACATCGCGACCGGTGAGGAACACTTGATCATGTCGCTTGCCGAGGTGGCAGCTATGCCTTGGCCCGGCGGTGACCGTTACGCAGGGGCATGGCATTACTTCAATCACCTGCTGATCAATCCATCGGGAACACGGTTTACCGTGCTGCATCGTTACCGACCTGAGTTTGATCCAGAGACCCTGAGTTTTGGGGGTACCGCAAACAATGGTTTTATCACTCGCATGATCACAGCCAATCTGGATGGATCCCAACGCTTTGTCTTAGATCCCAGCGGTCGTACCTCCCACTTCATTTGGAAGAATGACGAAGAGATCACGATGTGGACGCGGCCTAAAGGAGCGGCGTCGGGATTTTATACTCTCAAAGATCAGACACGGGAAATCATTCCCGTGGGGCAGGGTAAAATGCCCACCAATGGGCACAATACTTACTTGCCACATCCTTATCAGGACTGGATTCTGAACGACACTTATCCTGATCGAAAGACTTCGCGTCAGACGGTTTTTTTGTATCACGTGCCGAGTGGGCGACGTTTTGACCTTGGGCACTTTCCCTCACCCAAGGCTTATCGCGGAGAGTGGCGATGCGATACTCACCCTCGTTCCAGCGACGATGGCACGAGGATTGCAATCGACAGTCCGCACGATCAAGGACGCCAGGTTTATTTGATGGATGTGCGAAGCATCCTCGAATCAATCTGATAGTCGGGATGATTACCCGCCACTTGCGATTGCTGCTCTTGGATTACTGTTGGTTTTTCTTCAGCAGATCCAGCGCGGCGCCGGTCATCGTAAGAATCCCTATGGTCAGGGTGGGCTCGACGTCGGGATAGTATTGACTGCTGTGCAATGATGGTGCTGGAACACCTAACGCTTGAAAGCGATCAAGGCGTGATTGATTCACGCTGCCCAGGCGGTACATCAGGATCGGCACACCCTCGCGACCATAGCGGCTGAAGTCTTCGCCGCCCATCGAAGGTTCATCGACTGAAACCTTGTCGGTTCCAAGAGTTGACTCAAATACTCTTTTAAGCCGTGCTGTCAGGTCATCGTCGTTGCGCAGTGAGGGGGTTCCTTCGCTAATCGTGATCTCTGGGGGCGGAGCATCAAAGCTGACTGCCACTGCTTTGGCTTTGCGTTGTATCGCGCTGAGGACTTTCTGGCGGACCGACTCGCTGTAGCTTCTCACGGTTAATTGCAAATCGCACTCGTTGCCGATGATGTTGTGTTTGGTACCTCCGTGGATCGAGCCAACAGTGACCACAGCAGGTTCGATGGGTTTGATCTCGCGGCTCACAATTGTTTGAAGTGACATCACCAATTGGGCTGTCTGCACAATAGGATCGATCGTCGTGTGAGGCGCCGAACCATGACCTCCGCGACCCTTCATGCGAATGTCTACACTATCGACGTTGGCTAATGCATAGCCAGGTAAAACGCCAACATTCCCCGTCGGTTTGTCACCGCTGACATGCAGTGCGACGGCAAAGTCGGGCTTGAGGAAACGTTTGAATAAGCCATCTGTCAACATTGCCTTGGCGCCAGCGCCGCGCTCTTCCGCTGGTTGGCCGATAATCATGAGAGTCCCGGACCAAAGATCGCGATGTTCAGCCATGTATTGGGCGGTACCAACCAGGCTGGTCATGTGGATGTCGTGCCCACAAGCATGCATCACGCCGGTGGTGGCACCTCCAGGCAGTTCGATTTTTACCTCCGAGGCATACGGTAACTGTGTCTGCTCCATCACGGGCAAGGCGTCCAAATCACATCTCAGCATGAGGCAAGGGCCAGGTCCATTTTTCAGGATTCCCACGATGCCGTGTCCTCCAACCGCTGTCGTTACTTGGAACCCGCTCTTCTGCCACTGGTCGGCAACATACTGGGCGGTCTCTTGCTCCTGAAATGACACTTCGGGATGGGTGTGCAGCCATTGATAGGTCTGCACCAGATTGGGGAGCTGATCTTGGATCCATTTTTGCCGCTCCGAAGTGCTATCCGCAGAGGTCGTGGACTCGGCGACTGCTGTTGATATCGGAAGCAACAGGCAAATGATTGCGATGAAGCATTTCACGGGGCTTGACCTTTGGAATGAAAAGAAAACGGTTCAGCAGAGTCATTGTAGACCGAAGCCACTTTTCTGCGGGAACTTGCTCGCAAGCGTGGGCGAGTTGTGACCGTATTAATATGACGCAGTCGGAGACGCCATGATTCAAACGCGGCAAGTTGAAACCGGTCACCTGATCAAAAGGTGATTCATCCATGACCAAACGTGTTCGTCTTCTTTGGGCGGGTAGCTCCTGACGCTCGCAGATAGCTGAAGTTCTTGGGAATCATCTGGGCGAAGGCGATTGAGTTGCCGAGTCCGCTGGCTCGAATCCTGCCGGTTATGTCCCTCCGCTCGCAATCGCAGCCATGAAGGAATTTGATCAGGACCCGAGCAATGCAACCAGCAAACACGTCGAGCAATTCTTGGACCAGCCAATTGAGCTGGTGGTTACTGTTTGTGATGGTGCCAAGGAATCCGGCCCCACACTTCCGCGAGTCGCTGAAGCAGTCCACGGGTCATTTTTTGATCCCGCCGATCGGGAGGAAAGCGAGCAAGAGCAGGTGCAGGTTTTCGTGGAGTCAGAGATGAAGTCAGAGCTCGGATTGAGAACTATCTCGTCAGCTCAGAAGTCTGAAGCTTTGTCAGTGGCGCCTTGAACAAGTTCGGGGGCGTTGTGAATTTGATCTTCACGCCCTCGTGAAAGGTCTTGATAGCCAGGGGCGTGGTGGCAACTGGGAGGTTCGACCTGCCTGCTGTCCGACACATAGCAGCCAGCACACAAAAGCTGGCGCATAAAAAACGGAACTTCCCAATCGCCGCGTCTACACGGCGTTCAGAAGTTCCGGTCGTTTCGCAGGGGGATCCTCGCATTAACTGATCCCGGTGACTTCAGCAGGAGACGGAACTCCCTGAGTCCCCCACCCAAAGTTTCCCGTTTCAACTCAGTACTTCGGGTGTGGACTTCATGGGAGTCTTTAGCTCTGGTCTTCGCTGGTTTCCGTTTCGGCTGCTTCTGGTGCCGCGGTCGCTGTTTCGAGCTCGATTCGTTTGACTTCGTGTTGCTTGGCTGCGCAAGCCGGACAAGATGAAACTTCACGCATGATCTCAACACCCTGACCACCACGATCCGGAGTTGGCTCGTCACGATCGCGGAAATCACGTCGACCACCACGCTTGAATTCTCGTTTTTGACTCGAGTAACGCTTTTCGCGAACTTCGATTACAACGCTGTGCCGAGTAGTTTTTGGAGGAGTGATTTGTTGGCAGAAATGGCAGCGAAACATGTTCCCAGTTCCTATTTGAATTGTGTCTGCATGAAGGTTAGCGATTCCTTGCTGGTTCTGTGTTCCTTCTTTTGTAGAGAGAAACCGAGCCGCGGCAGGGCACCTATGAGTCTGTTGCAATCAAACAAAGTCTTCAAAGGGAACGCGCCACGCAGGGGGAGGCTATCGTTGTACCCAAAATCGAGTCGGCAGGATAACGTTACGGTAGTGGTTCGCCTAGCCGACAATTCGGCGAGATTTGCCGGGTGGGCAACCGAGCTTCAGGCCAAAGCGTCCGTGAATCGCTTTTGAGAGGGGAACTGTTGCAGATTGTCGCAGATTCAGGACAAGACTGAATTTCATCCAGGACGGTATTTCGCGGGATGACCGTGGCTTGTTCCTAACCCATTGTCTCAAACCCTTTTGTCCTCGAAACGATTGCTGGCATTGGTCGCTTTCCAGTCCAGCAATAGAAAGCTGACCATGCAGATCGTCGCTAGCAAGGTGACCGCAAGCAGGATCGAGAGAAAAGTTGGCCAGCCATGATCCTTGGCGATGGTTCCGCCGAAGTAATTGAAAAGTATCGCGGCGGCGTAGCCGAAAATGTCGATGACTGCGACGAGAAAACCGGCGTGTTTTCCGCCGAAAGCGACGGAGAAAACACTCATCGGTACGTAGTAGGCCGGCGAAATTGCCAGCCCCAGCAAGAAGATGGTGGTGATTGCAACCTCAGCCTGAATGCTTTCCGGGACAACATCGAGACGCCAAAGGAGTAGAACAGCTGCACTACTGAACAGCAATTGACAGCCTATCACGCCAATCAATTGCAGTTTCGACAGGCGGTCGTAATAAAAGCTCGTGATTAGCAGAGCCGCAAACATGCCCATCGGAAATGCGGTCCCGGCCGCAGACGAGCTGGCTGCGCTGAACTCGAGTTCAGCTGCGAGATACGCTGGGATGAAGTGCACAAAATCCATGCAAACGGTAAGGAACACGATACTTGAACCAATCAGCCAAAATCGACCGCTCTGGGCAAAGGCCATGCACGCTTGCCACAGCGTTGTCTGGTCCAATGCGTGCTGTACGGTCCGCGATTTTTTATCGCTATCCGCACTCTCACTGAGTTCATTTTCACTGGATTCGGTCACGCTGGATTCGGTTACGTTGGATTCGGTTACGTTGGATTCGGTTACGTTGCGTGATTCATTTTCGTGGTCCAGTAGTGTGGGAAGACCCGCATCCTCCGGTCGCTCTTTGAGTGTGAAATAAAGTAGGACGACGATGCCAGCAGTGAGTGCGGCTGAGACCAGGAATACGCTTCTCCAATCCAACATTGTCAGAAGGAAGCCGAATAACAGACCCGCTGCAATGGTGCCAACGCGCGAGCTCGTCGCGATTACACTCCATACTTGTCCATAGCGTGTCGATGGAAACCACGAGCGAACCAATTGAACCAACGCGGGCCATCCGCCTGCTTTCGCGGCTTGCCCAAAAAAATTAAAAGCAGCGAAGAGGGTGAAAGTGGAACTGAATGCAAATCCAACATTTGCGATCGCTGTCAACGAGAGCGCGAGCAGAAACATCCGTCGGCCTCCCAGCAGGTCAGCGCCCGGACCAGTGACTAGTTTTCCCATGATGGCACCCGCAGAGTGCCACGCCATCAAATGTCCATATGATGCTTCGTCAATGTCCAATGTTGGGTCTTGCATCATCTGCACACTGCACGCAGCCAATGTGTTTCGGCAAAGCATCAGGGCTGCGTAGCCGATGTACATCGAGATGAGAACAAGCAGTTGGAATCGTACAAATGGGCTGAGAGAATCCCCCCGGGAAAGCCTCGACACCAAGTTGGCACGCAGTGGCTTGTTCATTCGCTCGTTCCCAGTTTGAAGCAGGACTTCACCGTTGAAAGTCAACGTCGTTGGAAATCAAGCGTCAGTTGTTATCAGGATTCGGTTAACGGGTTTGCCAGATGCGGACTCACGGTATCTGTTCCCACTCAGGTTTTCGTCGCTAGCCTCGCCGGTCATTCTTGATCTTCATGAGATTTGTACGGTAGGTCCAGCAACTGATGCAGTTGTTGTTCAATTGCCGCCATGACCGGATCTTCACTAGCTTTTCTGTCCCGTTTGGTTGCAACGGGAATCGCAGGGCCTATCTTAACCGTCACTGACATTGGCCGGTGGGTCCGGCTTGCATCGGTCAGGTCCTCTTCGAATTTCTCGACGGTTTCTAATTGTCGCTCGTTGCTGGGCTCTGATTTTACATAGGTCGGTGGGTAGTGCCCCAGTTGCTGTGCGATGTACATATCGGCGAGTTGATTCCACCGCCGTTGTCTTTCTTCTTCAGGTAATTCTTCGGTGATCATGTCACGCAGAATCTCAATGCGAAGTTGTTTCACCCGATTGACGATGGTTCCACTGTTCTTTCCGTCCAACCATTCTTTCTCGATCGGAGCGAGGATCTGATTGATCAGATTTTGCACTCGTTGAGGAATCGGACCGGTTTGCGGTTCGCCGATGTATTCAATTTCTTTCAGCCAAAGCAGGGCTTCACCCACACGGTAGATGCGCTGCGTGCGATCAGGATCACGTCGAGGACGCCACGACAGTGCTTTTTCGATGTCATCCAATGTCTGGTGAATTGCTTCATCGATGTTGCCATGAAAGTGGTAACGAATACCCACTGGATGGACCACTACTTGGCCAGGGGGGGTCTGTGCTGCACGCTTCTTGGCAGATGATCGTGCAATGAAGGAAACTCCATCCATCAGCGCCAGCAGCCGATCGTTGGTGCGAGTGATGACGCCTTCGGGGAAAATGACCAGTGGACGCTTTGCTTCTGCCAGAATGTCGACGCCGGCTTGCAGTGCCTGGCGGTCCATTCCCTCTCGATAGACACTGAAGGCGCCCATGCGGCGCAGAACAAAACGTTGTAACCAGCCTTGCTTGAAAAGATGCCAGCTTGCCATCGTGTGTGGCGCGAGGCCAACACGATGGCACACTTCATTGATCACGGACGGGTCCGCAGGACGGCAGTGATTCGGTGCCAGCAAAATCCCATGGCCAGCCTTGATTGAGTCCCGAATGTGCTCCAGACCCTCGCATTCTATGGACTCGATTCCGTAGTTTTTTCGTAAAAATCGAGGCACAATGCATTGCAGGGTGCGAGCCCACCACGTGCCACGGTACGGGGGTACGAACTCGTAAGCTTCATCAATGACGACAGATTGCATGTTGGCCCGAAATCCCGATTGAGAAATGCTTTCGCGGTTGAAAAAACATCATATCAGTGCTTGGGCGAGTTCACGATAGCACTGTTTGCACACCTGTTTGGGGGCAGGTGCCCCTTCGTGCACCAACGCAGCGCTATGTTTTGTGAGCTCCTGCCGTTTGTTCAATTGATTGACTCCCACTTCGGCGCTGTCACGCTGTGCAATCAGGGATTTCCAGCCATGGCGGCCTATTTGTCGAAAAAGTAGTTGGGGTAATCAAGCTTCAATGCATGCTTGACTGGTTTGCCGTCGACAAAGCATGATTCGATCTCCATTTTTAGGCGGGCTCGAGTGACAGGATTGAGCAAAGGATCATTCGTTTCTAGCCGCCATTGATTGAGCCGTCGGAGTAATGTTTGAAGGGTCCGGCGGTACTGAGGGTCAGCTGCAAGGTTATTAAATTCCCACGGATCGTTCTGTAAGTCGTAAAGTTCGTGTTCGGGTGGTCGCTCCATCAGTCGGTAAGCTGAGCGAATCTGCGGTGAAGCTGCTTGGATAACCTCGGGAAGGTCTTCAAAGAAACGGTTGATTGTGAACGCGTAGCCTGGGTTGATTTGGTCAGGTTGCAGGTTCTGGATCAGTTTGTAGCGTGAATCGCGTACCGTTCGCTGCGGAAAATAATTGTGTGCTGAGTGAAGGTGGTATTCCGTGTAAAGATGTTCACGCCACTCAGTTGCTTCGTGTTGAAAGAGAGGTGCCAAGGATCGGCCAGCCAGTTGGTCTGGGGCATCAACACCGGCAGCTTCTAGCAGTGTTGGCATCAAATCCAGTGTTGAGACGAGCTCGGTTCGAACGGTCCCAGCTTGCGTATGCGTTGGCCATCGGACGATCATTGGAACTCGAACTCCTCCCTCATAGGAGGTGCGTTTACCACGCAGGAGATCTGCGCCGTGATCACCAAAGTAAACGACCAGAGTCTCATTCTCTTTTCCCGATTCTTTCAGTTTTGACAACAGGTCGCCAATCAAGTGATCCAGTCGGTTCATGCAGTTGTAGTAATTGGCCGTTTCTGTTCGTAACTGAGTTGAATCGAGCCCCATGTAGTTGAGTGGTGGAACATCCGATCCGGTTAATGGTTTAGCCGGAAGTCCCGCGACTTGCGTTGTGAACGGTCGGTGTGCGTCAGGGTAGTTCACTGCAAGAAAGAAGGGCTGCGATGATTCGGTGAAAAAGGTTGATGCTTCTTTGGCGTACTTGTTAAGGTCTTTGCGTGCGAAATTTGATGTCGTGATTCGCTTGAAATCGAATGGAAAGGCTGTTTTCGGGCTCACGTGAATTTTGCCGATGATTCCCGTCCGGTACCCGGCATCGTGTAGGCTCCGAACCAAATTGGGCTGAGTCTCGTTGTACATGCGAAAGTTCCATGTCGCCAATCCAATTTGGCCGTTCTGGTGTGGGTACAGCCCCGTCAGGTAGGCAGCCCGCGATTGGCTGCATCCGGCCTGAGGCACATAAGCATTGTGAAAACGAACGCCCTCCGACGCGAGTCCGTTCAGGAACGGTGTTTTGACATGCGGGTTTCCATAGCACCCAAGTTCCTGCCCGTTGTCCTCTGAAACAATCACCAGAATGTTCGGTTGTGATTGTGCGGCTATCTCTGCTCCGGTGCTCGCAAGCGATGCCCACGAACCCGCGATCAAAAAAACTAGTAGCAATGAGGAAATCAGTTGCGTGTCTCGCACTGTGTGATGACGTGTCACTGGATTGATTCTCGTGGTTCAAAAGTGGGTTTTGGTTAAGCAAGGAAGAGATGAGATGGATCGCAACCCATTGCACTTCCAATAAGCGGATGTGGGAAATCTTGTATCGGCAGTCCATTCAACTCATGGATGCTTCATTCGGCATCAAAATGACTGGGCATCGAAATGACTGGGATCAGATTCGGGACGTGCAAGCAATCATGGTCCCGGTCTGAGGCATGGACCTCTTACATGGGACTATTGAACATTTCTTTGAGCTGGGGGCTTGGCGTGTTCCCAGCCTGCCGCGAGGACTTGTTCGAGTTCCTGCTGGACTTGGGTGTATTGTGGCATTTCAATGCAATTCTCTGTTTCGCTGCCGCTCGTGTTGTAGTCGTAAAGCTCACGAGCAACGACTTTGCTACTTTTCCACGTTCTCCACTCAACGTAACGATATCGGTCGGTGCGGACTGCATAGCCCATGATGTCACCGTGGCTCCGGTGTCGGTGAGATGTTGTGGCTCGTGGATGTTGGCTGAAGGCAGCGAGTTTCCAAGTCTGATCCGGGTTCCTTAATAAAGGGAAAAAGCTCGTGCCCTCAAGCCCTTGGGGAAGAGGCAGGCCACAAGCTTCAGCAAGGGTCGGGTACAGGTCTACAAGTTCAACGAGCTTACTGCAGGATGTGATGTTGCCTGTACGCTTGGTGGCGGTAGTGCTCGGTGTTTTTTTCGGAAGTGCGAAAATGAGAGGAACCCGAGTGGATAGTTCGTAGTTGTTTGCTTTTGTCCACAAACGCTGCTCACCAAGATGAAAGCCATGATCACCCCAGACCACGACCAGCGTGTTTTCTGCCAGGTTCAGTTTTGACAGATGTTTTAAAATGCGGCCAACCTGCGCGTCGATGTAACTGACGCAGGCATAGTAGCCGTGCCGCAGTTGCTGAGTTTTGGCGGAAGTCAAGTTGCCATCACTGGGGATGTCGGTATAGCCCTCCAGTTCTCTCCAACTGCGAGTGGCCAGTTCCGGAGCATGGGGTGGGTGAGTTGGATGATCAGGCGGTGGGATGTCGGTCTGTTGATAGAGTTGCCAAAAGCGACGGGGGGCACAGAACGGCAGGTGTGGCTTGCGGAATCCAACCGCCAGGAAAAAGGGGCTGTCATTCGCTTTGAATTCTGTTAGACGGTTGAGTGCTGCCTCACAGACTTGTCCGTCAATGTAGGTGTCGTCTGAGACATCTGCTGATTCAGTTGCGCTGCGTTTCAGCCCGCTGCCTTGTAAATTCTTTGCCAGTGCGTATCGCAGTTTCGGGTCACGGTTGATTGCAAGCAGCGGTTCATGCGTCCACGACGGAGGGTCTGAGGCAGGTTTCCCGTTGCCATGGAAAATCTTGCCGATTCCTTGCGTTTGATAACCATGCTGTTTGAAAAATTGGGGAAGCGTTACCGTGTCGGGCAATGCTTCACGAAAATGAGTCGAAAGGTCCCAGACTTTTGTTGTGTCTGGGCGTTTTCCGGTGAGAAGTGAAAGACGCGAGGGGCTGCATAAGGCCTGTTGGCAGTAGGCGTGCTGAAAAACAGTTCCGCGTGAAGCCAGGCGGTCCAAGTGAGGCGTCACCGCCGTTGTGTCCCCGTAGCAACCCAGCATAGGTCGCAGGTCATCGACGGCAATGAACAGCACGTTAGGCCTCTGCTTGATGGACGAATCGGCTGTGCCTGCACTGTGATCAATACTCCATGCAAAGCTGCCGAAGGTGCCAGCAGACAATGCTGTTACGAGCGATAGCAGCACGTGATAGGGGGTGGGGAAAAGCATGGGATTTTTGTGCTTTTGATGAGGGGTGGTGATTATCTCACTTCAGGGGGCGTAGGCGACCATGCACAATCTTTGTGCCGTCAGTGCTCGAGTTCGGCTGTCAAACAGTACGTTGTCTGAAGCAGGGGCACCGTGGCTCGGTTCTTGTTGGGTTGAGGTCATTGTAAGTGGTGCTCGGTGATGCGCGGTGGTGCTGGTCGCTAGCTTCGATCTCCCTCGCCTGCGTGCTTTCTCGCTCTTGCACACAAACCATGAACAAGCGTGTCACCAAGTCTAGTCCATCAGAACAGCGGTTGTGTGGACTGATGGATAGACAATCCCGGAATGATCCAATGCAGTGAGGCAAGGGACTTCATGGCTTGTACGATCAAGCATGGCCTGGCCTCCGAGCAGGACGCCTGAGGTGTCTCTTGTTGGCAGATACATCTGTGGAGCTTGAATTTACCTTGCAAGTCTTTTGAGGCTCAGATTGCCCGTACACGATTTTGTTGATTCAGGAACAATGATTTGCCCGTTGACGACTTGCGTTGCCATCAGTACAACCACGCCGCATCAGTGAGTTGCATAAAAATTGAAGTCAGAAGTATTAGAGTTGAAGTGTTAGAAGTTCATGAAGGTTCTTGATAAGTCGCGCCGTAAGAAGCTGCAGAGAAAAGTGGATGCGGAATACGGCTACCGCAGTTATCGTGATCGCGATGTTGAAGTACGCAAAGCCAATTGTGGATTTGGTGTGTTTGCCAGACGTCAATTTTTGCCGGGTGAACTGATCATTGAGATTACCGGCCAATTGATTGAACGTGAGTCGTACAACGGTTCCAGTTTTGTGATGGAGTTGAGCGACAAGTGGAGCATGGAACCGTCGATTCCGGCGGCATTCCTGAATCACTCTTGTAGCCCCAATGCTGAGTTGTTGCAGATCACCGAGTTTACACTCGGGCTGCTGGCGCTCTGTAACATCGAACCAGGGACCGAACTGAACTTCGATTATCAGTGGCCGGCACTCCATTGGATTCCACGGTGCCTTTGTGGTGCGCCGGTCTGTCGGGGTTGGGTCGTCGACAAGAATGAGGTCAAGGCGATGAAGAAATTAGCCAAGAAAAACAAGGCGCGGTAGTTTCCGATCTGGGTTGCCGGTCGGCCATGCGTCTCGGGCGACGCCGGGTGCTTAGGCTTGGTTCACGCTGTTGATGACGTGTCTTCGTTGCGTCACGAAGCAGTTGCCACGTCAGTGATTGGACGCCTTAATTGTCTTGTTCACTAAGAACGCTTGATAGTACGTTGGTGAGTTGGAACTGATTTTTCATGATCAGTTTTTTACCGATCATGACGCGGGCGGTGAAGTCGAAGATGCCGCTGATCATTTCGTGCAGTTTGACTTCCACTCGCAGGCAATCGCCTGGACGTGCAAAGCCTTTGTATTTGGCCTGTTTTACACGCACAAGCACGCCCAAGGCATATTTGTTGAAGTGAGGGTCATGCGTGTTGTAGACTTCCATCGGATTGTGCCGTGCAGCAATTAAGACACCGGCCGACTGTGTAGAGAGTTCTTGCATCATTGCCCCAGGGAATATTGGTGCTCCGGGGAAATGTCCTTCGAGAAAAAATTCCTTCCCCGAGATCTGCTTTTCAGTAACGACTGAATCTTCGTCGATGGAAACGATTGTTTCGACGAGAAGGTAAGGAGCACGATGGTGCAAGTAGTCTTCGGCTTTGTCAAAGTCGTGGTGGAAAATTGCCATGTGATTGGTGCGTGCCAAGTAATGAAGAATGCGGGACGCGATTGCGGGGCAAAGACGTTTCTTCTGTGGGTGATGCGGATTCCGACAGACAGGTCAGATCTTTACACGATCTTATCCAGAAGTCAAAAGTGAGGGCAGCGGACTACTGCACAAGGGTCGCAAGTGTCGGGTAGAAATTGACCACTGGGGTTCCAAAGCCAATCATTTTTCCACTTGTTTGGGTAATGTTGGCGTTCACTGCCACCACGTTGCCTTTGTGGTCGATGATTGGGGCTCCGCTCGTGTTTTTCATGTCGACGTCGCGATTCATGAAACTGTATTGCAGCCAGCCGTCGTGAAGCCGCTCCACGGTGGCGGGGTGAATGAATTCTCTTGATCCGGGCAATTTGGACACGAGCCATACACGCTCGCCATTGGATGGTATTCGTTGCGATAACGGCAGGGCTTTGATGGCTGTATCATCGTGCACCTTGCAGGCGGCAATGTCACCAAGGTCCGACTTTTTCGGGTGTGGCCTCGCTTTGCTTAAATTGATGGGCTGCATTTGGATTTCTCCAAAGTAATTTTGCGTCTTGCAGTCCTCAACTACCAGCTTTTTCCAAACGGTGGTTAGCTTGTCAGGTTCAATATTTGATTTCAGTCCACCTGCTGGACCAAACAAACGCAGCGCGCTGAGGATCAATGTTTGTGATTTCCCGGTTAGCTTGGCTGCAAAAGCGGTTCCCGCGTTGATTTCACCCTCTATGGTCCCGAATCGAGGGTGGAAGAGGGTGCCTGTTGACAGAATCAATGGAGCAATCTTTGACCGGTCTAGGGGGGGCATTGCGTCTCGTGACGCCGCCTTGGTGCCTTGCTGCTGTTGAGTGTCCGAGGAGGTTTTAGTTTCTGGTGCGAGCTGATTGCTGCTGTCCGCTCCGGTGCTGTCCGCTCCGACACCAGAAGCTCCGGGCTCAGGCGGCGAGAACTTGGGTTGAGCACCCGCTTCCATTGAGGCTTTGGCGGGCTCGTTTGGAGCTTGGCTTTCTGTGCCGGTCAGATCGAGAGTCGGTTGCAACCCGCTCGTGGTTTTGCTTGCCGCGACGGTGGTGCCTGTGTCTGCTAGCCATTTCCATCCTGCAATCGCGATGACAATAACGATTGCCGTAGACAGGCCAACGATCACCAGCTTTTCCTGACTCGTTCGAGTGCGGTTGGTTCGGCTGGTATGATTTCGTGGTCGTACACAAATGTGCGTTTCTGCCGGGGACGCTCCTGGTGTTTTCTTGACGCCCGCTTTCCCCTCCGCTCTCGGCTTTTGGGCATTGCCAGGATTTCCATCTGAGGAAGGAAGGGCGGGTGGCACTGGCCTTTGTCTCGCTTTCCCAACGGCGCGGTCTGCGATTTCAGCGGTGTGCATCACTTTGACGACTTCAATCACTGGCTCAGTCTGGAGGTGCTGAGTACCACGTTGCTGCCACCTTGGGGTTCTGATCACTTCAGCCTCAACAATAGGCTGAGCCTGAGGGACGGGTTCGGCTTCGATGACGGGTTCGGCTTCGATGACGGGTTCAGGGCCTAGCCACAGAGGTCGTTCGATGGCTGTTTCTGTTTCCGTTGGTGCTGCCACGATGTCCTTGTCTGCATCAGCCAGATCTAGTTCACCAGAACCCTGAGTCGGTCCGACAAATCCTTTTCGCCCCAGCACATGCTGGACTGCAATACTGAGTGAATCCATTTCTTTGGATTCGACTTGCAGCAGCTTATCAATTTTGGATAGCCACTTCGCTGCTGGGACCCACTGGCCTGTTGCACCCGTGCGGACATCAATTCCACCGGGTGTCATGCGTTTCAAGACATCGTGAGCACGTGTCAGCGTAAACGGGCCTTCCGCTACCTGTTTGTACCGGATGAAGATACCGTTCTTCTGTAGCTGGCAAATCTTCTTTCGGATCACGTCGACGGAACGCCAGTCACTCGCCCCCTGGCGAATCAATAGTTCATCGTCTGTCGAGCGTTCAACATGCTTGCGCATATCGGCTTCGGAAAGAGGACCAGTTGTGCCCTCTTCATCCTTAAGAAACCATTCCGAATCTGACTCGCTTGTCATTCAGTTTTCTGCAAACGCCAGGATTCCATTTTGTAACCCGCCGCAACCGTTGCGGTTTGTCAACGCCAGGTTCTCCGTGCCCTCAGTGAAAAGTCTAGCCAGTGTCAGTCTATGGTGGTGTCGTGTCACCATCATTTGTTGCGATTTGATTGGTTCCGCGTTCTGGATAGAACAATTGGCGAGGAAATGGGGCGGTTTGAACCAGTGGGATCGAGTCATTGGTGCTTTGAAGGATGTGTAAGCGGCCAGTGGGGGCGGGATCGCGTGTTGGTTGCATGGACCAATCGCTTAGGCACTCGGCACGCTCGTTCGTGCATGACGCCCATGTTTTACTTGGCATGTGATCCGCACTGGAAGCGTGGTTGTTTACCCAAATCTGTTCGGTGAGCGTCACCCTGTCCGGGGAACGTAGCCGTGGTCAGTCGTTCTCCCAGCCTACAGGCTGGGTCCATGCTTGCTGGAACTGATCTTTAAAGGAAGGGTCCTGGTGCGGTTTGTTACTCGTAACCACGGCCCGAACATACAGTTCATTTCCCTTCAGACGATATGAAGGGGACAGGCTGTTTGATGAAAATACTCGCTGACCTACGCGTTTTTTGTCATCAATCCCGTCAGGTGCGTGTTTGTGGTCAGTGTCATCAGACGCGTCCTTGTGATCGGTGTCATCAGGTTTAAGCGTCGCGATAAATTCGGTTTGGTAAGTCACGTTGTCTTCGGGGGCGATCTCCAATTTCAATTCTTTTGTCTTTGCTTCGTATTGAACGTCTTTGAGAGTGACTCCACTAGAAGCATAGAAGTCTCCTCGTTTCATCGCGCGAATGAGATGTTCTGGTGTCAGGTACTGACTACGGACCATGACCCAACCCCGGCCTGGACGCGAGCCTGATTTGCCGTGGTATTCATGGCTGTCGTCTGTCGCGATTCCCATCAAGGGTGGAACATTCAACGCAGTTCTGCGAATTGCGTTAACCGTGTCCCAAATGGACTCCACGCTGGGGTGTGTTGCATCCCCAAGTTGGTTGACACCCGGGTGGCCGTTGTAAACTTCAAAAAACCGTTCGGAAACAACTGCTGCAAGGTCGTCTGCCGTGACGGCGTATCCAAAATTGGGATGGTTAAGATGGGGCAGCACTTCGCGACCATGGCTCTTCTCGTGCTCAAGAATGGCTCGTAGGTTGTTCTGCATTGTTTCTCTGACTGTTGCTCCGCCCGCTGGCTTGAGAGCCTCGGCAACGTTGGTTGCGTTGATATGGACGGGCTTGCCCTCTGATCGATCGCTGATCTCTTCGGCAGGGATCATGATAAATTGATTTCGTTCTTCCACGAGATTGCGAAACTCATCGAGTGGCTTCAGGCGAACCGCAAACTCTGGGGTGCCGGGCTCACCCCGTGTTTCTACCCAAGCATTGCCAAATCGTGCCTTGTAGCGATCTAAAATGCCGTCGTCGCTTCGTTTGACGATGGCACTGTAGGGCATCCAGCGGATGCCCTCGCTCAGCACATTGTGGTCCGTTAAGGCAACAAAGTTGTAATCACGTTGGCGGTACCAATCTGCGATCATCTCAGGGAATTGGTCGCCGTCACTCCAGAGTGAATGCGTATGGAGGTTTCCCTTCCACCATCGAGCCTCTGGTTCTGCTGCCTCGACTGAGTTTGATGTCAAAAACGTAAGCCAGCCTGTAAAAAGCAGAGTTGCCAAAGCAAAAGCAAAAGCACAGGAACGGGTTAGGGAGGGATTAGCTTGCATGACGCGGTGGTTGATTGTCGGGGGTTGGGATCGTGTCAGCAATGGACGACAGTTCGTGTTTGGCAAACGGTTCAAGATTGATGACGCGGTAAAAGGAGTGGTTGTAGATCGAGGCGTCGGTTCCAGCGAATGGCTGCAAGCCAGATGGATTCACGGCTTGCGCAGTCCATCAGTGCCTCGCTGGATAACATTGCTGGGTTAGTTTTCTGGCTAACCTAGTTTAGTTTTAATGCACCCCAACGAGTAGCGGGACGCGAGTCCACCAGTTTTGTCAGGATTTGGTTCGGACGCGTGTGGTGAGAGGCAGTGCGGGCGGATGGAATTCAGCTAGGGGCGACCGCCTGCATGATTAATGCACACAGGTAGGCTCCGTAGGTCCCTAAAGCGTAACCCACAACGGCTAGTAAAACACCAACCGGTGCAAGTGAGGGATGAAAAGCAGCAGCAACAACAGGGGCGCTGGCTGCACCTCCGATGTTCGCCTTGCTGCCCACTGCGAGGAAAAAATAGGGTGCACGAATCACTCTCGCAACGATCACCATCAGGATGACGTGAATCAGCATCCAAATGCCTCCCACTAAGAACAGGCCCGGATGTTCGAAGACCGCCAGAATGTCCATCTGCAGACCAATGGTTGCAACGAGAAAGTAGATGCAAATCGTGCCGATCTTCGATGCTCCTGCGCCTTCCAATTGTCGAGCTCTGGTAAAGGACAGAAGCAATCCGCCCGTGGTTGCAAGCACAATCAGCCAGAAGAATGAGGAATTGAGACTGAATTTGTTCAGGAACGGGTAATTCTGATCAATGAGTGGAGCCACAATGTCGGCAATGACATGACAGCATCCGGTGACGCCGAAGCCAATGCCAAGAATTACAAATAAATCTGCAACGGTCGGATTGCGGGCGATTTTTTTGGAGAATTGTTCCATCTTATTTTGCAGTTCGTGCACACTGCTTGCATCAGCTTTCAGGATGCGATCAATTTCGCGGGCCTTACCAATACCAAGCAGCAGAAACACCATCCATAATTCGCCAATCACGATGTCGACCGCCAGCATCACACTGAATAGT
>Ga0315322_10000634_pt1 | contig 26429 bp, 17 predicted proteins | sample M110021515metaG_FD_203461 | JGI IMG/M metagenome (GOLD analysis project Ga0315322, IMG submission 203461) | Ammonia-oxidizing marine archaeal communities from Monterey Bay, California, United States - M1 100m 21515 | ecosystem: Environmental > Aquatic > Marine > Intertidal zone | place: USA...
TTTGCTCAAAAGCCAGCGTTGTCGGGCCTGCGGCCACCATGCCTGCCATCGGCAGAGCGTGACCGTTGCGATCTGCTGCCTGAGTGAGTTCAATCGCTCGGGATTTATTTGGGCTGCGTGTGATCAGGCCTTTGCGCTCAAGGGCTCGCAGGTGACACATCACGCCGTTGGGGCTCTTGATGCTGAAATGTTCACCGATTTCCCTGACGGTCGGACCATAGCCTCGTTTCACTATTAGACCGCGGATCATGTCGTAGACATCTTGCTGTCGATCAGTGAGCTGGTTGGCCATTGCGGGAGATCCTCGTCGAGCAGGGGGGGCGACCATCGTTAGGTGGGGTGTTCAAGTATACCGAGTACTAAACGTGTGTCCACAACAATTATGGGGGGATCTATAGGGACCCATTGAAATGATAAAGTGCCCAGAGTCCCGCGGGAAAGCACCACCAAGCGAACCAGTGAAGGCGATCTTTCCTGCTCCAAACGATTAACCACTTGAGGGCAACGAGCCCGACCAAAAAGGAAACAGATGCACCGATAGCAAGCTCGGTGATGGAAAATTCGAGTGGATCGCCCGCACTCGTCTGTTCCCAGATGTCTTTCAAAGCAAGCAGACTTGCTCCGAGGATAGCTGGAATGGCAAGCAAAAATGAGAATGTGACCGAGTCCTCGTTTTTTAAGCCAAGCAACCTTCCACCAAGAATGGTCGACCCACTGCGGCTGACACCGGGCAGAATTGCGAATGCCTGAAAGCAACCGATGATCACGGCAGCCCGCCAACTTAGCTCCGTATAACAGCCTTCTCGCGCTGAAAGTCGCCCCAGAACAACAAGCATGCATCCTGTCACAAGTAGCATCGCTGCTGCTAGCATCGGGTTCATCAGTAATGTCGAGAACTGGCTCTTGATCGTAAGGCCTGCGACTGCGGCTGGCACCGTTGCGATGACTAGCAGTGGCAATACTCGGCGATCGCTTGTCAGAAGCTTCAGGATTCGTTTCCAAAACACGACGAGTATCGATCCCAGAGTGCCCGTGTGCAGGATGATCTCCAAGGTGGGGGATTCGCTCAGTTCGCCCACAGATCCAGTAAGCTCTTCCAGTAACGCACCAAGTATGATGAGGTGCCCGGATGAACTGATGGGAAGGAATTCAGCAATTCCCTGAACAACGGCGAGAATCAGAATTTTGTACACGAACGTGGTTGATCCAATGTCAGGCTTCGGCCAAGGTGGAAGCTGAGTGAGTCAGGGTGATTTGCATTTTCAGGGACAGTTCACAATACAGACTAATTAAACTGACGTCTGTGGACTGCTCTCGCCTCAAAGTTGTTTTTAGCTCTCAGGAGTGGGGGCATCGTTCGGATGATCTTGATTCAGCGAGATTCGATCAGCCACCTCATCCATGCTCAGTGAACATCGAGTGGGTTTGCTGCGAAATCGATTTGCGATTGGACCCCCATGGTACTCGCTTGGTCTGGCTTTGTTGTTCTTTTGCTCAGCCAGTCGTGATTCTGCCTTGGAAGCGATGTGATGGGGCAGCTTTTTGACTCACACTGTAATTACAAAACATGAAAGGGCTGGCCAAGTTCATGTGGCCTGTATTGAAGGAATAAAAAGATGGATCGCGGTGACCAAGAGCCGATTTGCGACGTCACATCTGGAACTGGCGTTAATTCCGAAACGCAGGAAGGAGTTCAAGCTGAGGCGGCCAACCCGGTTGCCAACGGTGCCTTTCATGGGGTGACTGGTTTGGGAAGCGACCTTGTCAATTGCCTGCGCGGTTGTTGCATGGGAGCGGCTGATGCAGTCCCTGGGGTCAGTGGCGGCACGATTGCATTGATCATGGGACACTACCAGCGTTTGATTGCCGCGATCAGCCACTTTGATGTGTCGCTGTTCAATATGCTGCGTCAACGTCAGTTTGTACTCGCCTACAAGCACGTGGATGGTCGTTTTCTGGCGATGCTTGCCGTGGGGATCGTGATTGGGTTGGTTACGTTTCTGCGTCTGATGGGTTGGTTACTCGACAACCGGTTGCCCGAAACCCTGGCGGTTTTCCTTGGCTTGCTATTGGCGAGCGTGTGGATTGTTCAGGCTTATGTTGATCGCTGGACAGTGGCTCGAGTGGTTTGGTTCATGAGCGGTGCCGTGGCTGCTGTGTTGATTTCACTTTTGCCTGCCGGTGAGGGCAATGGCAGTTTGCTTTTCCTGTTCGGGACAGCTGCAATCGCGATTTGTGCGATGATCTTGCCAGGCATCAGTGGTGCCTTGGTCTTGGTCATGTTTGGCTCGTACCACATGGTCACTGGACTGATCAAAGATTTTTTGAAGTTGAAGATTACGATGGACGGCTTGTTGCAACTGGTGGCGTTTGGTTGCGGTTGTGTTTTCGGATTGCTCGCCTTTTCACGGATCTTAAATTGGTTGTTGCTGCATTTTCGCAGTTCCACGATGGCGGCTTTGATGGGACTGATGGTTGGCAGCATTGTGAAGCTGTGGCCGCTTCAACGCCCGAATGAAAAAACGGCTGACCTCGATCTTAAAAACCGTGTGATGGAGTATGTGTCGCCCCGTGAATGGGACGGCAGTCTGCTGTTATTGCTGTTCTTGACGGCGTCTTCGTTTGTCATCGTGCTGACCATTGAATGGTATGGCAAGAGGCATTCTGACCACGTGCATGCTGGACATGAAGCAAACTGAGCTCAGACTGAGAGTCTCAAGTTCAGTAACGCAAAAAAAGAACGCCAGCACTTCGCGAGAGTGCTGACGTTCGGACCCCGTGGATCAATGTTTGGTAGACAGGGCTCGGCAATGTTATCCAAGTGTGAATAATGTTCCCTCGCGGTTTCGTGATTTGCGTTGTGCCAGTCAGTTAATGGCTTGCTAATTCTTCGTCGTTGGTGACGAAGGGGTTGAGGCGAATTACTCCGATAGCATTTGCTTGAACTTCTGCACCCGGAGCGATCGTTTCGGGAACGCTGGTGCCGCCCGGTTGCTCGTCACATGGGTTGCATCTCATGTCGCCACGTGGAGCTGGCTTAGGGGTTGGAACTCGCGGCTGTTGAAACTGAACGCGGAGCCGACTTTGGTAGTTTTCTCCTGCTGCTACCATCGGTGGTGAAGCAAACGGGCTCAGACCATAGGGGCGAGCGTGTCGGGTGCCATAGTAGACTGGCGGATTGAGTGCGAAATACGGTGGCGTTTTCAGGGAAGTTCCGTAGTTGGCACCGTAGGGCTGGTAGAATCCAAAGGGCGGAAAGCCATATTGCGCCGGACTTTGTGCGGCAGCCTTGCCAGGGGCACCAAAATACGCCAAAGCAAGTAAGCAGCAAGGAGCTAATAACCGTTTCATCGAAGACCGTTTCATCGAAGACCGTTTCATCGAAGACCTCTGTCGAACACGTTGAACAGGAATGTGCATCAAGCGATGCGTAACCTCATGTAATGCCTTCCAGTGTGCTCCGAACTGTCATTGATCCGCTCGGAAGACGCGTTGGAAAGCACCCCCGTACCTTCCAACATGAACGCTAGTTAGTCACCCTGACTCATTCAACCATTAAAATCAGAAAATGTGATTCTTTCCTCATTGCCGTTGCAACCAACACAGCTGGAATACGCAAAATTGAACATTGCCTGCATCATTCATTCTCTCGATGGCGGCGGAGCCGAACGCGTTATGGCTGCACTGGCGTCGCGTTTATCTCAGCGTTCCCATCAAGTGACCTTGGTGACGCTGGGAGATGGAAAGGGAGATCGCCACGAGGTGGATTCGTTGGTTCAACGTCGCCGGCTGGATCTGCTTTTTCAGCAGAAGGGCTGGTTGGCTAAGATTTCGGGTAACCGTCGTCGGATCGCCGAGTTGCGATCTGCGTTGACCGATATTTCCCCCGATGTGGTGCTTTCCTTTTGCGATCGCACCAATATTTTGGCTGGTTTTTCTTGCCCCAAAGGAGTGCCGTTGGTGCTCAGTGAACGCAGTGATCCGTCTCAGCAAAAGTTGGGCCGAATTTGGGAATGGCTTCGTGATCGATCCTATCGCCGCGCAGAGCATTTGATTGCGTTGTCCGACACGTCTGCGGAACATCTTCGCCGTCGATTCTTGGTTCCGCTGAGTGTGATTCCATCCGCAGTAGATGTGCCACCGATTCGGTCCGATCGAAAGAGTGCGGAAGCAAATCAGGTCGTGATTGGCATTGGCAGGCTGGAACCCGAAAAAGGTTTTGATCGACTGATTCATGCATTTGCAGAAGTTGGCAATCAGTCGTCGAACTGGCGTTTGCGAATTCTCGGAGAAGGTTCTTGCCGTGAAGCTCTGCAGAAACTGACGCAGCAACTGGGCGTGCAAGATCGTGTTGAATTACCGGGATGGGTGCGGCCTGTTTGGGGTGATTTGGCCGCTGCCACCATGTTTGTTCTACCAAGTCGTTATGAAGGGTTTCCGTCTGCGCTCTTGGAGGCGATGGCGGTTGGTGTGCCTTCGATTGCAGTTGACTGTGAAAGTGGCCCTCGAGCGATCCTTGCCGAAACGCAATCCCATACTGCAGTCTCGATCAAGGCTGACTTGGGAGACGAAAACGCTGGCCTTTCAGGGCTCTCACAAGATGGGCTGCCAGGTGGGCTGCTAGTGCCAAATGATGCGGCGTCTATCGCTGACGCTATGCAATTGTTCATCGCCGATTCGCAGACACGTGAAAGAATTGGTCAGCGGGGTATCGAAGTTGCTAAATGCTTCAGCTGGCAGGAAATGGTGTCGCAATATGAAGCCGTGTTGCGAAAAGCGGTAGAACGCGCGAACTGATCTCTGCGACGTCACCCAAGAAGATCGCTAACTCAGTCAGGGTTAGCTCACGAGCGGCATGAGAAGATTTTGCAGCAAGAGGTTGCGTCGTTGGATCCTCGCAGGAGGTGATGTGTGCCAATGCAACTTTCCTGCTGTGCGCTAGAGAATCTGTGCGCTAGAGAATCTGTCATTGGCTGCCGATGCGCAGGTCGAAATCCGCGCTCTCGTCAATGGAAAACGCGGCATCGAATCGACTTCAATGGCCCGGTTGCGTCTCTCTCGTTTGAAGTGAGACGCATCGCTGGCTTCAGGATTGCTGGCTTCAGGATTGCTGCGATGGCCTTCGGCGAGGTGCCATCAACCAAAAGCAGCGATTACAGCATGCCGCCGTGGGTACGGGTGACAGTCATATGGCTGGGCTGGTCCATGAACCAGAATCGCTCCCACTCGTCAACGACAGCTCGGAGGTCTTCCGATGTGTACAGCAGTTGCTGCACGCGTCGCTCGGGTCGGGACGAATAGATAGGCAAGAAGCAGCCGACTGATGTAGTCAAGCAGACGGCGAGAAGTGTGAGTTGCATGAAACGTCGCATCAAGCGTTCCTCCGTGAACGATTTGCAGTCGTTTGAGCAGGCGGTCAGGCATGCTCAAGGTTGATCGGTGTCCCAGCGACCTTGCGGGCTGCTGGGTGGCGGAGGTTCCGAGGGAGCCGCCGCCGGTGGTTCTATCTTTTTGCCGTCATCCGAGTCTTGCAGTCGCCGTGCTTCGGCTTCATCAAGTTCTCGAACTCGTGCTTCCATGTGTTTACCAGGTTTGAAGGTCACGACATGCTTTCGTGGTACTTCAACTTGCTCACCAGTCCGTGGGTTGCGAGCCTTTCTTGCTGCGCGGGGTTTTACTTCGAACACGCCAAAGTTGCGTAGTTCAATTCTTCCGTCCCGAACAAGGCAATCAATGATCGCATCAAACGTCTTCTGGACGACTTCCTTCGTCTGCTGCTGAGTCAGTTTTTCGACCTCTTCCGAGATCGTTCTCACGATGTCTTTCTTGGTCACTCTGACTCCCTGCTTCGGTCTGAATTACGCTTGGCGATCGTTGTAAACCCTTGCACACTTTTGACTTACCACAGGGGCAAGTCTAGTGTCTCCGTCTCGGGAGTCAAGATCGCTGTGCAACATCCGAAGATGGTAATTGCAGCTGAAGGCGGTCATTTACAGGTATCGGCACCGTTCACCGATAACTTTGTAACAATCGGCATATTCGGAACATACCTAGTGATAAGATTGCCCCGAAAACTCTATTTGACCCCGATTTACATGCTATTTAGCCCACTTTGAAAAAGTAAAAAAAATCGCTCTGTCGATCCACGGTCCTGTGCAAGAAGCTTTTTGTCTACTTCCTAGAGTAAACGGACCCGTGATTTGTGAGCAAACTGCGATCTGTGAGCCAAATTGCCTCGGATTCAAAGCGTGCGATTCAACCACTGATAGCAATTTGGCAGGTTGGGGATGCGAGTGACTTGAATTTACAGCAGTCCGCGTACCATGAATCCGGCAATCGCGCCGATCAGTAGGCTGACAGGAACAGCGATGGCAAGCGCAATCGCGATGACCAGCGCCGGGCTTGAGGTCGGAGCCGGTTCGACCGACCAGTCCTCTGGGAGCGGTGGGATTGTGGAAAGCGAGTCTGATTGTCTTTCTGCCGAAAGGGGATTTCCCGAACCGTGCCCTGAGCGATTGAGCTCCGGCAATTCCGGAGTTTCACGTATTTGTGATGGTTCCTTCGGCGGAGGCGGGGGGGTCCATGCTTTTCGGTCGATGGGCACATCCACAATTTCTGTGGGGCTGTTGGCCCATGGCTCAAGTCTCTCCGCAACGTCGTTACCAGTTTGAATTCTCCGCGTGAGATCCTTCTCCATCATGTCAGCGATCACATCAACAAACTCTTCCGACAGATCTGGGGCAAATTTTCGCGGATGCCAAGGCGTTTGTTCACAGTGCCGACGACATTTTGATCGCGAGTCTCCGCCGGGAAACGGCACTTTTCCGGTGACCGTGTAGTAGAGCGTGCAGCCCAGTGAATAGATGTCACTCAGCGGGCCGACCGATTTTGGAGTTTGGATTTGTTCGGGTGACAGATAGTCAGCGGTACCGACGATTTTTCCCGCTCTCGGATCGTTCTCGGGACTCATGCTCCACGTCGCCAAACCGATATCAGAAACTTTGGCATGCCCTTCCGGGGTGACCAGGATGTTACCGGGTTTCACATCCCGATGCACCATTCCCAGCTCATGCGCATATTGAAGTCCCTGTGCAGCTTGGGAAACGATGACAGCAGCATCGTTCATCGAGAGAGGGCCATTGTTGCGAATCAATCGCCGCAGGTCGTGGCCCGGAACAAATTCGGTGACCAGATAATGCACGTTACCGTCTTGCCCTGCATCGAAAGCTCGGACCAGAAAGGGATTGTCCAAGCCAGCTTGGAGCCGGATTTCGTGCATGAAGCTCGCGCGAGACTCAGCGGTTGATTTTTCGAGCGGTAAGACTTTGACAGCACATTCACGTCCCATGACACGATGGACTCCCTTGAAAACATGCCCCATGCCTCCTTGCCCGATGCCATCGGTAATCAAATAGCCACCGAGCGTGAACTTGGTGTGTCCCACATTCAATTGTTGAGCTTGATATTCCGTGATCAGGCCACTTTTGACCAGTGCGGCAGCGATGATACTCGGGTCATCACTACCTGCGATTTCCACGACATTTTCGTACTTGCGCTCACTTATCAGTCCGCTCACAATCGCGGCTTGCTTGAAGGAAAGTTTGGGCTGTGGTTCGCTTATTGCCATGGTCTCAGCGTAACAGAAATCAGGTTCTGTCCAAATGCTTTTGGGCTACCCTTGGTTTGCAGCATCCTCGACGGTTCTATCGCGGTCAGGTGTTTGCCACGAATACGACCAACATTTCGATGCTGGCGTGACTTTGCATTGTCAGAGAGACCAAGTCACCTTCGCATGTCAGTGGCAGCAAGGTTGAGGATGCGATTTCCTCGTCATTTGCCTTGGGCGATTCTGAATGCTCAGCCTGCTCGGTAGCCTGTTCGGTAGCCTGTTCGGTAGCCTGTTCGGTAGCCTGTTCGGCAGCCTGCTTTGCGGCAAGGGCTTCCTCGAACGGTTCATCCAGTCTCCCTGTCATCATGTAAGCAGATTCAACGTCTCTCAGGAATCGCACCGACGCTTTGCATTGTTGCGACTTGGTCTGAACCAGCCTGATCAACGCAATCAGTCGACCGTCTTTCGTTCGATCAATCTTCAATTCGGAAACGAGCAGATCGCGAGGTGACGTGTGAAGCAGCCAGCCAATTTGGGGTGCGTTTTCAGATCCGCTGACAGCGATCTGTTCTGGTCCTGATAAAAGTTCCCTTGCTGCGTTGACGGGGTTCGGGACGTCCATGCCATAACTCATGCTGAAGTTGGCCTTGTCGTCACCCGGTACCGCGACCAAGGTATCCACGAATCGACTTCCAACCCGTCGGTGGAATGCCGAGCCATTACTGCAGACCAGAGTTTGGCGTTCGGACTCATCCAGCAGTACGCCCAAAGGAGAGACCAAGCGTCGTGAGCTCGGGCGGTGCATCTTATCACGAAGGAGTACTCGGCAGATGGATGACTCATTCGCCACTGCGACACGTAACGCGTAATAGTTGTCCCAGGGTTCACCTTGCACTTTATGCACAACGTCGATTGCACCTGCGACCAACAGCGTTCGAGATCCACGGTGCAGTGAGTATCTAATCGTGAAGTTTGCAAGGATCGCTTCGCTGCTGCTGTCGATCAGTTCGCCACTGGTTTCAATGGTTCCAATGGCCGCATTCTTGGCGATGATTCGCTGCCCCGTGCATCGCATTTTGGTTTCTTCACCCGGTGTGCTTTTCTTGGAATCCGAGGGCAATGGACTGCAGCGGACGAGTCGCATGGAAAAACGATTGCCCCGTGATCCGCCACTGTAAACGCCGGCAATTCCACCGGTTTCAGCGCTGATCGCAATCTCCATGAATTCATTGGTAAGCAATCGGTCTTCCGCGATTGGTTTTTTGCCACCTAACAGGGTCTTCCGAAGTCTTGCTCCGAAACCATTCCTCGAACTCTTCTGGGCATCATCTTGGCGAAGCAACACAAATCCGCAGCCGGGAATATCGACTGTGCTTTCCGTTGCAGTGCCTTCGCGTGATGCGGCGAAAACGTGCTTGGCTTTGGGTGGAGGACTGCCCTTTGTCGTGACTCTGGTTCGAAGCCCATTGGAATGCGGATTCAGTAACAGAATGTCACCCTCTTGCTCGTTCTCGCTGATTGTAAAACCCATTGCCTTGGCCAAGGCTTTCCCTGGATCTGAATCAGTGAGCTCTGTCTTGCCGGATGTCAGCCGCGTCATGCCGACCAGTAGGTTGTTCTTTTCTGTTGCCAGTTTGTCACGGAACTGCTCTGCGGCATTCTCGATGGGCTGGGGCGTGCCGTTGGCAATCAAGGTACTGAGCCACTCAGCTGCATCTGGCGATGCAGCTGAGAGCTTCCCGTTGTGATAAGGATGCTCACCCTCTCGGAAATAGTCAGCCAGTTTCCAGAATCGACCCAGTGACAAGCTCCAACTTGCAACACGCTGCAGGTCTTGAAACGAGTCGCTGACTTTGCCTGGCCAATGAGCGAGCAACGCCGTTGCGATTTCACCACTGTCGATTGCTTCGCCTAACTTTGCGCCCAAATTAAGGAACGCGGCGTCACTGTCAGCATCGATCGGTTTGGCTGTTAATGCTTCAAGATCACCGGCTGATGATTGCATGATGACTTTGGCTTCGTCACCAAAACCACGGCCCCCCGCAAAGTCGATTGGGATCATGCCGCAGTAACCTAATCGAGCCAAAGTGGCGGTCAGGTCGGAAGGCGTTGTTCCCGCAAAACGCCCGTAGACAGGTGGAGCGGTTCCGAGCGACTGTTCGATCAGTTTGTGGGAATCAACGAATACCGATTCGGCTTGTGCCAGAGTCATTGCGTCGAGACAGATTTTGCTTGTGGGGCCACCACCGGCCCAGCCGATCGTTTCGGACTTCAGCAGGTCTTTGAGGGTGTCAACTCTGGGATCGGTTGATTGAGCCAAAGTCTGGCAGAGGTCGGCGTCCACGAGGATATTGATCGGTGCTTGTTTGACCTCAGATTCCAGATCCTGCTCGGGAGCCTCGTTCCCAGCATTAGCCTCGGGATGTGACGCAGCTGTCTCTGCAGCGATGTGAAGCAATGCATCAAGGGTTGATTCGCTTGTCAGAACCAAGTCAATCAGATGGGGATCCGATGAAAAGTAATGATCGCGTTCTTCAGCAAGGCAATCGAATACGTCGTGCAAAGCTGCTATGGAGTCGTCGGCGTTACCGTCGATAAACGCCTTGGCTGCTGCCACCAGTCGATTTTGCAGGTGGATTTCATCCAGATTGCTGGTGTAACGCAACCGGCGTGTCATCACCTGAATTTGCAATGAGGCGTAGGCTGCTGCAAAGAAATCCTGTTCCGTTATTGTTCGTGAACCGTCGGACAGCGGTGGACAAGGTTCCAGGTTCAGCTTGCCTGACATCTCGTCACGGCTATCACCGGTCACCCAGCAGGCTGTTTCGTTCTGCTCGGCGCGGATTTGATATCCGTCGGGCAGCATGCTCAGACTGGGGTTTGGCACAGTGAACAAACGCTGCCCGATTGGCTCAGGAGGGGCATCGGCTCGATACCACGTTGGGATCTGCTCCGTTTGGGCCAAAAGCCGGGGGTGCCACAGCACCGTCCATGCGGCTAGCAGGCTGCGAGCGTCATAATCGGATATATCGGAAGGGAAATCTTCCAATGTCGACACGGGGATGAGGACGCAGCACTCGTCAAAAACTGGCATGGTGAAATAAATTTGACTTAGAAGTGCGGAAATTGATAAGATTAGGGAACTGGGGAGCAGACCCGTCGGTGTTGCTGACTACGATGTGCTGACCCAGTTTGTCATTACTTTTCTAATATTTTCGTCGATTGATAGTCCGAATAATCCGTTTTCAGAGGTGGGCATGGCTCGACGCTGTGTTTAAACCCAGATTCCTTCATCTTCCTGCCGCAGTTTTTTTCCATTTCTTATCTCACGCGGTAGAATGAAGAGTGCAGTTTTCGGATTGTAACCGTAACGGGGGCTTCGGTCCCGTGGGTGTTCAAATCAAACTTTTCCTGTTCGTTGGCTTCTGATGTCATGTTGTGGGCTGCTTAGCATCGTGGAATTTTCACGGCTTGGCCTCATTTTCAGATCCAATCGAAGAAATAGAACCCTGTTTTTCCAGCATTTTTTAGAATCGCAGATTTCCTATGGCAAAAACTCAGAGCGTTTGGGGTATCGAGCTTGGTCAAACCGCACTCAAAGCATTGCGTTGCACCATGGTCGACGGCGAGGTCGTGGCCGATGCATTCGATTTTATCGAATACCCCAAAATCCTCAGTCAGCCAGAGGCTGACGCCGACGAATTGATTGCCGATTCGATTGCCCAATTGTTGGAACGAAACGATTCCATTACGGACAAAGTCTGTGTCAGCGTGCCGGGGCAAAGTGGTCTGGCAAAGTTCTTCAAGCCTCCACCGGTCGAAGTCAAGAAAGTAGCCGATATTGTTCGCTACGAAGCTCGGCAGCAGATCCCGTTTGATCTCGCTGACGTCGTCTGGGATTTCCAGATGATGCCAGGCAGCATGGTAGAAGAAGGATACGCACTGGAAAGTGAAGTTGGCTTGTTCGCCATGAAGCGTGAACAAGCCTATCGTCAATTGGCTCCGTTTGATCGTGCAGATATCGAAGTCGATGTGGTCCAACTTGCTCCACTTGCGCTCTACAATATGTTGGCTTATGACCGCATGAATGAGCGGTTGGATGCGGACGTTTTTGATCCCGATAATCCGCCAGCCTCCAGCGTTGTGCTATCCATCGGTACCGATTCAAGTGACCTCATCATTACCAATGGCTTTCGTATCTGGCAACGCAGTATGCCAATCGGCGGTAATCACTTCACGCGGCAATTGACGAAAGATCTCAAGTTAACATTCGCCAAAGCGGAGCATTTGAAAAGAAACGCCCGCGAGGCAGTTGATCCTAAACTCGTCTTCCAGACGATGCGGCCCGTTTTCAATGACTTGGTGACAGAGGTTCAGCGTTCAATTGGCTTCTTCCGAAGCCTCGATAAGAAAGCGGAAATTGGTGAGTTGTTGCTCACCGGTAATACCGTCAAGATGCCTGGCTTGGCTGCCTACCTTGAAAAGAATCTCGGGTACGATGTGCAGGTTCTTGACCGGTTCAATCGACTCACCGGTGATGACGTGCTGGCGAATCCAGCTTTCCGTGACAACGCACCAACCTTTGCGGTTTGCTACGGACTCTGTTTGCAAGGCCTGAACAGTTCGCAGATGCACACCAGTTTGGTGCCACGAGAAATCCTGACTGAACGGATGATCCGAGCCAAGAAACCTTGGACAGTGGCAGCGTTAGCCGCTTTGCTTTTGGGAATGACTGGACACTATGCTTTCACTGAACGCAGTTGGGCGACCACGCACGACGATTTGTGGTCCAACTCGGTCTCTGCAGTGACTGCGATGGAGAGTAAAAGGTCGGAACACGAGAAAAGAGATTCAGAACTCGATGCCCAGTTGTCGTATCTCAACGTCATGGGGAAAGAGGTTTCTGGCAACGCGGAACGACGTTTGAAGTGGCTTGAAATCATTAAGACAGTTAATAACGCGGTCCCCCGAAAAAGCTTTGTCGGTGGAAAAATACCTACGCGCCAAGAAGTACCCTTGGATGAGCGTGAAGACATTCACGTCACTCGTTTTGACACCAAGTATTATGAGGATCTCAAGGACTGGTGGACGGATGAATTGGCTCAACGCTACCGAGACGAAATAAAAAACGTGGCCCTGCTCACTAATAGTGAACTCAGTGACGAAGAAGCAGCAGCGCTGGATAACAATCCCGGGCCTGAAGGATCAGGGTGGGTCTTGGAATTGTCTTGCTACCACGATTACAACAAAGACACGCTGGAAGCCGTTGGTGAGATCGGCAGCGACCATGTCCGACGTGTTATGACCAGCAGTTTCTTGCCGGATAATCCCAATAGTAAGACAGTGGAGTTGCCACGTCCTGATGGAGGAAAAGAGGTGTTCACGCTGGCTGAAATGGGGATCTCATATCCGCTGATGCTAGATGACAATGAGCCTAAAGTGGTCAAAATCGCGAACCCAGACTACGACCCCGCTGCCGCTTTCGGGGAAGATGAAGGCGAAACAGCAGGGGACGGTGAGAAAGAAGAAGATGGCGAGCCCGCTTTTTTCCAAGTGCCTCGTTTAGAGTTTGTGTTCCAAATGGTTTGGCAGGAACAACCACTTGCCGAACGCGTTGCCAAGAAGGAAGCAGAGCGTGCAGCAGCGGAAGAACTCAGAAAGCAGGAAGCAAAAAAGAAGGCGGATGCAGACGCCGCTAACACAGCACCTTAAGAAAACCAAATATCGCACTTTTGTGTAAATCGCATGAATGCGACTCTTTTAACTAACATGCAGCGATTTTAATCGTTCGCCTCAAGCCCTATTCGTTAACCACTTCCGTAAAGAACTGTCATGGATCAGCTGAAAACTCAACTCGCCGTCATTGGTAAGCATGGTTTTTGGATTTCGAGTGTTCTCGTTTTGTTGGTTTCTCTAGGGGTTTGGTACATGAGTACCACAAGTCTTCAGCAAGAGAACGAAAGTCAAACAACGAAAATCACTAGCAAGATCACCAGTGTTAAATCGGTCAAAGACGACCTACATAAGATCCCGAATGATCTGTCTCATCAGGAGATGGAGAAGCTGATTAACAAGCGTCGGGGTGAGGTTTTGAAGTCGTGGGAAAAGCTTTACGATCGCCAGAAAGACATTCTTGTTTGGCCCACGAACACTTTTAATGATCGATTCTTAAGTGAGTTCATCCAAAAAGATGGAACGGTTAAGTTGCCGTTTGAGCATTACGTGAAATTTCCAACGGAAGATAAAGACGAGCTCGCAACAACCTTGCGTAAGCAGTACGCCAACTACATCAGCAACACTCTCCCGAAACTTGCTGCGGTCGCCGACACCGAATGGACTGCTGATTTTGCGCAGAAAAGCGGTCTTGGTATGGGCATGGAGATGGGAGGTGCTGAGGGGCGGACCGGTATGGGACCCAACAGCGGTATCGAGGTCGATGTGACAGGCGCAACCACTGAACCGCTCGTGAAATGGTCCTCGACCAGCCAATCAGCGGTCTTGGGTGACTTGTTTCCGTGGCGAGGAGATACACCGGAGACGCTCGAGATCTACTACTCGCAGGAAAACCTTTGGATCCTGCGACAACTGCTTGAAATCATTTCTGATGTCAATGGTGATGCGGAACAACCCTACCAAGCGAAAATCCACGAGATCGTTCAAATCGCAATCGGGAAATCGGTCAGCACGACAGCCGGTAATATCTCCAAGCCAGGAGAAAGAGCCGGTGCTGATGGTGGCATGGGAATGGAAGGTATGCCCGACATGGATATGGGCATGGGTGACATGGGCGACATGGGCGACATGGGAGGCATGGGTGGTGGTCCGGGAGGAAGTACCGCCGACAGTGATCCGGCTGACAATCGCTATCTGAACGTTAAGAATGAGCCGATTGCAGGTGCGACACTGAGAACCGCGTTGGAAAGTAATCAGCCAAATGATGCCAGTCTCGCGGTTGCAAAGAGAGTGCCCGTGATGATGAAACTGAACATGAATCAGACGGCAGTGCATGAGCTTGTTGCACTTTGCGGTAGTGCCGATCTGATGGTTGAAGTCCACCAAGTTCGTGTTCTTCCCCAAAATTCCGCTGGAGGCGGTATGGGCGACATGGATGGAGGCGGGGGAGAAATGGACATGGACATGGACATGGGAGGCGGTGGACCCGGCGATATGGGACTCGGTGGCATGGGGTCGGGTGGCGGTGCAGGCTTTCCAGGTGGTGGGGCGGATGACAGTGAATTTCCGCTCGATATGTCAGTCGAAATCTACGGGATTATCTACATTTATAATCCGCCAGATGCAGGGAAGCTCGGAGACGAGCAGGTAACAGAAGACACCGTAATTGATGTGGTGGACGGGACGATGGGCGACCAACCCAATGAAAATGCAACTCCTGTTACAACCCCCGCACCGGCGGACAGCACAACACCCGCACCGGCGGACAGCACAACACCCGCACCGGCGGACAGCACAACACCCGCACCGGCGGACAGCACAACACCCGCACCGGCGGACAACACAACACCACCGGTTGCCGGCGGTGATTCAGGCACGGCTACAACAACGCCAGCGGCGTCCTAGTCGTTCGTCGGATTATTTTTCAATGGATTTCCGTTAAAGCGGCAAAACAAACTCACTCGTTCCCTATCTCTTCGAACCTCATAGAGTGGAATTCGCATGGATACCGATAAAATCAAAGACTTCTTTGTCTACAACTTTGAAAAAATGATTCTGGTTGTCGTCATTGGTGTAGCGGTTTTTCTAATCTACAGCGGTTTGCAGCAACCTTTGTTCACTGCAAAACACAATCCCGATAACTTGAAGACGGATGCGAATCAGGTGAAGTCTGATATCGACTTGAATCACAACGCGACGGTTATCGATGGTGAGGAAGACGATGATCGTCCCAGTCGCAGACCAACCTTTGACATCGTTGCCGCTACTGACCGATCTGCGACCCGAGTGGATGACAGTTTTTACAAGTCGACGAACAAGTGGGTTGCTGGAACTCAGTCTGGAAAGAAAATTCGGCGTAAAGATCCACGATTGGCTCCACCGGAAAGTCTAGTCTTGACCGCGGTCGCGTCGGTGATCTCGGTGCGGGGTAACGCAGACGCAAGCTACGCACTCATGGATTTGGAACCAGCGGATCCGCTTGAAAAAGTTGAAAAGAAGTCCCGTCGCAAGAAACGCAGAAGCAGTCGCGGGAACGGCGGTGGAGAAGAGGAAGAAATGGGCGACCTGATGAGCGACATGATGGGTGAAATGGAGGGCATGGGCGAGATGGAGGGCATGGGAGTTGGCCCCGGAGGTGTGGGTGATTCGACTGGTTCAAGTGGGGCAACTCGCAAATTTGACGGCCAATATGACTTTGGGTACCGTCCGTTAACAGAAGACAAGGTTCCCCCAGTTCCGACGTTTGGCCGATTCATCGTTGGTACTGCCGTGGTGCCCTACAAGCAAATCTACGAGCAATATTCGCTGGCTTTAAGTGATAGTCAGGGATACAAGCCCGGCCGGGATACACCGATGTTCTGCGATATGCAGATCAGACGCGCCGATGTGACCGACAAATCAGTCAAAGATTTGAAAGAAGAAGACTGGGTGAGGCTACGGTGGGAACGCAAGTTGGTAACTGAGTTAGCCGCCTACAAGTGGTCTGGTTTCGCGCCAGAGATCATTCCAGACGATTATCGTGATGATGCATTGTCTCTCTGGTTACCGCCTGTCCTGCTTGATGATTACCGATCCTATGCGTCTCATCCTCTGATTCCTCAAATGTCCCGTGCCGAGCTTCAGCAGCAGAGACTGGATCAAGAAAGCGGGGATGATGAGCCAACCCTGTTCAATTTCGAAGGAGACGATAACACCGAGTTGATTTCTCCGGGAAGCTCGCAAGCTGGCGGTGGAGGTTCCATGGGCGGCATGGGAGCGATGGGCGAAATGATGGGCGACATGATGGGTGAAATGGAAGGCATGGGAGGCATGGGTGAGATGATGGGCATGACCATGATGGGACGGGGGCTCGACCCCAACCCACCTGAATACAAACTTGTTCGGTTCTATGATTTTCTAAGCGAAGAGTTATACGGAAGAAAGCTTCCAGAGGATCCACAACCTGGCCGCCGTTACGTGTACAGCATTCGCTACGCAGTTGATGATCCAAACTTTCCACGATTCCCCGCCATGCAGCCAAAGCTCAACACATTGGATTCGGATGTTGTGACGCGTGTGAAAGAAATGATGGCAGCGGTGAAGACGATTGATGACAGGACAAAGAAGTCTAAGAAATGGAGTGATTGGAGTACGCCATCCGAACCAGTCAGTCTTCCCACGGTTGAGGAGTATTACGCTGGTCCAGTCAAGGCCGGGAAGATGTATGCCTGGCAGTTTGATGGCAAGGAAGTTCAGTACATTCGTGATTTGCCAACTGCTACTTTAGCAACGTGTAACTTCGATGCTGACATCGATGCTAAGGTTCCTGTTCGTGTTGAGCAGCTGATCGAAGGTTCTGTCTTGAGCGTCAAAGCCGATCATGCGGACGTAGTTGACCCAATCACGATGGCAGTCAAGAAAACACCGCCGGTTGAATTCGTCAGCGAAACGACCATCGTTGATATTGATGGTGGTCTGCCGCTGGGTATTACCGAAGACCTGAACGAACCGGGGATGATCCTGTTTTTCGATCAGGATGGTTCACTGCACTTGAGCGATGACGTTTCCGATATGGAGATGTACCGCATTAACACTTATGCAGATGAACGTGGAGAATAAACTCTCGATATTTTCGCGTGCGTGAGTTCGATGCGTCATACATGAGCTGACTCAAACAAACGACGTAAAAAGGCCCGGTGCTGATGCATTGGGCCTTTTTCTTTATCCGAACCCGTTGAGTTGCCGGACGCTTCGCTGGGTATCTGTGACACGAGTGTGCAGATTGGTTCACCGGCGGAAATCCATGTGCCTTCGGCTGGAAAATCACACAGTGTTGGTTGATTCAGGAGATTGTCTGATGTGTTGTTTGAAGACGCGAGGCGTTCTCGCGAAAACTGAAATTTGTGACGGGCGAAGACAATTCGCTTGAGATACCGCGGCCCCACTGACCACGGCGTTCCCGGTGAATTTGGTGTTTCGTTAAGAAAGTGATTGAAGCTATCCAGCGGCGAGCCGTCAAAAGCTTCGAACATTGCTCGAAATAGTGAGACCGTTAATTTTCTATCCTGCATCCATCGTTCGATCAGTTCACTCGAACCACTCCATCTCGGATTGACTTCGAGGACAAAAGTCTTGCCAGTGCGGTCGATCACCACATCGATATTCAGGAGGCCACGATGCCCGGACTCTCGAGTGATGTTGAGGCCAAGGTTTTGGAGGCGTTGCCTGAGGGCAACAGGAATATTGACAGGGCCAAAAGAGCCGCGATAAACAAAAGGCAGATCACCAAGGCGAGTGAATAGGGATCGGCAGACTCCGAGAAGACGGCAATCTTTGCCATTGCAGATGAAGGTCACGCCGTGAGGACGTCCAGGAATCCACTCCTGAAACAACTGGCTATGGGAGTCTCTGGTTTCGCTCTGCAGGATGGCCTCGGGACTCGGTGTGCCTGTGTTGCCCAATACCGATTCTTTGCCAGAGCCTGCAGGTTTTGAGGGGGCGGTCGGCGTGTGCCAACGAACCCCCAAACCGCCACAGGACTGTTTTGTTTTGCGGAGCCAGCGTTTGCCGGGAATAAGGGGTGGTTCCGCGTTGGGAGTCAGCGAATGGAAGGTGTTTGGAAAGCCCAGGCCGCATTCCTCGCTCATTTTTTCAAGCCAATTCATGTCAGCCCAGCGATCAGAATTGGGGTTACTTGGCGGACAGGCCACGTTGCTGCCTGCTTCTTTGGCGGGGGAATGTGTCTCGGTTGCGGGGGAAGTCAGGCGGAGCCCAGTCAAATCGTGTGCAGCATTGAGCCCTCCCACAACGAAGTGCGGAAATTTGCGTAAGCGGCTGATGAGCTCCGGATTAGTCGCGAATTCATTGAGAATCCAGAACTCTCGACATGCTTGGCGGGTGTCGACGTCACCAAAATGATCGATTCCCAGAACTTGAAAGCCGGCTCGTTTGGCTGATTGTGCCGCTGAACGGATGGAAGCCCCAATCAATACAACCGTCCCAGCGGAGCTTTCGACGTGATTACGGGGCCGGTTCGAGTCTGCGGGTGGTTGCATCGTTGGTGTGGTTTGCTACTTTCTTCGGCTGGAAATGCTTCTTTCCCGCCCGCCATTTTTGCAGCGACACGTTCGCAGTGACACGTTCGCAGTGACAGAGTGACAGCAGCGGGAGTGACTGTTTCCTCTATTGCTTTATGAATTGACTCGATTGAGATGATCGCCGAGGTGGCGCGGTCGGGTGGGTTCTAGCAGTTTCCTCATTCCAATACTCGCTCAAATTAGGTCCCCTCATGCAATTCCACGTTGGTGAAGCACTGGTCGGTGATGGTAACGAAGTCGCGCACATTGACTTGATGATCGGCAGCAAAGACGGACCCGTTGGTGTTGCGTTTGCGAACGCATTGTCAACTCAAAGTGAAGGTCACACAAATCTGTTGGCTGTTCTTGAGCCCAACGTAGCGGTCAAGCCTTCAACTGTCATGATCACCAAGGTAACGATCAAGGGCTTTAAGCAGGTCGTTCAAATGTTTGGCCCTGCACAAGCTGCTGTTGCCAAAGCCGTCGCTGATGCTGTTGGCGAAGGAATCATTCCAGAGGATCAAGCTGAGGATCTGGTTTGTGTGTGTGGTGTTTTCATCCATCCCGCAGCAGAAGACGATGAGAAAATCTACAATTATAACTACGAAGCTGTTAAGCAATCGCTCGTCAATGCAATGGGCGGAAAACCGACCGCTGACGAGATGATCGAGAAGAAAGATTCAGCCGCTCACCCATTCAAGGGTTTCTAGTCTGCTGTCGAACAACAGATCTTTTTCATTGAGCTTTCCGGCGCTTACTGCCGGAAAGCTTTTTTTTTCCCAAAATCGAGACCGTCATGTCAAAACGCATTCTCCTTCAATTGGATAGCGATCTACACCCCAGCTCCTTTGATTCGGTAGTCGCGATCGATTCAGGTGTTGATCACCTACTGAGGTACGGACAGGTCCAGGTTTCGGGAGTCGTGCCACTGGTCCACGGAGCCATGTTCACGCGTGGGGGTGATGATCTCCGGAACACAGCAATCTTTGTTGGTGGGTCCAATGTTGAGCATGCGGAAAAAATATTGACTGCATGTCGCGATGCTTTTTTTGGACCGATCAGAGTTTCTATGATGCTGGATGCGAATGGCTGCAATACGACGGCGTCTGCGGCTGTGGTGGCAGCAGGACGTCATGTTTCGATCCAAGGGGCCAAGGCGGTGGTGTTGGGAGGGACTGGTCCTGTGGGACGCCGTGTCTCGCAACTGTTGGCTGCAGATGGGGCCGATGTTGTTCTCACCAGTCGTTCGTTGGAGAGATCCAGCCAAGCCTGTCATGAGATCATCGAGAAATCAGGTCAAACATCCATCCAACCATTCGCCGTCGATAATCATCAGGCCGTCGCATCCATCCTTGGTGATGCTGAAATCGTCATCGGATGCGGGGCTGCTGGGGCAGAATTGGTCAATCAGGAAACCATTCAAAACATCAGCCAGCTCAAAGTTGCAATCGATTTGAATGCCGTGCCGCCGGCAGGAATCGGTGGAATCGAAGTGACAGATAAAGCGAAGCAACTGGGGAACGGCGTAGCTTATGGAGCGATCGGGGTGGGTGGTTTGAAGATGAAAACCCACAAGGCAGCAATCAAGTCGCTGTTTGAAAGTAATGAGCGAGTGCTTGATGCCGAAGAAATTTATGCGATCGCTAAAGCGATCGGTTAGCAGTTCACCCGCAGTGTGGCCCAAGCGGTTGCTCTCATGCTTCGTTCTCGTGAGGCTTGTCTGAGTACGCTAGCAGATGTCAGGATGCCGCAGCATGCGAAGCTTGTTAGTTGCGGCGTTGTGCTGCCTGCATGACCCACCGCTCCTGTGTGTTAATCGGCTGAGGTCGAGTGCTCGGGGGTAGCCAGCGGTTGATTTGTCATCATGAGGTACGAAGTTGCCAATAGTAATTGGACGAAGGGCAACGTAAGTATCAACAGGATTCCATAGGATACGACTCCCATCAGTATCAGGATGGTGCTGGCCGAAATTAACGCCAAAGTGCTGAGCTTGTTGCGGTAGAAAATTCGAGCTGCCATGAAGAGGGATTTGAAACCCGAACATTGCATGTCGCAGGATAAAAAGATGGAACTCCAAAGCCAACCAATGGTGCCAACGGTGCACAAGCCGAGCAGTACCAGGACAGTGGCGTCGATTGCGTACGTGGTCAGTAGTGCCCACTTGTAGTAACTCGCGACAGCAATGATCAGTGCTACCGGCACGAGGGTGTTGATCAATGATCGAAAAGTGATCGATGACTCTGACATCAGGTAAGGTGTGTTACGAGCAATGCCAATCGCGTTTCTGCATAGCCCGATGATCGTTATCGTGCTGATGATTATGTATCCCGTGTAGTACGTAATGGACATCGCCATGTCAGTGATGAACAGGTTCAGAATCCACCAAGCGATTGATCCCATGACGAAAGTGATCGCGACGAGGAATACGAAAAATAGCGTTGAGGCGATCAGCGAGAGTCCCCGATCGAGCATGATTGCCCATGTTGTCTTGAAGAGATCGAGGCTGGAGCAGGGAACAATGATGATCGAAGATCGTTTCACAAACCCTTTATGCGAAATCTCATTCGCATTGATGTAGGGGCTTGATGGTTCGGAAACAACCGAATCTTGTAATAGAGGCTGGCTGAATGGATTCGTGGTTTCGGAGTAAAGATGTCTTGTGTCGAGAGAGGCTTTTTCAGTCGTTGTTACCTCGCTTGCCGTGGCTTCACCCGTACCGCCTAACGTTGCTTCTGTACTTGGCAGTGCGGCAGTTTCCTCTGTTGTTGGCTCGTCAGTCGCTGTTGTTGCCAGTGAGCTTTCCGATGTCTCGTCATTGACTAGAGGATTTGTCCGTTTGGTTGCGTCTAGCAGTCCCGGTTCTGATGGGTTGGTCGTTGGCTCTGCTGCTGATCGTGGTTCGAGTGGCTCTGGTCCTGTGTCACGCTGCGGCGTTCGCGTGATCGAATCAGGTGTGGCTTCCGGAGTTTCCGGTTCGCGAGACAGCACAGATGCTGCGGTGGTTTGGGTTGGTTTTTGTCCAGCGGTAAAGGTCGCCTCGCACGAGGGGCATTGAGCGAGCTTACCCATCGAAACGCCAGGTAGTTCAAGCGTTTGTTTGCAGGAGGGGCACAACTGTCGGAAATCTGTCATTGTTTCTCATTTCGTCCGCTATCGACCATTGTTTATAAAGTTTTGCACATTGAGTTATCGAAGTTGGCCAGAAATGTGCGCTCGATTCTTTCCGTCATGTTCGAATTGAAGTTGAGGTGGTATTGTGACGGTTGTTGAGAACCGGATGGCACTCCCACAATTCGACAAATCACTGGATGAGCGACGAACTCAATGTCGATTCTATTTTGGGCCCGGGCGGTGCGATATCCCGTCGTCTGTCCAATTATGAACCGCGTCAGCAGCAATTGGACATGGCTGCCGGTGTTGCAGAGGCTCTCGGAGAAAAAGAATTTCTGATTGCGGAAGCGGGGACAGGAACAGGCAAGAGTTTTGCTTATCTCGTTCCTGCGATCTTACATGCGACTGAATCTCAGGTGACCGAGCCTGCGGGGCCGGATGAAGGGGAGAAGTCGCGACCTGCCCGAGTCTTGATCTCGACGCACACGATTAGTTTGCAGGAGCAACTGGTTGCGAAGGATATTCCCTTGCTCAACAGTGTGATTCCGCGTGAGTTTTCAGCGGTGCTGGTCAAAGGTCGGAGCAATTATCTGTCGCTGCGGCGGATGGAACGTGCGATTAGCAAGGCAACCAGTTTGCTGGCGACGGACCACCAGCATCAGCAATTACGGGCTATCAAACAATGGTCCGGTGAAACGGGGGATGGTTCACTTTCCAGTCTGCCGCTGAAGCCGGATTCTTTGGTCTGGGATGAAGTCGCCAGCGATACTGGCAACTGCCTCAGAAAAGCTTGCCCCCATCACAAAGACTGTTTTTACTTTCGTGCGCGTCGGCGTGCCATGAATTCTCAATTGATGATTGTGAATCATGCCATGTTGTTTAGTGATATAGCTTTGAGGAGGCAGGGAGTCGCGCTGCTGCCAGATTATGATGCCGTTATTCTCGACGAGTGCCATACCATTGAAGCCGTCGCCGGTGATCACCTGGGTATTCGTATCACCAGTGGACAATTTGATTATCTGTTCGATCGGCTTTATAACGATCGTTCGCAAAAGGGTTTGTTGGTTGAAAAAGACTTAAGGAGTTTGCAGCATAAGGTTGAACAGTGCCGATTTGCTGCCACCAATCTGTTTGCCGATGTGCTTGATTGGTGGGAATCCGAGGGCCGCAAAAACGGACGTGTTGAAGTTGCCGGGATCGTCGAAAATCCGCTTAGCAAACCCATGGAAGAACTTGCTCAAGCGTTGCGTCGTCAGGCTGATGCGCAGAAAAATGAAGCTGATCGAAAAGATTTTGAATCCGCGTACGATCGTATGTTGGCCTTGGCAGGTGGGCTCAGGCAATGGCTCAGCCAGGAATTGGAAAGATCCGTGTATTGGGTCGAACGCACAGGATCACGTCGCGGGGGACTCGATCGCGTGACTCTTGCCGCCTCGCCCATTCATGTCGGGGAGGTGCTTCGTAAAGAACTCTTCCAGAGTGAAATGATTAAGAGTGTGGTCATGACCAGTGCGACTTTGGCGACCGGACCTGATGACAACTTTTCTTTTTACCGATCACGTATTGGACTTTCAGGGGGCATGTCACTTCGTGTGGGAAGTCCCTTTGATTACCAACTGCAGGCAAAGTTGGTGTTGTTGAATGGGCTTCCAGATCCGTCTCGGGAACGACAGCAATTTGAACGGGCAATGCCTGAGCAGATCAAGCGGTTTCTAAAGCAGAGCGACGGGCATGCTTTTGTTCTTTTCACCAGTTACGACTTGCTACGCCGGTGTGCTGATGCACTTGGGGAGTGGTTGGCTCAGCAAAAGATGCCACTCTTCAGTCAGGCCGGAAAACAAAATCGGACTCAATTGTTGGAGTCGTTTCGGAAAAGTAATCGTGGTGTGCTCTTTGGTACTGACAGCTTTTGGCAGGGAGTTGATGTTCCAGGCGGTGCATTGACCAATGTGATCATCACCAAGTTGCCCTTTGCGGTTCCTGACCATCCGCTGCTTGAAGCCAGACTGGATGAAATCAGAGCGGGTGGTGGAAATCCCTTTGTTGACTATCAACTGCCAGAAGCAGTCATTAAATTTCGTCAGGGGTTTGGACGACTGATACGCACTGCTACTGATGAGGGAATGGTCGTTGTGCTCGATCCTCGGATACAAACCAAACCATACGGTCGTATGTTTCTTGAGGCCTTGCCAGACATGCCCATTGAACGAGTCTCTGTCGATCCCTGACGGTCCATGACTGAAAATCGCGCTTCATGGTGAGTGACTTGTTTGGACCGAGGGGAATCGTGTGTTTGTCTGGTGCTGCTTGGCTCTGTGGGACTGTGCCGGATTCAGTTCTTGAATTCTTTCCTGACCATGTCTTGAAGTCGAACAATGTATCGAACGGCCTGCTCGCTGATGACCTCTGCCGTTGTTAGGTCATTTTCCTTGATCGCCGTCTCGAGTTGTTGGCAGGTTTCAAGAACCTGCGGTGCACTCATGTTGGCAACGGCACCTTTCAGGCGATGTGCGGTACTGAAAAGTTCTTGCTGGTCGGGGGCAATGAAAGCAGTTGCTAGAAAACCGAGTGATTCTTCGCAGGTTTTATCGAACAACTCTGCCAGTTCGCGGAGAGATTGTTCGTCATTGTCGAAGAGGTCGCGGATTGCTTGATGGTCGAATGTGATGGGCTGATCAGGTTTGATGATGCGAGCCTTCTGCGGATCCTCTTTCTCACCGGGTATTTCTGATTCAGCACCGTTCGCCATTTTTGTCTTGATTTCAAAACAGGCGGCATGATGACCCGTCGGGCTACCTGTTTGATTTTGTGGAGTATGAATGTATCCAAGCACGGGATGAAATGTCCCGTCATGGTGCAGTAATCGGAATTCACTTGGTTGAGTGGCATTTTCCTGATCGTTGTCAAACGCACTTTCATCCTCGGGGTGAAGGCACGTTTGCCATCGATGCTTTGTTTGTTGCTTGAGTGAAATGCCGGTGAAACGCCTCCAAGCCGGGCTGGACCATTCAATCAGGCCATCAGGATTAGCACCCCATGTGATCAAAATGTCAGATTCAGTCAAAATGTCAGATTCAGTCAAAATGTCAGATTCAGTCAATGATTCAGACCGCATTGGTTTTGCCCTGCTATTGGTTGCCCGCATTCGTCTTTCTAATTACTGCTTGTAATCATCATACAAATCAAAGCGTCTCAGTTTGTTGTAAATGCTCTTTTCGCTGACGCCCAGTTGGCGTGCTGCCATTGCTTTGTTGCCTCCCTCTGCTTCGAGCGTGTCAATCAATGCACGTTTCTCGATTTCTTTGAGTGTTTGACCTGCAAGGGAGGCTTGACCCGAAACAGTTTCTACAAGGTTGCTAGTGATTGCCGGACTGAGATCCAAATCGTCAGGCGCGATCCGGTTATGTTCGCAAAAGGCAGAGGCACGTTCAATGATGTTTTCCAGCTCGCGAATGTTGCCGGGCCAGTTGTGCTTGAGAAGTTGGCTGCAGGCTTCATCGCTGAGAGTGATACTCTCAATTCCTCGACGCCTTGCTATCCGTTCCAAGATTGCCTCAGCGAGAGTTGGGATGTCGCCTTTGCGTTCGCGCAACGCGTGAATGTGCAGTTTCAGTACGTTGAGGCGATAATAAAGATCAGCGCGGAAGCGTCTTTCTTCGCAAAGACCGGCGAGGTCTTGATGAGATGCAGAGATGACTCGGACATCGACTTGTACCTCCTGATTGCTGCCAATCCGTTGAAATGTTTTTTCGTGAAGAAAAGTCAACAGCTTCGGTTGAAGTTCGAGCGGCAGGTCGCCAATCTCGTCCAGAAATAAAGTCCCTCCATCGGCAATCTCTGCTCGCCCGGGGCGAGCTTCTGAGGCGTCACTAAATGCACCTTTGACGTGGCCGAATAACTCTGCCTCGATCAGGTCACGGGGCAAAGAAGCACAATTCACTGCCACAAATGCCTGACCTGAACGGGGGCCAAGATTATGGATCATCCGTGCAATGGTGGTCTTGCCGGTGCCGCTCTCGCCAGTGAGCAGAATCGTCGAATCGAGCTCCGCGAGTTTGGTGATCTTCTTCAACAGATCCTGAGATTGTTCCGTCGCGGCTGCAAAGTCTGTGCTTGAAGGAGGTTGCTCAACTAGCATCCGTAGCTGCTGATTCTCACGCGACAGTCGGGCTGTTCGAATGGCCTGCTCGACGCGTGCGATTAGATCTTCCTGATTGCAAGGTTTCGTAACAAACTCGCATGCGCCTGCCTTCATTGCAGCCACTGCATCGGAAATTTGACCCACCCCCGAAATGATCAGAATCTCCGTTCCCGGATAGTCGACGCGAAGTTTTCGCATACATTCCAAACCTGTCATGCCCGGCATATTCAGGTCTAGAATCGCGACTTGAATATCGCGGGTCATCTTGGCAATTGCCTCTTGCCCATCCTTGGCCGTAACGGTGACCATGCCCGCTAGTTCCAGGTATCGCTGGAACATG
>Ga0315322_10000635_pt1 | contig 26413 bp, 16 predicted proteins | sample M110021515metaG_FD_203461 | JGI IMG/M metagenome (GOLD analysis project Ga0315322, IMG submission 203461) | Ammonia-oxidizing marine archaeal communities from Monterey Bay, California, United States - M1 100m 21515 | ecosystem: Environmental > Aquatic > Marine > Intertidal zone | place: USA...
CGCGAAGAGCAATCTCGCGCTCGGGTCCATCCGCAAGGACCTCATGGAGTAGTGCAGTAGCGTCGACAAACAGCGGGTCAAGGTCCACGCAGGTGAATCGCAACGCGGGCTCTTCCAGGGTGATGGAACGAGCGGCTCCCCATAGCGCGCTTCCCCCCAGATCCTCACCATCTAGCCCCGCCCCGTTTGTCACCGCCCAAAAACGAGGCCGAAGCTCACGCGTCCGGGATAGGCAGCCTAGCAGCCAGTCCAGTTGCCCCTTTAGGGACCCGGGTTCGCCAAGGGATGTCTGGGCGAAACACCAGGTCAAGTCCAGAACGTCGGTGGGGCTTCCATCACTCAAACAAGCGTCGAGCTGATCGGCCCATGAATCTGGTTGGGAGAGATCGATCGTGATACTGCTCACATGAGCACCTGACGAGCCAAAGGAAGCTTGGAGCTGCTGCACCAGTTCAGTTGCGCGGACACCCGCGCTACAATCGCTTGCGATCAAGACCCTGCGCGCGTCGCCTGCACTAGGGGCTTTGTGGGTGAGTTTCTTGGCAACCCACTCCCGGTGGAAGGCAAGCCCAGCTAGGGGATTGTCAAGTGCGAGTAGGGTTGAGCGCTCCGTCTCTAAAAGCCGCAGCTCTGCGCAAGAGGCAAGCAGCTCCCCATCGAGGTCTACGATACTGAAGGCCACCTTGAGCATGCGACCCACAACAGAGAGCCGTCGCAGGTGGCAAGTCACCTCGCCGACAATCGGCCCGAGCACGTGCAACCGCTCGAAACCCAAGGGCAGGAATGGTGTCCCCTCTAGCTCCTTTGGCACCACAAAGACTGCCCCTTGTAGGCAGCCATCAAGGACGCTTGGGTCCACGAGCTGGTTCGGGTAGGTTCCCCCATCGGATGAGCGAACGGACACCACGCACTCGCCATCTCCGACACGAACACCGCGGCAGGTCTGGTAGGCCGAGCCATAAGTGAGCCCAACCCGTCGAGTGCGAGAATAGTGCTCGGTTGCATCAACTTCTCTTGTGCAGCGATCCCAAGCGCCAACATCAAATGCCAGCGGCTCGCTGGATGGTTCCGATTCCCTGACCTCAGCTCTCGCATAGGGCTCCCACTTGCTGGCGCCATGCCCATCACTTCCACCGGTGCCTTTGGCCCCGAATATCCGTATGGACTTTGTCCCCGCGCCCTCTTCCACCAAGGTCTCCATCCGCATCCCATCGGGTCCGAGCACAAGTGCTGCATAGATCTCGAGGGACTCCACACAAACGGGTCCATTGGGGAGCTGACTTGTTGCCCGTGCTGCTTCGACGGCAACACTAAGGTATCCCGCGACCGGAAAAATCGCCTGCTCCATCACCGCGTGGTCCCGGAGTGGATCCTGTTCGTTATAGGGATGCGTTGCCAGGAATAGAGACTCAGCTGAATCCAAGCGAGAGGAGTCGACGGGGACGCCCAACAGGGGTCTTCCCTCTAGCGACTCGGCCTGATTTCTGCTTTGGCCGCGCGGTGCGAGCCAGAAGTGGCTGCGCTCAAAGGGGTAGGTCGGGATCTCCAACATGGGATCTGAGCGAGCGGGAAAAACCGGGCTCCAGTCCACATCGATACCGGCACTATGGAGCGCACCCAAGCTCTCTAGAAATCGAAGGCGAGCTCCGCTCTGGGGCCGCATCGAAGGCAGGAAGTGCAGGCCGTCCCTTTCCAAAAATCGCTTTGCAAGTCCGAGTAAGTGCGGTGCGGGGCCGACCTCGAGTAGGACATCGGGGGACTCGCTTTCAAGGAGCCGCATGGCGTCGAGGAATCGCACGGGCTCGCGCACGTGGCGAGCCCAGTAGTCGGGGGCAAGCAGCTCGCAATCCGGACCGCTCTGGACACTCGCGGTTAGCGTCGAGATAAATTGGCAAGTGGGCTGCGAGTAGGCGACCGTTCCGGCGACCAGCCCAAAGGCCTTGAGCATGGGGTCCATCAGAGGCGAGTGGAATGCCCTCGAGACCCGCAGTCGTTCGTACTTGAGCCCGGCGGAATCGAGCAGGCCGGCGAGCTTGTCGATGGACGACTCGCTCCCGGAAACCGAAACCCGCGCGTCGCAGTTGCGCGCCGCAATGGCGAGGTCTGGGGAGGCGAGATCGCACAGCGGCTGCACCGCGCCAGGCTCCGCGAACACGGCCAGCATGGAGCCCGCCGGGGTCAACTCCATCATCAACTTCCCGCGGGCGACAACCATTTTGGCGGCGTCGTCAAGGGTCAAGACACCACCGGCACATGCGGCGGCAAACTCGCCGATGCTATGCCCTAAGACCCAAGTGGCCTTGACGCCCACCGACGACCAAAGCGCAGTGAGGGCGTATTCAATACCGAAGAGAACGGGCTGAGTTACGTCGGTGGAGTCGAGGTCGGCAGAGGCGCTGCCGGGGCCAAACAAGAGCTCGCGAAGATCCAGGTCAGAGTGGCGCGCCACAGCCTCCGCCGCGGCGTCAAACGCCTCGCGGAAAGGTGAGAACGACGCGTAGAGTTCGGCGCCCATTCCGCAAAACTGACTGCCCTGCCCGGTGTAGAGAAATGCGATTCGCGGAGCTGTTGGCGGTGTTCGATTCTCGAAGTCCCCGCCGTGCGACGCGGTCAAGACCTGGATCCCATGGGGCTTGTCTTGCGCCATGACGGCCAAGCGGAAGCCGTGGTGATCTCGCCCCAATGCGGCTGTTCGTGCCAGGTCCGCGAGGCAGCTCTGGGGGCTCTCCAACAAGGCCACATAGGAGTCGCGAACCTTAGCTAGGGCAGCGGGCGTCTTCGCCGAGAGCAAGAGTAACTCGGGCTGCTCTTGGGCGGGCTCGGACTGCACCGGAGCAGGAGCCTCCTCTAAAATCACATGGGCGTTGGTTCCGCTGAATCCAAAGGAGTTGATACCCGCGATGCGAGCCCTTGCAAGGTTGCGTGGCCATGGTCGCTCTGCGGCAACGATGGACACGATGGTCTTGTCCCAGGGGATGAAGGGATTCGGCTCGTGAAAGTGCAGGTTGGGCCGCAGCTTTTCGCGGCCAAGAGAGAGCGCGACTCGAATCAAGCCCGCGATACCCGCCGCCGGTTCGAGGTGCCCAATCTGGGTCTTAATCGTGCCGACTTGAAGCTTGTCCGCGCGAGTACTTGTGCCAAACACCGCGTCGAGGGCGGCGATCTCGATCGGATCCCCCAGGCTGGTGCCCGTTCCGTGGGCCTCGATATAGTCGACCTGGTCCGGCGCCAGCCCGGCTTGTCCCAAGGCCTTTCGAATCACCCCCTCCTGGGCCTCCGTAGAGGGCACGGTGAGCCCCGCGCTCGCCCCGTCCTGGTTTACCGCTGACCCCCTCACAAGCGCGAGGATCCGGTTCCCGTCGCGCTGGGCACTCTCGAGTGTTTTGACCACGATCACGCCGCAGCCCTCACTGCGCACATAGCCATCCGCAGATGCGTCAAAGGCCTTGCAGCGCCCGTCGGCCGACAGCATCTGCGCCTTGCAAATAGCCATCGTTCCAAAGGGATCGAGCACCACATTCACGCCACCCACAATCGCGGCATCGCACTCCCCCACGGCCAGGGCTTGGGCGGCCTGGTGCAAGGCGACAAGGCTCGATGAGCAGGCCGTGTCCAATGAGAAGCACGGGCCCCTCAGGTCGAACTGGTAGGAGATCCGACCCGCAAGGGTGCTGGCGGAGTTGCCCGTCGCGTAGTAGCGCCCAGCGTCCTCGGGACGCCAGTTGGTCTGCCCCTGAAAATAGTCCGCGCCGCGGGTTCCAATGAAGACGCCTGTGCTTGTGCCGCGCAAGTCGTCGGCCAGCAGGTTGCCGCTCTGCAGTGCCTCGGCGGTAACTTCGAGCAGGATCCGTTGGGCTGGATCCATCGCGCGGGCCTCTCTTGGAGAGATTCCAAAGTAGCCCGCATCAAAGTCCCCGATGCCTTCGAGGAAGCCGCCCCACTTGGTGTACATACGCCCCGCGACTTCGGGGTCGGGATCATAAAAGTCGTCGGCGTCCCAACGGCTCCCGGGGATCTCCTCGATGCCGTCGCGGCCGGATTCGATCAAGTCCCAGAAGGAGCGAAGGTCGTTGCTGCCGCCGGGGAAGCGGCCGGCCATGGCAACTATGGCCAGGGGTGCAAGAGGTGTAAGAGGTGCCTCGCCCGGCGTGTGCAACTTGCCTTCGGACGCGGCCGCGTCACTCGTGGCCGGCGCCATAACAGTCCCTAAGTACTCGGCGAGAATCCGGGGCGTTGCACAGTCGAGCAGTACGGTCGAGGACAGCGGGAAGCCAAGTTCATCCTCGAGTAGCAGCTTGAAATCCACAGCTCGCAAGGAGTCGAACCCCAAGTCGAAAAAGGCCTCGTCCGGGTAGACCACCTCATCCTCGTCAAACCCAAGAAACGAGGTGGTGCGCTCCAAGATGTACTCCATCAAGAGCAGCCCGGTCTCGGTAGGTAGAGCAGCCGCATAGGCCGCTAGAAACTGCTTCGCTAACATGATCGGCTCAGCTGCGCCCGCTGCCCCGCTCGTCAACTGAGACGGGTCCATTCAAGATCGCTAGCCGAACCTCACCGTGACTGTTCCCTCCGGCGTCGTCCTCAAAGCGACAGATCGTGTTCACGATGATGAATGGCCCCCTGTCCACGGCATCAGTAATCTCCACAAATCCACGGTAGCTGCGCGAGTTCATCGGTCTGCGGAACTTGCTGCCGAACTTGTGAATCAAGACGTCCGGGAGTTGGCGCGCTAGGAACTCTTCAAAGGACATGGACTCGAAGACCGGAAGGATGTTCTCGGTGACACAGTATCCAAGCAGTGTATAGATCAGCTGATTGAAGCTGATATTGAACTCAACGGCATTGAAGTGCCCGGTATCCTCGATGTAGCAAGAGGACTCGATCCCGAGTTCGCCAGTCAAGCGCACCAAGTGATCCGTCCCGGGCTCGGGCAAGGCGCACCAGGCTCGCTTCAAGTACTTGCAACCGGGCATGTAGGGGCGAAGAACTCTAGAGAGCAGGTCCTCAGGAATTGGCGTCCCAAAATCCACCGTCAAGGGGCACCCTCACCGTCCGTGCTTCCCCCGTCAAAGGCAAGCTCATCGTAGACTCCGATGCGATAGCTGGTGGATTGGTCGCGCTCGTGTTTTGCACCAGCGCAGTGGTTGAGCTGCCTGTTGTCCCACAGGGTTACCTCGTTCGCGCGCCAGACGTGCGTGTGAACGAACTTCGGCTGCTCTTGGTGCGCGACGAGCGACGCCAGGAGAGCGTCGCTCTCGGCCTTGGGCAGGCCTTCTAGGCCAACAACAAACCCGCTGCTGATGTAGAGGCACTTGCGAGCGTTGAACGGATGCTCCAGAACTACTGGATGGGTCACAGCTGGCGCCAGCTCATCAAAAGCCGCAAGGAGCTCCGTCAGGGATTTGTCCACGTCACTGGGCTGGACCTTGTAGCGCCACTTGGCTTCGTGAATGGCACGCAAGTCGAGCAGCCTGTGCTTCAGATCCTTGGGCAGGGAGTCATAGGCCCGTGCGAGGTCCATGAACAGGGTCGCGCGCTCGGTCTTCGGCAGCACCCTAGGCGTGATCATCGTCATACTGAGCGGCTGCTCAAAAAAGCTGCAGTCGCTGTGCCAGTATGCGCCGGTCCCAGAGACTCCGATCTTCTGCCCGCGAAAAGGAAGATTGGACGAGACGAAGATCTCGGGGTGATCTGGATGGCGGTAGTTCTCTTGGAAGTAGATCTGGGGTTCGCCTAGAGATGCGGCAAAGGAGACGTAGTCATCATCGCTAAGGTCAAGACCCTCGAAGCAGACGAGTTTGTGCTCGTAGACAAGCTCGCGAATCGCCGCCGCCCTTTCGGGAGTCACGCTGATTGGATCGAGGCCACAAACTCGCGCCCCGATACGATCCCCCTTGGGAAGGGTGATCGCGAGATCGGCGAGCGGAGAGAGGGAAGTGGAGCTAGTTGTACCCATGGACGTGTGCGGCACATGAACACTCTGGAATCTAAAATCAATGCAAAAGAGCCCTCGAAAAGACGCCCAAGGGCATTCTGTGCTTGGTCTAGCTTACAGGGATGTTCTAGCTTTGGCTTGGAGCGGATTTCCGAACACGTAGTTTGCCGCATTCTTGGGTGACCGGTGAGGCGCCAGTCACCCAGGACTGCAGCGTTTTTCACTCGACAGACGCACGTAGGGCATGTTTTCTGTTGCTATGGCAATCGCCACGCGCACCCCTCCAGTCCCAATGACTACCCCTATAAGACCTTCCAAAATCCAAACTGTCGCGGCGATTCCGCGCATCCAACGCGCCCTGCGCCCCACCGCCACGGCCCTGCGGTTTGGCCCCCGCGAGCTGTCTTTTGAAGAGCTTGACCGCTCTTCCAGTCGCACCGCCAACGGACTGCTCCATGCCGGGCTGAAGGGTGAAGCGCGGGTCGCCATCCTCTCCCAAGACAGCGACGAGGTCTTTGAGCTCTTGTTTGGTATCGCAAAGGCCGGCTGTGTGATGACGGGAATCAACTGGCGTCTGGCTGCGCCAGAGGTGCAGTTCATCCTAGAGAACGGCGAGGTTGAAGCGCTCTTCGTGGACCGGGACCGCCTGTCGCTGGCGCTGAATCTGCTCGACTCTTTGCCGGAGATTCGGCTCGTGGTCTGCCTGGGCTCAAACCAGCTCGACACGAACTCAAGCGGGGTCGAGTCCTATTGCGAGTGGAGGGATTCCCAGAGCGAGAAAGACCCCGAAATCTCCATCGCTCCAGAGGACATCTTTGCCCAACTCTATACCAGCGGCACGACGGGTAAACCCAAGGGTGTCCGGCTTGCACACCGCAGCTTCTTTGCGGTCGTGAACTCCATGGCCCAAGCCGGTGATGAGTGGATCGGTTGGAACGCCGAGGATGTCACGCTCTTCAGCATTCCCAGCTTTCACATCGGCGGTCTTTGGTGGGCCATGACCGCGCTTCGCGCGGGGGCATGCGCTGTGATCCTGCCCGTGTTCGATCCGGCCAAGGTACTGGAGTTCGTTCCCCTCTTCCAAGTCACCAAAGTTTGCATGGTTCCCGCGATGATCCAGATGACCTTGGCCGAAAATGGATCTGAGAGCGTCGACTGGACATCGTTGAAGCACCTTGTTTACGGGGGAGCCCCCATCTCAAGGGTGCTGCTAGAGCGAAGTAATCGCATCCTCGACTGCGACCTGATTCAGATCTACGGCCTTACGGAGACGGGCAACACGGCCATCTGCCTGCGGGCGGACGACCACGTGCGCGAAGAGCTCCTAAACGCGGCCGGTCGGCCCTACCCTGGGGTAGAGCTGAAGATCATCGACACCGCTGGCGAGCCAGTCCCCTGTGGCACCATCGGCGAGGTCTGCCTGCGCTCCCCCGCGAATATGGTCGAGTACTGGAAGCTGCCCGAAGCTACGGCGAGCACCCTGCGAGATGGATGGGTGCACACGGGGGATGCCGGCTATGTGAACGACGAGGGCTACCTCTTCATCTGCGATCGCATCAAGGACATGATCATCTCGGCCGGTGAGAACGTTTACCCAGCGGAGATTGAGAGTGTGCTCGCCGCTTATCCCGGCATCGCAGAGGCGGCCGTGATCGGTGTGCCCGACAAGCGTTGGGGCGAGAAGATTCTTGGGTTGCTAGTGCGCTCTGAAGATGAGCAGGGAGATGCCGTGCGAAAGCGAGGAGTCCTTGCCCACTGCAGTGCTCACCTAGCGGACTTCAAAGTGCCTGTCGGCCTAGAGTTCCGGGAGCAGTTGCCGAGGACCGCAAGTGGCAAGATCAAGAAGGCTGAGTTGCGGGCAGCCTTTTGGGAAGGAGAGAGCCGCAACGTATAGGGCCTTGAACTCTTTCCGAGCTGCTCAATCCGAGGGCGCGACTCTTTGCGACTCTAAATGAAAGGGTAAACCAGAGCAAGTAGGGGGGCGACACGCATGACCCCATTTTAACACTCAATCTGGAATGGGGGTGGATGCCGGATGGAGGACTCCGGGGTGCCGACCCAAGGGCCTACTGAGAGCACGGGGATTGTGCATCTTTGAGGTGAGTCGGATCAGAGCGACTCAAGCCATTGGATTTCGGAGAACCCGACTTGCCCAGGATACTCCTTTCCCTTAGTGCGCTCGAGTACCGTGATTTCCAGCCGCTTCAAGCTCATCGCCCTTGGCAATTCCAAGATGGCTTTACTCTGGTCGCCTGGGGGAGCCTGCACTTCATAAGTGTACTTCTTCTTTCCATTGATCACGATGCGAATGCGAGTCGCGCGATCTTGAAAATCGCGCGCCCACTCTGCCATGTTCAACTGGGAGAGAAGCAAAACGCGTCCTTTCTGGGGACGATTTAGCTCCAGAGTCAGCTGCGGATTTGAGTCAGTGTTTGCGCACACCCAACTCGTTCCAAAGCGGCCATCCACAGCCTTGGAAGCGGTTTGATTCCCGTTGTTCTCTGAAGACCCGATGGCTTGCACGGTTGTGTTTTGCAAGAGGTTGTCTCGGGAGTGCCGTCCGTATTCCTGCAGTGCTACATCCGGAATTTCCTCCACTTCGACGTCCAGTGGTTGACCTAAAAGAACCTCTGTGGAGTCCCCATCCACGAACTCGTCTGGCGCTTGAATCGTCACGCGAATCTCGCAACGGTGGACACCAGCGGTCTTGAATCGGTAGCGCGCAGCGAACCTCTCACCAGTCCATTTCCTAGCTTGATCCCCCTTCTTGGTTTCGATCACTTCTCCATCAACCAAGTACTCCACGCGGACAACCCGGACACCCCGCATGGAGGCCTCTCCAACGGCGAAGTTCTCTAGGATCAAATCCGAGAAACTGTCGAGGAAGAGAACGGCCTCACTTCCACCGGTGATGCGCCAACTCACATCGAGCTCCTCTCCTTCCGATGCCCAAACCCCCTCGGGAGGACCCACGGCCTTATTGTCCCCAGTCGTTGTGGACGCCGTTGCCCGGGAAAGGAAGAGTAAAGCAAAGCACGTGTCGCAATCTGAATCAGGCGCCCAGCTTCCATCGTCACCCTGCTTTTTGACGAGCTCCTTTGCACCCTCCCAATACCAATTGTGCATGCCTATGTTGTCGACCCCCTGAAGAGCGCCCACTCGCTCGAGCCCGTAGAGGTAGTAGTTCAGCCACTTCGGGTCCCCGCCAACATTCGTCGTCACGCTAAAGTTGTATGCCAACCAGCCCGTTCCCATCTTCACAGACGTGTCGATCTTACGCCGCAGGTTGATGGGAAACCCGCCACTCACCTCCAGCCCCTCTCGACAAATGCTAAGGATGCTGAGACCGGCGGTCGTCAGCGAGCCCTTCGACTCGCCACCGACTCGATAAGGAAAGCCTGCGATGCGCGTCGTGCCCGTCGTTCCTCCCTTTTCCGTCAAGACGTCCTCAATCCTAAACGGCTCTTCCTGGTAGCGAAGTACGCTCCTAGCCGCTCCAATCCAGACAGAGGATGGCACTTTGAGTCCGGCGTTTTGAGCCGCTCGCAATCCAAGGGCAGCGTACTGAGCGATGGAGAGATCGGCTAGGTGCGAAATCGCAGGATAAGCCCACAATTCATCCCGCTTGCCGTCGCCACCTTGCGCTCCTTGAAGGTCGATTAATTCTGCCAGCAGCTCCTCCATGTATTCGATGTACTGATCACCCCCGAGTGCGCCAAGCGCCATCAAGACCGTTCCATACTCGTAGGTTTGCGTGGGCGGGTGGGCAACAATGTAGTTCACTCCTCGCTGTATGCCCGGGTGGTCCTTCGGAACGCGACTCTTGATCAAAGTGTAAACAGCGAGAGCTGTCGAGCCCGAAACATACTCAGCGGAGTGCGCATCAAAGGAGCCGTCCCACAGTTGTCGGCTCAGCAGATATTGGATACCGGCATCGATAGCGGAGTCGATACCTGGCTGCAGAGCTCCCCGCTCTTCCGGAGTCGGCCCCGTCGGTCCCGCCACTGGCTCGACAAATGGGATCACCACTTGTGCTGGGCTCGGCATTGGATTGCGCCTCCCCTCCCACAGAATCTTGTGCCGCTTATCGAAGAGCTTGATCGTGAATGCTTGCAAGCGCTCCTCGCAACAATCGGTGCGATTCCAAACAACAATGCGCTCGATCGGGTAAGCGTCCCCTAGGTCGACTTCCCACCACGGATCGCGCTCGAATTCCGTATGGCTCGCCTGGCCCAAGGTGTAGTCCCCAGCGGTGATGCCATCCACAACGCACTCTGGTCCAGCGTCACCGTATTGCGAGGATTGCTTTACCCGCTTGCCAATCGCAATCGACTCGCCGCCAACAAAAACCTCGACTTCGGCAAGCGATAGTACCTTGCCCAAGCCCGTCAGTTCGATGCGAACATAACGGGCGGGCTCGGGAGCTTCGTCTTGAGGAGTTACACCTGTCGAGAGAAGCGCCAGTGTGGCGATCGAGGAAATGAGATCCATAGTAGGCCCCTTATGTTGCGGCCAGCATGTACTGTGACTCGCTTACGCTTGGGTCTATTCACTCTACAAAGTCTACGCCGATCGCGAAGCTCAGATAAGTGAGTAGATGCCTATTCGCATAGTCCTCTCCCCATCGCTCCCCCCAACTTTGCCGACGCGCTCCCGAAATTGAACGGCTTGGGGGGGGGAGGCCTCGCATCACTTCCACCTTCGAAATTGCCTACTTCCGTTTCACGGGATCGAAAAGGATTTCACTCACCGTTCGAACGGGCCTCGCACCCGCTTCGATTTCCAGATCGTGTCTGCGCGCAAGAGCCTCGAGTTCCGCCACGAGCTCTGGTAGCTTTTCAGCTGCGCTCCATTGCTCGGAGACATCGTTTTCAACGTGGAAAAGCTCGCCGGATGCAAGCAGTAGCTTCCACGGCCCGCGTCGAATCCCCGCCAACTCGCCATGGGATGTGTAATAAAGAAAATCGCTTGTGGGCGAGGTCGCCCCCTCTTCACCCAACAAGAGTGACGAGATGTTGTGTCCATCCACGGGCCGCTCGACGGGAAGTGTGGCGCCAGCGAGCGCAGCGAATGTGGGGAGCAGATCCATCGCCGTCACGACCTCAGTGTTCACCTGGCCAGCAGGAATGCCGGCCGGCCAGTTCGCAATAAAGGGCACGCGCTGTCCACCCTCCCAGTTCGTCCCCTTGCCGCCGCGCAAGGGCCCAGCCGATCCGCCATTCTCTTTGTGGGGAAGCCAGGGCCCGTTATCGCTTGTAAAGACGATCAACGTATTTTCTAAAATGCCGTTTCGCTCTAGCGCGGCAACCAGCATTCCAACGCTCCAATCAATCTCCTCAATCACATCACCGTAAAGGCCGCGCTTGCTCGAGCCTTCAAATGCGTCAGAGGCCGCAAGTGGGATGTGAGGCATCGAGTGTGGCAAGTAAACGAAGAACGGCTGCTCGTGATGCTCGTCGATAAAGCGGGCCGCCTCCTCGGTATAGCGCCGTGTGAGTTCGCGTTGATCGGGCTCCCACTCGACGACCTCGTTGTTGCGCATCAAGGGCAGCCGAAACTTGTAGCCGTTTGATGTGGGCCGATTGTATTGCGCCATGTCGTTCGAATAGGGGACTCCGAAGTAAGTGTCGAATCCCTGATCTAACGGCAGCAACCCCGGCCTATGGCCCAGGTGCCATTTGCCAAAGCAACCCGTCGCATACCCCGCCTCACCAAGAGCGTCCGCGATCGTCACCTCGTCCGTGTGCAGTCCGTAATCGTATTCGGGGAAAATTACGTGGTCCTGCATCCCGAGGCGTTTCGGATAGCAGCCTGTCAAAAGCGCGGCGCGAGACGGCGAACAAACCGGCGAGCCAACATAAAACTGAGTCAGCTTCGTCCCCCCCGCCGCAAGCCGATCGATGTGCGGTGTCCGAATTGTCGGATGCCCCTGGGTGGAAAGGTCGCCATATCCTTGATCGTCCGTGAAGACAACAATGATGTTGGGTCTGGGTGCTTCGGCTGAAATCGCTGAGTCCTGCGGCGAAGTCGCTGAGTCCTGCGGCGAAGTCGCAGTGAACGCGGGCAGGGCAACAAGCAGCGAGAGAAAGAGGGGATGGATCGAAGTCATAACCGCGAGTCTACCCAGCACGCCCAACTTCACGGCATGGGATTACACTTCCAGCGCCCCACCAGGGCAGGAGTCGCCTCGATCGAGTTGGCTGTGCCTATGAGTTCTAGTTTCCCGTTCCCTTGGGCAACTCGAACATGTCCTTCCCGACCGAAGTTGCTGTCGACAGAGCAGGCCTTGAGCCTGTAATCCATCGCCAAGTCAGGGTGCCTGCGCGAGGCTCTCCGCAGGCCAAGCATGGAAGGGACCCCAAGGTCGCGACCTCACTCTTTGAGAGCATCCCTGAGAGCTGTGGCTATCGTGCCATTGCTCTTGGGAGAGTAGTGAAGCCCACTTTGCCATGCCTTCTTGTCGTCGACCATTCCAGCGGCCAAGCAGGCGGCGGTGAGGTCTATCACCTCGGTCCCCGATAGGCGTAACTCATCCACTAAGCCCGCCCAGTAGCCTCGCCCTTCGCTCTGGGCGAATGCGAGCGCGTCCCGGCCCGGTAGAATCAACAGTCGAAAGCGCGCGCCATCTCGCTCGACGTCCTCTCGAAAAGCGGTCACGAGATTAGAGAGTAGGACGTGAATCTCACTCGTCTCGTCCTCGAGCCATGCTACTGGATCGCGCGCTCCACTCTCGGCATAGGTTAGCCATGCCCGTCCCACGCCCGACTTGTGGAGCCAAGAATCCCCCCAGGGGGCGTAGGCTTCCGGCGCTCGTTGCACCCAAAGGTCATTGCCATTCAAGGCCTCCAAGAACTCGCTTTGGGAGCTGAGTAAACGGTGTACGTCATGGAGAGTCTCTGCTGGATTCGCAATCAATTCCAGTTGGCCCTCGCGAAGCTCAAAGCGCGGCTTGAACAGGACGGGGCCCGACCAGTGCCCGAGCACAGGTCGATACATTGAGCCAAGCCGAACCGATGCCTCGGGGAGCAATCCGAGCCAAACCTCGTCCGCATTTACTTCTCGGCCATCCCGCTTGTAGCGGAGCCAAGCTTGGTCCAAGCCATAAGCATTTACGCCGAAGTTAAGAATCTCCACAGCCTCTTCACTCTCGTCTAAAAGGAATGGCCAGGTTTGTGCATCTTCGACTTCGTCCCCAAGTGTAAAAGAGCAGCCAAGCGCAAGGATGCGGCGTACCCCCTGAGTTCTATCCTTCGCAATCGAAGCAGGTCCCCTGCGGGCCCCCCACTCGTCGAACTCCATTCCATCGTTGCTTGTGGACCTCGGGGAGCACCAGCCAAGCTCGGCGTCAAATAGGAAGCTGTCTTCGTCTTCTTCTCCGGTGTCTAATAAGTTCTCAAGTCGAGCAAATGCCCGCTCTTGGTTCTCATAAAAAATAGGTGGGTCAAAGGGAGCTACCCTGCGCCCCATGAGCATTCCGTCGCTTAGGAAGCCATGCAGCAGGATCTGATCAGCGATCGCACTAAAGAAGATGAGAAGGCCAAGAATAAGGCAGAGTTTGCGCCTCTTTCTCATGCGATTGAGGCCTGCCCGGAGGTTTTGAAAGGGCTCACGCCCCGACCCTACCACGCAATCGCGAGAATGGACAATGCCGAGCGCGCGTAATCAGGTGACTGGTTTTGACCTCTCCGAGGGCGAGGGTTTCGGTCGGGAGATCACTCACCCCATTGACTCCAAGGTGCAAGTTCAACTGAAACGAGGAAGGCTCAAACACGATCGGCGGAGAAAAGCGTCATGATCAGCAACAGTCAACGCAACACCCGCCGTTTCCGCTAGGGTAGAGCAATGATGCGAAATGCAAACATGGCCTGTAGATGCAATCGATACATTCTGGATGGGCTACGTATCGCCTGCGCCATACTTGTATTTTTGGCGATCCCCTCCGAGAGTCTTCAAGGCCTGGAGCCAGTGGGGAATGATCGGGGGCAAGTCGACAAGCAGTCCGCAGGAGAGCTCAAGAGCACTCTTCTTGTTGATGACTATCGGCCACTAAATCGTTATTCATTCGCTGATGGCGTTTCCTCGTTAGTAGAGTCAAAACAATCATGGAGGGAGGAGCGCAAGTGCATCAGTTGTCATACGACAGGCTGGGGACTCGCGGCTCAGCCGGCGATCGATTCAGGTTCCGATGAGGTCGCTGAAGGACGAGCATTTGCTCAAAAATACCTAACGACGCATCTCGATGGAGATGCAAAGGCTCACGGGCAGTATGGGAGCATCGAGGGTATGGTTGCGACTTCAGCCTTCCTCGCCATGAGCGATGCCCGAACCGGAAACGCAATACACAAAGCGACGCGTCAAGGGCTTGACTACGCTTGGGAATCACTTGCTGAAAGCGGAACCTGGGAAGATTGGCTGCAGTGCAACTGGCCCCCGTTTGAGTCAGACGCAGAGTTTGGTCCTACGCTCATGCTGGTTGCACTTGGAGAGCTGCGCGAGGTGGCTGACCTTGAAGATCAAGATGTACAGGCAGCTGGAAAGCTCAGCGCTTATCTGCGGGATAGCCCCCCCTTGAGCCTGCACGCCAAGGCCATGCGACTGTGGGCGGCGAGCTCTTGGCCAGAGCTCATTCGTAGCAAAGATCAAAAAACGTGGTTGCTGGAACTTACTGATGCCCAGGCTACGGACGGCGGGTGGTCTATGGCGTCACTCTCCGGTCCTGCCTGGAAGCGGGATGGCGGAGAAGGACAGACAACTACGAGCGAAGCATATCCCACAGCCTTTGCCATTTACGTACTTATGAATACTGGATTAGCACCAGACAATACTGTTCTCGAAGGGGGTCTTCGCTGGCTGAGAGAGCATCAGCGCGAGGGTGGCGACTGGTTCACACGCTCTCCAAGGCGAGACCGCAAACACTACATTAGTCGTGCCGCGACTGCGTTCGCTTTGATGGCGCTCGCTGAGAGCGACGGCACAAAGGGGATTGCTACAAAGCCATCCGAGGGCCTTTAGAGTAAATCGTAATCGCGGCTCCCTCTCGCCAGATCGCGGCGAGCTCTACTCTTCCCTTTGCGTCGACGTGAACGGAAGCTTCACGGTCCTGGCTGGATTGATGGCTTTCGTTTCCCCACCGTGGGTCGCGAAGAGATTACCTTCGGGTAAGCCATAGATGACGCTGGTTCTACCGGTGCTGACAGATAATGCAGGCAGCTCGCCGATCAGATTCAGATACAGATCATCCATCTCAGTCGCACTTACAACCAAAGAAGAAAGGTGCTCTTCAGGAGAAGCCAACTCGACAGTGACATGCAAGGGCAGTCCCCTTTGTTCGAGCACTAGTGCGCCAACTTGATTGCCGTCGCCATCAATCTCCACGTCACCAAAGAGGAGGCTGATTGAATGTTGGTCGGCGGACTGCCCCATCGCCACAACGGTCCAACTGCCTGGGGGCACACCAAAGAATTCAAATGCACCTTCACTGTCCGCTTCAGTCACCATTAGCGCCCGTGAGGCCACTCCTGCGGCAGCCTTGGAGATTGCTATGAGCTGAACGCTTTTCGCTGGTAAGAGGGGATTTGCAAGGCTGCCCACAACAAGCCCAGGTGCTGCCAAATCGTAGAGAACAAGGTCGAGCGTGGTGGTGTACCCCGGTTCGAGAACTACAGTTCTGCTGAGCACTTTCGAGGAGAGTTGTTGGCCATCCGCAAGTTCGAAGGACCGCTCTACGGATAAGAGGTATTCACCCGGTGCTACAGAGGGGAATGCGTACAACCCCTCACTGGAGAAGGTTGCCGACAATAGGGTCTCTCCACTACTTAGCCAGACGGAGCTCGACTCGAGTGCCTCCACTGTCCCTCCTTGCGACACGGGCCATTGCAGCTTGCCTATCAGCGATGCGGGAGTATCGATGACGATTTGAATGTCGGTATAGTTAGAGGGCGAGGTCGTAAACGACTCACTCAAAGCGACAGGGAAGTGGTCTGATCCTGTGACCGCTCTGTAGGTATTGGGCGCCTGGACTTCGAAGGTAGCTACTCCTAAGTGATCTGTTTTCTTGAGCGGGATTATTTGCATAGATCCAACGCCCTCAAGCGATGGCCGCTGAGCTACAAAACCACCGCTCGATAAAACGATTGAAGACACGCCGGCCCCCGGAAGCTCTTCAAACAGTTGTACAGGAGTACCAACTATCGGGGCCCCAGTGCCTTTCTCAAGAACCGACACGGTAACCCAAGATGTGTCCCCCTCGCGCGTCCTTAGTATCGCGTCCATGGAATGGATGTAAATGGATCTCGCCTCGAACCAGCTGCTTCTCGCAACCAGATGTTTAGCGGTCGAGACCTCAACCCGAAACCTGCCTTCATCGAGTGGCACGCCCTCAATAAGAAACTCGCCGCCGGGGGCGGAGGTGGGAAGCATGGACGTTTCGCTGCTCATCCCACCCTTTGAGTCCTCCCAGATGACCCTAAGCATGAAATCTTCAATAGGCGAGTCCGTTGCTTCATCACGCACACCAAGGGCAACCATGTTCTTGGAGACAGCCAAGACATCGATGGAGTTCGCAGAGTCCGCTCCAATCTCTACCTGCTCATGAGATAGCTGCCACCCTGGAGTCTCCATCTCGAGTCGCAACTTACGACTGACCCCCTTTGGGAATGTCACCCCTTGACCAAATCGCAGTCGCCATGATTCCCCGGTTTGATCGTCAATAACCTTGGCCACTGGTTCGCCAAGCAGGTCAATCCTAACGCCCTGGGTCAGCCGAATCTCAGCTTGGTCGCTACGGGGGGCAGCCGGAGTTCTGCTTGCATCCGAAGGCGGGCTTGTACCCAGATCCAGAGGGCCCGATTTGTCAATTTTCACGCCGTCGCGAGCCTCTAGTTCCAAGCTAGCGAGAGCTGGCACGCCCCCCCCTTGGGAGAACGCCAACCACCCCAAAGCAAGGCAGAGAAGCAACACGAACAGAGATAATGACTTCATCTAGAGTGTGGAAGAGATTCTGATAGCTAGGGAGTTCAGTCAGGCCGCGCCTGGCACAGCCCGACTGAACTCGTGAGGTCAAAGGCTTGGAGACGGGCAATCTATCGACGTTGCTTTCCTTGTGTGTGTGCCGGCAGATTGATACTTACACGTAATACCCCAAAACCCATTTTTGCACTTAAAATTGTAGATGTAGTAAAGACACTCCCCCGGAGCAAGCGTCTTCTTGGCACAAGTCCCCTCGGAGACTCCTGTTTTGACGGTCACTACGCTACTGCCGACAGAGACCTCGACTGTTGAGCTTATACAGACTTCGTGCTCCTCGGCGACTTCGTTGCAGTTGCAAGTTGCAGGGCCAGCCACATGGTATTCACCCCACCCACCGTCACGGACGGAAGAAGTCGGGGCGATCGGGGAGCCGGATGATGCAACACCAGCAGGAATGAATGCAGCGACCGCTGTGAGCACGAGAGTTCCCAATAGAGACATGTTTACTTTCATGGTTGTTTAATCCATCTTGCCCAATGGGCAGTTTGGCCCGAAGACCGGTTTGGGGGAATGACAAGTTCGAGCCTGGGCTGCCGCAGGGCTTCGCACCAAGGTTCGCTCTATTCCGTAGGACAGCTACAGCCAAGCCAAAAGGCAATAAGTCAAGAATCCAGACAAATAACAAAGCTAAGGGCCGTTCCACCGATTAGGCGGATAACGACACAGTCCTTGTAGAGCGCAACGGGGAGAGTCGCTAGGGCCGCACACTGGCCGCGTCGGCGATGCTATCTAGCATGCTCGCGAATACTAAATCATGAAGGGGACGGATGAGGTACCAGTAAGCCAGCCCAAACAAGCCAACGGGGTCAAAGAGGGCTGTTTGTCGGATCTTCACGTAGCCGTCCCCAATGGGCCCAACCTCAAACTCTAGCCAAGCCGAGAGGCTCCGCGGCTTCCTACGGAAGACAGGTTCGACGCTTGTGGCAAGCAGTCCATTTACACTGCTTGCCCACCCCACCTATGCGGACCGATCTCGATGGCTCGTTTGGATGCAAGCCTCGCTCAGGAAGCCCAGGACTACAAGCCGATGTTCTTCGGCGGGTACTTCCCGAAGGTGGCGCCGTGCGATTTCAGTTTGCTGCCGACACTTGCAAGCCAGGGGCTCAGTCGATGGCCGACGGCCATCTCCTCCTTAGGATCGAGATAGAGGTCGAAGAACCAGGGGGAGAGTCCGACATCAGTGACAGTCGCGAGGTCAATGTACTTATGGGTCGCTTGCGGTATGACGACTTTAATATGAGCTTTGAACTGCCGCATGCGGCAGGCCATCAGCTCTGCGCCCCACCAGAAATAAACCGCTTCGCGTTGGGACCGGCCCTCGTCGTGCAGCAGGAAGGAAGTCTGATCGATGAAATCGTAATACCGATCATCAGGCAAAGTGTCATCCGAAACACCGGCAAGTGTGAGGGCGGTCCCAAACAGATCAAGCAGATCGAATAGGTCGTCACTAACCCGGCCTGGTGCGATCATACCCTTCCAATAGGCGATGCCAGGAACTCGCACGCCACCCTCGAACGTCGTGCCCTTGGCACCCCTAAACGGGGTGTACCCAGCGTCCGGCCAGGCGTCCATCTGGGGCCCGTTGTCCGAGGTGAAGAAGATCAGCGTATTCTCAAGCACACCGGCCTCCTCAAGGGCGGCGCGCAAGGCACCCACATGCAGGTCAACTTCGACTATCGCGTCCTTGTAGGGGTACTTGCTCGTGCTGAGACCCGCTAGATCCGGATTGGCGAAGTTGTCACAGTGAACTTTCATAAAGCAGTGCTCAAGGAAGAAGGGTTCGTCCTTCGTCGCCAACTCTTTAATTTTCGCGATCGAAAAGTCGGCCAGCACCTGATCTGCGCGGCCCATGTCTTCGGTGGACTCGACTGAACTGATTTTCTCGGTACGCCCACCCTTGAAGCCGTGGACAAGGTGGTGCCCGATCCCCAACCCCTCGAAGGCAGCCATCTCGAGAGGGTCCAGGACAAGGGCAGGGTAGCGGCGGCCATCGACGCGTTGTGAAATCTCCTTCTGTGCCGGATAGTAGCCGTAGAATTCGTCGAAGCCGACATCCTGTGGGCGCATACCCTCGGATTCTCCCACATGCCATTTACCTGTGAGGACGGTCGTGTATCCCGAGTCCCCCAGCAGCGCGGCCAAGCTGACTTCATCGGCCCAGGGGTTCCGCGATATTTTGTCACCTGCAAGGATTGGACGGGTCAGGCCTGTACGGACGGGGAGTCGTCCGGTGAGGATGGCCGAGCGCGTGGGAGTACAAGTTTGCTGCGCATAGCACGACGTCAACTTCAAGCCCTCAGCAGCCAAGGTGTCGATGTGGGGCGTTGCTGCTCCAGCGAGCTCACCTCCGCCGTAGCAGCCAGGGTCCCCATACCCCATATCGTCCACTACGATCCAGACGATGTTGGGTCGCTTGCCAGTCTTCTCGTGCAGATCGGCAAGCCTCTTTGCCACATCAGCTTCCTGAAGGGGTCGAGGAATAGCCGGCTCCCTGTTGGCCGCCTTGCGGACGGAGCGATCGAACGATTGGCCGAAGCTCGGGGTCAACGAGCTTACGGCCAGAAATACGAATAGGAGAGTGCTGGATTTCATTATTGGTTTGCGTTGCTTGATTGGTTTGATTTGCTCAGATTCACAGTTACACGGTCGATCTGTCCAGTGAACGGGAACGGAGCCCGTTCGAAATAATCGCGGGCAACAGGGGAGCCGAGATCAATCCCGACGTCGAAGCTCTCGCTTGCATTGAAGAGTCCGGGCACGGTCATTTGTGTAGACGTCCTAGCGACTTCGACTCCATCAATGGACAGGATGATGTCGGCCTCAGAGCCGGGGACCTCGGACTTCAGTCGGGTTTCGACCTCGATCGTTTTCTTGCCTGCGGGGATCCTCTCTGTAGACCTTGCGAGGCCCCGATAGATGATCATCAGGTTGTATTCAAAGCAAAGATACCCATCGTCCATGTAGCAGCTCAGGCCTCCGCCGCTGCCGCCCAGGGCATAGAGCACACCGTTTGCGTTGGCATCGAGTTCAGCTTCGATACGGACAACGTTGCTGCGCTTGCCAACTGGAGGGGCGATCATCTCAGGGATCCGAGTGGTCGTAGAGTCGAAGATCCAGCTAGTGTACGGAGAGGAGAGAGCGTCTTCTGGGTGTATGCGCAGCCAGTTGCCAGCGCCGATGGGGAAGGCCTTGTTCTTTTTGGCTTCCGACAAAAACAGCTCCTTCATCTGCTCTAGTTTTTCGGGTTGCTGGAGTGCTAGGTCTGTCGCCTGGGAGAAGTCCTCTCGAAGATCGTAGAGCTCCCACTGGTCCATTTGCGAGTCCCATTCTGCGAGGCCTCCCTGTGCGTTCTGCCATGGGATCAGAGGGCCAAACGTACATGCGTACCATCCGCGGTCGTAGATGCCTCGGCTGCCATTGTTGGCGAAGTACTGAACAGGTTTGTTTTCCACGACATCGGCATCAAAGAATGACTCGACCATACTGACCCCATCAATCGGTTGCTGCTTGGCTCCGTTGACGACCTCCGGATGTGGGATACTCAGGATGTCGTAGACCGTGGGGGCTATGTCGTTGACATGATAGAACTGGGAGCGCACGGCCTCATCTGGCTCGATCATGGCGGGCCAGGAAACGACGAGCGGGTTCCGGGTGCCACCGAAGTGGGAGGCGACCAGTTTCGTGTGCCGGAAGGGCGTGCTTCCCGCCCACGCCCAGCCGGCGTGATACATGTTGTCGGTAGCGAAAGTGCCGAGTGCGGGAATACCGCCTAGCTCTTCCAACGCGACGAGTTGCTGTTCGACCGTGTTCGGGATCTGGTTCTGCGCCAACAGCTCGCTGATAGATCCGTTCTGCCCTTCGGCCGACGAGCCGTTGTCGCCCCAGATAAAGAACATGAGGGTATTCTCTCGCTCACCCAGCTCCTCCAGGCTGTCGATCAAGCGACCGATCTGCGTGTCCGTGTGTTCGATATAGCCCGCAAAAATCTCCATCAGTCGTGACTGGAAGGCGCGCTCGGATTCAGGGATGCTGTCCCAGGCGGCCATCGTTTCAGCACGAGGAGTCAACTTCGTTCCCTCGGGAACGAAGCCCAGCTCCTTTTGCCGAGCGAAGATCTCCTCGCGTAGCGCATCCCAGCCCTGGTCGAACTTACCTTTATATCTGTCGGACCACTCCTTGGCCACATGGTGCGGTCCATGGACTGCTCCAGGAGCCCAGTACATTAGAAATGGCTTGTCCGGCGCAAGGGAGCGATGCTGATGTAGCCAGTCGATTGCGCGATCCGCCAGCAACTCTGTGAGGTGTGTCTCGGCCGGCGGCTCGATGTGCTTGGTGTTCTCGACCAAGCGGGGCTCCCACTGGGATGTCTCGCCCGCGAGGAACCCATAGAAGTATTCAAACCCGTAGCCAGTGGGCCAGAAGTCAAAGGGGCCCATGGCTGTGGTTTGGTCGGCCGGAGTGTTGTGCCATTTCCCGAAAGCGGAAGTGTTGTAGCCGTACTGCCGCAGCACCTCAGGCAAAGTGGCGGCGGTCTTGGGAATGATGCCGGTGTACCCGTCCCAGTCAACCGCACGCTCTGCGATGGTGCCGGACCCAACTCGTTGATGATTGCGCCCCGTCAGTAAACTCGCTCGAGTAGGAGAGCAGATCGATGTGGTATGGAAACGGTTGTAGCGGATGCCCTCTTCCGAGATCCTGTCCAGTGTTGGCGTGTGAGCGAAGCCACCAAAAGTCTCTGCCGTGCCGAAGCCGCAGTCGTCCATCAGGATAATGACGATGTTAGGCGCGTCCTTAGGAAGTCGATCCGGAACAGCTCGACGTCGATGAATGGAGTCCTGTAGGCGTGGATTGGCAATGCTGGCTGTAGGTACTTCCGGGAAAGGAAGCACAGAGCCATCTGCGGGCGCCGACGCCTCTTCCGGAGCGCTCGTTGTTTGGAGCACTCCACCTTCTTGCTCTTGGCAGCTCGAGAAGGTGAGGACTGTGGCAAAGCCAAGGATGAGGATATTTTTCATTTTAAACATATTGCAGGTAGTTCTCTAGAATGACGAACGCAAGCGAACACCGAAGACCGTTGCCGCCTCTACCCCTTCACGCAGGGGGTCGATAATCTGAGCGCTCAAAGTCAAATCGGCTGCAGGCGTGAGAGCAAAACTGTAGTAGCCCTCCCAGCGTTGGCCGGTGTCGTCAACAAGGGACGAATCCGTCAGGAAGTTTTCTCGAAGCTGCGTGCGCGCATATCCAAATCCGAAGGTGTCGTCTGGCCTGGCCAGGTCGAGCCCGCGGCCCGCGAACCCCAAACTCAAGGACCATTCGATGGGGTTGGTGTCCCGGTCGGCCAAGCCCGCGCGAGCAAAGAAACCGGTTCCGCGCAGGTCCATACGGCCATTGCTGGCATCTACCCGTTTTTCGGCGGGTCCATCCACAGAGAGGTACTGCCAGATGTTCCAGAAGGCATTCCAACTCTCGGAGTTCTTCGGCACAGCGAATTCACCCGCGTCTACGAACTGCCCCTGGATGTCCGTGAAGTCGCCACCGAAGGCATATTGGAAGGCCAGATTCATGCCGCCGGGAAGAGCGTTGAGATGATACTGGTTGCGAACAGCTGTCGACCAGGTCAGCCCCTCGTTGAGTTCATCGAAGCCACTGCTAGTGGAGGCATCGTTGCTGGTGTAGATCGAGCTGGTCACGGTCAAATCTTCGTTCGGCATCCAGAATATGCCTGCGCCGGGCGCGCTGTAGGGATTCATGAGCGCAGTGACTGAGGAAGCCAGAAAGGAGTGAGAGAGAAACTGGGTATCTCCACGGCCACCTGCGAATTCGTTGACATCGCCGCCCAGCGTGATGATTTTTCCGAGAAACAATCCCAAGCGCTCTGACAGAAATTGGGTGTAGCGGAACTCGGTGATGGCTAACAGCAGGTCTTCCTCTCCATCCGTCAGCGGAAAGAAATGCACGTCGTTGGCAGCGAGTAGCGCGCCGGTGTCTCTATTCACAGAGCTTCCGTGTTTCGACTCGGTGCGCAAAGTGAAGAGGGCTCCGGGAAGAATTCCCATGCGGTCGAGATCAAAGTTGATCGGGATATCCAACTTGCCTCCGTATGCGCTGGCCTCTTGAATCCCGCCACTCGCCACACTTTGAAGCACCTGTGTCCATATCAAGTCGAAACGAATGCCGGCTTCGGTTAGCTGGTCGCGCTGGCCTCCCCAGTCTCCACTTAGGAAGGGCCGCTCATCAAGTGGGCCACCATGCTTGCGAAGTGGGAGCAGTCCCTGCCGCTGGGAAGGCTGCTGTGTTTGCGTGGAACTTCCGGTGGAGTCAAGTACATTCTCCTGCGCGAGGCCCGGGGCAGCAAGGAGGAGTAATGTCGGCAGAGTCGGGTTGAGCATGATGTCTCTTTGGGCGTTGATGCATATGTAGAGTGCGAGCTTGCATCCACCCAACCCTACCGACTACAGGGATCCACCGCAACGAAGCCCGATATCGCCAATCCCTTGACTCGATACAGGGCGTTACACGTCAGTACGGCCCCAACTTCTTGCCCCCAGGCATGCCGCGCGTGCAGCATTCCGCCAACGACAGGCTTCATATTGGAAGCGTATTCCTCCATCGGTATTATCTCTCCGAGGGGGTATTCTCGAATTGCTTGTTGATTGAGAATACCCGAGATCTAGGGTGTAGGCATGACTGAACGATATTCAAACAAATCTCGTCTTGTTGCCCTTCTACTTTGCTTCTTCGTCGGGGCCCTTGGCGTTCACCGCTTCTATGTAGGTAAGGTCGGCACAGGTGTCCTCATGTTGCTGACCCTTGGCGGCCTTGGCATCTGGGCTCTAATCGATCTGATCATGATCGCGATTGGCTCCTTCAAAGACGCAAGCGGCCGCGTGCTTTTCGTGTGGACCGAGCCCGGCTCCTGATTCTTGCCACTACTTGCTAGTGGCACATCGGATTAGAAGACCTGTTCCACCCCGCCCTCTCCTTAGTACTCAACTCGTATAGCGAGAGAGTACGCCCGAGCCGCGCGTCGTTCATGCCTGCGTTCACAGTTCTGCGCTGTAGGCTAGACGGAGATGGCTGGCCTTATCTACTCTGGCAAGTCGGCGGCGTATCGAAGCTCTGACGCCTCGCTTGCACGCGCGCCGTCCCACTCGACGGGGACGCAGGTGAAAAGCCACTTGCGTGTCGTGGAGCCCTTGGGGATCTCGACAAGGAGTTCGTTCCAGCCCTCATGCAATAGCACGGGGAGCGGGTCGCGCAGATAGAAGAGCTCGTCTTCAAATGGGATCTCCGCCGTGTCTTTACCTAGGGCTGGGTTTACCCACAGTGGAGGCGCGAGTTCAGTCCCCGCTATCCACAGCCGCGCGCCCGCCTTGCTCCACTCACCGTGGTCGGGGCTTGGGCCACCACGTCGGCCACCCGATCGCGAGAAGCCCATGAAGTCGACCCAGAAACGCACAGTCATCTCGCGAGGAGCGTGCACGAAAGTACGTGCGTAGGCCACCCCACTCTTTACCTCTGGCAGGTGCCCTTCAAATCCGAAGAAGTGATTGAGGTGGAGCGTCCCACCCCATGCGACCTCGTCGCGCCACTGGAGCGCATCGGCAGCGGGAGGCTCCGTGCCTGTTGTTAGCGATGCCTCAAGTGGATTCGTCAGCCGCCAGACGAGCTCGCTCTGTGACACATAGGGGAAGGGCCAGTTGGCTTGCCAGAGATCGCGGTGGTCAATCAGGCGCCCCTCGAACTCGCGGAAATCCTCGAACGCCCCGTCTTCAGGCGAAGGCATCTTTGCCCAATATGCTGGCAGGTCCTCCGAGCTTCCTCGCCAGATGCGCTCAGCGTATGCAATCGCCGCGGGCAGCGCGGGGTTGTAGCGATAGAGGTCAAACTCGTTCACGATCCTATTGTCATTCCACAGGCACAGGATCCCTCCCAGGGCCAGCGCCGAGCCAACGGGAACACGACACGGCTGCTGGAAGAAAGCTCGCAGCGTGCCAGTGAAAGGGTCCATGTGATTGACGTAGTTTCCGCGCGAGTCCAAATAGCGATGTGTACCCGTTGGACTGCCCTTAGCCCAAAGCTGAGTGATCACTTGATCGTTGGTGGGCGCGATGCCCGGATGCCAGACAGTAACCTCGCGGTTGCGGCTCTGCAGATACTCGGTGACACGGCGGACCAAGTCGGGGTGGGGTCTCTCCTCGGCGCGCCGCACCTCATCGGTACCGATGTGAATCACGGGTACATCACTCGACGGGATTTGGTCGCAGAACTCTCCTAGGAGCTCCTCGAGGACGTCTATCATCCCCTCGTCTCCCATCGTCAGCCCCGTCGCCTTGCGTAGCGCTTCACTGTGCCCGGGCAAGTCGAACTCGGGGACAAGCCGCACATGTCGGTCGCGGGCATAGCCGATCAGTCCTTTGAGTTCGGCGTAGGTGTAATGCTGCCCAGGCTTGCGAGTCGGCCACATACTTGCCGCCGAGGTCACCTCGGGGTGTAGCGCACTTTCAAGGCGCCAGCCGGGATACTCGGTCAAGTGAAAGTGAAGCACGTTCAGCTTGTAAAAAGCCATCACGTCAATCCAACGCTCCAGCAGGCCAACACTTTGAAAGTTCCGGCCCACATCGTGCATAAAACCACGCACTTCGAAGGCCGGCCAATCAACGATTTTACAAGCCGGCAGAGCACCTGAACGCGCGGCGAGTTGGCGCAGTGTAGCTAGCGCTCGGAATAGACCGCCCTCGCTGTTGCCGGTTACGCGAACCTGCGCCTCGTCGATGCCGATGGAATAGGCCTCGACGGAAGAGCTCGCCTCGAGCTCCCCTACTTGCAAGAAGAGTTGCGCCTCGTGAGCGCTAGATTCGGCGGTGCCCCCGCTCGTCCAAGTACCGACCTCGCCCCCATTTTCATTCACGAAGTCGCGAATCTGTCGCTCCAGCGACGGGCTCACACTGGCCACGTCCACAACATGAATACGCGCCAAAGGAAAGGAGCCGCTGTCCCATTTAAGCTGGCGCGGCTTTGGAATCAGCGCAGGCCGATTCGCCGCAACGGATGCCATCGCGCCGCTCTGCGCCGAGACAGTTCCCGACTGGATGAGGCAGAATGCAACTAGGAAACCGAGGCAGGTGAGGATACGCATCAAGGGATTCGGCGGCGGATTGAAGATTAAATCGTGGCGATACAGTCTAGGTTCAAGCAGCTGGGCAGATGTTTCGCTGACTGTTGCATAGCATGGCGAGCTCCATCTTGGTAGCGGTTGCGTTTTCTAGCCCCTTCTTCACCATAGGCCCCACCCACCATAAGGGCCAACGCTTTCGGACCCCCAAGTTGGGCTCTGTTGAGGGGGTGTAGAGCCACCAATCCCATTTGCAACGGTAATGGACCCTGAAGAATCGCACTCGCTGATAGGCTAGATTCACTATGAACAATGCACTCCAGTACGTCCTCGTC
>Ga0315322_10000636_pt1 | contig 26407 bp, 20 predicted proteins | sample M110021515metaG_FD_203461 | JGI IMG/M metagenome (GOLD analysis project Ga0315322, IMG submission 203461) | Ammonia-oxidizing marine archaeal communities from Monterey Bay, California, United States - M1 100m 21515 | ecosystem: Environmental > Aquatic > Marine > Intertidal zone | place: USA...
GAAGCGTTGAACAAACAGCGTGCCCTGAAACGAAAAAAATACACAAAGCCGACCAAACAAGGTTGGAATGGGGTGAAGATTTCGCTTTGTTTCAATGCCCTCTTGCTCATACCCCTTGAGGCTGTCATCACCAATTTCCTGGTTGGCTTGACGCTCTGAACAAAGCCCAGTCAAAGAGCGTAATACTGCCTGCGCCTGCTGCCGTCCTGATTCAAACGATTTAAGAGTCATACCGCTGGTTGGGCCAAAGGTCAGCATCGACCGACTCTATACCGGCACAGAAGCCGAGCAGATAGGCCGAAGCCATTTCCGGCCAAACCAGCCGACCTCCCTGCGCGGCGAGCATTCTCTCAAGCCCTTTTACACCAAGTGAATCCCACATTTCCGGCGACAGTTCCTCAAAAGTGTCCTCGCAGCGAGGGCAGTTCAGTTCTTGATGAGCCGTAATAAGCACAAGTGCCTTCCCCCGTTGATTCCCCGGGGAAAAAGTTCAAAACTGTAGCGCATTAATAGTCAATCCGAGCGACTTTAACCTGTGGCGTAGCATCAATGTCAGTCCAGGTGACATACACTGAATTCCCTAGCGCCTCGATGATCGGAAATCCGCTACGCCGCGATGCGCTGCTAACGGCGACTTTAGTCGTACCTAAAAGCCCACCCGTTATATCGAAGCGCGAGAGCATAATCTTCGCTTCGCCTGCGGTATCCATCCAGCTTACGATGATATCGCCGGACTCCAAAATCGTCGTGTCAACACGACCATTTGTATTTAGGCTCCCGACAACTATTGATTTAGAGAAGCTCAGACCACTGTTGGTAGAGAGTACGAGTTGTATTTTTGGTATGTCATCTTTAGCACTAAACCAGGCGACTGCAACACTCTTGTTCATAGCCGCAACCGAAGGGCCATTGACAGGGCAGCCAGCAATCTGCCAATTGTCATTGTAGATTGCCTGCGGCAAGGTCCAGGCACCATCGACCAAGCGGGTCGCATAGATATCTCGGACCTCTTGTTGAGAGCGATCGCGATACACAATAATTGGACCTTTCTCCGTCATAGCTGAACTGGTCTGACAGCAATCGCAGACTCGATGAGCGAGTTTCCACTCACTGATATTGGCACCAGATTTATCGAAAATTGCGGCACGCAGAGTCATCGCTCCTGGCGGTTCGCTATGCACAGTTTCCCGCCCGTCCAACCAACTGATTAGCGTAGTACCGTCGCTGAATGGCAGCATGGAGACGAACCCATGCTCGGCGCTAATACCATCTGTGTGGATCGTCCGGGCTTCTGTCCAAGCCGCCTTGTCCTGCGAATAAAACCGCGCTCGAATGTCATAGTCGTAAGTACCTGTCGCGCTCATTTGCAGCCAATGTGCAACCATGCCACTCGAATCAACCGACAGCCCCGGAAAATCCGCCCAATTGACAAACCAGTTGCGACCTTCGCCGATCACCTGGGCGGCATCCCAACCCTCGCTGGTTAATCGAGCGAATGCTAGCGTTGCCTGATCAGCATCCTGACTTACCCATGAAAGATAGATTTCTCCGGATTCGTTGGCGACAACGCGTGACAGGCTGCTATTGTCAGGAGCGGGTGATGGTAAAAGCGTTAACTGTTCTTGGCCAGCCGCGTAAGAAGTGATTGAAATACTTAAAGCTAAAAGAAGCCCACGGAGGGCTGCAGTCCCGGATTCGATGAGTCTAATCATGTCTATAGGTTCCAGCTCGCCTTCGGTCAATTTTCAATCGGAAACCCGAATAAGCCCCTGATGTGTTAACGCATCAAGTATATTCTGTTCGCTTTGCTGACCTATTAATTTTGCTACGACTTTATTTGAGGGTGACAACAGATAGGTGGTAGGTAGAACGTCAGGCAACTTCAACGCTAAAAGATCGACCTCTTCCTGACTTAACACAGTGAATTCAATGCCCATGTCACGTGCGATCTCAAGGGTTAACTCCATAGGGTCTTCATCGAAATTCACGCCCACGACCTGCACATTGCTCTTTGCCAAACGGACGCTCAGATCGTTGAAAATAGGGATCTCTACTCGACAGGGTGTGCACCATTTGGACCAATAATTCACGATACGCCAATTGCCATCGTTGTATTCAGCGGCTGTTAGTGGGTTCCAAAAAGTCGTCATACCAAAAATAAACAGACCTAACAGTCTTAGAGCATATAAAGGTTTTCTGGGCTTCAGCATTGGTGTGCTCTGGGATTTCGCTCGTTGAGGTCAGTAAAATTAAAGGGGGCCTATTTGTGAATCACTGCACTGATTTGAGTTTACCCTTGCCCCTTTATCTAACCTAGGCCTATTCTTGCACCGCACCAGCATGACCAGAACGAAATTTGCGTTTTCTATCCGCATCTCGAGCTGCTTTAGTCTCTTTTTGCTGTGCAACAATCCGCTCTTCTTCCAGAATCATATCCGGTGTTTCCAATGTGATCGACCCCAGCATACCTGCGCGAAACTCATTCACAAGAATCGCCGAGGCTTTTTCCAAATCAACCCGCCCGCCGGCGCTAAGACAACCGCGTCGCGCCCCCATTAACTCAAAGAATTCAAATTCGGTAGCAGGCACCGATGCCAGGTCATAACGGTCTTTTAAGGCTCCCGGGTAGCGTTTAATCAGGTAGTCGGCCAGGTAAAAAGCAACATCTTCGATACCCATCGCAGTGTCTTTAATCGCACCGGAGGCTGCCAGCCGATAACCGCTGTTTTCGTTTTCTATCTTTGGCCACAGGATACCAGGCGTATCCAGCAGCATAATGCCGTGCTCCATCTTGATGCGTTGCTGGCCTTTGGTAATAGCAGGTTCATTACCGGTCTTGGCTACCTTGCGACCCGCCAGGGCATTAATCAACGTCGATTTACCGACATTCGGAATCCCCGTAACCATCACCAGCATATTCAGGTTTGCTTTCACCCTGGAGGGCACTAAAGCCTGACAAAGACGAACGATCTTTTGAGGCTTGCCATTCAGGTCAAGCGTTGTCTGAAGAGTCTTGACCGAAGTATCCTGCTCAAATTCAGCCTGCCAGCGAGAAGTGGTTCCCGAGTCCGCCAGATCAGATTTGCTCAAAATCTTAATGCACGGCTTGTTACCACGCAGCGCCATAATCACTGGGTTCTGGCTACTAGCAGGCAAACGCGCGTCGAGCAATTCAATCACCAGATCAACATCCGGCAGGATGTTGGTCATCTCGCGAATCGCCTTGTGCATATGACCTGGATACCAGTGAATTGCCATAACGAAAGTGCGCCCTGTTCGTGATTAGTGGTAACTATGCCAACAGCTTCGCCAGCAATGACCCCGGATATGCCGGTGACCACTCCCTACTCTGGCCTGCGATTAGGCAGTGTCGCGAGGGTATTTGCAGCCCGCACTGCGATGGCCCGGCTTGACCCACTGACCGCCCGCGTTTACCTCTACACTGTACTCCGACCCCATCGATCATGATAACATCTAAAACGCATCATAGGTCCCGAGCCCTGAGGCAAATACCGGCTGTGCCTTCGGCTTGTGCAACCCTTTAACCCGCTCCGGCAATGGTAATGCTACAAAATACTAATTCGAATATTTTTCCCCGATTAATCCTTGGCTTTGTCGCAATAGGGTTTGTGACTGTGCTCGCATCTTTGATCGTCATCAAACGTATCGACAATGATGTCAATGCCGCGCACCGCGTTTATGAGCAGGCTTCATACCACTTGCGTGAAATCCAGAGCGTTTCGGACCAAGCTGCGCAGAGGCTATTTGGCTACTTGCTAAGCGGTTTTGAAGAAGAACTGACGTTACATCGTGAATTACTAGAAGCACTACCCGCGAAATTTGACACCTTTGCCTCCGCGGCTATGTTGGCTACCCCCGGGGAGGAAAGTCCGAAGGAAAGTTTTTTAATCATTAAACAAAACTGGCAAGATTTCGCGAGGAAGGCAGAAATCGTAATCGTCGACTTCCAGACGAACGGCATAGTCTCTCAAGCAAAGTTGTTAGCCGCTGAAGAATCACTCCACCAATACCAGTCGCTAATCGACCAGTTGCTCGAATACGAGCATACCAGGTCCCAGGTTGCAGGACTGCAGTTCAGCCAAATCATTGACGATTCTCATCTAATCTTGCTGACATCAGCCCTTGTGGGCTTAATTGCGCTCATCATGATCGCCACACTCATGACAAAGCAAGTCAAAACCTTATTAGACACTCAGGAGAGAGCGAGTGAGATGCAGAAAAACGCACGGGTAGAGCAGGATCGGCTGGCCATAGAGTTGATACAGTTTATCGACACGGCGAACGCACCCATTTTCGGGATAGATACCAAAGGGCAAGTTAACGAATGGAACCAGAAAGCCGCCGTCCTGACCCAGTTCTCCAAAGACGAGGTAATGGGCCGGGGCCTCGTTGCGGAATTCATCACTGAAGAGTACAGAGACTCTGTCGGTCAAGTCCTTGGACAGGCCCTCCAGGGCACAGAGACCGCTAATTTTGAGTTCCCCCTTTATACCAAAAAAGGCAGGCGCCTTGAGGTGCTGCTAAATGCCACCTCTCGAAGGGATATCGACAATAACATTATCGGAGTGATCGGCGTCGGCCAGGACATCACTGAGCTGAAAAACGCACGGGTAGCCGAGGATCAGCTGGCCAAAGAGTTGACCCAGTTCATTAATACCGCGAACGCACCAATTTTTGGCATTGATGCCCAAGGCCGGATAAACGAATGGAATCAGACAGCTGCCAAAATCACCGGGTACAAAAAAGAAGACGTGCTAGGGGAAAATCTGGTGCAGGAGTTTATTACCGAAGATTACAGGGAGTCGGTTAAGGCAGTACTTGAATCCGCACTCCTGGGTATTGAGACCTCGAACTATGAATTCCCACTGTACACGAACCTCGGTGTTCGGCTTGATCTGTTGCTCAATGCAACAACCCGCCGTGATACAGACGGTGAAATTGTCGGCGTCATCGGAGTGGGCCAGGATATCTCCGAGGTAAAAAGAGCTCAGGCTGCACTCCGGCAAGCGCAAAAAATGGAAGTTGTCGGCCAACTAACCGGTGGTCTTGCTCATGATTTTAATAACTTGCTTACAGTGATTAGTGGCAACCTGAATTTTCTTGTAGATGAATTGGACGTTGTGTCGACCGACGTGGCTGAAATCATTGATGATGCGCAATCAGCAGCAAAAGATGGCGCCGAATTAACGCACCGATTATTGGCTTTCGCACGTCAACAAGTACTTGAGCCTCAAGAAACGCTCGTTAACGATTTGATTCTAGATACTAGCCGATTAATGAGCAGGACTTTGGGTGAGGATATAAAGATTTCGACAGCGTTAGACAGCGAAAACCCAGTAGTAATGGTAGACCAAAGCCAGCTTGAAAGTGCATTAATGAATCTGTGCATAAATTCCCGAGATGCAATGCAATCCGGAGGCTCTCTGGCAATTACTTCAGAAACCACATCGATTGATCAAAGCCAGGTAGGAGAATTAAAAGATTTGGCGCCCGGCAAGTACGTGGTTATTAGCGTGGAAGATGGCGGGACTGGCATGAGCGAAAAACAGATTGAGCAAGTCTTTGAACCATTTTATACGACAAAAGAGCCAGGCAAGGGGTCCGGACTAGGTTTAAGCATGGTGCATGGGTTTGTCACACAATCCAGAGGAACCGTTGTTATAGAAAGCGAGCAGGGAGCAGGATCAAAAATAAAACTATATCTACCCGAAGTCACAGCGAGTAACACTACCCTACCTCCATCTATTGAAACAACTTTTAGTAACAGAGTAGCCAGTGGCAGAGAGAAAATACTCGTTGTAGACGATGAACCACGGGTCAGAAAAACTGCAGTACGCGTCTTGCGCAAACTGGGTTATGAAGTGATCGAAGCGGCCAGCGGAGACGAAGCCTTGGCTTCAATGGAAAAGAATAAAGATATTGATTTATTGTTTAGTGACATCATGATGCCTGGCGGTATGAACGGAAGAGAGTTAGCCTCGATCGTCACCAAAAAATATCCCAAAGTGAAAATTCAACTTACTTCCGGTTACGAAAATGTAGACGTTACTAGGAATAGTATCGACGCTGCCCTTCCTCTTTTAAAGAAACCTTATGACCGAGAACAATTATCGATTGCCTTACGAAAACAGTTGGACGGACGACCGTAAAAAACAGGGTTTAGGAAATCTGACCCACCGCTTTACAGCGCAGGGCAACGGCCTGGAAAAATTTACGCTCTTATAAGAGTTTGATCGTTCACCATCGCATCCAACTGTTTTTGCACCGTTTTGCTCCAGTGCGGATGCGTTAGTATCCAAAATTTTTCCTGCTCAACTGCGTTCGCGACCAGCTCACCCACCTCGTCTGGGTGCATACCTTGCTCCAGCGCCGCCTGGATGTTGCCAGCTAACTTCCCGGCCTTTTCAGAGTCACCCTTAGGCTTGCCTCGGCCGGGACGAAAATCGACGGAGTGTCGACTAATATTCGTGTTTATCGGTCCTGGGCACAACACCGAGGCACGGACATTGCTTTTCTTCGCCCGAAGTTCTCGCTCCACCGCAGCCATCAAAGCGACTACTCCATGCTTGGCTACATTATATGCGCCCATCATTTGCGACGAGATCAAACCAGCCATCGAAGAGGTGGCATTGATATGGCCGACGCCCTGCTCCTCTATGAGAGGCAGAAATGTTTTCACGGCGTAGATTGGGCCCCAAAGGTCGACATTGAGGATCCATTCCCAATCAGCCAGTTTAACGTTACGTGCTGACGTTGGAATGCCGACCCCCGCATTACTACAAACCACATGTACCGCACCGAAGCGGTCCATGGTGACGTCTGCTAATCGCTCGACGTCTTCAAGTTTCGACACATCACAAACCTGACACATGACAGAGGTGCCAGCCGCTGAAAACTCTTTTTCAGCGGCCTTTAACAGCTCTTCATCCAGATCCGCCAACACCACTTGCATACCACGCCTGGCAAAGGACCGGGCCATACCAAGGCCAATACCACTCGCACCACCTGTGATTACGGCGGTTCGTCCCAAAAAATCCTGCAAAATTTAGTCCTCGAATCAGTTAGTTGTGCTGGTCAGCATGGCCGCTTGGACATCACTAATCTCCTCTTCGGACCAATCCAGCCATTGTCTTAATACTTCCTCATTGTGTTCACCCAGATGCGGCGCCCCGGCTCTAACGTCTGCCTCGAGGTGCTTAAACTTATAGGGTGAGTCTGGAATCGGTCGCGTACCACCTAATCGGTCATCCACTTCAATAATAGAACCTCTTGCTTTAACAGAAGTCAGTTCACGCACATCAGATGCCGGCCGGACATCCCCCCAGGCAATATTCATTTTATCCAAAGCCACAATAACCTCTTCACGGTTACTACAGGTTTCGGTAAAGAAATGCCTGGCAGCCGCTCGACGCGATTCAATTTTTTCTTCCAACGAAGCATTCTGTAAGTCTTCCAGGCCATCACTGACCCCATAAACTGTACTGAGCAATTTCCAAATATATCTAAATTCACCAGCGAGCATCAGCAGACCACCGGCAGTTTCATGAACTTCATTGGTAACGCCAACCTTCAGCCCTTCTAGCGCACTATGCATACCGTCATTCGCCACAATCGTTGCGTCTACCATGGCGATCTCAACATGATCACCCCGGCCCGATTGTTGTCGCGCATATAGCACAGCAAGCAAACCTATAAGACCATGCATAGCGGCATTAGTGTCTGCGACAGAGAGCGGCAACTCAGCTGGGAACGCACCAGTTACCTCCGCTTGCCGAGCCACCAACCCGGTCTCGGCGTGGATAATCGGCGCGTATGCGGCGCGACGACTATCGGTGTTGTTCGCGCCGAAACCGGAAATCGACAACATGATGAGTCGTGGGTTGATTTCTGCCAATGTGTCATAGTCAATGCCTAATCGCTGCATGACATCCGGTCGAAAATTCTCGATAACCACGTCAGCCTGCTTCACAAGCGACTTAACGACCTGCACTCCTTTTGGGTGCCTCAGATCGACTGCAACGTTACGTTTCCCAGCGTTTTGCTGGTGATAGTAGCCGGAAATATCACCACGCTTCACGCCCCAGTGCCGGGTAACATCTCCTTCAGGCGGTTCAAGTTTAACAACGTCAGCGCCCAGGTCACTCAGCATACGTCCGGCGAAGGGCCCTGCCAGTACTCGAGACAGGTCAAGGACTTTAATCCCGGCCAGTGGATAGCTCATCTCCGGCTCCAGTTATTAATGAGACTCAACTGTGTTTCGGTGCAAGGTGGAAGTTTTGTTCCATTTTTTCGCGCACCTCGCCCTGACTTTCGAAGTACTGTCGAAAGCCACCGTTGTAATTACCGTCCTGGCGGCGCTGTTCGTTGCCCTCAAAATTGTAATAACCGGGCGTGCATTCCTCAGAACGATTGGTCTTGCCGCGGTGTTTTATGACTTCCTGAACCCACCACTCTTCTGCTTCGTCAGTCACATCAAGCGTGTGATGCCCGTTCCTGCGCACATGATCGATGCACTCGGCAATATGGTCTCCTTGGGTCTGTAGCATTTCGGTAAGGTTGAATTGGAACGACGCCTGATACCCACCCATGATAAACAGGTTAGGGAAACCCGCAGTATGAATACCCAGTAGCGTACGAATGCCATCGCTATACTTATCCTGAAGATTCACGCCTCGCTCGCCAACGATGTCGTTGTAGATGCCGGTCTGCTGAACCTCGAAACCCGTTGCGTAAATCAACAGGTCCAATTCGTACCCATGTCCCTTGAAGACTGGCCCTTGGGGACTGATCTCTGTAATACCTTCACCCTCAGTATCTACCAAATGAACATTAGGCAAATTAAAAGACGGGAGATACTCATTATGGAAGCACGGCCGCTTACACATAAACATGTACCAGGGCTTAAGTGCATTAGCTGTTGTTTCGTCGTCCACTATTTCATCGATTCGCCTGTGGATGCGCATCATGTAATCGATGTTAGCATTTTCCTGCTTCTTCAGTTTGTCTTCGGGTGAGATCGCACCTTTAGCAGCTCGTTTCTCCAGTGAATTTTCAACCGCAGCAAACAACTTTGATCGTCGTTTCGACTGCCATCCTGGCTCAAGTTTACGCGCCCAATTAGGGTCGGTTGGCCAGTCATCACGAATATCAATAGAGGATGGTGTTCGCTGGAACACATAGACTTCTTTCGCTGTCTTAGCCAACTCGGGCACAATCTGCACTGCACTAGCCCCGGTACCGATAATACCGACAACCTTGTCCTTCAAGTGTTCGAGGTTCTTACCTGTGTAATCGTAATCCCACCTGGATGTATGAAAAGAGTGACCGCTAAAGGAAGTCATTCCGCTAATTGTCGACAGTTTCGGTTTAGCAAGAGTGCCATTCGCACAGATTACAAATTGCGCACGCATCACATCGCCACGATCAGTGCTGACGTGCCAAAGCTGGTCTGTTTCGTCCCAGCGCGTCTCGGTAACGGTCGTATTGAAGACGGAAAGTTCGTAAAGATTATACTTGTCGGCGATCGCCTGACAGTGAGCGAAAATTTCAGGGCCACGTGAATAATGATTCACGGGCACGTAGTCCAGTTCATCGAGCAACGGCAGATAATCATAGCTCACGACATCACACGCGGCGCCTGGGTATCTGTTCCAATACCATGTGCCCCCCACATCAGAGCCACGCTCGACAATACGAATACTCTCGATACCGCGTTCTCTTAAACGCGCAGACGTCAACAGCGCAGAAAAACCACCCCCAATGAACAGCACTTCGACCTTGTCGGTAATTGGTTCTCTACCGGGGACTTCTTTTGCGTAAGGATCAATCGCATACTTTGCAAGATCACCGCTAAACTCCGATGTGGATTGATTAGTACCAGGAGGGCGATACAGCAATCGTAGATTTCGCTCCTCCTGAAACTTTTCTTTGATGCCATCGTAGTAGCTCTGGGGGTGTTTTGGTCTAGGCATTGCGAGTCGTCACCGGAACATTCAATTTGTCAAGAAACACTAAAGCTCTATATTTGTCAAACGGTATCATCTGCAACTAGTTCCGTTTCTGTCTTAAGCGATCGCGGAATCGCCGCATGCCGTTCAACCATCGCTCATAGTCATTTGCTTTATTGGCAAAGTACTTTGCGACTTCCATGTGCGGTAGAACCAGGAATTTCTCTTCACGAATGGCCCGGATGCAGTCATCAGCCACCTTTTCAGGTTCCAGAATGCCGTCCTGGGCTGCCTGGTTCGAGTTCGTTTTGTTCCCGCCGCTTTTACCTCGGCGCTTACCAAGAATATTGGTGCGCACCGCCTGCGGGCACAATACCGAGACGCCGATACCACGATCCGAGTAGTTAATAGCGAGCCACTCTGCGAGCGCAACCGCCGCATGCTTAGAAACGGCATAAGGCCCGGAATCCAGTTGCGTCAAGAGACCAGCCGCTGATGCCGTATTGAGCAGGTATCCGCCACCCCGCTCTATCATTCCGGGTATCACTGCTCGCGCTGCGTTCAAGTGTGCCCAAAGATGGACCTCCATCATTTTTCGCCACTGATCAGTTTCTAGATTCAGGCCACCGCCGAGCGCATAGCCTGCATTAGAGACAAAAATATCGACACCACCCTGCTCCACTTCAAGTCGTTCTACCAGACCATCAATGGCATTCTGGTCGGCAACATCCAAATGCACTGCAAACGCCTTTGCACCAATAAGAGCAGCTGTTTCTAATGCGGTATCGACATCAAGATCAGCACAGACAACAAATCTGGCACCTGCATCCACCAGCCGACAGGCCAGCGCACGTCCGATACCCGAACCAGCACCCGTTACAACCGCCAATTTCCCTTCGATATCCATCTGAATTTACCTCTACTACAAGTTTATTAAACGCCAGCAACATCCCAAACAGGACGCAGTTACTAAAGACATGGTGAAGAATCGAGCCGCACAATTACCACTTGAGGGGCGGTCAAATGATCGCGGGGTCACAAACACATCCTGTTCACGAAGTTTGTGCGGAAAGATCAAGTTGCCGCCTGATCTCATCATGTTCAGATTTATTTAATGGATAAGCTATGAGCGGCAGAAAAGCACAAAATAGCCCAAGGGCTGTACCCACCGAATAGGTTACCAGTAAGCCCTGCAGCGCCGCGGGATCGTTAGCGCCTCCAGGAACAAAATCAAACGCCAGCTCCAGAATAGTGAAACTCGCGCCTACCGCAAATGCGGCGCCAAGCTTGTTTGTGGTCGTCAAAAGCGCGAAGAAAAGCCCTGGCCGTTGCTGACCAGTCTTCAATTCGTCCTCATCGCTGATGTCTGCCATCATTGATCGGATTAGCGTAGGAGGAGCGCCGAATCCTGCGCCGAAAAGAATAGTAAAGCCCCAGAGCACCACAACATTTCCAGATTCCGCCAGCGGCAACAAGGCAAGGTTAATAACTGTCATATAGAGCAAAGCCACCTTCATCGCGTTATCCTTACCAACCGCATAGGCAAGCTTTAACCAAAGAGGCATAGCCAGAAAACCGGTCAGAAAATAAAACAGCAGCGCGATACTCGCGTGCTCTGGCAACTCGAAATACGCGGTGGCAATAAAAATGTAAAGAGCACCAGAAACCCCAATACCAAACCCCGCAGCCAGATCAGCAACCAGTAACCGCCACATCAACCGATTAGCAAACAGCACTTTGAACGCCTCCGGCCAGGGGATAGCTAGACCAGGCTTGTTGTGCGAATCAGGCACCCATAAAAGCGTGGGTATGGCGAGCAGCGGAAACAAAATCAGACAGAACCAGCCCATGCTGGCCACCTTGTTCGCCTGATCGGAATGCCCGGACAATTCCATCGCTGCCGGTATAGCCAGCACAATGGCCATACCGCCGATGACAAATATTTCGCGCCATCCAAACAGCCTGGACCGGTCATCGTAACTCTTTGATAATTCTACCCCCCAGGACTGGTGGCTGATGGCGAGCATCGTGTATCCCAGGTAAAGTAATATGAGCCAAAATGCCAGATAGAAACCAGAGACATTCACTCGGTTCGGCATGAAAACCATCCAGACCGACAACAGCAGAATCGGGATGGATAATGCTATCCAGTGTTTTCTGCGGCCCCACCTGGAGTCAAACTTGTCGATCACGATGCCCATAATGGGATCTGTGATGACATCCCAGATGCGCGCGATGAAAAACACCGTGCCAACAGTAACCAGTGATAGGCCCATACCTTCGGAATAGAACCGAGGCAGGTAAACAGCAATAGGCATACCCATCGCCGCCATTGGAATAGTGATGCCGCTATAGGCTGCCAGAATGGTTCGTGTCAGTTTAATAGCCAATGCTTTCTCTCAGACTCCTCATCCAAATAACACTAAAGAGCATGCACCCCTTCACATCTTTGGACCACAGACTTTCCACCGTCGCGTACTAGCAAAAATTAACTACAATGAGTATCTAACAGAATAGAGCCACTATCCAGCGCAGCCAACCTTGAGCTATTAGCACCGGTCTGTATTTGCAAAGGAACCCGGTAAGCACGCACACCGACTGTGCAGCCATGAATCGTTATGGAAGTGTCATATTCGATTTGACTGTGACGCTCGAAGCGGCAACAGAGTCGGTACAAAATCAGCGCCAAACTCGATACGCCAACTCGTTAAGGCAGATACCAGATCGGTGATGTCCATGCGCGTTCCTGTAATGTCGTTTCCGCGCCGGGAAATTCGTCACAGCGGTTTTCTTTTCGGCAGTGATGGGCTGACCAACGCAGCGTAGGGGTTTGCAGTACTCTTACGTACCAGAATGCTGGCGCTTTCGAATCGAAGTCTGGATCTTCCCAGGTCTCGCAGATATGCAGGCCGCCCTTTATTTCTTGCCAGACAGGAATGGTTGTTTCCCTGAGCTCTCCATCTCTGAACTCCCCCTTAATGATCTCGATGGATTGAAGCGGAATTTCGTCATACATGGCCTGTATCCGGAACTGCGGTGCCTTTCTGAGGTTCTTGAAACTGCCGCCCATAGGAACGCCATCACTATCATGCGCATCGCATGTAAGCGTATTTTTAGAACCCTGCAGTCTTAGTTGAATTCTTGGGCCACTGGTGGCGTAAACTTCCCGCCGCTTCAAGGCATCGAATATACTGTGACGAGTATTTTGTTCGGCCCAGACTGCAACGAGTCCTCCGGGATTCCAACTTTTCCTCACCATCGCCCTGTCAAGATCGCCGATACCAAAAACCGACCCAAGCCATTCGTCTTCCTCGACGAAACCACCTGTGGCGGCATGATTGTCTGTTGACGAAATAATACCGAGTTGAAGCGGGTTAATTCCCGTTTCACTATAGACTCCCAATCCTCTTGTTAGCAGCGCTCTAACGTAGCTGCTTCTCATTTTCTCCCATTCTTTCTCAGAATAGTCTTTAGGCTCTGCTGGGACTGAGCTTCGTGTCAGGTACTGCTGGAAGTTACAGTCTTCATCGGGTTGGCCAAATGCGTAAAGACATTCGCTGGAACCCTTTTCCTGATGTATTTCTACAAGACGCTCAAACTTGCCTCGCAACGCTCGCACTTCATTGGTTTCTGTCTCGACATCAAAGCTCCTGCCATCCCCCATATTAGTGTTGTGTGGAATCGCAATCGCTTCGCAACCATCTTCAGACTTACACTGATTGTCCAGTTCCTGCCAGAGCGCCAGCGGGTTTGGAAAGTGCATGTAATCAATAGCATCCGGTGTCACATTTTCGTCCCGAAAAATAACGTTCCGGTGGTTATGGCTATAGTCCGGTGTCGCCGACCACTCGTAACCGTTTAGCGCTGTAAAGTGGCAAGGGTCGTCTGCCGCGTTGGTTTGTTGTTGGATACGATCCCATTGGGACATTCTGCTGTTGTCGCAGTGTTCAGCATCCTTGGCACAGATGGGTGTTGGTTGGGGCGAGGCTTTGGTAATAGTCGGGATAACATACTCTGCAAAAACTTCCGTCCCGGTAATTCGCCCGGCTTTTTCAGTCATGATGTCGCAATACGGATCATCACTCCATTCGGGATCAGTGCAGATATAGAGCAGATCAAACCACTCTGCGTGATCAGTGACTGCCATAAAATCAAGCGGTCTATCCAGCTTTACCGAAAACTCATCGGTAAGGGCAAGTTCACCACCTCGGGCGAAACGATAGGCGTCAGCGGGAGTCTTGATTGTGCCGTAGCCCCAGGCGTCCAGGGAATAAGCAGTGTGAACGTGAAGGTCCCCCCAGTAGACCTGTTTCTGCCCGGGCTGATATCCAGCGCAGTGGCCGTCTTCGGCAAGAAGGGTAACGCCCGGGACGATGAAAGCAAGCAGCGCGACAATAAGTCTTTTCAATTTGCCCCCCGGGCGGTTCTAAAGTTACAAATTATACTTCAGAAAGACGCTGGTCGAGCGCGGGCGAACAGGCTGACCAAATCCCATCGAGAAAGCAGAGAAAATTGAACGCGATTGAAAATAGAACTCATCCGTTGCATTTCGAACGATGACACCCGCTTCCCATTGGTCGTCAGGACTAAAGTATCTGGCACTGACATTCAGTATCCTGTGGTCTTTTTCCAGCACCTCAGGAATGTTTTCGGTGCGGCTGTAGTAGTCATCTTTCATACTATAATCAGCACGTAGGGTAATCCCTGCGCCGTTCTCAAGCGGTATATCATATGCCGCGGTCAGAGCCACGGTATAGTCGGGCGTAAAGGGTAGATCATTACTCTTGGACAGAGTGATGCCGGATGAAACCAGGGTGCCTTTGAACGAATCGATCTCATCATCTAGCACACCCAGGTTTAATCCCAATCTTAAGTTATCCCCGACCAGGGCAGTCAACTCGAGCTCAAACCCTGAAATGGTTGCGCTACCCAGGTTGGCCTTGGAAGTATTGTCACCGACACCAGGCAAATTGGAGGTGGCAGAGATCTGCATATCCTCGTAGTCCATCTGGAAGAGCGCAAGGTTAGCGCGAGCGCGACCATTAGCGAAGGTCGTCTTGTAACCGAGCTCATAGTTCTTGACGTACTCGGGGTCATAGGTTGGCAACGGATTCGGCACGGCGCCGGTAAATCTGGCCGGGTAACCACCATCTCGATAGCCTTCAGAATAAGTAAAGTAGGCCATGCTGGAGTCGTTTGCATCCCAGGACAGACTAAACATCGGTGTAGCTTCTGATTCTGACAGATCACCGAACTGCTGGCTGAATGACAAAGGACGCTCGGTATCCATTACAAATGTCTTGTCGCTTTCTGTCCATCGCGAGCCGATGGTGGCATGCCAACGGTCAGTAATGTCATAGGTTAACTGGGCGTAGACAGCTTTACTTTCGTTGTCGATACGGCGTGCCAGATTTTGGAAAAAGAAGTTGGGCGGCGTGACGCCCAAAAAAGGTACATGAGCAATCTGGTTAAAGATATCTTCTAGTCCTTCTTCCTCAAAATAATACAGGCCAACCACGTAGTGCAGTCGGTCTTCCATCGCGAGGCCAGTGATTTGAAACTCTTGCGAGAACTGCTCTTGGCTGTACTCGGGGTGGGTGTTGGCGAAAACAATGTGTGGAGAATAGTCTAAGTCATTGAACAGAAAGATATCGAACTCTCGATAAGAAGTAATCGATTTAATGTTCAGGTCTCCGACTGTCCAATCGATCGTCAGGTTGGCCCCCCAGACTTCGATATCCTGATCGGCTTGAACTGGATTGCCATCAAAGTCCGTGAAAACACTATTGTTGGCATAGTCATCACCGGTGTTGTAAACGGGCCCGTAACAAGCAGGATTAGTCGCTTGACCCGTGGGCGAAGTGCAACTGCCGGGATCACCAGACCAGAAAACATTCCAGAAATTACCAAAAGCACCGGGTGCGCCTGGCCCCGCTGCTTGCTGGCCATTAAAGAAACCAATGCCGGCGAGCGGAACAGCAGCTCCCGGCGTGCTGGTGTCTTCAGAATAGTCATAAGAAAAGTCAACAGACAGGTTCTCGGAAATCTCTCCGCCAAGCTGCAGTCGCAGGCCCCAGACATCTTCGCTGCCAAGATAGTAGTCGTCATATTGCTCAGCTTTAACGTAGCCATCTCGCTCTCTTGAGAAAGCTGTTAGTCGACCACCAAATTGTTCACCCAGCGGTACATTGATGGTAACGCGTGCTTCCTCATGTCCCTCTTCGCCGACAGCCAGCCTGAAAGAGGCATCAAATTCAGTGCCGGGTTTTTTGGAGACCACGTTCACGGCTCCGCCGATTGTGTTTCGCCCGAAGAGCGTTCCTTGAGGGCCTCGCAATACCTCAATACGTTCTACATCAACCAGATCAAACGCGTTGCCAACCATACGCCCGGTAAACACGCCGTCCAGATAAATCCCTACGGCGGGGTCTTCAACAATAATAAAATCCGCCTGACCCATACCTCGGATATACACCGTGGGCGACTTGATACCGCTGGTGGGTTGGGCATTTTCGAAATGTACATTGGGTGCGATTTGGCCGACAGCATCAATGTTTGCGGCTCCGCGAGCGTCCAACTCTTCAGAAGACAGTACGGACACCGATGTGGGCACGTTTTGAAGACTCTCTTCACGTTTACGTGCGGTAACGATGATCTCCTCAAGCATCTTTTCACCGTCAGCCAGGGCAATATTCGGAACTGCGGTGATCAACACTATGCATGATAAAAAGCCGACGACGGCATTAGTATAAAAGGTGTTTCTATGAGGGGTGTTTCTATGAGGGGTGTTTCTGTGTACAGACATAAATCGCTCCGGAGCCATCTAGGGCCACTAGTGGATCAATTGCAGAAATTAGATAGGATCGTTGCTGGCTACCGTATTGATACCGCGTTACGGTTATTAACAGCCATGCAGTGAAACCCTTAGCCTTCTAGGTAATTATATTGTCAACTTGTTTGATTATAATTACAAGCTCTGAGTTTCACCGGGTATTTAAACATCGAGCCGCATGGTCCAATGAGCTCAAACACTGCACCCGGAAATAGAGCCGCTGTTAACCTTACCGCGATCTCTCTCAAGTTCTCGCGGGCGCAAAGGCAAAGACGCTCATGATTGCAACGCACTACAAAGTTGACTAGACCGAGCACTATCCGGGTGAATGCATAGAGAAGCGGGGCAGCAATACACGCCTACGAGATAACGAAGGGTTCTCTCCTTTGGGACCTGTCCTCATAGATATTGTCGAATGTGCACGATGGCACCAAAAGTGGGCAATTCAGAATTTTGGCCAAGCAAAACTCAAACACATATCTCGCTCCGGCCCAATGTTCAGGGTACCTGAGGAAAACTAATTTACGCGCCTTATTTAAAACGTTAGATAAATTAACAATGTCATACCACGTATCTGCTGGTCGATGGCAATTCTTACGAGCGCGATGGTGTGACACAGCAAGAACTTTGTCGCAGGTTGATATTACTGAAGCAACCGGAGTTAAAGACACCACGAGGCTGGCTTCCGCTGGATTAGTCAACCGATCGATGTTCGTGACAAGAGAAAAATAGTTACCCGGTTAACGCCGCATGCTCAAACCCTGAGAGACATCAGTCATTAGTCGTTAGTCGTTAGTCGTTAGTCGTTAGTCGTTAGTCGTTAGTCTATGCCAGAGTCAATTGCCGTCACGTCAATCAGTGATCAATTAGGAAACCACTGTTGAGTCATTACGACGTTTTGGCTATTCTGCCACTGGTTCGCTATCAAAACTGCGGGCCAATCCGTAACTGTATATATCACCGTATAAAAAGTTCTAAGGCTGTACCCAATAATAAAATAATAAGGAGTCCTTATGAGTTTTAATCAAATCATGCCTGCACTAGCTATTCTGGTGGCAATTATTTCAGCATTTGTCCCGCTGGAGTGGTGGCCTTTAATACTAGTGCTCATCGGGCTAGTACATGGCTTTGGTGGGCAGGAAAAAGACCCTGTAATCGTAGTTTCAGTGGTTCTCGCGGCGGTTGCGTTTCCGGCCATCGCTGATAATTTGGATGCGATTCCCGTGATCGGCGCACATCTGAACACCATTATTGATCAGTTCGCCATCGCAATCGGCGGTTACGCGATAGCCCTTTTAGTGTTGGACGTGAAAGAAAGGATCATGCCCTCGGAGGCTTGATTCAACACAGGGTCGGGCATCACTTGGTGCCCGACCCTGTTTTCAGCAGGAAGTGGCTATCAGCCACGCTGCCCCCTGGCCGCCACAACTTTCGCCCTGGCCTCCCCTGATATTGATCGACTTTGATCCTCAAACACAGAAACCGGCATGCCAGAAACCCAGGGCATGGCGACTATTCACGCTGGCAATCCAATAGCGCCCCATAACTGAGAGCATCAGCAATTCATAAACCAAATAAGCATTGGTAGCGTGATTTTAGCCTATCGAACGACGCGGAAATTACGTGTAGTCTTGCAACGACACAAAACAAAGCAGAATTGTTCGAGGAGATTCAGAGCATGAGTTCCATCCCTATCGAATTTGACCAGGCCCACATCAATTCACAATCTAATCCTGATGCTCAGATGTACCACGCAGAGTTATCATCAAAAGACCCAATGCAATCAGTTCTCAAGGACAACCCTGAAATCTATTTTGTAGCGCCAAAACGAAGCCGTGAGTGGGGGGAATGGGAGTTCAAACCAGGCTCATATTACGACACCACTATTGGCCCGAAACATACCTATTGGAAAAACGAGGATCTACCAAAAGCGACTAAAGACATAAAACGCCTTCGGTCCGACATGCTGAAGTGGGGATACTGCAAAATTGAAAATGCACTTTCTGATCAGCAAGTGGCCATCATTAAGCAGCGCGTTCTTGAGCAGGCAGAAGGCGAAAGGCTTGCCGGTATCACGCAAAAAACGCCAAGCGGACAAAACATCAATTGCTGTGTCAATAAAGGACGGTGCTTCGAAGGATTAATAGAGCAACACCCATCTGTAGTTCAAGGAGGTGGCTTGGTAGAACAACTGGTCACAGAAGCGCTGGGGCCTAACTGGATATGTACTTCCCTTATCGCTTCAATCTCTTTAAAAGGCGGAGTACCCCAGGCTTTGCATCAAGATCAGGATATCGCACTTGATTCCAGAAGCCCCTTAACGATTAATATTCTTACGCCGATCACCGACGTTGACGAAACCAACGGTGGAACGCTTGTTATCCCCGGCAGCCATCTTGTCTTGTCGGCGGCGGTTCGAAATCAAAACCCTGTCGGCAAACTGCCCCCCGCGATCAATATCGATGCCAAGGCAGGCACCGTAATCATCACTGATGGTCGCCTGTTACACAGCACAGGTGTTAATCACACAGATTCACCCCGCATCGTCATGCTCAATGGTATGCAGCACCCATTACTGAGGCAGCAGGAAAACTGGATGCTTTCAGTCAAACCTGAAGTGCTCAAGCGCGCGAGCCCAAAGCTCCTTCAGCGCATGGGCTATCAAGCGACGAATGCCGCACAAACCAACGAAGGACATGGTTTCGGGGCTAGAGGCTCGATAGAAGAGGCTGCAGGTTCTACGGTGGATTTTCGTTTAGCGGCTGATAGAGGAGAGTACCAACGCGTCGGCGAGCTAGGGCCAAACTCTACTAAAGAAGAACTCAATGCGAGCTTTACCTTACGTGATGTCGTCAGTAAGGCACGAGTTAGCGGCCAGAGTGCACCGGTGGGTATCGGTGGAGTGAAACTCAATCCCTAGTTGCGCCACGCTAACACAGCATTCAGTTTGATCAGGATTGCTCTGAAATTTTTCCCTGGCTCTTTTTTTGAGCCAACATCTGAGCCTGAATGTCTGCGACTTTCTGTTCAGTTAGCGGGTAGTTCCAGAATAGCGGCATAGCAACAAATTTGAACATCGCCGGAATGATCGAATAGGTGACTGCCAACATCAGCAAAGAGAACGGCGTGTTGGTCGTGTCTCTTGGATCTGCCAGGGAATCGAACCCCCAGAACACCACGAGACCGGTACCAATAAAAAGCCCGAGAGCATAAGCAAGTTTTCGCGTCATCGACCAAATAGAAAAATAGGCTCCGCCTTGACGCTTGCCTGTCAGGCTGGAATCGACATCAACGACATCGGCCGCCATCGCATAAGGCAAGGCTGAAAGAGCACCAATTGAAGACCCTTTCAGGCACATAATGACAATAAAAAACAGAAACTTGCCAGTCGGGATGCCTTCAAAATAGGCGACCGATGATAGGTACGCTTCTTCAGGCAGGAAGGTTAGAAGGTTCGAGATCTGAAAAGCATCAAACCAAACGAGGGGTGCAATGGCAATCAGTGGTATTAAGGAAGACCACAACGCATACCAGCCGATCGCCACCATTGTTGCCCTGTGTTTACCTATTCGACGAGAGAGTTTGAACCAAAGAGGAATAGCGATCAGCTGTGATAGAAAATACGGTGCCAGATAGAAGCCGAATAAATCACCCGCAAGCAGTACGTGTTTTACAAAAAAGAAACTCAAGGTGTTGGTCATTGCTGCGCCAATCGTCGAGAACAGAAATGCAATCACCAGACGACGATAAGGTTCGTTCTTCCATACATACTTCAAGCTATCTCTTAGCGGCAGCTCGTCTTTTTTGGTCTCCGTCACCTTGAACTCTGGCACCGAGAACATAGCGTTGACAACCAGAACAGGCATAACGATCGCTATTGCCAGAGACAAAAAATATACAGCATCAGTGGGTTTGCTGTATCCGAAAAAAAAGATGATTGCTGGCGTGAAGGCACCAACCAGCGATCCCGTAACCGCAAAGCCCTCGCGCCAACTGGTCACCAGTGTCCGCTCATGGTAATCAGGGGATAGCTCTGCACCCCATGCGCTGTATGGAACATCCTTAATGGTTGAGCCCACATAGGTAACGACCAACATCATTAACATCCAGGGGTAGCCCGTGTTGAAAGTCAAACCAATGAGGCTCATCTCGCGAAAGGTGATTGGTGGGATGAACAACATACAGATGCCAAATATGTATATCGGCATACCTAACAGGACAAAGGGTTTTCTTCTTCCCCATCGCGTTCTTAGACGATCGGACAGAAACCCAACGATCGGATCAGTGATCCCATCAAAAATTCGAGCAAGAACAAGAACAAGCCCCACAAAAGCAAGACCAAGACCAAACCCCTCGCTATCTGCATAAACTGCCGGCAAGTAAACGGCCATCGGCAAACCGACCATGGCCAAGGGCATGGCAGGTGCCCCATAAGATGCAAGCATCCATGGGTTCAACACACCCGGCTTGTAATCTTTCACTTCTAGCCCTTTATCCAATAAATAAGCTCTCAGACATTACAGCAGAATACTCATATGATCCCTCAACAGTTAATGGTTAAGATAACATGGTCCTTCGCGGGACGCTTTTACCAGCGGTACCTTACAACCGACCTGTTTACTGCCAAGTGCCTTGGCCAAATTTAGGCCAGGATACAGCGACGTTCACACAAGGCTCATCGCCCGTAGCATACTGTCGGTAATGTATCGAAAAAGCGTCTATGGATACTGATTCACTCACCAGCAGCAATGCCGATAGGCGCCCAGGCCATCAGAGATGAGTCTCCTTCAAAAGTGTTATGAACTAGATCAACACCAGCCGCAACCGCCATCTCCTTGTATTGCATCCACGACAGAACCGCAACGATTGGCGTATCCTGACCTTCATCAAACTGCAAAGGGCCATAGACATTCGCCGTGTAGATTAGATCTTCATCACTAACACGCTGGGTTTCTTCATGACGAGCGCCCGCTGGCTCGTAAAACCAGACGCCTGGGCCATATCCCTGTGGCGGGCCAGCCCGATAACCAATACGACCGTTAAGCACCATAAAGTCCGCGGCACCCAAATGATAGTGAGGTCCAGCAACACCATTGTGTCTTACGATCAACGACGTGATACCTGTTTCTTCACTGACTCTAAGCACCTTTAACCCCATATCCGGCACCGCCGGGTTTTCGATCCAGGGGATCGCCCGAGTATCGACAAAATGTGGGTGCACACTACGGCCTACATCTGCAATATTCTCTGCTTCTGAGACAAGCGCTCCGGTGTCCGTTCCGGCAATTGCTAGAGGTTCTGCTTGCCCCTGATAGGCAGGCGGTCTTTCCTGCATGCACTCGGCCAGCGTATTGGGGACTAACGTCACACCCTGTACCTTGGCAGCTGCCATCAAATCCAGTGCTGTCAGAATACTGGAGACGCCACCATTTTCGTTAAGAAAGGCCACAGCGCCATAAAAGTTACCGAGAAACTCAACATCCTCGGTAGCGATGAATCTGTCTACTTTCGCATTCGCAGGAATATAACCCCAGGTACCTGGCTCAAGAGTTCCCGCCATGGGGCCCTCCGGATAGCTCAGCGTGCCAGACAGCACCAGCATATCCATGGCACCCAGGTACACGAGATTCTTCAGCTCTGTCCCGCCCTTTACCTGTATCACCGCACTGAACATACCGCTTTCGCTACTGGCACGCAGTGGTTTTATCCCCATGCCTGGCGCCTGAGGCAAGGTCATCCATGGGATGTCATTGGTATCCACCCCACCCTCAATGCCGGTGGGATTAAAGTCGGGGTTATAGCCTGCGTTCATATTGACCTGCCTCTGTTAATTGATACTGCTAAAGTGCCACGATTGTGGGGGGAGAGTAAAGTGAAGGCACCAATAAAGACGACGCGTGATCTACCTTGGGTGAATGTCCCCGGTCCATTTCAGAAAAGAGCCCGTAACTGCCATCGTCATTTTACTGATGACTGCGCGGACTCCTTCGACCCTTTCGCCGGGTTCGATATCGGCTACATTGCCAGTCATTTCTGTTGTCACCCAACCCGGGTGCATGAGGACTACAACCACTTCTTGCTCTTAGAGCTTTTCCGCTAGCCCCGTCATCAGACGATTAACTACAACTTTAGCGCTCGCGTAGGAATAGCGAACACCCCGAGCTGAGCCTGTCATCAACATAGTATTCATCATATTTTTTCCAGGTATTTGGTCAATGTTTGATGAAAATGCCTGACGCGGACTTCTTGATAGTTGGCCAGAGTTGCACCCGGTTTACCCGCCGTAGCTGCCCCCTCTTGGGCTGCCTGCATGTTGCCAGTATCTTGATCGAAAACATGCCCTACATAAGGATCCATGCCGGGCACAGTCGTATAGGATTCTTCAACCCTCAGTCGAAAGGGTTCGGCGGGCTCGACGCATTCACCCGCTGGTTTAGATTTCAACAGGATCAGGTCAAAGAGTGCCTTGTCGTGACACATACCCAGGGGCCGAAACCGATAAACAATTGGAAACGAAATACCCGAAAAAAACTGTTGGTTTGGAAACACGAAATAAGCAATCGAATCGACAATTTCGGAGTCACTCACCTGTGAAATATCCTGCCCCGATCCAGCCGCGCTTTGGCGGAACTGCTCCGCCATTACCTGCCGCGCGGTTCCACCTTCCGGGACCACCAGAGCATCCATCACATCATCGCGATCTCCCACCAAAAAAAGATCAAGGATTTGTTGTTCAGTGAGCTCTTCTTCACAAAAAGTGCTTGGTATGCCCGCCACGTTAATCAGACGGCTGACATGGTCTCCATAAAAGTCATATTGAGTATTAGCATCACCATTGGTGCGCATCAGTTGACTGTGAGTTTCCGTAACGTGGTAAGCCTCCAGAAAAGCTTCCGAGGCAATCTTCCAGTTACAGTTCAGTTCTTTCTGAACATGTTGCGCAATGTAGCGATCTTCAAACACCTTACTCGCTATATGTGAGGGCAAAGGGTCTAAATAATCGAGTAATGAGACTGGCTCTGCTTCCAAATTAATAAAAACAAAGCCCCCCCATGTCTCACAATGAACCGAGGACAGATTCATCTTCGATTTGTCCACGTGAGGAAAGTCCCATTCACAGGGCAGACTCTTTATACGCCCGTCCAGATGCCAGTCCCATCCATGATAAGGACAACGAATAGATTCACTGCTGCCTGAACTAAAGGAAGGTTTTAGTTTAGTTCCACGATGCATGCAGGAGTTTAAATAGGCATTAATCGCCCCCCGCTCTGCACGCATGACAATGACCGAATAGGGCCCCACGTCATAGACATAGTAATCGCCCGATTCAGGAATGTGTTCTTCACGACAGGCCCACTGCCAGGTTCTTGGCCAAAGGTAAGCTACTTCCTTGTCGAAGTATTCTGCAGAAGTATAACGTTCAAAAGGAATGTCCTGACCCCCTAGAAACTCATAACTTTGCTTTCTTAAGTAGCTGGGGACCTCTCGAGAATCCCCGTCCAGCAAGTCTTGGACACTCACACCGGGACATCTTGCCTCGCCGGGCTTCGGTTTTACTTCTTCAGTCATAAAGCTTCTCCTGCCGTCAATTGTCATCCGAATTAACCAAGGTGTAAAGTATCCAGCTACACGCGACACGAAAGATACCCATGGCTGAATCAAAAGGATTACCCGGTTTACGTGGTACCGATCACATAGGCATTACTGCACCAGACTTTGACCAAGCTGTTGATTTTTTTACCGATGTTCTGGGGCTTGAGCCTTTTTATGAAATGGGTCCTTTTGGTTCAAGTGACGATAACTTTATGCAAGACATGTTAAACGTCAATCCACGCGCAGTGATCCAACGTGTTAAGCAATTCCGTTGTGGCTCAAATACAAACATTGAACTTTTTGAATATGAGAGCCCAGACCAAAGAAAAAAAATGCCGAAAAACAGCGATTGGGGCGGGCACCATATAGCACTCTATGTGGATGATATCGATGCAGCGATGGACCATCTGAAGAACCATGAGGTCAAGCTCATGCCAGGAGGGGGTGGCCCGACGATAGAAGACGGCCCGGAAGCGGGGCTTCGATCCTGCTATTTTCTGACGCCGTGGGGCATGCAGATGGAACTCATTAGCTATCCAAATGGCAAGGGGTATACCAGCGAAACCGATCGTCGCCTATGGGACCCGCGGCGTTAATTTCCGAAGAACTCGGACAGCTTCTTCCATAAGGGGCATGAATCGCTTGCAGAAACTTTCTACCCCTAGCATCAAACCTCTCTTTGGCCTCTTCCACAGATTTCAAAACGCAAACTGTGGCACAGGATACTATTGACGGCAACAAAGTTTATGAGAATTAAGACTGTGCATCGTTGTCGAAAATCGCCTCTGAAAAAAGTAAAATAACTACTATGCAAGACGATGCTCAATATTTTGAAACTGTCATCATCGGCACCGGATTTTCAGGTTTACTGGCGGCGATACGGTTAAAAAAAGAAAAGACTGATGATTTCGTCTTGCTAGAAAGAGAATCTGATATTGGTGGCACCTGGCAGAATAACTCTTATCCAGGCGCCGAGGTGGATGTTCCAACTGGCTTGTATTCATTCTCTTTTGTTCCCTTCAAGTTCAAGAAAAGATATGCCCCTCAAAGCGAATTGCTCGATTATACGAACTTCATCACAGATAAGTTTGAGATTAGAAGTAATACAAGAACAAACCAGACCGTCACGACAATCACTTATAATGAACGCGAGGCCCTGTGGCACGTCGAGGTGGAATCAGGTGAGCGCTATATCGCCCGCTTCATTATTGACACCAGCGGAGTGCTGGCAAACCCTAAGACACCACACATTAGTGGCGCTGAATATTTTCAGGGAAATCTTTTTCATACAGCCCAGTGGGATCACAATGTTCCCTATAAAGGAAAAGCTGTCGGTGTTATTGGCTCGGGATGCTCAGCAACTCAAGTTGTTCCAGCAATTGCTAACCAGGTTAAAAAACTAACCGTCTTTATGTGAACTCCTGAGTGGATACTTCCACGTTCAGATAGACATTACAGTCCTATTGAACAAACGATAATGAACCTTCCAGGGATACGCCAACTCAACCGCTTCATCATATTTTCTATTCATGAAGTGCGGTTTATCGGCTTTCGCCGTTATCCTCTGACGATAAAGCTCAGCAACCTGATTAAGTATTTCTACAAGCTAAGTCTAAACAGGAATCTTGTAAAATATATCGATGACGACAAGTTGCGCCAACATATGATGCCGGACTATGAGCTGGGCTACAGGCGCGTCATACCATCAAACGCTTACCTTCCCGCACTTTCCCGGGACAATGTTGATGTCGATATTAGCGGCATAGAGGCTATAACCCCAACAGGGATTCGAACAAAGGATGGTAAAGATATCCCTTTGGATATCATTGTTTATGCCACCGGATATTTTGCTTATACCAATATAAAAAAGATGCTCTCGTTCCAGGTTTATGGGCGGGATGGCCGAAACCTGAACAGTGAATGGGAGACAGAAGCTGTTGCCTATAAAGGGATCACCGTTTCAGGCTACCCTAACTATTTTAAAATAAACGGACCTAACACTGGCACCGGTCAT
>Ga0315322_10000637_pt1 | contig 26404 bp, 20 predicted proteins | sample M110021515metaG_FD_203461 | JGI IMG/M metagenome (GOLD analysis project Ga0315322, IMG submission 203461) | Ammonia-oxidizing marine archaeal communities from Monterey Bay, California, United States - M1 100m 21515 | ecosystem: Environmental > Aquatic > Marine > Intertidal zone | place: USA...
CGACTGGCGGTATCGATAGTCACCATGCTTCCTGACTCCGGATCACGCAAACGCAACAAGCCCACATTTGGCAAATCAATTTCCCGTTGGTCATTGACCAGAACGGGGATCACATCATGTTTTTTGCGTGTAATACGGAGTGTTTTCTCAAACCCGCTATCCTGAAAGTCGCTGATCAAGAACACAACCGTACGCTGCGAAGCAGTTCGGTGCAGATGATCCAGCGCCGACTTCAAGTGAGTCCCCCGTCCAATGGGTTGGCAGTACAAGAGTTCACGAATTAGCCGCAGCACATGCCGTTTTCCTTTCCGCGGCGGAATCGCCTTCTCGATTTGATCAGTGAAAAGCGACAGTCCAACTTTGTCATTATTCTTGATAGCGCTGAAAGCAAGCGTCGCTCCCAACTCGGTAATCAACTCACGCTTGGTCTGTAAATTTGTCCCGAAATCCTGTGATGCACTGAGGTCCACCAACAACATCACGGACAGTTCACGTTCCTCACGAAAGAGTTTGACGAAAGGCTCGCCAGTTCGCGCGGTGACATTCCAATCGATGGTCCGCACATCATCGCCCACCTGGTAGGGACGAACCTCTTCAAACTCGATTCCCCTGCCCTTGAAGGCAGAATGCCACTGGCCTGCCAGCAAGTCATCAACAACGTGGGAAGTATGGATCTGGATACGCTGTATCCGCCGCATCATTTCTCGTGGAATCATGTCATTGTCCTTTCGCACACACGATCTCGAAACTCAAAATCAAGGAACGGGGACAGTATTGAGGATCTGATCAATCAACATTTCAGATGTCTTCTCTTCTGCTTCAGCTTCGTAAGTGATGACCACACGATGCCTGAGTACATCCATCGCCATGGACTTCACATCTTGCGGTGTGACATAACTTCGCCCCTCAAGGAATGCGTTGGCCTTGGCTGCCAAAGTCAGGTTGATCGAGGCACGTGGCGATGCCCCAAACTCAATCAATTCATCCAACGGCAGGTTGTATGCTGATGGTTTCCGCGTTGCCATCACAATATCGACCACATATTCCTGCACTTTACGGTCTACATGAATTCGATCCACCAGCTCACGAGCGGTAAGAATCTCAGCAGGTGAGGCAACCGCTTGAACATCCATTTTCAGCTTTGTCCGCGACATGCGATCCAAAATCTCGATTTCTTCATCACGACTTGGATAGTCCACGATCACCTTGAGCATGAAACGATCCACCTGAGCCTCCGGCAAAGGATACGTTCCCTCTTGCTCAACTGGGTTCTGGGTCGCCATCACAAGAAAAGGTTCTTGCAATGGAAAGGTTTCACCTCCAATGGTGACCTGACGCTCCTGCATCGCCTCAAGCAAAGCACTCTGTACTTTTGCAGGAGCACGGTTGATTTCATCAGCCAGAATCAGATTGGAAAACACGGGCCCCTTCTGAACCACGAACTCTTGGGTCTGCGGCCGATACACCTGTGTCCCGATCAAGTCTGCGGGTAAAAGATCAGGCGTGAACTGCAAACGCTGAAAGTCAGTACGAACTGCCTTGGCAAGACAAGCGACAGCCGTCGTTTTAGCCAACCCGGGAACACCCTCAATCAAGAGGTGACCATTGGCCAACAGACCCACCAGCATCCGGTGTATCAGCTTTTCCTGACCAACAATCGTTTTGCCAACCTCGCTGATCAGACGCTGAAAAGGAGCGCTCGCCTGTTGAATTTCAAGATTGATCAAGGCCATCGGGTCTTGATTCGATTCAGTTGCATTTGACATTTTTAATTCCCTTGCTTGAGGTATCCCGTTCCTACGGAAAGACTGGCATTCGGTTCGCTCAAGTGACCATCACAATGAAAGTTCTGCAGTTGCGTCTTTCCGCTGTACCTCTCCAGCGATAACTCACCAAGTGGATCAAACTTGCGAGCCCCTGAATACCCACAGTGATTTCACTGGGATTTCACTGAAATTCCACAGTAATGCCACTGGGAAGCGAACTCGCATTTGTCGCGAGCTCCCAGCCACCCAGCCCTTCGGCTCCGGCCGACCAGCGGATGCGTGAGCCCTGGCGATACACCAAAAAATCAGCCGGCTTCGATTCAGGCGGCATTTTGCCAGCGACCAGCCCCCGACAGCAATGCTTGCAAATCCAACGAAGGAAAAGCAAGTGAAACAGCGGTTTTTGAGTTTCGACAACCAAACAATGCACAATTCCCTACACCTGACTCACGCAATTTCCCCGCCAAAGTTCTGCCATCACACAGCCGACGCTGATCCGCCGTTGACCCCAGTACGGTCCGCTTGGTATTTGAGTGGATTGAAGATTGTGAAGCCGTCCCACCAGCCATTGCCACACCTGATTGCCGAAATCGAACGTGTTGAGCGATACTCCTTCCATCCGAATCCAGTTGATCGCCCTGTTAACTCTTGGCGTTGTGTTGCCTGCTGCCAATGGCTGCCGGAGTCGCGCACAGCAGGATCTATACCAGCAGAAGATGATCCGTGAGGTCCGTATCCTGGAAGACAAGCTTTACGAAGCTGATTACAAGAACCGTGCTCTTACCGAGAAATTGAAGCGGGCACGTATCGAAGCTAGTGAAGTTCCCATTCACTCAGCGAGACCTGCTCGTCGCCCTGACATACCGAAGTATGAAATCGAGCAAGGACAGCCTGAGTTCGAACCAACCCCCGATCCGAATGCAAACCGCATCAACAACCTCAAGGGCGATTCTGACGATGAAATCGGCTTAAGTGATTTGCTGCCCCCAACGTTCGACGAAGGCGACCCCGTTGCACCGGACGTCATGGACATCAACGAACTGAATGGTGAACCAGCACAGCCATCCAGCAACGAGCCCGTCCCCCTAACGGATCCGCCAAATGCTGAATCACCCGACACACTCCCCACGCCTGCTTTTCAGGGATTGAACCCACCCACGTCGGAGTCTCCATTGCGAACTGAACCCTCGCCATCAGCTCCGGCCTTTACCCTTCCACCCACTGCAGCTTCACCCTCGAACAAAAGTGATACAGCACCATCGGAATCGAAAGCTGGATCGCAACTTCTGGATCCCGCCCCCGGCGGACCAGTACCACCGAGTAAAGAAGACACCGAACTACCCCCAGTTCTGCCCGGTGAGCAACTACCGCCACAACTGGGCTCTCCAGAGAAGAACAACCCACCGGGGCAGATCAAGTTACCAGACTCCGTCAAGTCAAATGAACGCATTCCCGACTCGCTACAAATTCACCCCACTTTGTCGGGCGCCACTCGCGTCCAGCAACAAATCCAAGACATGCTGTTGGTGGTGAATGTGGTCAATGACCTGGGCAAGACGATCAACTTGAAAGATTTCTTGGTAGATGGCGAGATGTCCATTGTTGTCCTGGATCCTAAACGCGAACCCTCTGTGGCGCGTCTTGGCCGTTGGAACTTTGATCGCGACCAAGTGCTCAGCTTCATTAAGGAAAACCCTGTCAGCGGATTCCACATCCCGTTGGACTGGACGATGGATGAGCCCTTGGGTAGCGAGGTCATTGTTCATATCCGCCTGCGTGCCGAGGGCGACGAAATGCGTTGCGAGGCCAAGTTGAACGTAGATAAACAGCGCGGGATCGCAGGTTGGCTGCCACGAGCGGAATCGTTCCGCTAAACTCTTTAGTGGTATTCGCAGCATCCTCAATCACAAGATTGAAACTGCGAATTCTTGCCAACCCGAATGGAAATAAAATTGTCGAGCCTCTGCTTCATTGGCGGAACAGCCATCCTGCCCGACCGCACCGTTACAGACGCCGTCGTTCTTTGCCGAGATGAAAAGATCACTTATGTGGGTCAGTCTCAAAACCGCATTCCCAAGGATGCCGAGCTCATCGACGCCAAAGGTGGTTGGATTTGCCCAGGTTTTGTTGACATACACGTGCACGGTGGCGGTGGCAGCGACTTCATGGACGGCAATCTGGAAGCTGTTCACCAGAGTTGCCGTTCCCATGCCAAGCACGGTACGACCACACTTTTTCCCACAACCAGCACGGGCAGCCCTCAACAGATCACGGCAATGCTGAATGCCAGTTCAACCGCTCAGAAAGATTGGACTGCAGAAACGGGATCTTCGATTGGCGGAGTACACCTCTATGGCCCCTACTTTGCAAAGGAAAAAGTCGGGTGCCACAACGAGGCGGGCTGCCGACCACCTTCGCGAAAAGAATTCGAGCGCTATTTCAAATCAGGGATCGTTAAAGTTGCGACCTGCGCAGCTGAATTACCGGGAGCGGCTGCGTTCTATCGCTACGCACATAAAAAAGGTTGCTTGGTGACTTGTGGGCACTCGAATTCCAGTTGGTCAGAGATGGATGCTGCTTTTAAGAATGGCATGCGACATGTGGATCACTTCTGGTGCGCGATGAGCACGGTTCCTTCAATTCGCAAACGCCTTGGCGTTCCGATGCAAGGCAGCATGCTTGAGTATGTGCTTGGCAATCCTGAGATGAGCACTGAAGTGATTGCAGATGGCATGCACCTGTCACCAGAACTACTCCGCTTTGCATGGCAACTGAAAACTGCCAAACGGCTTTGTTTGGTGACCGATTGCAACCGCGCCTTGGACATGCCACCAGGCAGATATCGCTTTGGACCTCTACAGGATGGATCATGGTTCACCAGCGACGGCAAGGTTGGCTGGGCAAGCCCTGACTCACTCGCCAGTTCCGTCAGCGGAATGGATCACATGGTTCAGAACATGCACCAATCAACAGGCATCCCACTTACTGAGGTGATCCGGATGGCATCACTCACACCTGCTGAACGAGTTGGGATGGACGACCGCATTGGCAGTCTGCAGCGAGGAAAGCAGGCTGACATTGTTGTATTGTCACCACGTTTAAAGGTCAGGAGCGTCTTCCTTCGGGGAACCCGCTTCAAGTGATCCGGATGAAAATAGAACTGTGACGTATGTTTGCGACATCAGCGAGCAGGCAAACTACACGAACTGACTATGGTTCCAAATCAATCATCTGCTGGCTTATCGTTGCCATATCAAAAGCAGCTGCCGCTTCCTTCTCGTTTCCAATCGCTTCAAATGCCTGTCCCAAATTTCGGTAAACATCAGGCAGAGCCCGCCAGCTGATTCTCTCATCTGGCTTGGACGCAATCACCCGATTCCATTGGTCTACCGACGATTGCAGCGACGCGACGGCTTGTTCATACAAGCCGCTGCTCAATGAATTCTTACCGTCATGGTACAAAAACAATGCATACCATGCTCGGTATCCGAGCGCATCCGGATGCATCTGCACCTGGGCTGCATAGCCATCAACTGCTCGCTGCAACGCAGCTTTCGCCAGACTCTTCAGTTCACGCTTTTCCTGCTCAGTCGCATCCTGCGATTCACGCTCTCTCAACATCGCCAACTTGAAATATGTATGCACCATGGCATTGATGTACTTGGGCACATTGGGATGCACTTCACACAAGTGCGTGAACGTCTCGGCTGCCTCGGTCAGCTGGGCCGTGCTATCGCCCAACCCAGTATCACCTGCATGTTGCAGTTGGTGATCCGCCAGAGCCTCTGATAACTCGAACAAAACGGTTTGGTTATCGGGGTGCTTCTCTTTCAAATCCCGCAGCAGCCCAATCGAATCACGCGAGCTCAAACTAGATTGGGGGGCAGGTCGAAATCGTGCGTCATGCTCCTGTTGACGAAGCGACCGTGCCAACGAAAGGGCATAACTGAGGTTCTGTGGATCCTCAGCGAGTAATTCTCGCAATATCGAAATCGCGATTTGTAGATTTTCAGCATTCGCAGGGTTATTACCGCGACTACCTCGTGGTTCATCTCGGCGTCCATCTCCGCGGCGTGGTGGCGGAAGTCGATTCGGATTTTGGTGCAACGGAGGCCTCGGCGGCCCGCCCAAACCATCCAGTTGCGGCCTTGAACCACCTGAGCCCGCCGGCCCGTCCGGCCTCAATGAACCGCGTGGATTTGGCCGTCCGTTGGGACGCAACGGACCGCCTCTTGGCGGTCCAGCGCCAGCCTCAAAACCTCTCGGCAAGCCTGCACGTTCATCGAATCGAGTTGAACGGAGCACATCGACCGTGGGCATAGCGGTTGGCCCCATCCCGGGCAATACACGCATTCCCAGCAGGTAATGAGTTCTCGCAATTTCAAATCGGATGCTTCGCGATTTTTCGGTGTCAACTGGATCCCCCGCTTTGGCAACCTGCGACAGCATCTGCAGAGCAAGTCGATGCTCCTTTTCTGCCGTCGCATTCTCACCCAACATTCGGAACGCAAATCCAAGTCGATTGCGTAACGTCGCTAACTGCAGCTGGTGTTCACTTGAATTTCCCTTCCCCTCGGATTGCTCCTGCCCCTCGAATTGCGTTCCCAGCATTTCCTCGAAGGTATCAATCGCGCGTTGGTAGTGCCCAAGGTTGAAATGCAACTCAGCAACAGCAGACCGTGCGCCGGCGGCAGACTGTTGCAATTGAGGAGTCCCCAAGCCATCAGAAAAACTAAGGCGATCAATTTCATCGTAGAACGGCAACAGATCTTCTAACATCTCTGCCGTTTCCAGACTGATTGCAGGTGCGGCCGCGAATTCTTTATCAGATTCCGTATTTTCCATGCCACCAGCGAAACGCTGAAAGATCTGATCCACGGTCCCTACCGCGACTTCGGCAATTTGCTCTGCCTTTTGGCGATTCTGTTGCTCTCGCTCAAAAGCAGCCCCTAGCTGGATCAACCCGGTTGTCGACAAAACGGCAACGCTGGCAAGTAGCATCATCGACAGAACCGAGAGAGCAGCGACTGCCGGATTCCGCCTTCCCCAACGGTGAATGCGTTCCCAGACCGGGGTTCTGCGAACGGAAATCGCACTTCCCTCCAAGAAGGCGTTCAGGTCCTGCTGGAACGAACTGGCGGTCTGATAGCGAGCCGCAGGGTCATTCGACATCGCCGTTTGCAGGATCGTCTCAAGATCGATCGGCACATCCGGGTTCAGTTGCCTTAACGGTGGTGGACTGGGCGCGGGCCGCCGAGCCACAATTGCCTGCCGGATTGACGAATCATCAATCGCTGGCCTGCCTGCCAGCAGTTCGTACAGCGTAAGCCCCAAACTATAGATATCGCTGCGAACATCGGCTTCACCAATCACCTGTTCCGGAGCCATGTACCGCAAGGTTCCCACCACATCGCCTGTGCGTGTAACCGCTTCGGCCTCTAACGCCTTTGCAACTCCAAAATCAGTGATCCACAGTTCAAGATCCTCGTTGACCAGCAGATTCGCGGGCTTGATATCACGATGAAGTACATTTTGATGGTGTGCATAAGCGAGTGCTGATGCAGCTTGTCCCCCAAGCCTTGCAACCTGCTTGGGGGTCAATTTTCGGTCCGGTTCCAGCAGCAGTGCATCTAACCCATGCCCATCAATTCGCTGCATGACAAAATAATGAAACCCTTGATCCTGCCCGACTCCGAACACCGGCACAATATTTGTGTGATGCAGCGCGGCGGCTGTTCGAGCTTCCTGCTCAAAACGCCGCAACTGATCATCACCAGACAGCAGGGAACTCGGCAGCACCTTCAATGCAACACGACGTCCCAGAGATTTCTGAACGGCCTCAAAAACCACCCCCATGCCGCCACGCCCAATTTGCCGAACGAGCTGAAAGTCGCCTAAACGCTCAGGACGTGAGACTCCCAACGTCGCCAATCCAGATGGCCGTTGAATATGAGACTGTCGCGCTTGCTCTAGCTTCTCGATCACCGGCAACAAATCACGCAATTCCGACTCATGCTCAGGATTCGCCTCCGCAACGGAATCAACCGACAAACGCTTACCGCCGCGCACCGACTCAGCGTAGTCACTGGCAATTGACTCAACAGGGTTACGGTTCGATGGTGTTTTTGGATCCATTTTGCTGCACTTGGTTGCGATCAAGCCTTCTCATGAAATCAGGACTGAAGTTCACTCGGCCGACGACGGTTACCCGTCCAGATTTAACTCTTCCAAAATTTCCTTCAGCCGCGACAGGGCGCGCACATAACGGTTACTTGCTGCGGTCACACTGATTCCTAACACCTGAGCTGCCTCCACATTCGTGAGCCCCTCAAAGTGCCTTAAGGCAATCGCTTCTTGGTCTAATGGTGACATTTGTTCAATGGCGACCGCTAGCGCCTGCCCCGTTTCATCACGTTGCGCCGACTTGCTCACGGATGTCTGATTGGCAACCAGATGTGCAGCAAGCGAAACCGATGTTGTTTGAGGGTATTGATTTCCACGTATCGAAACTTCACGCCCCGCCGATCTCTTTTCTGTTCCTAAATGTCGGCGGTGAACATCGACCAGCGTTTGGGCGACAATCATCCTCAACCAGATGAACAGCGTGTAACCTTCATCACGCAAGTAATGCTGCAACCTTTTAGATGCAGCTACAAACGCTTCCTGCAAAACATCATCTGCGTCAACCCTTGCCGCAATTCGACGATCCATCCTAAAAGTAACGAGGTGCCAAAACCGCTCTCGATTGACGGCGAATGCTTCAGCCAAAACCTGCTCACCATCATTTCGAAGCCGCTCCAGCAGGGCGGGATCCTCCCTGAGCGGGGGTTGTTCTTCGAGATCGGCCGCAGCATCAGAATCAGTCATAAAAACAGGCCTGTAGGCTAGGAAACGTATCGCCATGAATTTATCCACATTCAAGCCACCAGAATACAGATAGCCCTAAGAAAAATGCTGGACCGTCATTTTCACAACGGACAACCCGTACACGACGCCTCATAGGCACTGTCATCGGACCCAAAACGCCATTCACACCAAAGGCCGACACAGCCTCCGATGTCAGCTTTCGCCACAGGAACGACGCAGTTCTACCTTTTGGCACAGTCGCTGACTCGGTGTTAACCTTGCGGTCCTGTCCTCAAGCCAGAACTGCCTCGATAACAATGGATCCTCCTACCCAGCGATATCACACGGATCATTTGGTCAGCGGTCAGCTATTTTAGGCGACTGTTTTCAGTTCATTCCGATAGCAACGCCATGCCCAACCATCACCCACCATGTTTCCTTCACTTCACAACGTTTCCTTCACTTCACAACGTTTCCTTCACTTCACAATGTTTCCTTCACTTCACAATGAGATGACATGGGATCACAATCTTTTCCAAACTTGCTTTCGTGCATCTGGCAGATAGCTTTCGTACAATCCTTGAGTGGCCCCGCCGCCGGACGGTGACAAAAACAACATGCCGACCGACAGCAGTGAATCAATCGTCAGCAAACACAGTCGAATCACCCAGATGGAAACCAAAGGCGTTAAAATCCCAATCCACGAAACCCCACAAGAGAACACACACGTGATTGCCACCGGAAAACCGGGGCGGGCTCGCCGATACCTCTTCAGGACGGTGTTCACGGGCTTGGCGATTTACGCGACAATCGTCGGTGCGTTGGTATTTCTGGAAACGAGGCTCGTTTACCCTGGCGCATATGTGACAACAGTCCCTCTTGGCGAGGGCGTGTTGACCGAGCCAGTCCAATACACCACCAGCGACGGTAACCAGCTCAAAGGCAGGCTACTGAAACGCAAAGGCTGCACCAACTACCTGTTGTTCATGCACGGCAACTTCTCAAAGGCCCAACGCCTCGATCCATGGGCCGAAAGACTAAGCACGGCCTTTGATGCCACCGTACTGGTGGCTGAATACCGCGGCTACGAAGACGATCTCACCCCAACGGAAACAGGACTGATCCACGACTGCAAAGCAGCACGCAACTACCTATGCGAGACCTTCGGGATCAAGAGCTCAGACATCATTCTCTACGGACGATCACTGGGTGGCGGATGCGCCGTAGAGTTGGCTGCCAACGGTGGCGCCAAGGCCCTCGTGCTTGAACGCACTTACGATGAACTGGTTGGCGTCGCCAGCCTTCAATATCCGTGGATTCCTGTTCGCCTCATCATGAAGAACCGATACGAATCCATCGCAAAAATCAACGGCTACTCTGGCCCGATTGTGGTGATTCATGGAACAGCCGACAAACTGATCCCGATCGAGTTCGCGCGCCGACTTCACGACGCAGTCGAATGCGATCAAAAACGCATGATTGAAGTCTCAGGAATGGGGCATAACGGCCGCTTACCAGAGCAATGTCTGCAGCAGGTTGTGGAGACGCTCGAGTCGTTCACTACACATCAGCAATGATTTTCTGCAACGCATCGACGAGTGCCTGAGGATTCTCATGTGTGTAGGCGATATCCGTAGATTCCCGAGACGCTAACGTTTTTACCTGACAACGACTCTCATTCCATTCGTTCCCACCAGCAATGACAGCGGCAGTGAATCCTTTTTGCGAAGCATACTTCAATTGAACCCCAAGCTTCTTTGCATCGGGGTAGACCTCCACCGCGATACCAGCTGCCCGCAGATTGCTAGCCAAACGCAAATAGTCATCTCGAAAGTCCCGGTCGAAGAACGCGATTAGAACGGGAGCCGGAGTGGAAGCCTCGGGCAACAACTTCAACTCCTCCATGGCAGCCAAAAGACGATCAAGCCCGAGAGAAGCTCCGATCCCGGGCAGATGCTGCTTGGTGTAGAGCCCGGCCAGATTGTCATAGCGACCGCCGCTGCAAACACTTCCGATTCCCGGAAGTTCATCCAATGTGGTCTCAAAAATGACACCGGTGTAATAGTCGAGTCCGCGGGCAATCGAAACGTCAATTTTCAAACGCGATGCGGGAACACCTGACGCCAAGGCACCTTTATAAATGTGTTCAAGACGTTCAATTCCGCCAGCCGCTGTTTGATTGCCACCCGTAATTTCCGGCAACCGGGCAAAGATTGAATCGGCATCACCATCGCACTCTGCCAATGCCAACACGGCGTCCGCCTGACTCGCCTCAATTTCCGCCACCTTGCACATCTCGGCCGCCGTCTTCTCACGGCCAATTTTGGCAAGTTTATCGAGGCTGCGTAGCACAGGAACAGCCTTTTCTGATAAACCCAAATGCTCCAACAGACCACTCAGAATCACGCGATTATTAATGCTGATTGTAAAAGCATCAAACCCGATCGTCGCAAGCAGATGATTAATGACCGCAACGGCCTCAATATCGGCCAACACAGACTCCGTACCAATCGTATCAAAGTCGCATTGCACAAACTCACGATATCGCCCAGCTTGAGGATTCTCACCACGCCACACAGGCGCGATGTGATAGCGTTTAAAAGGAGTTCCCAAAGCATTGATATGCTGAGCAGCAAATCGGGCCAGCGGCACCGTCAGGTCAAATCTCATCCCAACATCGCGCCGCCCGTTATCTTGAAAGCGATATATTTGCCGGTCGGTCTCGTCGCTGCCCTTGCCTGTCAATATCTCGAGATGCTCAAGCACTGGTGTATCGATAGGCGCAAACCCAAACGATCGAAAAACCTCCCGGGCTGTTTCCATCATTTGCTCGCGGGGAATCATCACCGCTGGAAGGTAATCCCGAAAACCCTTGAGGGTACGTGGTTGAATTAGCGACATGGATGGCAATGGAATGAGGACAAGGGTTAACTGAAAGCAGGAAGTTTCCGCAAACACGGCAAACACACTGTGCGGCAAACACACTGTGCGGCAAACACACTGAGCGGTGACTTTCAAAGCAATGACACAGCAACTGGCGGCAATCTCACAGCAGCTCAGCGCCGCGACACAGCATACAGCAACACGTTCCGCTTGAATGCTTCTCGTTTAACAGGATTCAACGATTCATGCAATCGGCAGTGCTGTTGAACGTCGACTTCGCAAGGCATGACATTCATCAAGATCCGAATCTGGGAACTGTGGCCCAAACAGGGCATCAGCGTATTCATCTAGCTGCTCCGGCGTCTCAAAATACTTTTCATAGCACCAGTCATCTTCAAACTCGCACTCATCGGTTGTGTAATCGCGGCAAATTTGTGGGCGGGTCTCATAAATGCCGCAACGATAGTCATCTCTGAGATGCTTGCAGGTGGTATGAACCAGCAAGTACCAGTCATCGTTGTCAACAAAAACAGTTGCCCGGTCATGCAATAAGTACCACCGCATGAAATCAAAGTCTCGTCGATTCACTGGCTCATCAATCGCCAGGGCAAAGTAGTGACAGCATTTCGCGGTACAATAATCACACAGGTTTGCCGACGCTGGCAGTTGGCTGCGACGTCGTTTCGTGGGCGGTGCAATTGCAGACAAAAGACAGACTCTGAGCAAAAGTTACGAAGAAACGGGACATGCGAGATTTTTCCGCAGCCAACATTGGCGACAACAGCAAACAGAACTCACTCACAGGGCAGTGAGCAAGCGACCGAATGCCCGAGGCAATTGCGGCATAAAATGCTGCCCAATGCCCAAGGAAGATCTGAGACGCCTCAATTGCCACGGACCCCGACGATTCACTTGCCCCAAGCTTAAGACTGCCGACCGAAGACAGTTTATCAGCTGCATTGCTGCCATGAACCACCATAGACAGTATCGCGGGCGATGATGCAAAAAAGTCGCTGCAGCTACTAAAAACAGCATGTATATCCCCCTTTCTCGAATGCAGGCTCCAAGGTCAAACGAGGGCAAGCGGCGTACTAGGCATCCGTTCAGCCTCCATCACCCCCAAACCAATCCTTGGATCTAGCACGACGGCGTATGCCCCCGCCCATTCAACTGGCACCTCATTGCCAGCATCACCGACAACGCTGAGCATCACTACTGCGGGTGTGCCAGAATCATAGAAGCGGGGGTCGGCAAACACGCTCAAAGAATTCACAATAGCGGTCGCTCACCCCGGAGCAACGTTTCCACCCTTACTGTCAGGAACGGGGCTCTGTGTTATGACAGATTTCATTTAACGTTCGCGTACAAGTGCTTTTTACGGACCCATGTCCGGAGAAAATTAATGGAAGTCATCATCACTGCCTTGGGACCCGACAATGTCGGGTTGGCTGACCCAATCATTCACCATGTGACAGGTCGTGGCGCTCGGATTGCTGAAATCCAAATGTATGACCATGACGAAGAACATATTTTTGCCATGCTTTGTCGCATTGACATCGAAACAGAAGAATTCGAACCACTGACCAAAGCGATGCAACAAATTGGTGAGCATACCTCCCTAGCGATCCGGGTTTGGAGCAGTGAACACCGGGCCAAGCGTCCCCGAATCGCAGTCTGCTGTACCTACGTCGAGCACACGCCACGTGCCGTTCTCGAATCGATTCAATCCGGGCTGATTCCGGCGGAGGCCGCCGTGCTGATTTCAAACCGGGACAAACTCGAACCATTGGCGGATGAATTCAAAATCCCATTTCGCATGATCGGGAATGACCGCGGCGTGGCCAACGACGATGCAATGACAGAAATTCTCGACGAATTCGACGTCGACTACGTAGTGCTGGCAAGATACATGCGAATCCTGCCTGCTCAGACATGCTGGCAATTCGCGGGTGGCCGCATCATTAATTTGCATCACGGTCTGTTGCCCGGCTTCCCAGGGTTTCGGCCTTATCACGACGCCTACCATTCTCGAATGTTGACGTTTGGTGCGACCTGCCACTTCATCATTCCCGAGCTGGACGCGGGCAACCAGACCATCAACCAACGCACATTTGCCGTCGCCCCCGGAACTCCCTTAGATGCCGTCATCAAGGCGGGGGAATCGGAGAACGAACCGGCGTGTCTGGTGGAGGGTCTTCGGCGGGTCGTCGATCGAGAGGTCTATTTGCATTTTCACCGTGTTGTCGCCAGAAATCCGACCGCCCCGAGCTGATTCATTTAGCGACATGAGTAGAATTATCGAGAACCAACACATTGGTGTTGACCCACGCAACTAGTTCCCCCACAATCGCGGGTCGCTCGTGGAAAGAATCGTTTTGCGGCTTATACCGTATTTTGATTCTGCTACGCTGCAAAGGATTGCATCAGTCGAAATTTACCCGAATACCGTTGGATGACGGATTCCGTGCCGAGCACGGCGGGTGGACCGATTGGAAAAGTTTCGCCGGCTTGAAAAGGTGAAGCGACCAAGGAAGAATCACGCGAGTGCTCTTCTGGTACCTACGGGGGTACTGCGCGTCGTTTTGCACGATTCAGCTGTCACTTTCAATGGAGTTGTCGTTTGTCCCCAACTCAGGACTTCGACCTGAAAGAGCGTGTACGCGGCGCGGTTGACATCGCAGATGTCATCGGTGCGACGCTTGAATTGCAGCCTCAGGGCCGCAATCTCGTTGCCCGCTGCCCGTGGCACAACGACCGTCGCCCCTCCATGACCGTGAACCAGGAACGGCAAACATGGAAATGCTGGCCGTGTGATATCGGCGGCGACGTGTTTAGTTTTGTAATGAAACGTGACGGCACCGATTTCCCAACTGCAATCCGCACTCTCGCTGAACTGGCTGGCATCCCAGTTGAAGATTACACCCGCGGCAAAAAGACTCAACCAGGCAGTCCCGACGACAAAGCGACCCTGCTGTCGGCAATCCAACTTGCTTCGGATTCATACTTTGAATACCTGCAGAGCAACGAAGCCGATGCGAGAATTGCCCGAGATTACCTTGCATCACGTGGAATCAATGATGAGAGTCGTAAACACTTCCGGATTGGCTTTTCGCCAGACTCATGGAGCTACGCAGTCGATCTGCTGAAACGCCATCAGTTCAGTGGCGAAGTCGCTCACGCATGCGGAGTCGCTTCCCCAAAACGCTCAGGCGATGGTTACGTCGACATGTTTCGCGGCCGTCTGATGTTTCCGATTCAGGATCTTCAGGGCCGACCAATCGCACTTGGCGGACGTGTCATTCCCGCAATCGCGGAGCGACACGGCGACCGTGCTGGAGGAAAATACATCAACGGAAGAGAAACCATGCTCTTCCGTAAATCACAACAGCTCTATGGCTTGGACCTCGCTCGCGATGCAATACGCCAAAGCGGTGAAGTGATGGTCATGGAAGGCTATACGGATGTGGTTGCCAGCAGGCAAGCAGGAATCGAGACCGCCGTCGCAGTCTTGGGAACCGCACTTGGCGAACAACACGTCAAGATCCTGAGGCGTTTTGCTGAACGCGTTATCCTAGTTTTGGACGGTGACACAGCTGGTCAGAATCGTGCAGATGAAGTCCTTGAACTCTTCATCTCCGCCGATGTCGATCTACGAGTCATGACGCTTCCGGACGGCAGTGACCCCGCTGATTTCGTCGCAGCCAATGGCCGAGAAGCGTTTGAAAAAAAGGCGAGTGAGGCACCTGATGCACTCGACCACAAGCTGGGTCGACTGACCGACGGCGTGGACGTCGAGCGAGACACACATGCTGTCGCCTCAGCCGTCGACAAAATGCTTAAAATTGCAGCCAAGGCTCCCGACGGACTGCGTGTGGACCAGTTACTGAATCGCATGTCAAAACGGTTCGAATTCAAAGTTGAACGTCTCGAGCAACGCCTCGCGGTACTCCGGAAAGGAGCCCAGCGGTCCCCATTCCAGACACAGACACGCCCCCGACCCCAAAACCTCCATTCGCGAACAGCTTCTGCAGTAACTGCCGACCCCAATGCCGCCTTGCAAGAGTCTGCGGATGATGCAGGCGACGGCCCCTCCATCGGTGCCAATGCATCAGGCACTCCAACCCCAGCACACCCCGCTGCCGGACAGCACGAACCAGCACCAGTCAGACTGAATCCCATGACTGGATTGGAAAGAGACTTATTTGAAACGTTAATCGAGAATCCTGAACTGGCAAGCATGGCAGTTGAGGCAATCGACGTGCAGTGGCTCGAGGGCATGGCAGCAAAAATGCTACTGACCGCCTATCAGGATCTTGAACTGGACGGCCATTGTCTTGACGTCGACTCGATCCTGCTGCTCGTCGAGAACGAAGCACTCAAGAGTCAAATCGTCACTCTGCAAGAGCGAGTGTCAGAACGGGCAGGAAAGCTACCACAAAATGCTGAAGATCGTTACTCGGCCATTGTAAAGCGATTTCGAGAGCGAGAAGTTTCAGACGAACAGAACCGACAAATCGAAAAACTGGCATCAGCGTCCATGCCAGAAGATGATGAAGATGCCTTACTGAAGGCAATCGTAGAAAAGGCGCGTCTGCAACAACGCACCAGGAACGATTCCTGAGCAACCCGTACAATTCACTGTCCACTTTTCAATGGATTCCGACGACCCAGTCAGTCTCTGCAATACCTCAAGGAGCCAAAGCTCAAACACCGCAACTGAAACGGATTTTCATTTGACCCACGTGCCAAGAAGGCACGTAAAACATAAGGTTTTTAGATATGCAATTGATGGATCAAGAACTGTCTTCTCTCATTTCCCGTGGCACTCGGGATGGATTCCTGACCTACGAAGACGTCAACGCTTACCTTCCAGATGAAGATGTAAGCCCCGAAAAATTGGATCGTTTGCTCATTGCAATCGAGCGAAAAGGCATCCAACTGGTTGACTCTGCGACAGCAAAAGCCAAGGCGAGAATGACTCGCTCCCCTGAACCCAACGTTGCCGAAATGCGTCGGCAAAACGCCAAACCGATTGACGGATTCGAGGGAAACACAAGCTCGGATGGCGAAACACTGGCAGCCGCCGCAGTCGAAATGCCCAAACCGAGCGACGACCCAATCCGCATGTACCTGAGCCAAATGGCTGAGATACCTCTGCTGACTCGCGAAGAGGAAATCGCACTTGCTAAAAAGATTGAAATCACACGAAAGCAATTCCGACGCACACTGCTGGAATCTGATTACGCCATGCGTGCCACCGTGCAAACATTGCACCGAGTCCACAGTGGCGAACTCCCGTTTGATCGCACAATCAAAGTCTCTTTGACAGAGCGTCTTACAAAAGAGCAGATCACCGCTCGAATGCCACACAACCTGCGAACTCTGGATGTACTCATTCGGCAAAACAAGGCCGACTTTGAACTGCTGGTTCGCAAAAGCACCTCGCCCCGCCTGAAAGCTGAAGTACGCAGACGCTTTGTCAGCAATCGAAAAAAGAGCCTTGAACTGGTTGAAGAGCTCAGTTTGCGAAGCCGACGGGTTACCCCGCTGCTGAAGCATCTGGAAGAAATTTCAAAGAGAATGAATTTCATCCGCGCACGTTTGGCAGACCTGGGACACGATGCAGTTAGCCGCGATGAAGCTGCGGACCTCAGACAAGAGCAAAGAGAGTTGATGCTTGTCACTCAGGAGAGCCCGACCAGTCTTCACAACCGAATGGTCAAAGCCCGCCGACATTTTGAGGAATACGAGGCAACCAAACGCCAACTCAGTAGCGGTAATCTGCGGCTCGTTGTTTCGATTGCAAAAAAATATCGGAATCGTGGCATGTCGTTCCTCGATCTGATCCAGGAAGGCAACACCGGACTAATGCGAGCAGTCGACAAATATGAGTACCGTCGTGGCTTTAAATTCAGCACCTACGCAACGTGGTGGATTCGCCAAGCAATCACACGAGCGATTGCTGATCAGGCGCGGACGATTCGAATCCCAGTTCATATGATTGATGTCCTTAGCAAATTACGACAGGCACAAAAGTCTCTGACGCAGGATCTCAAACGGGAACCTACTTACGAAGAGATCAGCAAGGTCACAGAGATTCCGCTTGAGGAAGTACGACGCGTGATGGACATCGGCCGTCATCCCGTCAGTTTGGACCGACCCGTTGGCGAAGGTGAAGACAGTAGCTTTGGCGAGTTTATCGAAGACGGTGACAGCCACAATCCTGTCCGTTCGGCTGCGAGCAGCATTCTGCGTGGAAAAATTGATGAGCTTCTGAAAACCCTGACTTACCGCGAACGAGAAATCATTCGCCTTCGTTATGGCCTTGTTGACGGATACTCTTATACCCTCGAGGAATGTGGTCGTATCTTCAAAGTAACGCGTGAACGTGTAAGGCAAATTGAGGCGAAAGCCGTTGCTAAACTGCAAAGTCCATCACGTTCGGATCGACTTGCAGCGTTTCTAAAAACAGCAGCTTGATCACAAAGCATTCAGGCGAAATTGAAAACCGATGACGGACGACCAGCCTTCCCGCGGCTGGTCGTCCGTTTTTTGTTCCCTGCATCACGAGGGCGGACACACGGTTACGAATATTGTTTCCGTCTTAAATTTGCAACGACAGAGGGCGGATACGGTCCGTTTCTGGTCCTTCCCGTCTCTTTGAACGCTTTTCCTGCCGCAGGTCGCTGGCAGGAACCTCCCGGGGCGATATGCTAAACGAATAGTCTTGCTGCAAGCGTATCGCGACGGGGCGATTTTGCGACTTGGTGATTTTTCAGAATTCGCTGCAAAACACGCTAAATCAAATCGGCTCACACCGGCATCGATGCTGTCGATGTCGCTGCGATGGGCTGCTCGGCAGGGCACGCGTTTCAATTGCCTTCTCTTACGTCGATCAATTACATGCCCAGCGATCCGAAAATCGAAATCAGCACAAGCCTGCTTCGCACTTTACACAGGATTCACCGGCAGCGAACCGACCTCGATGGTCAGATCGCGAGGGGCCCCCGACAGGTCAAGGCTGGAGAGGCACTCGTGGCAAAAGCAGAGGCTGACATGCTTGCGGTCAAAGAGGCTCTGAAGAAAGCCAATTTGCTGTCAGACGATAAACAACTTCAGCTCAAATCACGCGAAGCCCAAATCGATCAACTGCAGACGAAACTCAATACAGCTGCCAGCAATCGTGAATTCAACTTGCTGAAAGACCAAATCGCGGCAGACAAACAAGCTAATAGCGTCCTTAGCGATGAAATCCTCGAAGCGATGGATTCGATCGATGGTCTGGAAACCGAAGTCAAAGAAATTTGCACCGCGTTCGATCTCCAAAAGAGTGATCAACAAACGCGAATCACCGAAGTCGAAGCGAAGACAGTAGAACTGGAAAGTGAACTGGCGCGAGTGAATTCGGAATTGGAAGAATCTGAAAAACAAATTCCTGGCGAAGTCATGGTCGAATATCGCCGTGTTATCAAAGCCAAAGGTGAGGAAGCTTTGGCACCCGTGGAGGATGAGTCATGCGGAGGTTGCTACCAAGTTCTGACGACTCAATACATCGACCGCCTCCGCCTATCAGTTCTGATTCGATGCCCCAATTGCAATGCTTTCCTGTACTTGCCTGAGAGTACACAGGCCTAGCTCCGATATAGGTAAAATCGTGCTCACGAGGCGCGGACTCAAAAATTACTTGCGCAACATCAACCACAATCTGAGTCAACGACAATCTCTCGAAGCTATCCGCCAGGCAAAAACAAATGCCGGTGGTTTTAAAGCGAACATCCCACACAATCGTGTCGATGCGTCGCGAAGACTTTCAAATTCGGGGCACGACCAACTGAAGAGTTGCGGAATACGCAACTATTTCTGTGGTAAGGTGAAAGCCCTTAAGTCAAAGCTCCATTCCTGTTCACTGCGGACGACCTGCGTCCAGGATCGCCTCAACTCATGATTGTGCTGGGAATTGTCGGAACCCCTGCGGGCGGAAAATCAACCATTGCCCAAAGATTAGCGGCACTTGGGGCGACTTGGATCAACGCAGACCTGATCGCCAAAGGAGTGCTGGAGCGACCAGAGATACAGGACGACCTGTCACGACATTACGGGTCGGAAATCCTCAATAAGCAGGGAAAAATTGAGCGAGCCAAGCTAGCCTCATTGGTATTCGGGGATGACGATGCCAGTCGCCACAGACTAGAATACTTGGAAGGTCGACTTCATCCAGAGACCAAAAAACTCATCACCGAGCAACTGATCAGCTCCGAAAAGCGGGGCGATGCCGTCGCAATCTTGGATGTCCCACTGTTATTCAAGTCATCTTGGGATCGAAGCTGTGACGAAATTTGGTGTGTTGACGCCTGCAAGGACATTCGAATTGAACGAGTGAAATCCAGAGGCTGGAATGAGGCACAACTAGGAGCGCGGGAAAAAAACCAACTGGACATTTCAGAAAAGAGACGGCTCAGCACTCGCGTCATTCTGAATAACGGAACACTTGACGAATTAAACGAAACCATCAACGCATCATGGAGTTCCCTTGTTCAAAGGCATTCAACTGCTACCGATACTGGGCATTGCCTAGAACGCTCCGCAAACGTTGCCCTGAACGACAAATCATGAAAACACAAATCATCCGCGCCCTTAACCCTTACGAATTCAACCCAGTAACTACCTAAATTTTTTCTCCGCTCCTCAATTCCCAAACTATTCCCCAACATGGGTGGTCAAATAGCCCCACCCTCTGCAAGCATTCACTCTTCTTTTCTCACAATGAATCATTCCGCCGCCTGGCAGCTTTGTTTCATGCACCATTCTTCTCATCATTCCTACCTTCCCTCCCTTTTCAATCTATTTGGACGACCATGTCCCCCCCCCCTCCGCGCGACAACTCCGGTCCAAGACGCAAGAACGGACAACGCGAATACCGCAATTACCGACAGAACCAGGATCGCCCCCGACATCCCGACAAGGAAGTTGACCAGCGCATCCGTGAACTCGATGCAGAGCGAGACCCGTTATCGCTGCCCGAAGAGATCGTCAGTGAAGCGAATAAGGCTGGCGAAAAAGTCGGAATACCCTCGGTTGAAAACAATGAAACTCAGCCTCTCAATATTGCTGAGCTTCAGAAACAGTCTCTGGAAGAGCTATTAACGCTTGCAGAATCCGAGGGCATCGATGACGTCAACGCCGTCCCACGTCAGGAATTGATTTTCAAGATCCTCAAACACCGCATGAAAGCAGACGGCTTAATGTTCGGTGAAGGAACCCTTGAAATCCTTCCGGATGGCTTTGGTTTTTTACGTAGTCCGGTCTATCACTACCTGTCGTGCCCGGACGACATCTATGTTTCGCCAAGCCAGATCCGACGATTCGGATTACAGACAGGAAGTCATGTCGCGGGCCAAATCCGACCCCCGAAAGAGAATGAGCGTTACTTCGCATTGCTGAGGATTGAAGCAATCAACAGCAACGATCCCATGGGACGAAAAAATGTGGTCCCGTTTGACGAGTTGACGCCACTGCATCCGGATACGCGAATCATCATGGAGCACAAACATGACGAACTCAGCACAAGAGTCGTCGATATGCTCACGCCGATCGGATTTGGGCAACGAGGGCTGATTGTGAGCCCGCCGCGTGCAGGCAAGACAATTTTAATGCAACAAATGGCTCGAGCAGTCCTGAAGAACTACCCTGACTCCTATGTCTTCGTGCTTTTGATTGACGAACGTCCTGAAGAAGTCACAGACATGGAACGTGAAGTCCGTGGACCTCAATGCGAGGTCATTAGCAGCACTTTTGATGAACCAGCCCAACGACATATTCAAGTCGCGCAGATGGTCATCGAAAAAGCGAAACGAATGGTCGAAAACAATGTCGACGTGGTGATCTTTTTGGATTCCATCACCCGCTTGGCAAGAGCGCACAATAGCGACGGTGAGGCAACTGGCAAACTGCTGACCGGTGGACTCGACGCAGGTGCACTACAAAAACCAAAAGCCTTGTTCGGTTCTGCTCGCAAGGTAGAAGAGGGAGGATCACTTACCATCTTGGCAACTGCGCTGGTGGATACCGGCAGCCGAATGGACGATGTCATTTTCGAAGAATTCAAAGGCACCGGAAACTTGGAAATTGTCCTGGATCGTGCTTTGGTTGACCGCAGAATTTGGCCCGCCATCGACATTAGCGGCAGCGGAACACGACGTGAAGAAATGCTGATGGACCCAGATGAATATCGCAGGGTATCAGGCCTCAGAAGGGTCTTGGCAGAACTGTCACCCGCTGATGGAATGCAGAACCTCACTGACCAGTTACGTAAAACACAAAACAACGCTGAATTTTTGATGAGTTTGAAGGATGTCAACTGAAATCACGGGCCTCGACGGAGACCTCCCCAATGGCAAAGTTGCAATCGTTGCCAGTCGTTATAATCCTGCAATCTGCGATTCACTTGTAGAAGCTGCTCTGCAAACACTCGCAGAAGCTGGGTATTCCGATCAGCAGGCACCTGTCATTCGTGTGCCAGGAGCATGGGAATTGCCAACGGTGGTAAGCCAAATTATCGAGCAATCAGATATTGTGGCTGCGGTTGCACTAGGTTGTGTGATCAGAGGCGAGACAACCCACGATGAACACATCAACCGCGCTGTTAGCCTTGCTCTGATGAACATGGGGACCGAAAAGCGAATCCCCATCGCATTTGGCTTATTGACTTGCAATACGCTGGAGCAAGCTATCAATCGCAGTGGAGGAACTGTCGGCAACAAAGGCCACGAAGCTGCCGGCGCCGTCATCGAATTGCTTCGGTTGCAACAAAAGATTGATGCAGGAATCTGAGCAATAGCCTGACGCTACTCTGAAACGGGCGGCTGCGAATTGTCTGTCTGGAACTTTTTCCACGCCATCACCAGCGAATAATTGCTAGACTGGTGATTGCTGTATTCACGAAACATGACTCAAAGCACATTTTTCTTTTTGAGTGCAAGCGAGGCAGTCGTTTGCTTTCCCTAAGCAACACAATCACGAGCATTCCGAACAGCGGACTGACAGTAGCGAACGGGGAAGGCTGTGTGAAACGGATCAGCTGACGGCGAACACAATGCAGAAAGCCGTGAACGCGATTCACAAGGATCGTAACACGTTTCGAAAGGGTAAAGATTGACGCGACAAGATCGCCAATCAGAGACCGGCGCGGAACACGAAAGTCGACAACCCCAGTCACCACGCTGGCGAACCGATGCCCCACCGGTACAGTCCGGGAATGCAAAACGCAAACGCCCTCGACATCTAGTATCCCGCCTCATCGGTCTCGAGACCGAGTATGCAACACTGGTCATCGGCAACGAAGGCGCGGAATCAAACAGTCTGCCAACTGCTCAGAAAGTTTATTCCGCGATCTGCGACGCCATAAGGCAGGATCAACCCACTGTGCCCGGCGTTTTTGACCCCGATCAACTGTTCCTGGCAAATGGTTCCGCAGTTAGCTTCGAATCACATCCAACCATGCATCAGGAACCGGGTGGTTTTCTTGAAATCGCCACAGCCGAAGTGCGGAACCCATCGGAACTGCTAGCTTGTCAAAGATCAATCGATAGTCTCGCTACGGATGCCGCATTGAAGTCCAAGACCGGATTCGATATCCGAATCCTTAAAAACAGTCGCGACGCGTTTGGACACGTCTACGGTTGCCACGAGAACTATGAAGCAGAAGTAGCCCGAGGTGTACTCCTGCTGATTTATCGTCTGTTCATCCTGCTGTTGTGGGGCATGCAGGTCATTAGCCTGTTAGCCTCACTTCCCATCATGGCAGGCATTTTGGGAATGGTATTAGTATGCAAACTGCTCAAGAGACAAAAGGTCACCCTCGACGGGCCTGAAGATCTCTTTGAGAGCATGCCTGGTTGGCTGGCAGCTCCTCTGCTTGGGATCCTTCGATGCGTTCACCTACCCACCGTACTCGTGCTGCGTTTCGTGGTTCGACACATCGCTTTCCGGCGACAACGTCGTGGGCTGACAGCCTTTCTTGTGTCACGTGTGGTTCTATGCGGCGCAGGTGCGCTGGACCCCAGTGGACGTTACCATGTCAGCGCGAAAGGGATGGCCATTGATTCGCTCGCTGACATGGGTGGCTTCAATGGTGAAAAACCAATCTTCGTCTTTGGTCACTGGCTCGGTCAATTCTGCGCAAAATCTTTCTACTCACTCTCTTCAACCAAGCACATGTTCGGTAGGAAGCAGCGTCTTCAGATCGGACTCTCAGATTCAAACCTGTCGGACCTCGCCGAATATGTCAAAGTCGGATCAGTTTCCCTGCTGCTCGACATGATCGAGTCGCGTAGCCATCAAAAACTACCCCAAATCAAGTCACCAGTGTGGGCGTTAGGACGCATCGCGAGTGATTGGCATTTGGTCACACGTGTTGTGACAAATCGAGGTGGGATGTCTGCGCTGGACATTCAAAAATCCTACCTCACGGCCGCGGAGGCGTTTGTTGCTGAAATCCCATCAGATCAACGAGGTGAAGCTCCCCTCGTTTTGATGCGTTGGCGCGAATTGCTCAATGCTGCCATCGCATTCAGGAAAGACGCTGAAGATTTCTCTGACGCCCTCGGACGAATCGACTGGCTCACCAAACGAGTTATGATCGATCAATTGGGGGCAGGTGCTAACTGGGCCGCCCGCAAAAAAATTGATCTTCGATACCACGAACTCTCAGACGAAGGATATTACAAACAGGTTGCTGCAACCATTCCGGGAACTCAACTCGTGGAGCAATCTGACGTTCAACGCCGACGCCGCTCGCCACCGTCAAATTCACCCGCCGCCAAAAGGGGTTGGCTCATTCGAGAGTTCGGCGATTCAGAGGAAAAAATGCTGTGCGACTGGGGCTTTGCACTCATTGGACAGGGACACCAGCGACGTCGCATCCAATTCACTGAGAATCAGCACGTGTGACGGAAACCCAAGCCGCGATTCAACGTTCGCCCCAAAAAAATCCCATTTCCGATGGATAGGTGGCACCCTTGACCGCAACTCAGGCAGCACGATTTCCCGTTAATTTGGAGCAGGTCTGCTTTGGAGATGCCTCGCTCAGTGATACGCTCTGCTGCAACTCTGCTTGAAGAAACAACTTTTCTCGGCCAAGTGTCACATCACAAGGGTCGCTGGATTTGCTTTCGACCGAAGCACTGCCATTAATCTCAACGAGCACCGCTATAGACCCAGACTCTACACTCCCGCGACCAACAACATCGCATTCCGACATGCCAAACGTTAGCAGTAGCGAATCAAAATAGAAACATTGTTCTTCTAGGTCGAAAGCATCAATCACCACCGATCCGTTGCTACGGCTTATGGCCATTTGCTTCACAAATGCATGATCCATTCCGTCGCCTAAAGCGTCAACACTATTTAACTCGCTGAAACCGGCAAACATCTGCGAACCGACAACTGAAATGCTGGGGATTTTTCGTTGCAACAATGTACCTTCACCAATGAAGTGTTCGCTCATGCCATCACGATGGAACCATGGCCCCAGGGACTCCGGAATAAAAAGCCGCGAGGGAAAACCGAAGTTCTGCACGCGTTCCTCAGTTACAAAATCGATACCAAACTTGCCGCTCAAGTGCTCAGTGGATCGTTTGTCAGTCATCACCACAAAACGAGCGCTGCCTCTCTGCGAAGCAGTCCCAGGGTCACCACCAGAAGCAAACTCCTCAGAAAGTGACCAATTTGCGCGCAGGTAGTTTCGCAACGGGTTCGAAACGGTTCGCAGTGAATTCTCCGCACGCATTCTCCTGAGTTTCCTACTGGTCACGCAGGTCACCGAGGCTTGAATTTTGAGACTTTCATTGCTTGCGTTCGCAGCAAGCAATCCCTCACTGAACAAATCAACGCAGGTGTCATCCGGCCTGGAACGATGTTCAAGAGATTCAAAAGTGCTCTGCAAATTCACGCACCCCACAATCACTTGACCAAAAGCCGCTTCACAATGCCCCGCAGGTAGCAACACAGCCAGTACAACACGCGGCAGATCAAACGCACGAAGCGGGGGAAAGAAATTTTCAGCCACATGCACCTGCAACGTTGCGTTTACCAGACCGGGTGTGCGCGTCCTCTCCCAGGCTGCCCGATTACAGTATTGAGGAATGTGCGTTCGCGTAAAGGCACGCGTGCACCCAACACCCATCACGACCGACCCACGAACAGCATGATCGCTGAGTGACACTAACTGGTCACCGTGCGAGACAGCGCCATCCGATTCTGCGTTCCCATCAAACATCTGGCTTTCGGGAACACCTGACGCAAAATCAACATTTGCTTTCAGGCTATCGCTTTGACCGCAACTGATGATGTGCGAGCTTTCCGCGATCGTGGCACTGCCACTAGATACATCAAGCACTTGTTCCTTGAAAATCCCTGTTTGGATCCGATGTCGGAAGAAGAATCGTGTCGCCGCCTGCATGGTGGCATTCGATTCAATCGGTCGCATAACCGTGTGCGACTGCTCCACGAACTGCTTCAATTTTTGATGCGGCGTTGCAGCGACGACGCATGATTTTCGCAGCAGCGGCAGAACCGATTCACCGAGACATTGCAGCGTCACATCGATCGGCCCACTCTCTCGGACTTGATCACGGGACGCGTCCGCTGTGCAAGCATTTGCATGACGGACGTCAGCACACACACTTGCTAGGAATCGGTCATCGAGCGTTGCAACATGCAGTGTTGCCAAGTCAGTTGTCTGCGTCAGGGTCCCACACTCAAGCCGCAAAAATGGCTCGAACACTTGAAAGTTATCGAGACCATTAGAGAATTTTGGCCCCGTTTGAATTCTCTGCTTCAACGACATCTCATTATCGAGCAGTGAGAACTCAGCCACTGCTGGCGTTGCAAATCGCGTTGTTGCTTGCCAG
>Ga0315322_10000638_pt1 | contig 26394 bp, 23 predicted proteins | sample M110021515metaG_FD_203461 | JGI IMG/M metagenome (GOLD analysis project Ga0315322, IMG submission 203461) | Ammonia-oxidizing marine archaeal communities from Monterey Bay, California, United States - M1 100m 21515 | ecosystem: Environmental > Aquatic > Marine > Intertidal zone | place: USA...
GATTGCGATGATGACGATTGCTGCAGCTTGGTTCCTGTACCGTCACATTTTGCATCTGAGTGAAGCGGATTTTGGCGAGCACAAGGCGTTGATTGCTATCATTACCTTGTTGTTGCTATTGATGTCTTTTAAGTTCCTTCCTGATTTTTTGGCTGTTAGAGGTGCTGCGATCTTGGTTTTGTTTTATTCGAGAGAAGCTCTGGATGCTGCTTTCATGCAAGAACCCGAAAGTCGATTATTCATGGTTTCTATCGTTTATGTCGGGATTGTAATAGCCCTTTATCTTGGTGCTTGGCCGTATCGATTGAGAGATTTTCTGAACTGGCTTTATGTTTCCGCTAGCCGTCCTCGAATTCTTGGCATATCGATGATGGCTTATGGTGTTTTGTTGGGGGCTTTAGCTTTTGGATATTAATGAACGATGTAAGTTCTTTCGGAATAATTCTTCTTATTTCCGGGCCAGCCGGCATAGGTAAGACTACAGTTTGCGAAAGCTTATTGGCTGAATTCAGCACTGGTTTGGAACGTGCCGTCACAGCTACAACTCGAGCTCCAAGACAAGGAGAGTTAGATGGGGTGGATTATCACTTTCTTTCGACTGAAGAATTTCTGCAAAAGGTCTTGGCGAACGAGTTCTATGAACACGCGTTGGTGCATGGTCGACACTATGGCACGTTGAAAAGAGAGATTAGAAAACGGTTGAAAATGGGAGTAGATCTTCTGTTGAACATAGATGTTCAAGGTTTCGAAGCGTTTCGAAAGGCGAGCGAGACTGACCCTTACTTGGCGGGCAGGCTTTGCACGATTTTCTTGATGCCTCAAAACCTGGACGAGTTGAAACGTCGTCTGACTCGCCGAGGTACTGACTCCGAGGCAGAAATCGACCGCCGTATGGCTACGGCTAGAGCTGAAGTAGAACGAAATGGAGAATACGACTACTGCGTAAAAAGCGATTCGATGGAACACGATCTTTCGTGTGTACGAAAGATTTACCTAGAAGCAAAAGTTTAAGTGGCAATCTCTCGCCGTTCTGGTTCGGGCCAATCGATGTGAAAGAAGTTCCCTCGTTGCTCATCCGTTCGTTCGTAGGTATGCGCCCCAAAGTAATCTCGCTGGGCTTGAAGCAGGTTTTGGGGGAGTCTAGCGCAGCGGTAGCCGTCGTAATAGGCTAGTGCTGAGGCAAAAGTGGGAATCGGCACACCATGTTCGGCGGCAGTGGCAACGACTCTTCGCCAATTGGCTTGAGCTTCGGCAATGGAATCGCTGAAGTAGGGATCGAGAAGAAGATTAGCTAAAGAAGGGTTTCGCTCGTATGCCTCGGTGATTTTTTGCAGGAAGGCTGCGCGTATGATACATCCACCTCGCCAAATTTGGGCAATCTCTCCGAAGTTCAGTTCCCAGTCGTATTCTTTTTGAGCTTCGCGCATTAGCTGAAAACCTTGGGCGTACGAGCAGATCTTTGAGCAATATAGTGCGTCATGAATGGCCTTTACGAATTCCTCCTTGTCTCCAGAGAAAGAGTGCTCAGGTCCTGAGAGAAGGGACTCGGCAAATACTCGTTCGTCTTTTACGGAGCTAAGGCAACGAGCGAATACGGCTTCTGATACAGTCGGGGCGGGCACTCCCATGTCTAAGGCGTTGACGGAGGTCCATTTCCCCGTCCCTTTTTGGCCGGCAGTATCCAGCACGATATCGACGAAAGGTTTGCCGGTACGAGGATCTGCCTGTTTGAGAATGTCTGCCGTGATCTCTACGAGAAAGGAATCGAGGGAACCCTGATTCCATTTGCTAAAGATTTCTCCCATTTCCGGAGGAGTCAGACCTAGAAGGCGTTGCATCAAGTCATAAGCTTCGCAGATCATCTGCATGTCTCCGTACTCTATGCCATTGTGCACCATCTTTACATAGTGGCCCGCCCCGTTCGGTCCAATGTAGGCTGAGCAGGGGAAGCCTCCTTCAATCGGCTTGCCGGGTTTAGCGCCCTCAAGGGGTTTGCCATTGTCAGGGTCAACTTTTGCGGCGATTGCCTTCCAAATGGGTTCGAGCGTCTCCCACGCCTCAATTTCGCCTCCCGGCATGAGAGATGGACCGAAGCGAGCGCCTTCCTCGCCACCACTAACTCCTGAACCTACGAAATGAAATCCTTTCTCCTTTAGCTCTCTTTCGCGACGAATCGTATCTGTCCATTTGGCATTACCTCCATCAATGATAATGTCTCCTTTGTCCAATTTAGCTAGTAGAGAATCTATTACCGAATCAGTTGCTTCTCCCGCCTTAACTAAAATAATAATTTTTCGAGGACGCTCGATCGATGACACGAATTCCCCAAGTGCTTCGCAAGCAACAAGACCTCCAGGTGTGTTCGGGTTGCTTTCTACAAAAGCTTTCGTCTTGGATGAGGTTCGGTTGTAAACTGAGATGCGGAATCCGTGGTCCGCAATGTTCAAGGCAAGATTTTGCCCCATGACTGCCAAGCCTATGAGACCAATTTCTGAAAGATTGTCGTTCATGATGTTTTTTGTTAACGAGAAGGAGTGTGCAAGTTAGCTCTTTGTCGGTCGAGTTTTCACCTGCCTCCATTGACGCATCGATCGTATTCTTTCAAGAACCAATAAAAATTCTTCGATATCTTATCAGGTCGATTTTGATGCTGCTGAACTTTCTTTTTCTAGCATTCTGACCTTGTTTAGTTCTTGCCCAATAATGCCATACAGAAAGAGAGACAAATTCTAGTAGGTCATGCTTAAGATGTTTTCATCGAGTAGTCACTTTTGAATATCACCTCTAATTTGTATGCTGGAAATTACTCAGGTCCTGTGGCTTCTGTATTTGGCCATCCAGTTTGAGCACCTAAGCTAGGAGTATGCCTATTTTAAGTCCCGGAAACTTGCCATTCGTGTCCATTTCTAATGAGAAGTTTGTCTGCATCGAGTGGGCCCCAAGTCCCCGCAGCATAACTACCGAGTCCCTTGGCTTCGCTTTCAGTCCAGTGCTCAAGCACTGGCGTAAGGAGACTCCAAGAAGTTTCAGTTTCATCTCCTCGGATAAAAAGCGTTCCATCTCCGTTCATGGCGTCTAGGATGAGTCGCTCGTATGCCTCTGGAGTATCAGAACCGAAGGTGGTGTCATAGCCAAAGGACAGTTCAACGGGTTGGAGTCGAGTTGCAAGTCCCGGCTTTTTCGAATTTAGGGTTAGAGTAACTCCTTCGTTTGGTTGAATGCGTATAACTAGAGAATTAGGAGATATGTCGAATCGGTCTCCTTCGCCAAAGAGGATTGCGGGCGGTCGACTAAATTGAATCGTTATCTCGCTGGCTTTGCGAGACATACGTTTACCGGAGCGGAGATAGAACGGAACGCCCTTCCACCGCCAATTATCAAGATACAAACGAATCGCGGTATAGGTTTCGGTATAAGAATTTTCAGGGATACCTTTTTCGTCTAGGTAACCAGTCGCTTTCTCGCCTCCAACTAAGCCTTCCTTGTAAAGTGCGCGAACGACATCGGTATCATCGCCGTCGAGATCAAGTGCTCGAATCGCCCTGAGAGCCTTTACTTTTTCATCTCTAATCGCTTCGGGGTCGAGAGAGGAGGGTGGTTCCATTGCGGTAAGAGCAAGCAATTGCATGACATGGTTCTGAACCATGTCTCTTAATGCCCCGCTTCGGTCATAATAGCCTCCTCGGGACTCGACTCCTATAGTTTCTGCGACAGTGATCTGAACGCAGGAAACATATCGGCGATTCCAGATCGGTTCGAAAATAGAGTTTGCAAAGCGCTGCACGAGAAGACTCTGAACCGTTTCCTTTCCAAGATAGTGGTCGATGCGGTATACTTGGGATTCGTCAAACCTACGATTTATGATAGCATTCAGTTCTCGTGCGGAAGAAAGGTCACGACCAAATGGTTTTTCGATTACGACCTTTGAGGAGGCAGCAGTTTGCCTGTTGCGCCGAGCCAAACCTGAATTACCAAGATTCTCCAGGATAGGCTTAAAAACGCTTGGTGGAGTCGAAACATAAAAGAGGCACTGTGTCTCGGCACCGATCGAACTTTCGATTTCACCGATGCGTTTACTAAGTCGGTCGAATGAATCCGGTGCGTCGTAGGGGCCTGCATGGTAGTGGAGGTTGCCGGATATTTGCCCCCAAATCTCTTCATTTAGAGGCCGGCGGGAGTGTTTTCCAATCGCATCTCGCATACCCTCGCGAAAAGCTTCATCTGATAGCTCGCTTCGTCCATAGCCAATCAGGTGAAAATGCTCTGGTAGTAAACCGTCAAATCCAAGATTGTAAAGACCCGGTAAAAGCTTGCGGGCGGTTAGGTCGCCCGAGGCACCGAAAATTACAATAATGGTTGGTGGAGCTTTACGATTCGAATCTCGACTTGGGCGATTAGAAGATATTTCTTGTGCCATAAATTTTAAGTTTAACCTGTATCTAATGAAATCGAGGGGGGAACAATGCAACGTTTTCGTGGTGAAAAATTTCTGGTTTGCCTTTGGTGGCAGATGGTAAATCGACTTCAATTACGTCTAGACGGAAATGCTTAGGTCTTTGCTTTCGTTGGTTGAGATATCCCTTGCAGACCCTGAGAAGTACTTTTCTCTTGCGCAGAGAAAGGCTTTCATATCCAGAAACAAGAGAAGAGTTTGAGCGAGCTCGTACCTCTACGAAAACCAGAATCTCCTTATCTTTGCAGATTAGGTCGATTTCATCTCTTCGGTCCATGGGGTTACGCCAGTTTTTGACTAGAATATAATAGCCTTTTCTCTTTAAGAATCTACGAGAAAGCCATTCACCATATCGACCTCTTTCCGCTTGGTTCGCATCGTTCGACAGACCAAAAAATCGCCAGTGAATATACTCAATCAAGCGTCGCGAAGGAATTTCTTCCAAACAAAATTTCAGCGCCATTCGTGCTTGGGATATCTGCCGGCAAGCTCATTTTTGATCGTCGAATAGGAATCTTTCCAAAAGGCGGAAAGGTCACGAACCACTTGCACGGGTCTCCGATTGGGAGCGAGTATCTCTACTCGCAAAAAGTACTTTCCACTCGCAATCGTCGGCGTGTCATCAAGATCATACAGGTCTTGGACGGTAGCGGCGAGAGTGACTTCACCATCCTCGTCGAAACGAAGTCGAGCCGGGCTTTTCCTCGCTGGAAGGTCGATCTCCTCTGGAACAAGTTGATCCAATGCTGCTCTTTGTTCGCCGGTTAACCATTCGCACAAAAATGGAAACACATCCTTGTTGCGAACAGAGCGCCAACTTTTGGCCCCGAGGCAAAACTGTTCAAGAACCATACGACGAGCGATATCGTTAATCGGCTCAATTTCGAGTTCGGGACATTTGGTCGCTGCAAAGTTTACGCGTGCAACAAAACGATCGCATGATGCATTCCAATGCTTAAGTCGCAAACGCCCTGACTCGATTTCCTTAGCAAGAACGCTGGCAGAATCCTCGAAAGTCGGTTCTCCCGAAATTTCCTCAGAGAGTACGAGGTCTCGAAACTTTTTAATTTGCCTGCACACGACAACTCGGGATTCCTCGTCAAAATGAGTTTCAACTCGTCGTGTGAAACCTTTTGGAAATATTTCTTCTAGCCACTCCTCGCGAATCTCCGTTGCGAGACTCAAAACTAGGCCTATGTTTCCGCGCATTTCAATTTCATCTAGTTCCGCGGCGACAATGAGATCGGCATCGCGGGCCGCGCTTTCTCGGCGAAGTTCGCCATTTTTCCCATTTGAAAGAGCATATACGAGCATTCCCGAATTGCGTCGCTTGCCGATATGATCGGAAAAAGCGAACAATAGGCATTTAGCCAAGTCTGTCGGCAAACATGTTAAATCGTCAGAGCTGTCCATGCCGGCAAGAGACAGATATCTTTGAGAAAGGCGTGAGGCATCTCGGCAACGGCCAGCATGGATGCCGATATCTCTACAGAGCGAAGGATCGAAATTTCTTTCGGCTGCTAGACTCCAAGCACTAAGCACACGAAAAAAATCGGTGGCGATTTCACCTTGGTTGGCATCTAAAAGATTTTCCCTCTCCCTCTCTCTCTCTTTATCGCGCAAGGGAAGCAAAATTGGACGGTCTTGACTTAGAGCCAAGGCAAGGGCAACTGCTGGAAGGCAATTTCGAGATCGGGCTTCGAGCAATGCCCTCGCATAACGTGGATGCAAAGGAAAAGCAGCCATTTCTCGACCCATGTCGGTAAGGGATCCATCCCTGCCTAAAGCTTCAAGGTTCGTCAGTAGGCATTTTGCCCTTTCAAGAGCTAATTCTGTGGGTGCCTCAAACCAGCAGATTTTTGTAGGCTCTTGCCCCGCGGCCAATAAGCTCAGCATTGTTTCGGCAAAATCCAAACGGCAAACCTCGGGGGTCTCCGCCTTGGGTCGGTGTTCGTGCTCCTTTTCTCCCCAAAGCCTCAAGCAATAGCCGGAAGCTGTTCTACCAGCTCGGCCAGTCCGTTGGTCGGCCGATGCATGGCTGATTGGTTCTGTCAAAAGGGCATTTATTCCACGTCTCGGATCAAAACTCGCTTTCTTCGCTAAACCCGAGTCGATAACCACTCTTACACCTTCGATAGTCAAAGAAGTTTCCGCCACATTCGTCGCTACCACTACTTTGCGGTTTTTACTTTTGCGAATAGCTGCCTCCTGCCGATCCGGGGGCAAGTCGCCATACAGGGGTAAGAGATCGAATCCTTTCATGAGATGAGAACGTTGCAATTCATCGATCGTTTTTCGGATTTCGAACGCACCAGGCATAAAGACCAGTAGGTCGCCATCGTATTCCGAGGAGAGCCGTATCACTTGTTTTGCGGCTCTTTGCCATAGAGGTTGGTCTCTATCGGCACCCGTAAAAGCAATGTCTACAGGGAATGAGCGACCATCAATCTGAATCATGGGGCAAGAGCCTAGATATTCACAAATAGGATCAACTGCAATTGTCGCCGACGTCACTAACAACGTAAGATCAGGTCGTGAATTCTCTTGAAGAGCTTTGGCTAATGCGAGAGTAAGATCAGATTCTAAGTTGCGTTCGTGAAATTCATCAAATATCAGAGCGGAAATACCTGAAAGATCAGGTTTAGCCAGCATTCGTCGTAAAAGCAAACCTTCGGTGACGTACGCTATTTTGGTAGCAGAAGATGTTTTATTGTCGAATCTCACTTGATAGCCAACCTCTTCCCCAACGGAACACCCTCTTTCACTGGCTACGCGACGGGCAAGCATTCGGGCTGCAAGTCGGCGTGGTTCAAGAACCACAATTTGTTCAGCGAAAGACCCTGAGTCGAGCAATATCTGAGGCAGTTTAGTAGACTTCCCCGAACCAGTCGGAGCCGTAACAATGAGGCGTCTCTTCTCGCGGGCGGCGGAAACGATGTCATCGACTTTAGAAACAATGGGAAGCTCTTTTTGCATGATGTAGTCGATTTCTAGAAAAACTGGAAAAGTGAGAAACGCGAGCAAACAAAAGGGGCGAGCCGTGAGACTCGCCCCTCTGCTTTAGTGAAAGCTTCAAACGATTCCTTAATCTATGAAATTTTGATTTCTTTGGGCTTCTTTTTTTCGCATTTAGGGAACATGACAGTAAGAACTCCGTTAGAGAGAGTAGCCTTCGCCTTATTTGTTTCTACGCTTTCAGGTAGGTTAATAGAGCAGGAGCAATTTGGTTCATTCGCTACTGGGTTTATCATTCCTTCCGCTTTTTCCCCCGAAATCAAGAGAAGATTATCTTCCAAATTGATTGAGATTTCTTTTTTAGAAAAACCTGGCAAAGAAACAAAAATTTCATAGCGATCTTCTTCTTCAATCAACTTAATTGGAGTTCGAAGTTCACTGCTATCATATTTATTACAGGAGCCTAAAAAGGCTTCTGCAAGTGGGGCGAATGGGCGACCTAGTTTTAGAAATTGATTTAATTCATTCTCTAGAGAGTTGGCCATACTTTGATTTTTAATACGCATTTTTTTTAATTCCTTTAATTTTAGATGAGTTAATAATCAATGTTTATGCATTATTTAGGCCAGCTTCAATAAAGTCATAAAGAATTGATGTAGAAGACAAAAAGCCAATTTTAATGAATTCACTATGTGTCTATGTGGCTCTTCTTTTCTTTTGCCTGAGCTCGGGGGGGCTTTAATGAGACAGTTTGGCTCTTTGATGGCCCTTGGGTTGAAGTTCGAAAAGGGTTGCGCCCCAAGAACCTGAAGACTCGTCTCCGAGTCGAAACCCCTTCACGAAAGATAATTTACGGAGTGTCATATGAACGGTTTCGCGCAAAGTTCCGTTTCCTTTGCCATGGATTAGACGACCTTGTAACACCCCTCGTAAGCGACATTCGCATAAGTAAACCTCTACGAGATCGCCTATATCGGCGGGACGAAACCCATGCAGATCGAGTATTCCGTCAATTGGCATTTTCACAGCGTCTATTTCTTCACTATTTTTCATCTTGCAACTGATTAAATGAAAAGTTTTGGTAGATAGTTTATTCCATTATACTAATACCAAGTGAAGGTCAGTTCATGATATTGCAGTCGATACGAATTTCCGTTTTTGTGTTTGCAGTTTCTATAGTAGCTAACGCTCAGAATTTTCAAGCTCGCATTGCAGACTTAGATGAAAAGGCTGCCGAGTTGCAGCGCCGTCTTCATGAAAACGAACTGCGCTTACAGCGGCACTCTGACGTTATGGAGCAAGCACAAGCCAGACTTAAAGCTTTTCAGGCAGGTGAAAAGTTGCCTCCGAGTTTAGTGTTGCCTGTTATTCAGCGTGAACCTGCGAGTTCTACCGGTAAAGCTCCTTCCCCGACGCATTCCCTACCCAAGCATGGTATTCCTGGTCAACAATTACACTCTCCTATTTCTCCAAGTCACCTCGAGAGTAGTCGGGCCAGAACCTATTATTTTCAAATCTTCAGCGGGTTTGTAATTCCAAACAAAGCACAAATACATTCATCTGGTTATGCTCCTGAAAATAATTTGGCTGAATACGAAAACGGATATTCCGCTGGTGCAGGAGCAGGTGTCGATTTTGGTAACTGGCGGATGGGTTTGGAGTTGTCTCATCGTAGCTACGAAAACTCCGAATCAGGCAAGGGGCACGCCGAGTTAAACGCACTAATGATTAATGGTGGTTGGGAATTAGGTTTTTTGGACTCCAATGTCTTTTATCTTGGAGTCGGTCTTGGTCCTAGTCTGGTTAAGATTCAACGCCCCCCCGGCTACTGGAGTTACAACAAAAACCTTTTCGCTTACCAATTGGCAACGGGGTTGGGGCATCGCTTTACCGAAAGCTTGTCGGCTCGATTCGGGTACAAGTACTTTTCAACTGCTTCCACGAATGATTTTGAACCTCATGGATCTCATGCTCTGGAAGTAGTTTTGGAGATAGATTTGTAATTTTTATGGATCTTCTGGATTAACCAGAATTTCTATTTTCGCCTAACACATTTACATCTCGTAAGCTCAGCTTTCCTTTGATGCATAAAAGGTGTCTATTTTATTCGAGACATCTCGATAAGAGATATCAGCGGAATACACCAACTTGAATTCCTCTATTGCGTCCTCGTGCTTGTCCATCGCTTCCAAGCAACAACCGAGTTCGTAGATTGCTTGCTTTTTCCGATCGTCCATAACTTGCAATTCCTTTTTCAGCGAACTGAACTGTTCTATCGCCATATCAAAAAAATTCTTGCTTCGGTATGCGCGACCTAGATACATGATTGAATCGAGACGAACATTGGCGTTTCGTTGAGCCAGCTGGAATTGAGATATCGCACCATCGTAATCCGATGTGTCGAACAGCAGGCGTCCGAGTTCATAACGATAACCGTAATCGTTCGGGTATCTTTCGACCAATGATTCGATTTGGATTCGATGATATTCGGCTTTTGCGGCGATTGTTTGGTCTAATCCGGATTGATTTTCAGCATTTTCAGGTTCTGCTGCAAGCGTTGCCGTCCATTGATCAATTGAATTGTCGTAGTATTCGAGGGTTAGTTCCCGTTCCTTTTTCTCAAGTGAAACATCCGATTGTCCGGCTTCGTGCTTGCGAGCCTCTTGAATCCACGCTATCGCGTTTTCGAGATCTCCTGCCCGATGGTAGAGATCGCTAAGCTGACGATAGTTGTTTAAGTTTTCAGGTTGTGATTGAAGTTCGTCGTATGTTTGCTTAATTAGTTCTTCAAGGCCTTTGGCATCGTTAACAGACTTGCTTGCTTGCTCAAGGGATTGAGCTTCTTTTTCGTCTTTAAGTTGAGCTCGATAGTCTTCGGACTCCTCCCATTTCCCTTTGTGCATTGCAATGGCAACGGATGCTTTTTTCATAAGATCCTCCGCTTCGCCGTCACCAGGGCTTTTGCTCAAAATGGCGTTGCCTGTCTTAATTGCGTTTTCGGTGTCGGCTATACCTAAGTATGCAAGACCTAGCTTTTTAAGGTTTGAGATGTTTTCGGGTTCGAGCTTATAGACTGTTTCATACGCAAATATCACGGTTTTGTGCATCTCGAGATTGGCTGCAGCATCTGCCAGTAACTGATGAGCCACCACATTACCGGGATTTTTGGCAATGAATTCTTCGGCCTTAAGCAAGGAAGCTTCTGGATCTTTTTCTACCTTTTTGCCTATTCGAAAAGGTGCCGCCGTTACTTTACCCAAGAACTTGGAAAAACCTTTGGTATTGCTACCTGTAATCTTGATCTGCAAGACGCGAAGTTTTTTTCGAAGTTCTAAGCACCCTGGGACCTGCCTAAGGACAGAGCCAAAGATTTCCAGTGCGTAGGACGGGTTGGTTTTTTCAGCTACCTCTGCAGCTTGGAGCTGCTTGACTTGCCGTGGGTCCAAATCCGCTATGGAAGTTTCCTCAATCAATATCAGTATGTTGTGGTCAGGGCTTTAGATGATCTTGGGCTGTATCTTCATAGCACCAACTTTTACGCAAATTTCAATGCTTTTCTTACAGCTTTTTTCTAGGTCAGAAAACATTTTCCGTTTGCTTTTGGGCAATAGCCTCCACCAGTAGGCAAATTTTAGGTTCGGTTCCAGAGTTTCGAAGTAGGACTCGCCCTTCGTTTCCTAAGCTTTGTTCTTTCCGGGTTACTTTTTCAACAGTTCGGGCATTGATTCGAGGAGGTTTTATAATCAATAAGTCATTCTCGATACGCGGTAAATCCATTTCTTCTAAAGAGCTGTTGTGGTGGCACTCGCTTGAAAGGTCTGTTGTCCCGATGTACAAGGACAGTGTCTCCACCATCGTCTTCCTAGGCTCAGAAAAGCACCTACTGCCGATACAAGCCGATTAGCAAAATTTCAGTTGCTACAATTTCCGTCAGCTTTGGGGTGACACCCGTCCGTTTCGAAAAAACGGTGATCGACGATTTCAGTCATTGTCGGAGTGGAATTCCTTAGCTTTTTTCAACCAACTCCGAACCTGTCCCCCTAAAATCAAGTCCTTCGCCATTCTCGCTCCTTCGCGAACATCTGTCGCTTTTCTGGAAATGTAAAAGGCGGCGCCAGCATTTGCGGTGATGGTTGAGAGCAAGCCCTTGGGTGCTCTCCCTCCAAGCAAATTATCTAAAATCCGCAAGTTTTCTGAGAGATCGCCGCCTTTCAATTCCGATTCATCGCATGGATCTAATCCAAAAGACTCCGGTCTCCAAGTCTCCTCGCGAAAATCACTAAGTTCACCGAATCCAGCAGCAATGTTATTACCTGCGCAGGATAATTCATCCATGCCTCGCCCGTCGTTAAGTTTGCCATGAACGACAAGTCCTCGTCGTAACCCCAGAGAGTCTAAGGTTGAAGCCATCGACTGTACTAAATTCGGCGAAAAAACTCCTAATAGTTGAAATGCGGGTTTGGCAGGGTTGATAAGTGGACCCAAGATGTTAAATACTGTTCTTCGGCCTTTACGGGCAAGATTTTGCCTGACGGGCATAATTTCCTTGAACGCTGGATGAAAACTCGGGGCAAAAAAGAAAGTGAAATTCAATTCCTCCACAGCTGCAATCAGGGTGGCGGGAGGCGCCTTGAGGTTAATCCCAATACCTTCCAGAAGATCTGCGCTCCCACATTTCGACGTAATGGACCGGTTTCCATGTTTAAATACGGGAACGCCACCTGCAGATAGAACAAAGGCAACGAAAGTAGATATATTGAAACTACCGGATTTGTCTCCGCCGGTGCCACAGACATCAATGGCCGCCTCGGCTATAGCGTCTAGTCCTGGATTTCTAGCCAAATTCCGAAATCTTGATGCAAATGCGGCAACCTCTTCTGGTGATTCGCCTTTATCTGCTAGTGCCAAAAGGAACCGTTCCTTCTCCTCGACGTTTGGGTCAGGCGAGGCCAGCAGGTCCGAGGCTGCCTCAACTTCAGTGGCATTCAAGTCGTTGCCCGATTCAGCTTTTTCGGAGAAATTATTTAGAGTCGTTTCATTCATTTTAATGGATGTGTTGATTGGAGTTTGAATGTTCTGAGGTAGGAATCGTTTTATTACCCTATTTCCAAGACTTCCGTTTTTCCATCTTGCCACGGCAGGTTAAAAGTCGCTTGAAGCTTTACAGGATGCGATGTTTTCTTGGAATCTTTTTTTTCTCTGTAATTGGAATTGTGACGCCTGCTTTCGGCGCCGAGAATAATTCGACTTCAGCGAATTTAGATCAGCACTTGGCTTTAGATTATGCTGATGCGATGGTTTATGGCTTGGTGGAAGGTTTAACGGAGTTTTTGCCAGTTTCTTCCACCGGTCATTTGATTCTAACCAAAGAATGGATGGGAAAAGCAAATGAAGAGGACCTTCAGTCTGCCCTAAATGCCTATTTGATCGTGATACAAGTTGGAGCCATTCTTGCCGTTGCTTTATTGTACCGAAGAGATGTATGGGCCATGGGATTGGGCTTGATAGGACTTGACCCTCGTGGGCGAGCACTGGCTAGCAATGTTTTCTTGGCGTTTTTACCTGCTGCTGCGATTGGCCCTTTTCTCGATGAGTTCATCGAGAAAAGACTTTTTGGGGCACTACCTGTTGCAGTGGCTTTACTTGTCGGCGCGGGCCTTATGTTCGCTGCCGAGCGAATGAGAACCCGTCGCGAACGAGCTGACGCCGGAGCATCGATCGATCTAAGCAATATGCGACCAATTGGAGCCTTTGTTATTGGCCTCATGCAATGTGTGGCGATGTGTCCGGGCACAAGTCGCTCCATGATGACCATCGTAGGCGGGTATCTGGTTGGATTACGTCCTGCAAAAGCGGCGGAGTTCAGCTTTTTACTTGGTCTGGTCACCTTGACGGCAGCGGCAGGCTACAAGACAGTTACCAGGGGAGAGGAAATGCTCGAGCACCTAGAGGTTGGGCCTGTTATATTGGGTTGTTTTGTTGCAGGCATTTCCGCCGCTTTAGCCGTTCGATGGTTGGTCGGTTTCTTGTCTCGACGAGGCTTGGCCTTGTTTGCTTGGTATCGAATTCTCCTCGCAACGGTCATTTTTGTTATGATTGGAATGGACTTGATGGATTAGTTCGTGAGCTTGACTGACCGTCCATGAAGTGATTTTATAAGGATGTTTTCCAATACATAGTATATTTTAATACCTACCAATTCTATCCACCATGGGCCAACCTAAGCGCAAACACTCAAAGCAACGCAGCCGCAAAAGGCGTGGTGCGAATCGCTTCATTGCACCAAAACTTGCTAAGGACGCTGACGGCTCCGTTTTTCGTCCTCACCGAGTGAATCCGGAATCGGGGCAGTATCGCGGACGACAAGTTCTCGATATCGAACTATAAGCCGCTATCGGTCGCTTCGGTGTAGTGACGTCCGAGGCTAGAGTTAGATTGGCCATCGATGCGATGGGCAGCGATGAAGGACCTGATGAAATCCTCGAGGGCTTAGTTCTTGCGTTGGAGGAAGCTCCTCGGAACGCCAGATTTGTAGTCGTTGGGCAGGAAGATGTTCTTGGACCAATGATTGAAGCTAAGCCCCGTTTGACATCGTCTAATGTGGAAATTCACCATGCCTCGGAAGTTATTGCCATGGGCGAAAAGCCCATTGCTGGTATTAAGCAGAAAAAGGACTCTTCCATGTCGCGGGCATTAGAGATGGTTAAGGAAAACTACGCTGATGCCTTGTTGAGTTGCGGGAATACTGGATGCCTCATGGCTGGTGGAGCTATCCGTCTTCGAACTATTGATGGTGTTGAGAGACCGGCCCTTTGTACGATTTGGCCTGGTCGCGAGCGCTACTTCACACTACTCGATGCGGGTGCTAACCCACATCCCAAGCCCATACATGTCGCACAGAATGCCATTCTTGGATCAAACTATGCTAGGGTTGCGCTAGGTCTGGTGCGACCTCGTGTGGGTCTCCTTACCATCGGAACTGAAGAAGGCAAGGGAAACGAACTAATTCACGAGACGCACGAGATGCTTAAAAGTATAAACGGCAGCATTCTAAACTACACTGGTCTCATCGAGGGATTTCAGATTTTCGAAAATATAGTGGATGTCGTTGTTTGCGACGGTTTTGTGGGAAATATCGTGCTAAAAGCCTGTGAGTCCTTAAGTAAGTTGATCGGTAGTTTCCTTGACGAGGAATTACGTCGCAACGCCTTGCGAAAAACGGGGGCATTGCTCTCCAAGGGTGCATTCCGCAGTCTCAAGCAAAGAATTAATCCTGAACAGTTTGGAGGAGCTCCGCTGTTAGGCCTTCGTAAGCATGTAATAAAGGCACATGGATCATCCAATAGGCACCATGTTCGTGGTGCTATAAAAATTGCTCTCGATCTGGTTCAATGCGACATGCTTAGCCAAGCTCTTGCCGACATAACTTCTGCAAACGAAATCCTGCGTCCTGAGATATCCTAAAACATAGCTTAGTGATTATTTAATGACTGCCAATCCTTCCGCTACCGTAATTTTGGGCCTTGGTTCCCATGCCCCCGTAAATCGCCTTACTAATCTTGAATTGAGCAAGAAAGTAGATACCAGCGACGAATGGATTTTTTCCCGAACTGGCATTAGCGAGAGACGAATCGCTTCATTTGAAGAGACCACGAGTGATCTCGCATTGCGCGCTGCTCAAAATGCACTGGAGGCTGCCGACGTATTGCCTGAGGAAATTGATCTTGTGGTCGTCGCCACAATTACGCCGGATATGGCATTCCCTTCGACGGCATGCCTTCTACAGCATAAACTTGGTCTCCGAAACATATGTTGTTTCGATTTGGAAGCAGCTTGCTCGGGATTTGTTTATGCCCTCGATGTGGTTGACGCACTTCTCCGGTCAGGTCGCTATAAAAAAGCCCTAGTCGTGGGAGCTGAAAAGTTATCTAGTATTATCGATTGGGAAGATCGTTCCACTTGTGTGCTTTTTGGTGATGGTGCCGGTGCGGCGGTATTGGGAGTTGAAGGCGACGGACCTCGACTCGAAGGTTTTCTATGTGGAGCGGATGGCGCCAATCCGTCCTTACTTTGCCAACCTGCCGGCGGTTCGTCCAAGCCCGCTTCTGTTGAAAGTCTTCAAGGTCGGGAACATTTTCTTAAGATGAATGGTCGCGAGATTTTTAAGAATGCTGTACGCGTCATGGAGGTTGCTGGAAAGAGCCTTTTGGAAAGCCACGGATTGACTCCGGAAGACGTTGATCACGTTATTCCTCACCAAGCAAACCGAAGGATCGTTGAAAGCCTTTCTCAACGCCTTTCCATCCCGATGGACAAGTTTTACTGCAATCTTGAAAAATATGGTAATACTTCTGCGGCATCTATTCCCATTGCTATGGACGAGGCGATGCGAGGCGGTGTTTTTAAGTCGGGTGAAATTGGCCTTATGGTTGCCTTCGGAGCAGGCTTGACTTGGGCTTCAGCAATTTTACGCTTTTAGAATATCACTAATCTTCATTAAAATGAACTTTTTACGCATTGCGCCAATACTTCTATTACTTGCTTCTCTAGGAACCGATCTCTGGGCGTCCTCGCCGGGAGATTACCGCCGTCGTTCTCCTGGTACTTGGCGCCGGCAACATGACGAAAAGAGCTATCTTTTCCCAGGTACTGGTATTTTTGGAAAAAATCGTGATCCCATCCAATTCGAACAAGCAAAGAACTGGTTTCTGCAGGGCGAAGCGAAAGAAAAGAAGGGTGACCTAAGGGATGCCCTTGGATTCTATGATAAATTTTCAAAACGCAGAACCGATGCCCGTTTAACTCGCGATGGCGTTGAAGTGCAACTCGGTCCGGAAGCCTTATTCCGGGCAGTTCACATTCTTGAGAATCGCGGGGACTGGTCCAAGGCGTTCGATCGGTTACGCCTTATCGCTGAAGCCTATACCGAGTATGACTTTGACAAGGTTGCCGAAGCTCTTATGAGGCTCACCGAACGATTGGCCAAGGAAAAGCAACCTCGTAAATGGGGCTTTATTCCTCGTTTCCGGAGTGGAGAGCAGGACCGTCTCCGCCTCAACGAGATTGCTCGTCTCGCTCGTGGTCCCAAATACGCTCCTCGAGCACTCACTGCACTTGCCGAAATTGCCAGTAAGGACAATGAAGACGATGAGGCCATCGATGCTCTCGAGCGACTAGTTAATCTTTATCCAGAAAGTCATTACTGTGAAAAAGCATACTATGATCTCGCCGTTATCCATGAGGACATGGTTGCAGGCGCAGATTACGACCAAGGTGCCACGCTTAAGGCACTGAACTTTTATGAAGATTATTTAATCCTTCATGCATCTCCTCCTCCAAGGTCACGGCACGAAAACGCCAAAGAGTTTGCCGCAAGATTAGCCGCGGCCAAGGAGAGATTAGTCAAAGCAGAAGATGGTCGGCAACGAATGCGGGAAGTACTTTCGGCGAGCAAGCTTCGCGTCGGTCGATTCGTTGAGAAAAACGGCAAGTTTTTCATTATGCGCTGGAAAGAGCTAGGAGCTCGTCCTGCGCTTCAGTTTTATGGAGAGGCTATTACGATTGCTCCAGAATCTGAATCAGCTCGTGAAGCCAAAGCTCGTATCGCTGACTTACGCGATAAGGAATGACCTATACCCGTCAAGCAAACGGGTCTAACTATTTGCGGGCATCTTTTTCTGCCTTTTCTTTTAAGTTTTCCGGCATAACCCTCCTTCTCTTTTACTTTTTGCTCGGAGGTTGCCGGTATGCCCTTGGTCCTGCGATCGAACCTTCGTTTGATCGTCTATATATCCGTATCGTCCACAATGATTCACTTGCGCCACAGGCTGGACCTCTACTGTCCCGTGCTCTTCGTGAGGAAATTGTTCGTGAAGGTTGGGCTCGACTTGCGAATTATCCCGAAGATTCAGATGCTATTTTAACTGTTCGTCTTGTTGACTTTGATCAAATTCCCGAAGCTTATCGCTCTGACGATACTGTGCTCGCCTCTAGTTTTCAATTGAGGCTTTTTGCTCTTGCTCACCTTAAGTCGTCACCAAGTGGAAAATCTCTTTTGAAGGAAACTCTCTTTAAATCCAATGCGTCCACTGTTACGGCAAGCTTGACTGAAACACCCGTTTCTCGTCAACCGATGATGGTGGCCTCTCGATCGCTTGCCCGACAAATTGCCTCATTTGCAAATCGAACCGAATGGTGACTACTGACTCTGATACTTTCTTCGGGGACTCTCGCCCTCGGATTCTCGCTCCTTCAATCCTAGCCGGAGACCATGCCGATCTAGCTGGCTCTCTTGCCGAAATTGAACAAGATGGGCGCCGCTGGATCCACTTGGACGTGATGGACGGACACTTTGTTCCCAATGTGACGTTCGGGCCTCAGACAGTGGCGGACTTGCGTCGCCGAACGGAAATTTTTCTAGATGTTCATTTAATGATGGAATGCCCTCATCGATTTTTGGATGCCTTTGCCGAGGCGGGGTCGGATCTTATCAGTATACACGTCGAACCCGATTATGATCATGCCGATGCATTATCTCGTATACGCGGTTTAGCCAAGCGTTCAGGCATCGTCATTAACCCAGAGACACAGGTCGAAAAAATCTTTCCATTCCTAGAAGAGGTCGACCTTGTTTTGTGTATGACCGTACGACCCGGATTCGGCGGGCAAGCTTTTATGGAGGGTGTTCTCGAGAAGGTACGAACCCTTAATGAGCTTCGCGAAAAGGAGGGGTATCGTTATTTGATAGAAGTGGACGGTGGAGTAACTCCTGAAAACTTGCCCCTTTGCACAAATGCGGGAGCTGATGTTCTTGTAGCTGGAACAGCGTATTACAAAGCCGATGCTTTAAAGCGCAAAGCCTTCGCCGAGCTGGCGGGCGAACCGAACTAAAGCTTTATCATTGGTGCAATTACCAGTGCAACTACGGTCATCAATTTGAGCAGAATGTTTAGGGACGGGCCAGAGGTGTCCTTGAGAGGGTCGCCAACTGTATCGCCCACTACCGCGGCCTTGTGGGATTCGGAACCCTTCACCAGTTTTTCTCCGCCGACTTCATAGCCTTCCTCGATCATCTTTTTAGCGTTGTCCCAAGCACCCCCTGCGTTCGATTGAAAGAGTGCCATTAGAACGCCTGATACTGTTACTCCCGCAAGGAGTCCACCGAGCATCGTCGCTCCTCCAATAAAACCCACCGCAACGGGTGTCATTACGGCAATCATGCCGGGGGTTACCATTTCCCGAATAGCAGCTTGTGTTGAGATCGATACGCATTGCCCGTACTCTGCTTCGTCTATGGCTTTGTCGAATGCACCTTTGTCCTCCTTGTTCCAATCTTCTGAGTCTACACCTTCGTTTCTTTGCATGACTTCTAAAGCTTTCTTTAAGGCGGGAATGTCTCGGAATTGGCGACGAACCTCATGAATCATCGACATTGCGGCTCTTCCTACGGCGTTCATTGCCAAAGCGCTAAAGAGAAATGGCAGCATGGCACCGACAAAGAGACCAGCCATGACTGCAGGTGTGGTAATGTCTATTGCAGTTAGTTGTTCGACCTTAGTGTGAGTTTGGTTAAATGAAGCCGTAAAGGCAGCAAAGAGTGCCAACGCGGTAAGTGCTGCGGATCCTATAGCAAAGCCTTTTCCTATTGCCGCTGTTGTATTGCCGACGGCATCCAACTTATCCGTCCGCTTGCGTACTTCGGAAGGTAGTTCCGCCATTTCGGCAATACCTCCTGCATTATCCGAAATTGGTCCGTAGGCGTCCACCGCAAGCTGAATTCCAGTATTCGAAAGCATTCCTACGGCAGCGATTGCAATACCGTATAGACCAGCCAATTCGTATGCTCCCATAATGGACGCGGCGATTACGAGGATAGGGAAGGTTGTGGAGATCATTCCGACTCCTAGCCCAGCTATTATGGTAGTGGCTGAACCTGTGACGGATTGCTCTACAATGGACCTTACAGGTTTTTTTCCAGTTCCCGTGTAGTGTTCTGTGATCAAGCCAATGGCCAACCCGGCAGCCAAACCAATGATTGTAGCCCAGAACACGCCTATAGCCGTATACTCGATGCCGGCGACATGCCAAGTTTCCGGAAGGAGTTTGTTGATTACGAAGTATGAAGCTAGAACCATTACGGCAGATGAACCAAATTCTCCGATGTTTAGAGCTCGCTGAGGATCTCCGCCCTCACGTACCTTGACGAAGAAAGTGCCGAGAATGGATGTTCCTATGCCGATTGCTCCCAGCACGAGCGGTAGTAATACGGGGGATAGTCCTCCGAGGAAGTCTTGGAAGTCCGGAGAGCCGGAAACTAAGGCGGCGCCAAGTACCATCGTGGCTATGATCGATCCGACATAGGACTCAAACAAGTCAGCTCCCATGCCTGCTACATCGCCTACGTTATCACCAACGTTGTCTGCAATGGTGGCGGGATTTAGCGGATGATCCTCGGGAATCCCAGCTTCAACCTTTCCTACCAAGTCGGCTCCGACGTCGGCAGCCTTTGTGTAAATCCCGCCGCCCACGCGAGCAAACAGTGCGATCGAAGAAGCCCCGAAGGAAAATCCCGTGATCACCGCAAGGGTCTTTGTAAGGGCATCTCCTCCCTGAAAGGCATCGAAATGCGTTCCGAAGTATGCAAAAAGCCCACCCAGACCTAGAATGCCCAGTCCAACCACTCCAAGTCCCATCACGGAGCCACCGGAAAAGGCGATTTCAAGAGCTTTTCCTAGACTGTCTCTCGCAGCGTTAGTAGTCCTCACGTTGGCCTTTGTGGCTACGCGCATTCCCAGAAATCCAGCCAATGCGGAGCAAAGTGCCCCGATGACAAAGGATACTGCTACCAATGGATCCGAGCCTTCATTCACTGATCCGCTCCAAGCCAAGAGCACTGCCACGCACACGACGAATATAGCCAGTATGCGGTACTCTGCCTTTAAAAATGCCATGGCTCCATCCTGAATCGCCATGGCAATGTTCTTCATGCGTTCGGTTCCCGCATCTGCTGCAGTTACTTGGGAAGTTTTCCAAAATGTGAAAAGAAGTGCGACGACACCAGCTGCCGGTATTCCGTATATTAGTTGATCCTGTAAGTTCATTTTTGAATTATTTTGCTAACAGTTATAGCATTGATTGTTTTTGATCGCTTTTGATCGCTTTTGATAGAAAGGCAATCAATAAACATAATTTTTTTCCCCGACCTCGAGGTTTATAAGCAATGTGGGCAAGACATGGAACGGTTGTTTTTAATTCTTTTTGGTAGTTGTATAAATTAAGATATTTGCCCAAGCGCAAATCGATTCTTAGGGCAATCCCAATTTAATGGACCTCTTCTTCCGCCTTGCAAAGAGGATCTTTTATCTTAGGGTTTGTGTTATGAATTCGCCCATCTTCTATATTCTTCTAGCTTGTGTAAGCCTCTCTTTGTCTTGTTGCACAAATACTTATGAGCATTCTTACTCAAGCGTCGCGATGCCTACAAACCAAGATGCCGTTCAGTTAAAGGCTGATGAGTATGACACTTTTTTTGAACGTCGGTATGGTTTGCTCTTCAAAACCTTTGCCAGTGAACCTTTCTCAGGTCGAATCGTAACGATCGAGAATGAAAATGGTCGTGACTTTATTGCTACTGACGAAACTTATAAATCCGGCAAACGAAATGGTCCTAGCGTCCGCTGGTTTCCCGAGGGACAAAAGATGTACGAACGTCATTACCACGAGGGGCAATGGCACGGTCTGGTAACTCGATGGTGGCCCAACGGTCAAAAGATGTATGTTCGTGCCTACACAAACGGTCAAAGGCATGGCCAAGATGTTACTTGGAGGTCGGATGGCACCCAAATTGATCTCTCGATACCTCCTACTCCCGCACCTTCAAGTTTACAAGGCTCTAGCCCTAATCTGGGCGTTGCCACTGATTCCTCAATTCCTAGTGGTCAAAAGACTCTCTCCGAAGTTGAAACCACGGGCGACGCGGTTCCATCGTTTTCTTCCGGCGAACTATCTTCGGGTTCTCCCGTTACTTCCGAGGCGGCTTCAGATGCCCTTTTGGTTCTTCCCTCTGATCCCTCAGGTTTTGATACTGGTGTATCTCCGGCATCTGGTTTTCCTGATCTTTCTCCAGTTCCGACCGAGAATCCACCTCCGCTTACCGAAGCCCCGATTTTTCCTCCACTTGACAATGCAATATCAACTGGAGCTCTAGATTCACTTCCCGGCACCCCACTTGAAGTCACTGATGCTGTGATTCCTTCCGACACGCTGACTTCCGAGCCAGTTTTGCCTCTTCCACCGTCGAGTTCCGACTTCGAAATCCCGCTGGCGCCACCGCCGCTTGATTCAGGACTTCCTCCCACACCACCGCCACCATCACCGCTTGACAATAGCCTGCCTGACTTTCCTCCTCTCGATAGTGGCTCAGTTTCCGAAAGCATTGATCCGCTCCCGGGAGCACCTTTAGGTTTACCTGCCCCCGAGGAAACACAGGCACCGCCGGATTTCCCACCTGCAGCTCCTCCTGCTCCCGCCGGCGACCTTCCTGGGTTTCCCCCACTCGATTCCTCGGGTGCCGATCCAGCATCCTCTGGTGGTTTGCCAGTTCCGCCACCTCTTCCCCCTTCACCCGATCTAGTTTTGCCACCGCCTTTACCTCCTGTTGATACACAAGGCGGAGATGGCGAAGTCCTTCCTCCACTACCAGGTGCCGCCCCTTCTCCTGCCGATTCCAGTGGACTTCCTCCCTTGCCTCCACTTCCCTAGGTTAATGTAGATTTTTTTTCTTGATCTTAATGGTAAGGGACAGTGAATTAAAATCTCTACATCCAGTTGTTAATTAGTCCCTCTTTGGATTTCTCCTAATCCTGTAGAAACAGAATAGTTTCACTTCTAGAGAAAAAACGAAGATGTTGTTCTCTGTGCTTGGAATGTCATGCCTAATGATTATTATTACCAATATTATTATTTACCATTTTGAGCGAACCTAAAGATTCTCCCGAAGATGGAGATCGTCGAGCATTCATTACCAAAGCAACCGTTGGTGTGTCTGCCTCTTGCTCCGTTTTTCCTTTTGCCGCAGGCGTTCCCGCCTTTCTTGATCCTGTAAGCGGTAACGGTGATAATGCTGACGAAATTCCTTGGTCCAAGGTGGCATCCCTTTCGGCATTGCCGGAGGATGGTACGCCAACGAGGTTCGGCATTGTTCGTGAACGGGTAACTGATGCATGGACTACCCTCACTAATGTTCCCGTAGGGGCGGTTTACATTATTAAGCAGGGTGAGCAGGTAAAGGCCTTTAACCTAAAATGTCCGCACCTAGGTTGCACCATAGACCATCGATCTGATCGAAGAGATTTCTTTTGTCCCTGCCACAATAGTTCTTTCGCGCTGGACGGTTCGGTTTCCGATGATGCCAGTCCTAGTCCGCGAGGGATGGATGGCCTCGAGACAAAAATTGAAGATGGTTTCGTATATGTTCGCTTTCAGCAATTTCGGCCGAATCTAGCGGAACAAGTTCCCCTGACATGAAGGCGGTTATAGACTGGCTTGATGATCGTTCCGGTTTTCGGGCCCTCATCAAGGAAGCCCTTTACGAAAAAGTGCCCGGTGGCGCTAGGTGGCGATATGTTTGGGGTAGTTGCCTAACCTTTGCTTTTTTCGCTCAAGTCGTAACAGGTACGCTTTTATGGATGTTTTACAGTCCCAGTGCCCAGACGGCTTGGGAAAGCGTTTACTTCCTCCAATATCACGTATGGGGCGGCTGGTTCCTTCGCGGGATTCACCACTACATGGCGCAGGCCATGGTTGTCTTGCTGGTCTTGCACCTCATGCAGGTAGTCATAGACGGAGCATACAAAGCACCTCGGGAACTAAACTTTTGGTTCGGCATTGCTCTCATGGGAGTTACATTAGGTCTTTCACTCACAGGTTACTTGCTTCCCTGGGATCAGAAGGGTTACTGGGCGACTGCAGTGGCGACCAACCTCATAGCCGAGGTACCTCTCGTTGGAGTTTACCTCCAAAAGCTTGTAATCGGCGGAACAGAATACGGGCATCACACGGTTACACGCTTCTTTGCTCTTCACGCAGGTGTTCTGCCCGGAGCCCTAATTGCACTTGTCGTCGGCCACATTTACCTGTTTCGTCGTCATGGTATCCATGCCAAGGAACCTCGACCCAAACGGGACTCCTATTTCTGGCCGGACCAAGTGCTGAAAGATGCCGTTGCCTGTTTAGCCGTGGCGTTAGCGGTTATTGTGCTTACCCTATACTTTCATGGGGCTCCACTGGGTCCACCCGCTGATCCCGCTAACGAATTTCCCGCTCGTCCGGAATGGTATTTTCTATTTCTTTTCCAGTTGCTCAAGTATGTTCCTGCTTTCTGGGGGGCTATAATTATTCCCGCTTTTGTTGTGCTCTTGATGTTCGCCCAACCGTTTATCGGTAAGTCGGAAAAAGGTCACCGTTTCAACATCGGTTTTCTCTGGTGCTTGTTAATCGGGGCGGGGGCTCTTACTTTTCTTGCCTTTTCGGAAGACCGTGCGAATAAGAAGCACTTTGCCGCCGTGGAGGAAGCCGATTGGCTGGCAAAACGAGTTGTGGAAATAGCCGACAAACAAGGTATTCCGCCTAGCGGGGCCGTCACCTTGTTGCGAGAGGATCATGAAAACCGCGCCCGCCGTTTGTTTTCCTCCAACTGTGCAAGTTGCCATCTTTACAATGGACATGACGGCAGAGGCTTCCCCGTCGATTCCAACCAATCCGCCCCCGACCTTGCCGGAGTTGCTAGTCGCGAATGGCTCGAAGAATTGCTTGATTACGATCATTATGTTTCCACGAAATATTTTGGTGGAACCGCGTTTAAGGACGGCAAGATGGCAACCAAAGTGCTCAAGAAGTTTGACGAGGAAGAAAAGGCGCTTGTCCCGAAGGTAGCGGCCCTCTTGTCGGATATCGCCGGTCTTCCCTACCAAAAACCACTGTCTGAAAAAGATAGAGAAGAGGGCTTCGATGTCTTCTTTGATGAATTGGGCTGTATCGATTGTCACGACATCGAAGACGAGGACGAAGGTTCGGCTCCCGATCTTACAGGGTACGGTTCGCGGGATTGGTTGACCGCGGTTGTTGGCGATCCCTCTCACGAACGTTTCTATGGCAAAGATAACGATCGCATGCCCTCTTTTGCTCGCGATGAAAAATTGACGGACGAGGAAATCGATATTCTCGTTGATTGGCTTCGTTCGAAACCCTCGACGAATTCTGAAGTCAGGTAATTTTCAATGACGCTTGAACTTTCGCCCAATTTCGTTTTTTTAAACTTTCTCCACGTCATTTAAGCAACCATTAGGAAACCAAGTGGGAATTCACGTCTCTAAAGATGGCCAGCAATATGGCCCTTACAGTCTCGAGGAATTAAAGTCCTACCTCGAGTCAGGTCAATTTGCGGCAAACGACTTTGGTTTGTCGGAGGGCGGAACCGAATGGCAACAACTTGGAGAAATGCTTTCCACCCCCGATTCCCCTTCCACTACCGAAGAAGAATCAACTGAGGAGGAAGACGTTGATTACGAAAAGCTCAAGCAATGGGAAGGCCAATTCGAGGATTTCGAGGATGAGAAGGAGACGGTCGAAGCTCCCATAGCCTCTCCTCCCGCCCAAGCTCCCCCGCTGACTGCTCCGACTACACCACCTTTCCAGCAAGCTCCACCCTCACCTGCCGCCGCTCCTCCCGCATATCCCGTTTACGCACAGCCTCCACCTGAGGAACCCGCACCTGTTGCTGTTCCTTCGAGCGATGTTTCTGCTCCGCCACCTGCTCAACCTTCGGAATCGGTAGACAGCCACGACGTGGAACCGGCAGCCAACCGGCGTAAACGGCGACGGCAACAGGAAGCCGACGACTATGATGACTTTGATGACCAACCTCGTCCTCGCCAGCGCAAGGGAGGTCGTCGACAATCAGGCAGTCGAAAGATGTCGGGCATGAATAAGGGGCAGACAGTCATTGTCGTAAAAGGAGCCGGAATAGGATCTAAGATCTTCACTGCTCTTATAGTTCTTTTTGTTATCTCCCTCATCGTCGGCATAATTGTGTTCGGTGCTTGGAAAGCGTTCCCGCAGGCAGTGGGACCTATACTCAAGAACTTGGGCATCCAAGTGGAGAGTCCGGCTATACAAAAGGAAACTGAACCTGATCCTGCTTCCTCCGCCCAGGCGGAAGACGGTGCAGCTAGCTTCACCGGCATCACCCTTACCGACGACCATATCCAAAGCCTACGCTCGACCGGTCTCGAATTTTTCAAGTCTTCGGACGGCAAAGGCCTTCACTGCGTGGCATCCGTAGAACCTGATCTTGGTTTGAACGACGAAGACCTTCCGGCTATAGAGGTGCTAGCCCAAAAGATCGTTTGGCTCGACCTGAGCAAGGGCAATCTCACGGACTTGGCAGTTTCTCGTCTTTCCAAAATCCCAAACCTGCGGAACCTTTATCTCGAGGACAACAAAGGCATCACGTCTCGTGGAGTCTCCGGTCTTTCGGGCCTAAGTAAACTCAAGTGCCTCAACTTGGTGGGAACAAGCTTGGATGATTCCGTTGTAGACGCCTTGTCGGCCATGACCTCATTGAAGGAAGTGTACCTTTGGCGATCCGGATTATCCGCCGAAGCGCTTCAAAAACTGCGAGACGCGCGTCCCGACATGCTCGTTCAGGCGGGCTAACCATTAGGCTTTAAGCTTTTTTCGTTACCACGGGTTTACGCCTTTTCGGAAAACAGGTGCGGCAAATTTCACAGACGGTGCCATCGCAACCACGGGCCGAGCAATGTTCGCGACCGTAGTAAATGATCTGCAGGTGCAGACGATTCCAAGTTTCCTCGGCAAACAAAGACTTCAGATCAGTTTCGGTTTGCGCTACGCTTTTGCCGTTGGTTAAGCCCCAGCGTTGAGCTAGGCGGTGGATATGGGTGTCCACGGGGAACGCAGGGTGACCA
>Ga0315322_10000641_pt1 | contig 26321 bp, 15 predicted proteins | sample M110021515metaG_FD_203461 | JGI IMG/M metagenome (GOLD analysis project Ga0315322, IMG submission 203461) | Ammonia-oxidizing marine archaeal communities from Monterey Bay, California, United States - M1 100m 21515 | ecosystem: Environmental > Aquatic > Marine > Intertidal zone | place: USA...
TTCGCTACCATACCTTCGCAACGCTTGCCGCCCTTTGGTCTAGTCTACCTTTATTCATCCTCACCTCCTGCTCGCGTCCACAGACTGACGATTACCTTAAGGGCAACGCGATGGGCACTTTTTACACCGCTCAATATTGGAGCAAGCAAAACGTCCGTCACCAAGAGCTAACTACCGAGATCGAGAGCCTCCTCGACCATTTCGAAAAGCAACTCTCCAATTGGCGACCGGATAGCTGGGTTAATCGATTCAACCAAGCGCCGGCCAACGAAGCAGTTCCCGTCCCCGTCTACGCCTTCGAAATCCTCGAACTCTGCCTCGAACTCGCCGAACGATCCGAAGGAGCCTTCGACCCGACAATTGCTCCTTTGATCGAACTATGGGGGTTCGGAACGCGCAGAGACAAAAAAGTCCCCGAGGAAAGCGAAATCCAAGCCGGTATTGATATGATCGGATACCGGAAATTGATACTCGATCGAAAAAATCGAACCCTTCGAAAAACCCAAGATGGAATACAGCTCAATTGCTCTGCCGTAGCCAAAGGATATGCAGCCGATCTTATCGCTCGTCTCTTCGAAGCAAACGGTATCCAAAACTTCCTCATAAACATCGGCGGAGAAGTCACTGCGAAAGGAACCTATATCGATGGCTCCGTTTGGCAAATCGGAATCGCTAGTCCACGCGGCGACAGACGCCAAGGAAAACCGGAAGTCATCTTTCCTCTGAAAAACCGTTCGCTAGCAACCAGCGGACATTCCCAGCGAGCATTCGTTATCGACGGAATACGCTACTCGCATATCCTCGACCCAAGAACTGGCTACCCAACGCCAACCGAAACCGCCAGTGCCACCGTCCTTGCCCCCAACTGCGCCCTTGCGGACGGCCTCGCCACCATCGCTCTCATCCTAAATGAAAAACGATTGACCCAGCTTCTCGAATACTACGACGCGGAAGTCTACAGGTCCACCTGGAGCACCCTTTAGCCTCGAATATTCCCATCATGAAACCGTCCGCCCCCTCGAACTGGTGAAATAATCGTCGAGCTAAGCATTATCAGTCTCATAACAAGCGCAGCATATCACGGGTCCTAGCTGAAACCTTCAGAATTCCCGCACTACGGGCGTTTAAAACAGTCTCTTAGAAAGAGTCTAATAAGTCCGTTTTCAATTGTTTGAGATTGCGAGGCAGATAATTGACCCGCCAACATGATGAATGTCGCCTCAGCGAGACGAGCGACAATATGTTAATCAGCAGAAACATGACTATAAAGGGCGGCTCTTATTGGAGACTTTCCAAGAAAATGAAAGGTCTTCGGTGATTAAAGACTCATCCAATAGCTTACCAGTCAACAACCGACCCATCATCTTCATCGAACTGAGGGAGGTACGCGCGAGGTTCGCCAATCTCGTCATCGATTCGATTTTGGTCGATCGTTATTCCTAATCCAGGACCCGTCGGGATCGGGCGATACCCATCCTTAACTGCAGGCATCGGCTCAGCGAGAAGATCGTGCTCTCTATCTCCGCGCTCCTGAACCATAAAATTAGGGATACAGGCCGCCACCTGCAGACTCGCCGCAAGAGAACATGGCCCATTTGGATTGTGCGGAGCGATCGGCGCGTAGTAGGCCTCTGCCATACCCGCGATTACTTTCAATTCAGTGATGCCGCCAGCGTAGTTGACATCTGGTTGCAAAATCATCGCCGCACCTTTTTCAAGTATCTCTCTAAAACCCCATTTCAGAAATACGCGTTCGCCGGTAGCTATAGGAATATGCGTTTTTTTCGCCAAATCAGCCATCACATCGACATTAAGAGCCTGAACAATTTCCTCATAAAACCAAGGTTTATAAGGTTCGAGCTCCTTGATGAGAACACTGGCAGTCGTGGGCTGAACCGCTCCATGAAAATCGATTCCGATATCCACATCATCACCCATCTTCTTACGCAAGGCCCCAAATCGCTCAACCACCTCTCCAATAAACTTGCTACCTTCAGCATATTTAAACGCTTTCCGAGCAGCGCTAGGGCCGACTTTCATTGCCCTCACGCCGGTTTTCTTATCAGGAGTGCCATAAACGAAGGCTTTATCGCGTGTTGGGCCGCCGAGTAGCTTGTAAACCGGTACGCCGTAACACTTACCTGCGATATCCCAGAGAGCTTGGTCTATTCCCGAAGAAATTGCCGATTTGATAGGACCTCCGCGATAGAAAGCTCCACGGTGAATAGCCTGCCAGTGATGGACCACTGGACGCGGATCCTTGCCAATCAAGTAATCCCCCACCTCCAATGCGCCCGCCGCGCAAGCCTTGGCATCGTCCTTGAGCATCTCTCCCCAGCCGGTTATCCCAGCATTCGTCGATATTTTAACGAAAACCCAAGAATTCTTTAGAACAAAGGTCTCGAGCTTCGTGACCTTGATGTTGTCTTTCGGACTAATTGGGGCTGCTTTAACGATCGGTTGCGAGACATCCAATCCTACGAGTCCGCCTGCTCCTATCAGAGCTGTTTGAAGCCACGTGCGGCGATTTAATTTCGATTGGGGCATAATTGGGGTAGTTTAATATCCTATGGTTTAAAAACTAGGATCATTCATGACAATATATTAATTAAATCCTGAATCGTTCACCTTAGTTGGCAACACATCCCCTCAAGCCAACAGTCCCTTAACCACTTTCCCGTGAACGTCGGTCAACCTAAAACGTCTACCTTGATAGCGGTATGTCAAACGTTCGTGATCGACTCCAAGTAGATGCATGATCGTAGCTTGAAAATCATGAACATGCACCGGGTCTTGCACGATATTCCACGCGAAATCATCCGTCTTGCCATAACGAATCCCCGGTTTCACCCCACCGCCAGCCATCCAGAGACTGAAGGCCCGACCATGATGATCTCGACCGTGCTTTGTCTCGTTTTCGATATTGCCCTGACCAAAAACCGTGCGTCCAAACTCCCCTGCCCATATAACCAGCGTATCCTCAAGCAAACCCCGCTGCTTAAGATCTTTAACGAGGGCCGCCGAGGGCTGATCCGTATCGCGGCATTGAATCTCCAATTGCGTAGGCAAATTACCGTGCTGATCCCAACCCGCATGCATGAGCTGAATAAAACGAACGCCTTTCTCCGCGAGGCGACGGGCCAGCAAGCAATTGCGCGCATACGACCCAGGACGGTGCACATCAGGTCCGTACATATCGAGAATATGCTGCGGCTCCGTGGTGATATCCGTCAATTCCGGTACCGAACTCTGCATGCGAAAAGCCATTTCGTACTGGGCGATTCGCGTCGCCGTTTCAGGATCCCCATAATCCTCATACTTCTGTTGATTCAAAGTCTCCAAGTCTTTCAACAGACCTTTGCGCAATTCCCTCGGCACACCTTTAGGATTAGACAAATAAAGCACAGGATCCCCTTCTCCGCGAAACCGTACACCCTGGTATTTAGAAGGAATGAAACCGCTTCCCCAATAGTAATCGAATAAGAGCTGCCCGCAGGAGTTCTCGCGATCCCGCGAAGTCATCGCCACGAACGTGGGCATATTCTCATTCTCACTTCCGAGACCATACGACACCCACGCTCCCATGCTTGGGCGACCAGGGATTTGCGAGCCCGTGAGGAAAAACGTACATGCAGGCGCATGATTGATGGCTTCCGTATGCATGGAATTCACAACGCAAATATCGTCAGCAATACCACCCGTATAAGGAAGCAGCTCCGACAATTCCAAACCGCTATTTCCATAGCGACGGAAGGGCTTGATCGAGGGCAGAACGGGAAGTTCCAATTGCCCCGAAGTCATGGTTGTCAGGCGCTGACCCATGCGAACCGAATCTGGTAACTGCACGCCCCTATACTTCGACAGCCCGGGTTTCGGATCGAGTAGGTCAACATGAGATGGTCCGCCTCCCTGCATTAAATAGATGACACGTTTGGCCTTGGCGAAATGGTGAGGCAAACCATCGATCGGACCGCTGCCCGAGGCCTGCCCTGTAGCGCCGTTCAAACCCAAGCCTCCCGCCATGCTCGCAAGGGCCGCACCACCCAAGCCAGTTGCCGTTCTAGAAAAGAACTGTCGTCTTGTTATCGCTATATCTCGTTCGAAAAAGGGGTTCATGGATACGTAAGGTTACTCTCGAGTGAGAAATTCATCAGTGTTGAAAATGATTTGAGCCACGTTGGTGTAGGAAGCGTACTCTTCCATAGCGATCGCCTCCGGAGCATCGCTCTCGCCCACAGTGGCCAAAGCGGCAGCATCATCCGGACTATCTCGGTAATACGAACGGGATCGTTCTAGGGCCGTATTCAACGCGCCGGCTTCCACGTCACTCGGATCGCGACCCAAAGCCTGTCGAAACGCATAACTTAATCGAGTTTCATCAGTCTCGCCGCCGTAAGTCAGTATTCTCTCGGCAAACACTCGTGCCGCTTCGACGAAAGTCGGATCGTTAAGCGTCGTTAGCGCATGGAGCGGCGTATTGGTTGTGGCACCTTTAACCTGACAAACTTGGCGATTCGGACTATCGAACATATTTGGCGGACCGATAGTACGACGCCAGAACGTGTACAAGCTCCTTCGATACAGATCCGTTCCCGACGAAGGAGTATAGCTGAATTGTTCGAAGCTAAACTCGTGCCATAGGCCTTTCGGCTGATAGGGATAAACGGGACGCCCTCCCACATCCGTTCTCAATAGCCCGCTGGCAAACAAAGCCGAATCCCGAATCAACATTGCCGGAAGGCGAAACCGAGCGCCACGGGCAAGTAGTCGATTCTCAGGATCGACATCCACCAACTCGGGCCGCGCTTTGGAGCTCTGACGATAAGTCGCGCTCGTTACCATCAGACGGTGCATGTGTTTCATATCCCAGCCTGTTTCTACGAATTCCGTCGCCAGCCAATCAAGCAAAGCCGGATGCGAAGGCTGCTCGCCCTGAACTCCAAAATCTTCCGCTGTTTTCACCAAGCCCGTTCCAAAATGATGCTGCCAGTAACGATTGACGATCACCCGAGCGGTAAGCGGGTTTTCAGGCGAAACGAGCCATTCGGCTAGCCCAAGTCTATTCGACGGTGCATCCGTATCCAAGTCGAACAACGCCTCCGGCGTTCCCGGCAACACGCTTTCGCCAGGAGATTCGTAGTCGCCGCGATTCAGGACAAAGGTCTCCCTTCGCTCCTCGCGTTCTTCCATAATCATGACCGCGACAATGCCCGCCTGAACCTTCTCCAACTGATTATTCAGCTGATTGATCGTTTTCTGAATAGCCTTCCATTCCTCAGGCGCGTCATTTTCCAAGTAATACCTACGCAAGGACGGATTCGTGCCATCCGAACCCTCTGTCACAGTGTTTCTCAATAGTAGAAATCGATTCCGATCCAAGGACTTCGGTGGATTCTCGCGAGTAATAATTTCCCACTTCACCTGAGCCGCCGCTATCTCCAACTCGGCCGCTTCGAGTTTTTCTTTCTCTGTTTGAATACGGGCTTTAAAATCATCCCGTTCTTTAGCTTGATCCTCCGTTGGAAGTTCGAGCACTGGTTCAGCTAGCATAATTCGATTAGCCCGGTAATCCGCCCTTCCGCCTTCCGGCACGTTATTAAAATAGGCGGAGAAACGATAGTAATCCTTTTGCGTCAATGCGTCGTATTTGTGATCGTGACATTGGGCGCAAGCCATGGTCATTCCTAGCCATGTCGTCGCCGTAGTATCCACTCTATCGAATACATAGTTATTTCGCTGCTCCTCCGGAATCGCTCCACCTTCGTTATTGAGCATGTGATTGCGATTAAAGCTGGTCGCGATGAGCTGATCGTTCGTCGGTTCACCAAGTAGATCGCCCGCGATTTGTTCGATAGTGAACTGATCGAATGGCTTATTCTCATTCATCGAATCAACCACCCAATCCCGCCAAGGCCAGGCATGCCGATCGCCATCCTGCTGGAAGCCATTCGAGTCCGCATACCGTGCCGCATCCAGCCAGGGCAACGCCATACGCTCGCCGAAATGCGGCGATGCCAGCAAACGCTCGACTTGCCTTTCATAAGCGCCAGAAAAAGTATCGCTTAAAAATGAAGCAATCTCCTCAGGCGTCGGAGGCAGGCCAATCAAATCCAAAGAAAGACGTCGTAGCAAGGTTCTGCGATCAGCTTCAGAAGACGGAGCGATACTCTCCTCTTCAAGCCGCGACAATATAAACGAATCTATTGGATTACGCGTCCAATCGGAATTTTCCGGCTTAGGAACTTCGGAGCGAAGCGGCGAAATAAAGGCCCAATGTCCCTCGTATTCCGCTCCTTGCTCAATCCAACGCTCAAGAATTCGACGCTGCTCGGCGGTCACAACGCGTCCCGAATCCGGCGGCGGCATAACATCCTCCTCGCTCTCTTCGAGCAATCGAAGAATCAATTCGCTCTCGGCTGCGTTACCGGGAGCAATCACTTGATAGCCATCCCGATCGCGTATCGCGTCTTCGAAAGAGTCCAAACGCAATTCGCCTTCACGCTTATTGGCATCGGGACCATGACAAAAAAAGCAATTCTCAGATAGAATGGAGCGGACATGGGCATTAAACGTAACCGTTTCCGGGATACTGCCCTTGGATACGACCACACCTCCCTTTACCCGACCGGTTTTGGCTGGATGCACTACAGTCGCCGAGCCGATGCCAGGCATCTCGCGAGGCACTCCTTGCTTCGATTCGGTTTCAGTCGAATGGGCTAACGTCGGCCGAGATTCAACGATTCCATTCTCCGCTTTCCGCAGCGAGAAAACAAACACCCCAACCACCAGGGCTGCAGCTATCGGCCACACCGCAATTCGAGCGAATCGAGCCGGAAAAGAAAGAACTGGCGACAATGGAGGCTGTAAAAGTTCGTTTGCCAACCCGCGCGATTCAATGACATCCGTATACGGCAACTCTGTAGCAATTCGAATCGTATCCAAATAAATACGGGCCGCTTCCCTATCCGAACGAATCAACTCGTCCAATTCGTCTACCGCTTCAGCGTTATCTTCGCCATCTTCCAAGCGACTCGCGAGAATGGCGATGCGCCTGACTAAATCTTGGTTTTTTCGATTCGAGTCCATTTTCCTATGTTCCCCAATCTAATTAATCGAATCTCCCTTAAGGCGCACGCAGTCTAGCAACCGCCGCGACAAACGAGCGTACGTTTTGTAGAGGGCTTCACGACTCCCTCGAAACTCGCCGCTCTCCGCAATTTCCGTCACCGTCAGCCCATCCCCATAGCGGCGTCCTAGCAAACGCGTCTCTTTCGGAGTCAATTTAGCCATACACTCGTCCAACGCCACTTGCCGATCCGATTCGCGCCCATCCCACGATCGCGCATCCGATGCAGCGCAATCCGCTATCTTTTCCAAAGACTCGTCGCTCAACCGGGCCGCCGTCCGCTTACGCCGTTCCAAATAGGCCAACGATTGAAACCGAGCAAACGTCAAAGCCCACGGACCAAACGGACGGTGGGCATCATACTCATGGAATTTCTTCCACATGGCCACTGATGCATCCTGAATAATTTCATCAACGTCCCGACAACCAGGAATCATCGAACGGACCAAAGTTCTCATTTGCCGTTCGTGGGTTATGAGCAAGCGAGCAAACAAAGCTCCATCAGGGGCTGGGGGGTGGGGATCCATTAAATCAAGGGTGTCTGTAAAAAATAAGTACGATATGAAACGAGACCAGGCGATCTCAAAACCAATCTTTCTCTGCTTCCATTAGGACCAGCTTACTTCCATTGGACAAATACTTTCGACGAAGCCGACAATAAGATATCCTCGGGGAGCGATCAGTTCCAAAAACCTTTTTCCGACTCGTCGGAAATCCTTATTGGCTCGCGCAGCTAGACTCCTAGGCCGATGACTAAATGCTTAAACGTCATCTCTTCGCTAGGATGACTTCGCTGCGCGAAGTCAAAGAAAGATAGCTCGTGCCTCGCCAAATAAGGTCCCTCTCTTGGAGTGAGAACGACAAATGCCTAATCCCTTTACTCTATCACCCCAAACAAAGCGATCTTGCGCTTTCGTTTCCGACGTTTCAAAAACAACTCAATGAACCCAATACGTCTCGTTCCCCTATTGATTCTAATCGCTACGCTGCCCCTTTCGGCAGCCGCCAAGAAACCCAACATTCTCCTCATTTGCATTGATGACCTTAGACCCGAGCTCAACTGCTTCGGAGTCGACTACATCAAATCGCCGAACATCGACAAGCTTGCCTCCCAAGGACGCGCTTTCTACAAGCACTACGTTCAAGCTCCCACTTGCGGTGCATCGCGCTTCGCGCTCTTGACCGGTACGTACGGCAGCTCCAGCAATGCCGCCCTCTTCCAACGTGCCGAAAAACTCGCCGAAAACCCCAAGGCGTTCCAGCCCAGCATGCCGGCTTGGTTCCGCCAAAATGGCTACCGTACCGTATCCGTTGGCAAGGTATCGCACCACCCCGGCGGCCGAGGCGGCCCTGACTGGAATGACGAAGCCATTCCCGAAATGCCCGACTCCTGGGATCGCCACTTACTCGACGCCGGTCTCTGGCAACACCCACGCGGATGGATGCACGGTCAAGCTCAAGGCGAGATTCGCGGCGATGCAACCCAAATGGACCTTATCCAAGCCTTCAAAGGTCCCGACACGATCTACCCAGACGGCATCAATACCGAGAACGCGATCACGCAGTTGGACCTGCTCGCCGGCAAAGAATCCGACAAACCCTTCTTCCTCGCTTTCGGCATCCTCCGCCCGCACTTACCTTTCGGCGCCCCCAAAAAATACCTAGATCTTTACGAGGACGCAGAACTGCCAATTGTCCCACACCCAAAAAAACCAAACGGGAGAACCACCTGGCACAAGTCCGGCGAATTCTACAAGTACAATCGGAACAACCTCGATCCGAATACGAACGCCGAATACTCCCTCATCGTCCGTAAGCACTACGCCGCCTGCGTCAGCTACGCGGACGCCCAGGTCGGACGCATCCTCGATCGCCTTGACGAGCTCAAATTGCGCGACAACACCATCGTCGTCCTCTGGGGCGATCACGGATGGCACCTCGGCGAACACTCCATCTGGGGCAAACATGCCCTCTTCGAAGAATCGCTTCGCTCGCCGCTCATCATCAGCTATCCTGGTATCCAGAACCCAGGCAAGCTTTCTCATTCCATGGTAGAAACCATTGATATTTTCCCAACGCTCACCGAGCTCGCAGGTCTCCCAAAGCCCAAATATTCCGATGGTGTATCGATAATTCCAATACTAAATTCGCCTACTGCTCCGGGTCACCATGCATACGGCTATTTTAGCAAAGGTTACGGAAAAACAATTCGTACCGAAACCCACCGTATGATCGCTCACGAGGACGGTTACATTGAGCTCTATGATCATCGGACTCTGCAAGGCGAAACCCGCAACGTCGCCGAAGAACAGCCTAAACTCGTAAAAGATCTGCTCGCGAAAATCGCCACGCGATTCGAGTAGTTTTTCATTCGTCCGTCGTCACTCAAACGTTTTTTTAACCGCAGAATACGCCGAGCACACAGAGAGCCTTCTAGCACTGACTCAGCCATCTCGGCGTACTCTGCGGTTTAAAGACATCTATATCTAAATTCATCGCTTTTTGTTTAGTTTGGGGATTCCCATATTACGAATACAACTTATTCACTTAGTATCTCTTTGAAATCCGTAAATCATTTTCTTTAAACTATGAAGTCCAGCATGTTAGCCCAACCCAAAACCTTTCCAAACCACGAAGCGCTTCCCGCTGGGCATGACCGATCGGGATTCGAAATAATCGATCCTCGGTTCAAGGATTTCATTTTGGAGGGCTCGAAGGTAACGCACCACTGGCAAGGCGCCGAATGGTCGGAAGGCGCCGTCTACCTGCCTAAGACACAGGTAGTCGTTTGGTCCGATATTCCGAATAACCGAATGCTTCAATTCGATCCGCGAACCAATGAAACGACTATTTTCAGAGAACCTTCAAACTTCACCAATGGAAATTGTACCGACAACGAAGGCCGTCTCATCACCGCAACTCACCTAACCCACTGCCTCTCCAGGACCGAACATGACGGCCAGGTCACTCTGCTCGTAGACAGGTACCAGCGCAATCGCCTAAACTCGCCCAACGACGTCGTCGTAAAATCCGACGATTCCATCTGGTTCACCGATCCTCCCTACGGCATACTATCCGACAGAGAAGGCGAAACGCGCGAATCGGAACAAAGCGGCAACCACGTCTACCGATTCTGCCCCGATTCCGCAGAACTTACAATCGTCGTCGACACGCTCGATCGCCCCAATGGACTCGCATTTTCACCAGACGAATCGGAACTTTATATTTCGGATACAGGATCCCCCAGTCGAATGTACGCATTCGATGTCAATTCGGACGGTTCGACACTCACCAACAAGCGAGACTTCATCAAAGTCTCGCCTGGGGTCTCAGATGGATTCCGATGCGATACCGAGGGCAACATCTGGACTAGTGCAGCGGACGGAATTCAGTGTTTCTCCTCAAAGGGGGAATTACTCGGAAAGGTGCGCGTACCCGAAACGCGCTGTGCAAACTGCTGCTTTGGTGGCCCCGAAGGCGATATTCTCTACATCGCCGGAGACACATCCCTCTACTCGGTCAAACTCGCCGCAAAAGGTGCTCAATACTCGAAGTAAAGCCTCAGATCGTCGCAGTTGACCACGAAGATGTGCTGACGCCGAGCCTTGCAATCTCCACGAACGCGGCTATCAGCTTCCTAGGTATTAAAATGAAATATCTTCCGCTTTCGATTATTGCGCTCTTCACAGGCCTCGCTCTCGCAGGTTGCAACACCACTTCTTCGCCAGCGAGTCCCTCGCCCACAACTCCACCCGTCTCCGAAGGGGAACCGAAACAAGCGACTTCCAATGAGGCCTACGTATTCGGTTGGGGCAACCTACCCGCCAACATTGCCGATCCCAGAGGCGGGACCACAACCGGGACACCTGTCACCTTCCCTAAGCCTCGAGAGCTTCCCTTGGCTTCAATCGTTAGCGCCACGAATTCCTTCAAAAAAGACCGCGCCGCAATTCTGTCATTATCAGGCGACTACAAAGCGAGCTTCCACTTTCTGGAAACAATGGGGCTCTTCTCGGAGCACAAACCCGTTCGCCCCTACCACTCCTGGACCACCGAGCAAGTCCGCATCCTCGAAGACTCCGGCAACTTCATCAGCCTACAGCACACACTCGTCATGTACTTCCATGAGGAGGACGGCTCAGTTATGGGGCCTATGGTGATGAAACACTGGAGACAGGACTGGACGTACGAAGACACCGACCTGCACACGTTTCGCGGTTCAGGAACCTGGGAACGCGAAACGCGCCCTCCCGAATCGGTAAAAGGCGCCTGGTCGCAAGCAGTTTGGCAAGTAGACGACTCTCCCCGCTACGAAGCGATCGGTCGCTGGACCCACGAAGGCAATCGCTCCGTCTGGACCGGCGAAAATTCCTGGCGACCGCTCCCTCGTCGCGAGTACAGCGTTCGAGACGACTATAGCGTCATGGAAGGCTTTCATCGTATAGCCATCACCCCTACCGGTTGGGTTCACGAACAAAACAACTGGAAACGAGTCACCGGCGACGCGTCCAAAGCCAAAGACTACCGAGGACACGAACTCGGCATAGACCGCTACGAATTGATTACCAGCCCCAGCTTAGCGGCGGCTGACGTATACTGGAGCAAGACAGGGCCCTATTGGGCCGCAGTACGAACCGCCTGGAATGCCGTTTACGCCAAACGCGATCGCTTTGCTCTCGAAACGAAATACGAAAACCGGAGCCAATTCGAGTACCACTTCGAATACGCCGGAAAACTGGACGCCGGAGAATCGTGGAATCCCGAAGCAGGCGCCCAATTCGCCCGCGATACGATCGAGAGCTTTCTAAGCGATCAAACATCGAGCTCTCGCTACTAGACCGATCAAAGAGACGTACTTTATAGGAAAAGGGAAAAATGCACTCCAGGTGAAGCCCAATATTGGCTATGCAATCCTTTGGCACTTTTTTCCCGGAATCCTCCTCAAAAGCTTACCAAGATCGACTCGCGACAGTTTGCCTCTGGCAAGCCTGAGGCCCCCTCTGTTTTATCATTAGCACTTCCCTATCGATCCTGATTTTAGATTAACGCAATTCCTCAAACCTTAAGATCAGGAAGCGTCTCCCCTTCCTCCCAAACGCCATCCACTTGCGTTCCGGTTATGACATCGCTAGGACCTTTCACGTTTCGGTGAAGCAGATTGTTCAACGCATCAACTGCCATCGCTCCAAGCACATCCCTTCGATGTTTTATACCTGTGGCATTTTCAATATCGTCATTCACATTTAGACTGACGTATCCAATATCTCTTGGAGTTTCTAAACCCTCAGCTGCAAGAGCCTCATGAAAATGAGCGCTGCGATTGATAACCGCATCTGGTTTATAGCGCTTAAGCCAATCGCGAATCATCGCCACTTCCTGATCACCCTCTATTTCCAGAATTGGGATCGGATCCTCATTATCCAGGTTGCGAGAACATCCATACAAATGGGCAGCCTCCCACTGATGTTTCCAACGCAAAGCAAACTCGCGACCGACGATCAACCCAACTCGGCTATAGCCACGCTCTGATAAGATTTCCCAACAACGCGTCATATCCATGTAGTGATTTTGCACTACATGATGAAAATATGCATAATTAGAAGGTCGACTCACCGTGACCACCGAAAAATGATTCCAATCCATATCGAGGACTTCGTCATTATCCTCGAATGGCGCCAAAACCAAACCGCGAATGCCTCTCGCTTTCAAAATCTGAGTAAACCGCTTCGGTGATGCTCCTTCTTCGCGAGCCCAGAAGATCTGCAAAGTATAACCCAACTCCATCGCTCGTTCCTTCGCTCCCCGAATCACTTCCTTCGATTGCTCACGCTGAGACCAACTGTCTCGTTCGCTCCAATTGGTCACCAGCCCGATAACCGAAAAATCCGACCGCACTTTCAATCGAGTCCGATAGGCTGAAAGAGCCGACAACGCCGGATCAGGAGCATAACCCATGTCGCGAGCCACTCGCTTCACACGTTCCACCGTCTTAGCCGCGATGGTGCCATCATTCTTCAAGGCCATCGAAACTGCAGACACGCTAAGCCCTGCTTCTTTAGCAATGTCCTTCAGGCGTACTCGCTTTTCCATATCGGCAACCGATTTCAATCAACAACTGCTTTTAGTCGCTCCACGGTCTTACTCCATAGACAATCTGCAGAAAATTGAAACGAATTTGAACTGTTTCAGAAGATTTCTCAACTTAACCATTTCGGGCCACAAACAGATCTTGCACCCACAACCTCCATCTATTCATGAACAACGAATTGGACCTTCCCCGAGAACGAAGCGCCTAGAGCGAAGAGTATAATGCTGTATATCCCAATTATCAAAATGAATTTGAATCCTGAGTGAAGGCAACAAACAGAGCAAGAAACACTCGTGTTCTCTACCACCCCAAGAACCCTTGAACGTCGCTTAAACGGGATTTACGATGCTTAACGTATTTCGTTTTTTCGAAATACGCGTAACTCTTTTGGGCTTTTTCCAGAAATCATGTGACCACATCACCCATTGTTCTGGGTCATCCACGATATCTTGAGAAACTTGATCCATTACCTGCTGCAATGCATACTGTACTGTATCTGAATTCGAAGTACGTATATTTGGTTGGATTGAAATCCTTCGGAATGATATTTCTGTAAGACCGTTTCTGATCAGAGTTTTAGCAATTATGACAGGTACGTTTTGCTTTAACGCAATTTGTACTGAAATGGGGGAGATTGAAGTGGGTCGGTTCAAGAAATTTATTTCGACTCCTTTTCTGAATGGTTTCTGATCAATACCGAAAACCGCGAATACCTTTTTCCCATTAGCCTGTTTGTACTTTTTGGAGATTCCGTATCCGGAACAGTATTGGTCGATTCCTCGAAATTTATGCAAAAATCGGTCGGTGATTTTGCAGCTTGGTTTCCGATACAAATTGCAAGTTTCGAAATCATTGCGACCCCTAAAATATTTGAGTAAATTTTCCCAGTCACCTTGATGAGATGTAATAATTACAGCTCCTTTTTTGTTTCCTGAAACGATCTCATTCACAACGGACTCGTTTGTGATAAATCGTGTATTGGCAGCAGAATTTTTCGTAAAAAAATTACGCAGTACGAATTGCCACATGTGGTCAACGCTTTGGGAGAGTATCTCTGAGTATTCTTGTTCAGTTTTACCGGGTAGCACCTGCCTCATGTTCTCAAGCATAAAGGCGCCTTTTCGCTTAATGAACCTTCGTTGAGCTAAACGCATGACAGGACTAAAAAGTACATCGCCTAGCTTTGGACCGCATCTTGTAGAGAAATGAAATAGTGAGATTACGAAGTGGTACCGGAGATGAAATGGGGTCATAGGATGGGAATATGCGAGGAAACGAAGACAATACTCTGATATTGTAAGACGAAGATCTGTCAATAGGTGCTGACCAACCCATGCTCCTCGTTTCCGTCATCAGAGACAAGACAAACTCCCGTCGCCTCCACCATTTGAGTACAACACCTTGACTATTAACGTAACCCATTGGTTTTTCAGACAAAATATTTTCTAACCGTTACGCAATTTAGTTACCTAAAACGGAGAATGACCGACATATCTCATAAAAAGACGCACAAATTCATCGGGGCCCGCTCGTCGTTCATTATCTTCAGTCATTTTCCCTCCTAATCAGTACCTAAATGCGCTACGTAGAACGGAAAATGGCCAACTTACCAAGACTCGCTAGCCTCATTAATCATGGCTGTACTCACAGAATCAGACCTCGTGCTCTATTGCTAGTGCTTGCCTTTTCAGCGTTATTCGCCTCCTCCCAAGTGCAGGCTGCAAAGCGAGTAACGGTAAGAGCGATCGCAAGCGAAGACTATCTCGAAAGTCGAGCCAACGTAGATCCTGACGAGATCGAGACATACCAGTTTTTCCAAGGGCAATACTTCGGACCTAAAGCAGTGAATAAGGGAATGCAAAAACTCTCCTTCAAGGACGTTGTAGTGGATATGGCCCAACACTTGGCCCAACAAAATTTCTACCCGAATCCAGAGCCAGGCAAAGGCGACCTGCTGATTGTTGTTCACTACGGAATCACCGATATCGGGCACTCGCTAGAAGAAAACATGGGGAACACCAATATGGAGGATATGGGAGTGACTGACAGCTCAGGCGGTTCCTTCGACGCTATAGCAGAACTGGAATTTGCGCTAAACGCGGAAGAAGCGCTCAGCCAAAACACAGACAAGAGCAACTACTCAAATGCTAGATTATTAGGTCTGGAAGCCGCATTCGAAGGTCATCCTACATACGAAGACTCTAGAACAACGGAACTAAGGAACATGCTTGAAGAAGAACGGTACTTCGTTTTTCTCCTGGCCTACGACTATCCCAAAATCCTTGAAGAAGGAAAACAAAAACTACTCTGGAGCACGCGCTACAGTATTCGATCAACGGGTACGCCTTTCGAAGCCGCCATCAAAAACCTAAATCAAGTCGCTGGCGACTATTTCGGAAAAAACCTCAATGGCCTCACTCAAAAACGGGTCGACGACACGTCGAGCGTTGATCTCGGAGAGATCGAAGTCATCAAAAGCGACGATCAGAACTAAAGGTCAGCCCGTTGAGCCAAAAGAACGCCCTAGGACTTTTTATTTTTCAGATACTGACCTGAGAGATCGACTTCTTGTAGGGACCCCGCTTGCGGCGACCGCAAAAGCAACGAGAACTCTAGCTGCTCCCTTACGTGGAAAAGCTCAACCCATCAACTGAAAGTTCATTTGGAGATTGAACACAAAGCCTTCTATCTGAACTGTTTCAAATGATTAGCTTTCGCCAATCTCACCCCTTCCAAAACAATACACCCCATACGCGAAGTCCCGTCTTCTTTCACTAAATGGAAAACCCAATCCAATACCCAGAGCCGCCAAGCCAATTAAAAGAAAAACGATGGTGGAAATCCATCGGCTTTTTGGGACCTGGAATCATCATCGCTTCCGTTTCCATTGGAAATGGAGAAACCGTGTTCGCCTCCCGGGGAGGAGCGATATTCGGCTATGCTATCCTATGGTGCTTTTTCCTCGGGATCCTCCTTAAAGGCGCTCAGATTTATTCATCGGCTCGTTACATGCTTCTCTCAGGAGAACATCCGATGCAAAGCTGGACCATGCTACCCGGGCCTCGAGCTTGGTTCCCGATTGGACTACTCTTCATTACCGCAATTTGCCTCCCTTTCCTGCTGGCCTCGCTTTCCCTTTCGGTTGGATCACTCATTTCCTGGATACTCGATTCAGGCGGCGACAAAGACATATCGGTTCGCCTATGGTCAACCGCTCTCATTGCAGTCGCCGCGGTCTTCAGCTGGCGGCAAGGCTACAAGCGGCTCGAAAGAACACAGATGATCGTAGTCGCCATTCTACTCATTTGCATCCTTGCAGCAGCGATCGCCTGTCAACCAAACATAAGCGCTTTATTCAAGGGCTTACTCATCCCTTCAATTCCCGCATACAAAGATTGGATACATACCACCTACCCTAGCATAGCCGGGAAATCCGCTTGGATCGAAATCGTATCCTATATCGGAATCATCGGCGGAGGTCTTCCAGCCTACATCGGTTACTTTAGTTTCTTGAGAGAAAAGCAATGGGGGCTTTTCGAGAAACAAGCTATTTTCAGAAACTCTACTCAGTCTGGATTCGCTCCATTCGACACAAGCAACGACAATCTGAGCCGCGGGCGAACCTGGTTGAAAGCAATTAAGATCGACGTTTCCGGTTCCTTCCTCGCCGTATTCATATTCTCTGCGGCGTTTATGGTGCTCGGCTCCGTAATCCTACACGAAAGCCATCAAATTCCAGACAAGCTAGATCTTCTTTCACACCAAGAGTCCTTTTTAACATCGCTGCACCCTTCGCTTCTGGTCCTCTATCGCATTGGTATATTCACCGCAATCGGAGGGACCCTATTCGCGACTTTCGATGTTTGGACTAAATCGGTCTACGAAGGTTTACTTCCGGTAATGAAATCCGAATCCTCTATCGACAGCGCTAAACTCAAGCGTGGATTAATAGCTATTACTTCAATCATCGGCATAGGTGTCATTTGGCTCGGCCGAGTATGGGAACCGTTTTCAAATCCCGTTTCCCTTGTTCAAATCCCCGCTATGCTTGGCGGCACAATTGGATGCGGCGCGTGGTGCTTTGGGGTTGCTTGGGCGGATAGACGCAACTTGCCCGCAGAACTCCAAATGAAGCCCCTCCTTTTCATCAGCCTGCTCATATCCGGGACAACGCTTCTCACCTTTGGTGTAATAGGCATGTATTTCAAATTTTTCGCGTAGATCAATCGTATCCACAATGCTAGGGATTACACTACTTCCAGAGTACATACAGAGCGAAGGCATAGAGCGTCTGCTCGACAACCTTCTAAAGCGAGCTCCCGTAACGGCGATCTCAACGTCTCCCTACGTCATGAGCGAACTTCCCGCCGAACAAGGCGGCGCGCGCGAACCTCCAGCTGATGCAGAAAAAGGCCTCGTCCGTTTGCTCGATCGGCCACTCTGGGGCAAACGGGAAGTATGGATCGAAACCGCACCCAGTTTCGAACCCAACCTCGAGCTTTACAAAGGCCTTCGCTACCAACCCACCGAACCGACTGATCTCACAAAGAGCGAAGGCCCAATTATAGATACTTTCATCGAAGCCGCCCAAGCCAGAGGCATCAAAATATACTTTCAAATTCAATCCGCCATACCGCCAGGCTATCGCGTTCAATTCGGCGGTCCCATCGGAGACGACACCCCTAGACTTCCAGACGGATCGATTCCTTCGCAACGTCTCGATAAAAACGGATCGCTAGCAAGTCCTCACATCATTGAATACGGCGAAGCGCTCATCAAAGACCTACTCCAGCGATATTCAACAATCGATGGCATTCGGATTGATTGGCCCGAATACCCTCCCTACTTCCTCGATGCCGTTTTCACCGACTTCGGCCCTCATGTAGAGACTTTCGCAAACGAACGCGGTTTCGATTTCGAGCGGATTCGAGAAGAGGCAGCGGTTGGCTACAAACGGTTCCGAGAATCGCTCAGCGACGCCGACCTGAAAGCCTACATTCAGTCGCCGAAAACATTCATTTCAGATCTGCAAGTCAGTGACGATTTCATTAGCCTGAAATCTCAGATTGTATCGAACCTCTTACTACGCTACCGAAACGCTATGAACGAAGCTGGAGGGAAAACCAAGGAACTCATTCCAAGCGCATTCCCTGACCCATGGAATCAATTGAGCGGATTCGACTACACAGCCAATAGTGAAATCGTCGACGCCATCAGCTGCAAGCACTACACTATGCATTGGCCCATGATGATGAAGAACTACAGCGACGCGCTCACTGAAAAGAATCCAAACCTCTCCGATTCTCTCGTTGCCGAATCGCTTTCCAAATCATTTGGAGCCGTTTCACCAACGCCGAGCTCGACCGAAGAATTCTCCTACCCGGAGCCCAATGAGAAGCACCCAGTATCTCTGCAAGAATTAGGCAACAAACAGACCATAGCTGAAACGAACTCAACCAGTGCTCCCGTCTTACCTATCGCCCATAGCTACGGACCAACCGAGGATTTCATCAATCGCGCCAAGGCAGTCTATTCCGTATCCAAGGAGCGACTCTGGGTAAATCGGTACGCCTACTTATCCGACGAGAAACTCGAAGCCTTGGGACAGATTTTTAGATAAGCAATCTCAGCGCACCTTCATGGTAGCGGCCGACCACGCCGCCCTGCGACGTAGCTACCCCGACACGTCGGGGTGGAATCACGATGGCCGCAGGAGCCAACCATAGCGTCTCCGTCAGGCATGACGCGCCTTTCAACGATGGTATCGTACGGGTCCGTTTCAAACTGCACGATGCGAAAGGTATCAAATTCAATTTTAACGACCCTAAAGCAAATGATGTTTCATGGGCCGGTCACATCGCTCGAGTTGTCGTAACACCCAAAACGGTATCCATAGGCGACGACAAAAAGGGCGTATTCGACCTTAAGATACGCGAGCAACGTCAAAACAAAAACATTTCCCAAAGCGACAAAGCGAAACTTAATGCCTTTCTTAAAACCAAAACCGCTGTCTTCAAAAACGCTTCAAAAGAGGATCACTGGTACGAGCTCACAATCGTCAACACTGGCCCAAAACTCGAAGTCTACATCGACCGTAAAAAGATTGGCGAGTTCATATCCGAAGGCCTGGACCACAAGGTAAAACAAAACCTAGCCTTCGGCATTTCAGGCACAGCGACGATCGACGATCTCAAGATCTGGTCACTGGGCAGGTAGCGCTCTTGCAACCGCTTAAAGCAGGGACGACTCGACGAATTATCTACGTCTCTGCTGACTCCGCGCCGCTATCGCAAAGAAGCTACGTCGCAAGGCGGCGTGGTTTGCTAGGTTCGGCATAAAAACCACAGTCAACTGTTGACTAGAAATTGAATTGAATCGGGCCAAACGATTTGCTACTCATTCTTTAATTAGTATCAATTAAACTATGAGCCCTAGATTCAACCCCAACGGCCTTCACTCAATCGGACGCCGACAATTCTTACGATCCGCTTCAGCGTTGATCGCCCTGCCAGCTCTCGAATCCTTCCCCGTATTCGGGGCCGCTACAAAAGCGGCAACGGTTTCTGCAAAGAAAGCACGTTGCTTAGTCTCCGTTGGCTCCTACTTGGGCCTGCATCAAAATGCATTCTTTCCTAAGGAAGCGGGTCGCGGTTACACGATGCCGGAAACGCTTAAGCCGCTAACGGACCATCGTGACGCCTTTACTGTTTTCTCCGGCCTCGATCATCGCGCGGCCAATGGTCATGGAGCCTGGAGTAACTTCCTTTGCGGAAACTCTCCAAATGCTTACTCGCTCGATCAGATGGTCGCCGATCAAATCGGCCAAAAGTCGCGGTTCCCGTCCGTTCAACTAACCGCTGGCACCGGCGAAGGCAGCAAGGCTATGAGCTTTACGAAACAGGGTATCGGCCTCCCCATGGTTCAGCGTCCTAGCGTCTTCTACAAAGAGCTCTTCATGTCCGAAGCCGACAAAGCGCGTATGGAGTATATGCTGCGTAGCGGCAAAAGTTCGATCGACTACGTATTGGAAGATGCCCTACGACTCCAAAAATCTGCGACGCGTCGGGATAGCGACAAACTCGACGAATACTTCGATTCAATGCGATCGGTCGAAAAACGTATGACTCAACAGATCGCCTCGATCGACGACCCTATCCCTACGACCGACTACAAACTTCCCGACTCGGACCCCATTACGCCCAACCTCCTCATGGAAGCGGAAACGCTCATGTACGATCTCATGACGCTAGCCATCGAAACCGAATCAAGCCGTGTCCTGTCGTTTTTCATCGACGGTCTCGGACAAGTATTCTCCTTCGATGGCGAACCTCTCAAAGCAGGCTACCACGGTCTTTCCCATCACGGAAACGATCCGGCCATGATTCGGGATCTCATAAAGATCGAGCAATCTCACATTCACTGCCTCAGCGGTTTTATAAAGCAACTGAAAGAGAAGAAGGACACCCAAGGAAATTCGCTGCTCGATAGCACGATCGTCCTAATGGGTACCGGTATGGGAGATGCTAGTCGTCACTCCAACGCGAATCTCCCGACCCTCGTCGCTGGAGGTGGCTTTAATCACGGCAGTCATATAGCGGTTGACCATACGAAAGATGACTCACCTTTGTTGGGCGACCTCTACGTCACCTTGATGCAACGTCTGGGAATGGAAGTAGATTCCTTCTCCAATGCGTCGCGCAACATGAACCAGCTTTTTAGCTAAAAAATGAGCAAGAAGCTATGCAAGGTAGCGGCCGATCTCCGAGCGGCCATGAGCGCAACTATGTTCGCGATCGCATTCGCCAACATATCCACAAGTCCCCTACACGCGAACACAGACCTCCCAATCCCCGAGCAAGCGATTGAGATTCTTTCTAACTATTGCTTGGATTGCCACGATGAGGCCGAAATGAAGGGCGACCTCAATCTGGATTTCCTTTCCATAGATTGGAGCCTCAAGGAAAATCGGAAACTGTGGGAAAACGTCCATTTAATGGCGAAAGGCGGCCACATGCCTCCTGCCAAGAAAAAGCAACCTAGTGACGAAGAGCGCGAAACCATATTAGCCTGGCTCGATTCATCTTTACTCGAACACACCTCGATTGGCGGCACCCTTCCACGACGTCTCAACCAATCCGAATACGAGGCCACCATTCGCGATCTGTTCAATCTAAACGACTTCACTCTGCCTGTCGGATTCCCTCGGGATACCGAGTTCCACGGATTCAACAACGTGGGCGAAGGTCTGGTACTCTCGCCACCACTCATGGAAGCCTACGGCAAAGTCGCTTCACGGATCGCGGACGAAGTTTACCCGCCGAAAAAGCCAACTCCAAAGTCCACCACGCGCCACGCAGGGCCTGAGGACATGGTACTCAGTTTTTCCGCAGCTACCGTAAAAGGCGATTCCCTCCTTCTCGCCTCGCGTGCCGAACAAATCATGCGCAGTTGCACATGGCCCAGCCGAATCGAGATCATGGCTTCCGGCACCTATCGCGTCACTGTTAGTACCTCCCAGTTCCGACCAATATCCGATGAACCGATGATTCTCGAATTTCGTGCCCGAGAACTGACCGCTAGCGATCGTTCCTTTACTGAAATATTTCGCCTTCTAAAAGAAATCGAAGTCACCTCCGAGTCTCCTCAAACCGTAACCTTCGAAGCCGATCTCTACGAAGGCCAAACACTTCTCTTACGCTGGACCAATGCAGAACTGGACCACGAATTCAATAATCTTGCGGATCAAATGGAAGCCTGGTTCAAACGCGATCCGCGTTTCTTGGCAGCCTGGCAAAAAGCCGTCTACCCAGACGGCATTGTTACCGAGAGAGGAAAGTTTACTTATCTTCGAGGAAGGAATGGCTGGGACGTCGTAACCGATAATTTGGCGGATCCCGAGCTAGACATGAGTCAGGCTAAAATGGATACGAATATGACCCAACAGCTGCTCAAATCTATGCGAGGGCTTGGAGGCGGGACGTATTCTACTGCCGACGCAATGTGCCACTACTACTTCGAAAACGGCCCAGCGCTTGCGGTACACGGTCTCACAGTCGAAGGTCCATTGAAAATAGTCGAAAACCCAACAGATATTCGACGTAGAGAAACGCGTGAACAGTTGATCGGCGAACGCAAACCCGGTCAATCCGACGAGGCGCTCGCACGGCAAATGCTCAAAACATTCCTTCCCAAGGCCTTTCGCCGACCGGTAGACGAACAGACGATTAATACCTTTCTGAAAATCGCAAACCAACACTGGTCTGAAGGAGCTTCATTTGAGGACGGCATCCACTTATTGCTTCGCAATATCCTCATTTCCCCTCGCTTTCTCTACCGCGTGATCGGTCCGAATGAAATGGACGACTACGACCTCGCCTCGCGACTCTCCTATTTCCTAACGCAATCTCCTCCAGATACGAAGCTCAAGAAACTCGCCAAAGCAGGTAAACTATCGAATCCCGAGACCTTGCGCCGGGAAGCCCGTCGCTTGATGCCCGACAGTCCCGATCATCCTATGATCCAAAGTTTCACTGGTCAGTGGTTGGATACGAAAATGCTGAATGACATCATGCCTGATCCGAAGCTCAAGTTTTCCGAAAATGACATAAAAATAGCCAAGGCGGAAGTCGAGTGGTTCTTCTCTGCGATTCTAAACGAGAACCGTCCCTTAACTGATTTCATCGATCCGGATTTCACGTATTCAACCGTCGGATTCGCCAAAAAAATATACGAATACCAAGACCCGAATCCCAAGCCCAAGATGGACAATTATCGAGTAGACGTACGCGGCTTACAACTCGAGCGAATACCTCTACCACGCGGCGGTCGATATGGGGGCCTGATGGCGCAATCCGCCATTATGACAGCCACCGCAAATGGCGTGGATACACAGCCCGTTCTTCGAGGAGTATGGATCCTGGAAAACATCCTCGGCACGCCTCCACCACAGCCGCCGAAAAGTGTCCCAGCGCTAACGCCCGACATTCGTGGTACGACCAATCCTAAGGAAATGCTCGCCGCCCACATGGCAGATGGAGCCTGCGCGACTTGCCATAAGCAAATCGACCCTATCGGTTTCATGCTGGAGAACTTCGACCCCGTAGGCCGCTGGCGTGAAAACTGGCCGAAAATAGATGTACCGATCGAATCCTCAGGCACACTGCCCGACGGTACCGTTATTCACGATGTAACAGATTTCAAGGCATGGCTGGTCGACAATATCGACCTCTTCTCCCAGTGCCTCTCCGAAAAGCTCCTGACTTACGCCACAGGCCGCGTCCCCAACTACAAGGAACGCAAAGAGATCGAAACCATCGTTAAACTAAACCACGGAGCCGGCAACGGCTTCCAAGATCTCTTTCTCGCTCTCATCCAAAGCGAGACTTTCCGCACGAAGTAGACACCTGAATGTAGAATTAAGGGCGAAGCTCTACATCTCGGCTTGCCTTTCAAGAATCGACCAACCACGCGAGACTTCGAAATGGCTAAGAACCTGCCAACGCTTCTATTCTAGCGTTCAGGCCTTTACTCTCACTTCTACTTACGTTTCTCGTGGAGCTCCTCCAAAAACAATCGATCCGGGACAAGCTCGGACCAACTTAAGCGAATCTGGATATTATCCCACACGTATTCAATTTCTCATGAACGATTCGCTGAGCACGATCCCCTCGATCAGGCCCTGGAGACCACCTTCATTATCATCAAGCTCTTCCAATATCGAATCGATTACCGGGCGATCCCTAGGATCCAATTCCCGACCAAGAGCATAGGTCATGAGCTTCTCCGCTAGACAGCGAGTAAACTGATCGGTCCGTTTGATCATTAAAGAACGAAATTCAGGCACGCCATTAAACGTATCTCCATTCGGCAGCGTTCCCGATGCATCGATCTTCAATTTACGCCCATAGTGGCTCCGCCACATTCCGGTCGCATCGAAATTCTCCAATGCAAAGCCCAAGGGATCGATCTTACGATGACACTCCGCACAAGTCTCGACTTCACGGTGTTTCGCAAGCTGCTCTCGAATCGTCTTTGCCCCGCTGATACCCGATTCGATCACCGGAACATCTGGCGGCGGTGGCGGTGGCGAGTAGCCGAGCAGATTCTCCAATACGTAGATTCCACGAACCACCGGAGAAGTATCCACTCCGTTAGCGGAAGCGGTCAAGAAAAGCGATTGCCCGATCAATCCACCTCGCGGCGTTCCTTTCAAAGAGACCTTTTTGAGCTCATGCCCATCCACGCCTTCAATCCCGTAATGCAAAGCCAATTCCCGATTAAGGAACGAATAGTCAGCGGAGATTAATTCACTCGGTCTTAGATTATTACTCAACACGTGCCTAAAAAAGGCTTCCGTCTCGCCAATCATTGCGGTTTCTATGTCATCGCGAAAATAGGTCCTAAAGTCCTGCGACACCGGCATCTCGCCAATATTATCCAGCTCAAGCCAACGACTTATAAAATTGGATACAAATCGATCAGACTTCGAATCAAGCAACATTCTCGATACTTGTTTTCCCAAGACAAGCGGATCGCTTAGCTTCCCTTTTCGAGCATCACGAAACAACACTTCATCCGGTTGAGACGACCACAGAAAATAGGACAAACGCGCCGCCAAGGCAAAATCGTTCAAAAGCCCTTCCCCCTCGGACAAATAGATAAACCCAGGAGAGCAGAGGATCGCCTGAAAGCCTAGCTGCACCGCTTCGAGCTCAGTCAAACCTTCTTCAATCTTCGCCAAGACCATCGACTCGATCGGCTTCAACTCATCGCTTTCCAACGGACGGCGATAGGCTGACGCCGCAAAGTAACGCAGTCGCTCAACGGCAGCTTCGCGCGTCAGGTCGCTCAATTCAAGATTCCCATAGAGCAATTGATGCCCTTTGGGGGGCCATTGCTCCAATAACGGCCCTTCAACTTGAACCTCCCAAATACGCAATTTCGGTCCCCGGTAGACCTTCAACAATCCATGGGATTTTTCATTCCCACCCTTCATATCGACGAAAGGTTTCACCTCCTCATACTCTCCCCCATTCTGAGTCATGATCCGCACCAACCTCTTGGTTGCGAGAGTTCCATTGCGAAAACGCACTTCCGGCTCAAAGCCTTCTTCGAAAAACACTTCCCACTCGAACCATTCCGGCTCATCGCTGGTCAATTCGACCCGGGCCAAAGAACGTTCTGCCGAGACATTACCCGTGCTTTCAACGCTTCCTTCTCGATCGACTGCTACCAGTTCGAGCACCAGCGGATCCCCATTGCGAAAATCGTCAATCACGTCCCCATAGGGATGCTCACGATCGATTGCCGCCGCTTGTACCCGCACGCGATACATGCCGCTTGCCGGCACTCCACCTCTCGCCAAAGGCTCGAAGCCAATATGTCCTCCACGATAGTGCCGACCATACAAATCCGTATAGGGCGTCTCCGGAACGAATCGAAATCGATCTACCCGAAACAGCTTCGGTAGGTCTGCGTTCTCTTTACCCTGAAAATAGAACGGAGTCCGTTGTGAATAACGCTTTGATTTAGGTCGCTTGCCAAATTTCGTCGCTCGGTCGATCGCCTCTTCAGCAGCAGTAAAATAATGATCCAACAACATCCCTGAAGTGACCAACTCCGCACCTATATTATCAAACCCATGTTTAACGACTTCCTTCGGAAAATCCGCCGCAGGATTCCATGCAGAGACATTCAACCCAAGCAAATCTCTGATCGTTTGCTGATACTCCCATGCGTTGATCCGGCGCAAGACGCTATGCCCCCCTGTGTCCGATAATTCTGCCAAGGCAGTCTTCACTAATTTGGTCGTCGAATCAATCATCGCCGTCCGTTCTTCGATTGAAGGCTGCGGTTCGTCCTCAGGCGGCATATCGCCCAGATTGAGCATATCCAAAACCTCCTGCCACAATTCAATATCCTCCAGACCCGTGATCTCATCGGTGAGACCATCCAAGCGGCGGTCTCCCTTCTCTTTGTGTGGTCCGTGACAATCGATGCAGTGCTGCTGAAGAAATTCCGTACGAGACGAGCCGAAAGAAATGCTGGAAAGCAAAACCGAACCAAGAGCCGTGATTATCCGCTTATCGAAAAAAGTATTCATAATAA
>Ga0315322_10000642_pt1 | contig 26296 bp, 25 predicted proteins | sample M110021515metaG_FD_203461 | JGI IMG/M metagenome (GOLD analysis project Ga0315322, IMG submission 203461) | Ammonia-oxidizing marine archaeal communities from Monterey Bay, California, United States - M1 100m 21515 | ecosystem: Environmental > Aquatic > Marine > Intertidal zone | place: USA...
AAGTTCAAGAAGAGCAAGAAATTGAAGTGAGCTAGGACGGGCTATTTTTCGTCGGCTTCATTCTTTGCTGCTTCGAGCTCAGCATTGGAAAAAGAGCTTGGTCGATTTTATTTAAGGCTCCTTTTTTCGGACTCACCAAAGCAAAGCCAAAGCCCTTCCTCATCCGCGATCAATGAAGAAAAAGATCATGTCAAGTTCGAGAAAGAAGGAACCGCGGTTCATCTTGAGAAGACGGCTGCGCGTTCTTGCGCGGTGAGTTCTTTCCATCCCCCGATCGGGAGGTCACCAAGAGGAAAAGCGCCAATGCCTTCCCGAAGAAGGCGGAGAGTGGGGTGGCCAATCGCGGCGGTCATGCGGCGAACCTGGCGGTTTTTGCCTTCTCGGAGTTCAAGGCGCAGCCAGGTGTCGACGATGCTTTTGCGATAGCGAACAGGAGGGTTACGATCAGGAATTGGGGGAGCTTGCTTGAGTGTCTTGGCCCGACAGGGAAGGCAGGTGTGGCCTTTGATGATGATGCTTCCGCTTCGAAGCTTTTCAAGGGAAGCGGGCTCGGGTTCCCCTTCCACAAGGACGAGATATCGACGGCGGTGTTTGAAGCGAGGATTGAGAAGGCGATCTTCGAGGACTTTCTCATCAGTGAAAAGAAGGAGGCCTTCGGAGTCCATGTCGAGCCGCCCAAGAGGGAGGCATCCCGGAGGGAAGTCGAACTCTTTCAAGGTGCGCTGGCCTTCGTCTCCAGGGTTGGAGTTGAATTGACTTAGGACACCGTAAGGTTTGTTGAAGGCGATGAGCATTGATTGGGAGGGGCTAGAAACAAAAACGCAGAGTTTCGGAGGTTGTTACCGTCCGGGAACTCTGCGTTTAAAAAACTGAGTCGATGGCTAAACGAGCATGAGGGCCGGGTTCTCAAGGAGACGCTTGATCTCTCCGAGGAATCTGGCACCGACGGCTCCGTCGACAACTCGGTGGTCGCAGCTAACTCCGAGGTTCATCCGCAGACCTGAAACGATTTCGCCATCTTTAACAACAGGTTTTTCGATGATGCCTCCCACGCTAAGGATCACTGCCTGCGGAGGGTTAACGATGGCGTCGAAGGATTCGACCCCCCAGGCTCCAAGGTTGGATATGGTCACGGTGCCTCCGTCAAATTCGTTGGGAGCGAGCTTCTTGTCACGAGCACGAACGGCCATCTCCTTGATTTCTTTTGAGATAGCGAGGAGGGACTTCTGTTCAGCGTTTTTCACAACGGGAGTTACAAGACCGTCATCAACTGCGATGGCAATTGAAATACCAACGTGAGCGAATTGGACGATGTGATCGCCATTAAAAGAAGCATTCGCTTCGGGAACAGTGACCGAAGCGTTGATGAGAGCCTTTACCACGAAATCGTTTACAGAATATTTGTTACCATGACTGGCTTCGGATTGGGCATTGATCTGCTCGCGGAGAGCCATCAGCGGAGCAGCATCGACCTCGAGATGAAGGTAGAAGTGCGGGATGGTGATCTTGGACGTGAGGAGTCTCTCGGCAATAATTTTGCGCATGCTAGAGAGTTCGACGATTTGGTCTGCGCCTTCGGCGACTGGAGAAATAGCAGCGGGAGCAGGAGCCGATACCGGAGCAGGGGGGGGAGAAGAAGCTGGGGCGGCTGCAGGAGCGGGAGCTGCAACGACGTCTGCTTTCACGATGCGACCTCCAGGCCCAGTTCCCGAAACAGCGGAAAGATCGACGCCTTCGGATTCGGCGATCTTCTTTGCGAGCGGAGAGGCCTTGATGCGCTCGCCATCGGCTAGAGCTGGGGTGGAAGTCTGTGATTTATTGACGGTGGCTGCGGCTGATTCGAGCGCTTTGGCTACGGCCGGCGGGGCACTTGCTGAAGCGGCGGGTGTGCTTTCAACAGAAGGAGTTTCCTGATCTTCGGCTTCTCCGTCTTCTAGGAGAATGGCGATGGCGGAACCAACGGGAGCCTTGGCCCCTTCGGGAACAGAAATCTTTGAAAGAATACCTTCATCAAAGGCTTCCATCTCCATAGTGGCCTTATCTGTTTCGATTTCGGCAATTATGTCGCCAATTTCTACTTCCTCGCCCTCCTTTTTGAGCCAGCGAACCACCGTGCCTTCGGTCATGGTGTCGGAGAGTTTGGGCATTTCAATATTGATCGGCATGGTCTTGGAAATTTGGGTAGATAAAAATCACCGCCTCCCGCGGCGCGGTGGAGAAATAGCAGAGGGAGAGGTCTTATTAAAAGACAATTTCACGTATCTGCAAGAGGCTGAAGTAGCCTAGCTGACCGCTGAGAAATTCTTGCGGGCTAGTCTGCCCATCAAGTCTCGAACTTCGGCATATCCTTGGTCAGTCAGTCGAAATGTTTTGTGGGCATGGAGGTTTTCACCGGCCACGAATTCTATCAGTCCCTTCTTTTCGAGATTCTCGACGGTGCTGGTGGTATTCGAGGGTTTTCGCTCATAGCTATCTAATGTGACGTTGAGTGAGCGAGTGTCGAGGAGATCGACATTCTCCCGATGTTTAAAAAAGCTTCCGAGTAGAACGCACTCTGGACCGTTGAGCTCAAGGCTAGTATTGTCGAGGAAGCGCCGAACTTCACGAAGTTCATCTGATGTTTGCTGGTCTTGGCGGATGCCTATTTTCTCGGTGGCACCTTCTACAGCTTCCTTGGCCTCGATAATTTTATGAACGACCTCATAAGCGGCCTTGGCTCCGTCTAATTCAAGAGACCAGACTAATTCTGCAATTTTTTTTAGGTCCGAGGAGTCGTCCATGGCCTGAAATTAGAAAAAATATTAGTAAAAGGCAAGTTATTTCGCTTATCTAAAATAAAAAACTCCAGTAAGTTAGGTTAAAACTCTAAAAGTCTGGACGAATGAGAGTTTTTTGATAGTTTATTGGGCGTCGGAGCTGTTCGGCAAAAAAATCCCCAAACTCATGAAATCTAAGCGACTTCCTCAGAATTCCTTTGAAACCAATCAATCCTTGGCAGAATTCACAACGAGAGGAGAGTCTCTCTTTAGTCAGGAAAATGAAAATGAGGGAAGCAAGACTGAGGAAATTAGTAGTGTTTTAGCCTCTTGCTTTCAAGAGGCCGAGGACAGAGATCTTAGGCTTAGTGATGAGTTTTCCACAAAAACTATTACTTTTGTGATTACGCGATGCCGTAAAATTTTACAATCAGCCAGTAAGGATGCTGGTTGTTGGGCTGAAGTAAGAGATTTTTTAGAGGTAGAGCTCTGGAAAGTTAGTAGATTAAAAGAAAATTTAGTGATGGCGGAAAGGAAGTGCCTAATGGTTCGTGCAAAATTAGAGCAATTATCGAATCCACTTAATGGTGAGCTGAATCAGAAGCGGGTGATGGCTTGTGGAATGCTCCTAGCAGAGTCCGAAATGCATCGAGACCATTTTCGGGAGCGGGTTTTTATGATCATTGATCAATTTGTGGGACGAATTTTAGCGGGAACGCAGAATTCTCCAGGTGGAAACGTTCTCGAGATTCGCCTTCGCGGAGTCTTTGGATCACTCTGATAAACCGAAGTCGCCTACTTTTTGTATCTGGAACGCGAGGAAGCCGGAGTTATAGGAACAGCTGAGGGAGATTGGTTGGAGGCTGAAAAAATATTGAATCAGTAATTTAGTGATTTTGGGCTGTCTGGCTTGTTTTTGAAAACTTCAATCATCCTGTAATTCACGGAGGATCGCTCGGTGCATTTTTTCTCTGACTGCCATTCGGCCTCCGCGCGGTGTACCAAGATCGTAGAGGTAGTTTTTTCCAAAAAGAGAGACTTCCTCTTTGCGAAACCGGATGTGAGACCACGGAAAATAGAGAGGAGGGTGTCCAAGCGCAAAAAGTGGGAAGACTTCAATATAGAGGCCATTTTTGCTGATGCGGAAGGTAATACACCCACTATATTTTGAGAATCGGCCCAAGCTCATGCTTTGCCAGTGGTATGAGGTTCCTTTCGGACGAGTAAAAGTCGAGTAGCGCTTGGCGAGCTGACTCCATCCGAAGCATGAAATGATTTTCAGGGTCACACACCCAAACCCGATAAAGAATAGCGTGAAGACGATAAGGACAAGGCTTACTGGAGGAGGCACGATCGGAGGTTTAGGATAGACGGTCGAGTTCTTTTATCCCAGAAGCCAGCGGGCCGTCAGCCAAATAACCACTCTGATGGAATAAAAGACAATTAGGAGTATCGCGATGAAGATCAGAATGGGCGGCCATTCGCGTCAATTAATCTCGTGGCCCTTACCCCTTTTCGAAATGAGCGTTGACTATGCGACTGAGGTTTTCAGCCAATTTTAGGATTCATGACATTCCATGTTTCGTCTTGGTGGAAGTTTTACAGAATGAGTCGATGCAAAGGTGGGCGGTCGGCAAGTTCATTTTCTGGTTTTTGATAAGTCGAAATCTGAGAGGAATGGTTGAACGCAAAAAACCCGATGCCGGAGCATCGAGCCTGAAAGATGTCGTTCGTTTATTTTCTAGGCGCGTTTGACTTCGACCCATTGGCCCGTTTTGGCAGACTCGAGGACGGCATCACAAACGTATTGGGTGCCGAGAGCGTTCCGGAAATCGGGGAAGGTTTTGGTGGTGCTTGAATCATCTAAGTGCTTCATGAACTCCACGGCACCGTGGACAAAGGAGTGTTCATAGCCGAGGCATAGCCCGGGGACCCACCAGTTCCCTGTGTAAGGATGGTCGCCATCGGAGACGTGGATACTGGACCAACCTCGTGTTTCGCCAGGAACATTGTGGTCAAAGTATGAGAGGCGATTAAGGTCGTGAAGATCCCAAGAGATTGATTTGTTATGTCCGTTAATTTCAAAGGTCTTGAGTGCTTTGTGGCCGCGGGCATAGCGGGTGGATTCGAAGATGGCAGTCGATCCGTTTTCGAAGCGAGCGAGGAAGGCGCAGGCGTCATCGATAGTGACGGGGTGCTTTTCGCCGGTCTCCTGGTGAACGCGTTCTTTAATAAAGGTCTCGGTCATAGCGGAGACGCTGACGATGTCGCCGTTAATCCAGCGGGCGCAGTCGATGTTGTGGGCAAGGAGGTCGCCGGTGACACCTGAGCCAGCTGTGGCTGCGTCAAGACGCCAGAGGGCCTCGCCGCCTTGAGGAAGTTCCTCAGACATGGTCCAGTCTTGGAGAAAGTTAGCCCGGTAGTGGTAGATGCGGCCAAGGTCACCGCGATCGACGATCTGCTTAGCAAGGGTGACGGCGGGAAGAAAACGGTAGTTATACCAAACGAGGTTGGGAAGGCCAGCGGCTTCAATGGCTTCGACCATTTGGATCCCTTGTTTCCCGTCGAGGGCGAGGGGCTTTTCGCAAAGGATCATCTTGCCATTTTCGATGGCGGCCATCGCGATGTCGAAGTGGGAGTTATTGGGTGTGCAGATATCGATGGCATCGACATCGTCGCGTTTGACCAATTCACGCCAATCGGTCTCGGTGTCGGAGTAGCCCCATTTCTCCGCGAAGGCTTTCACTTTATCTTCTGAGCGGCCGCAGATCACCTGCTTGACAGGAACGTGTTCAGTGTCGAAAAAGTGATCAAGTTGGGAGTAGGCATTCGAATGGGTGCGGCCCATGAATCCGTAACCAACAACGCCAATGCGGACAGGTTTTTTGCTCATCTGTGTGACAGGTTAGAAAAGGGAGAGGAGGGAGCAAGGGTAATTTGGAGAGCGGATGCTCCGCTCACTCTCGCTATTGGGCGTCGCTGACCTTGAGCATGGTGTCGAGGATGGTGTTCCAGGTTTCGGGCTCTTCGAGTAGCTCGTTTGAGAACATGCAGCCGTCCCAGCAAATATGCTCGATTTTGCGGTCTGTGTGATTCTTAAGCCACTCGGAGGAGCAGGCAACGATGTCGAGTTTGCCGTTTGGATCATCGGCGGGGCAGTGGCGGCCGGTCTTGTCGTGGGCGCCAGATCCGTTTACGGTGCCATCGTTTTGAGCGACGTGGAAGTCGATGGTCCAGGGGCGGAGTTTGTCGACCATAGGGCGGTAGGCAGCCCAAAATTCTTCGTTGGTATGGTCTTCTTTGACGAGTGCATGCTCGGGAGCGTTGTAGCCGAGGAGGTAGAGATAGGTGTGGGCGAGATCTGACTGGAAACCGACTGTTTCGGGCATGTCGATGGTTTCGAGAAGATCGAGTGTGTCTTTCCACGAGTGGATGCCACCCCAGCAGATTTCACCTTCCATGGCGAGGCGCTCGCCGTTGTCTGCGGCGACTTTTGCAGCGCGTCGGATGGTGTCGGCAGCGAGGGCAGTATTCCCAGCGGGATCTTTGGCCCAGTCCTCGACTCCGCCGGCGGTATCGATGCGGATGGATCCGTATTCGCGAACTCCATGTGTTCTGAAGATGTTGGCAACGCGACAGGCTTTTTCAACGGCGAGGACAAAGTTGTCGCGGTCAGATGATGAACCGAAAGCGGGGCCCCCAACAGTACCTTCCCAAATGGGGGCGACAAGGGTGCCAACCTTGAGGTTCTTGGAGGCAATGAGGTCGGCGATTTTCCTCAAATCATCTTCGGAGGCATCTGGGTCGGTGTGAGGGTGGAACAGGAAGTAGTCGATGCCGTCATATTTCCTGCCGTTGACTTCGGCATTGGTGGTGAGTTCGAGCATACGCTCGAGGGAGATCGGGGGGTGGTCGGTGCCTTCTTCTTTTCCTACAAGACCGGGCCACATGGCGTTGTGAACTTTGAGTGAACTCATGGAGAGAAGAGTGAAGGGTGAAGAGGGAGGAGTGAAGTTTGAAATTCCACCGATGATTGTGGTGAGATTTGACAAACTGCCGGGCTCCTTGATTTTCCTGTCTCAGCTCATGGAGGCGCTGTCTCGCGTGGATTTAGAGACTTGTGAGACAAACGGGCGTAGATTGATTTCTGCGCTTATCTATCGTTCGAGCCTCTTGCCTCGTTGTGCGACCGACACTTTCCGGAATGATCCCTGTGCCCGAGAATGACAGTGCGGAGAGCCGGGGATCTCAAATCGGTTCCCAAGAGGTCACTAAGCGATGATCTTATCGATTAACTCAACTGGGCGGTTTTGTGGCCCGAGTTTGGTTTTGGTTCCGGTGGTGCGAGCCATGGTGTTGTAGACATCGAGGCCTTGGGCGTTGATGTCGAGGATTTGTCCGGTTTTGAGACGGTTGTTTGCTCCGGTGATAGCGTGGAAGACGCCTGAGAGTTCTCTCTTAGTGTCATTGTGACGGCCATCACCTGACTCGGTGGAGACGGTGATCAGGGCATTTTCGAGAATGGTTTTTCCGTTGGCTTCGCGGGTCTCGTCAGTTGAAAGGAGAGATAGGAAGTGAGCGACTTCGCGCATTTTCATGTGAGCGTGGGCGCGGAGTTGTTCGTTTTTCTTTTTCTCGTTGAACTTGTGCCACCACTCGTGGGAACAGCCTTTGTCGCCGGAGGCGCGAAGCTGGGCGGAGTCGTCGAAGGAGAAGCGCTTTTCACCGTTGTAGATATAGTCGCCTTTGATGCGGAGTCGTTCGCCGGCAGCGAGGAAAGTTAGCGAGCCAAAGCGGGCGCGATCGGTTTGAATAGCGAGAGCATAGAGCCCGGACATGAGGCGCCACTCGCGGACCAAGTCATCGAGTTGCATGTCGATGCCTTGGCCGCCGGGGTCGGCCTTACCTCCATGTGGGAGCTGCGACATCTTGGGGCGGGGCGGGGCCTCTTTATCGACTTCGAATTGGAAGGCCCGTTGTTCGTATTCGCGAATGCGGTCGAGATGGTTTTTGAAACGATCTTTGGATGCGGAACCGAGCGGAGAATTCTTGCCGGAGTAGTGGCGGTATTGCTCTAGGACGGAGTCGAGGACGCTCCGCTGAAGACGCTCGTCGAGATTGCCATTGCTTTTGATTCGACCGAAGACACGGCTAAAAAGGTCGATGGGTCTTTCTTGCATCGCGGCAGCTACCGTGCCGTCGGGATGATAGGAATGAACGTAGCGAGAGATTCGGCTGCGGCGGAAGAAGGTTCCTGCAACCAAAGTGGGGACCACTCCATCGGGTTGACCTTTTGGATAATGAGCTTGGCGAAGAAGTTGGTCGAGGGAAGCTCCACCGGCCCGGGCTTCTCCGTTTGGGGCGGTCGCGGTGAAGGCGGCGGAGGATCCGTCAAAGTGGGCGTTGATACCGGATTGATCGGCGCGGACGTGATCGACTCCTCGCATGATAAGAAGTTTATCGGCGAGCGGCTTAAGGGGCTCCATGACGCCATCAAATCCTTCTTTTTGGAGTGCAGAGGGAATACCGAGACCGAAGAAGAGATTGAAGGCACGTATTGGAATGGCGCCGCTGGTGGCCTTGGTGGCCGCAGACATTTCTTCGAGGAAGGGAAGGCCGACGGTGGTTCCGGCAAGAGAGCGAAGGAGAGTGCGGCGGTTCATGAGATTTGAATACGAAGAGTTTACTCGGTAATAAGGGGAGAAGTCGCGAGGTGGAGGAGGACGTTTTGGTAGGTTTGTCTATCGCGGACTTTTTCAAAGAGCTTTTCGAGGTGTGGACGGTCGGTAGTAGCGATGGGACGCCCCAATGAGAATTGAGCGATTTTCCAGATGATATTTTGGCGCACTCGGGGACTCTTGGCGAGAAGATCCATGAGTTCGCGGGAGGTCTTGTATTTGACGGGGGCCGCGGTGCCGGGAATTAGGATTTCGCCATCCTGACGGAGTTCGTTTTTAAAGTGGTCGCGGATCGTATAGCGGGCGAGCCCATCATATTGCTCTAGGCCGAAAGCGAGAGGTTCAAATTTAGCGTGGCAACCGCCGCAGGATTGATCGAGCATGCGGCGCTCCGCGACTTTTCTTTGGGAAAGTCCGGGTGCTGAAGGAACGGGGGTAGTATCGACTCCGGGAGGTGGGTCTTTGACTGAGCCACGAAGAAGGTCGTGCAGAACGAAGAGTCCTCGGGTGACCATGGATGCTTCGTCGCCACCGATGGTGAGCAGGCTTCCCTGAGTTAGGAGTCCACCCCGTGGGGTGCCGGAGAGATCATACTTCGTAAATCCGTTGCCCTCTAGTTTGAGACCGTAGTGTTTTGCGAGTCTGGGAGTGAGGAAGGTGACACGGGCGTTGAGGAGGTCGCCAAGAGGGCGGTTTTCATCCCAGAAAAGATGCTTGGCGAAGGCGAGGGTTTCACGACGCATGTCTTCGGCGAGTTCGGGTTTCCAATCAGGGAAGTGTTTGCGGTTGGGTTGGAGGTTTTTGAGATGGTTTAAGTTGAGCCACTCGGTGATGAAGGTGAGTGAGTGGCCGATCGCGGCGGGAGCCTGGAGCATGCGTGCGACCTGTTGTTTTAGGACGACTGGATCGTGGAGGGAGTTGTTTTTTGCGGCGCTGAAGAGAGCTTGATCGGGTGGGCCGCCCCACACGAGATAGCTGATTCGGGAGGCCAGTTCGTAGGCGTCCGGTGATCCTTCTCCTTCGATCCGGTAGATGAAACGGGGGGATTGCAGCATGCTGCGCAGGATGTAGGCGAAGGCTTCGTCGAAGTCGCCACCCGAAGCTCCGACGCTGGTGACGATCCCTTGATAGAGGTCGAGTTCGCGATCACTCAACGGGCCGCGGAGAAGCCAGGTTCCGACCGATTGGAGGTGGGCGCGGATGGGTTTCTGGGTTGTGCTTCGGTTCCGGGAAAAGCGGGCGGCGAACTTTTTGATGTCGAGTTTGGAGACAATGAGGTTCGCGAGTTGAGCATGGGCTTCGACATGCTTGAGATCGACGCCCAGGTTATAAGCGGTGTTGCTGAAACCGTCAGTGCGGAGGTCGGCTGGAAGGAGATCATGGGCTTCCTTTCCAATATCGACTCCGGTGGTTGATTTGACGCTGGCGATGTATTCTGGAGTGGTGAGACGGCGGGGAAACTTTTTTGGGTTGGTAATGAGGAGATGGGCGGCGGGGTCGATATGTTCACTGTTCCAAACAGCGCCGGTTGCAATCCACTCGCGAAGTTTGGCTTTTTCGTCTGAAGAGAGCGGAGGGCGCTCTTCGGGCATCTCGTCGGATTCGACCGATTCCAAGACGAGAGATTTTTTGAGATGACCGGCGGCAATGATGTCGGGGTCGAGGAAGGCTGTTTTCTTGTGAGAAAGGTCGAGATCTCCTTTGCTGGTGGTGGAGTCGTGGCACTCGAGGCAATGTCTGGCGAGGATGGGTTCGATGTGATTGACGAAAAGATCCCGGCTGCGGTCTGCGGGAGTTTTAGGTTTGGGAGGTGTTTTCGGAGTGTGTCCGTTTTTGAATAGGGCGGCGACTTCAGTTGGGGTGAGAGCCGACGGGAAAATAGCGACTTCGTGGAAGGTTCCGAGCCAGGGGCGGTCGTTAGTGAGTTCGTTGCCGAGAGCGAAGCGGTAGTTGCGGTCCCAATTCTTTGGTAAGCCTGCGAAGCTGCGTTGGCCGGATTGACGTCCGTTGATGAACATGGTTCCACGGCCGTCTCGCGAGCGGGTGAAGACGATATGAGTGGGCTTTTTTACAACCTTGCCCGAGGAGAGGGAAGGAATGCCATTGGTGCCGGTTCTTTCGGTGCGAAAGCGAGCGTCGAACTTGGATGCATCCTGGCTTAGGGTGACGTTGCGATTGGAGGAGTCGCGGGACAGAGTGACGATGCGGGCGGGGCCATTTTGAGTTAGGTTGGCAGGAGTGATCCATGCGCTGATGGTGATTTCGCCGGATTTTTGCACCGCATTGATGAGCTTGGCGGGAGGGGCTTTTGTGGTGAGGAGAGTCGGGCGAACAAGGGTTAGGGCTCCGGGAGTTTGTTTAAGGGCTCCTTTGTTGGAGATCTCGAGATGGGCCGGGGGATTGACTCCCGAGGAGTCAATAATCTGAGTGTTCGTGTCGCGGTCAAATTGGTATAAAACGATTGGCTTGGGCGCCGCCAGGGCATTGCAGGAAAAAGTGAAGGTGAAAAGAAGGAGCCGGACCATCGAGATAAGAACGAGGATGGTCGATGGGGACTTACAGTGAGAGCTTAAATTTATGGGGTTCGTGGATCTCTGCTTTCGCGGAGAAGGCGAGAAAGGCGTTTATTAAGAGTCCGACGGGTTGTTTCGATTTCAGGTGGGCGCTTTTCATTGAGAAGCAGGTTAAGTAATTGATGTGGATCCTTTTTAAGATCGTAAAGCTCTTCGGAGGGGCGCTTTTGAAAAGAATATTTGTTTTGAGGGGAGGGGTGATGGCTCATCCACTGTTTGGATGGGCTGGGGTCGATGTTGTGGGAAAAAGCTCCTTCGTTAGTTGGCCACGGATTTTTAAGGAAGTCGTAGACTGGTTTTTTGCCTGAAATGAGTCCGGTCGGCCATCCAGCGGGATCGTAGTTTATGATGTAGAGATAATCTTTCGTTCGGAGCGCCCGGGAGGGGTTTGGGTAGACGTGACGTTCCATGCCGGTGAGGGCGAAATCGCGTGAGGAATCGATCGATCCTGATTTCTCCGATTTGAGAAGGGTTAGGAGGGATCTTCCTGTCATGGAATCAGGAGTTGGGAGATCGCATGCTTCCAGAATAGTGGGAGCGAGATCAGTGAGCGAGACGAAGTCGCTGATGCGCCTGCCGGTCGGGATGTTTTTTCCCCAGCGAATGGCGAGGGGAACGCGGGTTCCGGAATCGTAGAGAGTGGCCTTGGCGCGAGGAAAGGGCATGCCATTGTCGCTGGTCATGATGACGATGGTGTTTTCGAGTTCTCCGAGGTCGCTAAGTTTCTGAAGGATTTGACCGGCGAATTGATCGAGCTTCTGCACTTTCAGGTAGTAGTCGCCAAGGTCGGTTCGTGTTGTTTTGTTGTCGGGAAGGTAGGGTGGGACTTCGATCGATGTGAGATCGAGAGAGCTCTTGAGTGATCCCTGCCACTTGTAGGGGCGATGCGGTTCGCCCGCACCATACCAAAAGCAGAAGGGGGAGTCGGGATTTTTCCGGTCGATGAATTCGTTGAAGTTTTTGAATCGTTTTCCGAAGGGGTCGTTCCCACGAAAGGTGAGCTTGCTGGGGGAGGTTCCTTTTCGGCAAAAGCCGATCTGGTATCCCCGCTTGGCGAGAAAGTCAGGGTAGACTAACGTTTCCCTAGGGATTGAACCCCCAAGGTTCACTCCTTCACCCAGTCGCCAGTGGTATTGTCCTGAGACGACCGCGTGACGGGACGGAGTGCAGGAGGGAGCGGGCGTAAAGGCGTATTCAAAGAGAACACCTTCGCGGGCGATGCGATCAAAGTTAGGGGTCTTGACGGTTTTGTCTCCGAGGATGGAGGCGTGTGGCCAAGACCAATCGTCACCCATGATGATGACGATATTTGGAGTCGCCCCGGAAAGCGAACCTACGGTAATCAGAAAGGGGAGGGTTTTCCGAAGTAATGGCATCTGGTCTACTGAAGGTGACGCTGGAAGAACTCGATACGTTTGCGGCGGAAGTGGGGAGCTTCCCCGGCTCCGTGTCCGGCGCCAGGGATCATGTGGAAGGTGAAGTCTTTATCTGCTTTGATGAGATCATTGACGATTTGATAAGTGGAGGAGGGGTCGACGTTTTCATCCAGTTCACCGACAGTAAGCATGAGATGGCCCTCTAGCTTGGGAATGTGGGTGCGGTTGGAATTTTCGACATAGGATTTGTTGATGGGCCAGTCGAGCCATTGCTCGTTCCACCACATCTTGTCGATGCGGTTGTCATGGCAGCCGCAGTCGGAGACGGCGACTTTGTAAAATTCAGGGTGATGCAGGAGGGCGGCGGTGGAAGATTGACCTCCGGCGGATCCTCCGTAAATGCCGACGCGGGTGAGGTCCATTTCTGGGTGCTTAGTGGCGGCAGCCTTCATCCATTCAATACGATCGGGGAAGCCGGAGTCTTTAAGGTTTTTGTAGGCGACCTGCTGAAAATTTTGGCCGCGGTGATTAGTTCCAAGACCATCGATCTGAACGACAATAAAACCGCCTTCGGCCATTTCATATTTATGGCTGGACCAGCTGCTCCATCTTTTGGGAACGAAGGCACCGTGTGGGCCAGCGTAGATGTTCTCGATGACGGGGTATTTCCCCCCCTCTTGAAAATCACGAGGTCTCCAGATGACTCCGTGGATGTCGTATTCGTTGTTGCGATCCTTGCAGACGAAGCGCTCGGGGAGTTGCCAGTCGATTTTGAGCTCTGGTTTGTTGAGAGTAGTAATGAGTTTTTTGTCAGAAGTACGGCGAATTTCGTAGACAGGGGGATGATCAACGCGGGACCATTTGGCGAGATAGTGGGATTTGTCGGGCGAGAATGAGATTTCGTGAGTGCCGTCTGATTCGGTGAGGAGAGTGAGCTTGGCCGTGTCAAGATTGACGAGGGCGTAGTGGAGATAGTAGGGGTCTTGGTTTGGGTAGTATCCAGAGATTTGCAGGAGGCCGGTTCGTTTCTCTTCATCGACGGCGAGGACCTTGCGGAGCACCCACTTGCCGCTTGTGAGGGGCCGGATGACCTTGCCCGATTTTCGGTTGAGAAGATAAAGGTGGTTGAAGCCGGTGCGTTGGCTGAGCCAGAGGAGTTCGGTTTGATTGCGAAGAAAGCGGTAGTAGCAGTGCTCGAAGACGTGGACAAATTTGTCCGATTCTTCAGCCGCGAGGATGCGCTGGAAGCGAGTGTCTGCGTCGATCTCGATGAGGCGGTATTTTCCGAAGCCGCGTTCGATGTAAGTAAGAGTCAGGAGATGTCCTTTCTCGTGCCAGCGGAGATCAGAAATGGAGTAAGGGTTTTTGACGAGAGTGGGGCTGAGAGGTATGGGTTTTCGATCATCCGTAAAAAAAATGAGGGGTTGAGAAGTGTTGCGTTTGTCACCTGGCTTTTCGTAGTTGTGGACGATGTGTTTGGGTTGCCGCTGATTTTTTGGAGAGGATTCAACAAGGTGAACCTGATAGGTTGGATGTTGGGTTCGGTGAGTGAGGTAGAAACAGGATGAATCTGTATGCCAATGGATACGGGAGTCATAGCGTGATCCTTTTGGAGGTCGTGGAAGTTGTTTTGTTTCCCCACTGGCAAGATTTTTAAGACTTGGTGGATTTCCAAGGCGGACTTCCCATTTGTCATCAGGCGATTTTGCAGAAGGCTTAGTCGTGTTTCGACTTGCGCCTTGGGCAAAGTCCTTGGGCTCGCGGGAGGCTTTAGCTTGCTTGTCGAAGGGGCCTTCTATGATATTCCCCGACTGAAGCTCGAGTTGATAGGACTTCTCGGACCCGTCGAGATTTGCTTTGAAGATAAAGGTCTTATTATCTTGAGCCCAGCGGTGGGTGAGTCTCATGTTGGGAATTTGGCTGCGTTGTTTTTCATAGAGCTCTTGCATTTCTGCGAGCCAGGCTTTGGTTCCACCGTGTTCAGCTGAAAGCGACTGAATGAGGGTAAAGAAAGCGAGCAATTTCATCATGCTGAAGACTAGCCTTGTCCTTGGATTCGGGTAGGAAAAAGGTGAGAAGGAATTGAAGGGCGAAGTCATGATGGAATTGATCTTTTGATGCAAAAAAACGATGACCGGAAAAAGTCCCGGTCACCGTTTTGATAAGGGTTTTGAAGTTTAGGCTTCGTCCTTGTTGGCTGCGGCAAGGGCTGCAGCTTTGCCGCGAGCGACTTCCTTGCCTTCCCGATCCACAAGAATGTAGGTGGGGACTCCGCGAACGTTGTAAGGGGCCACCAATTTGTTTTGATTGGTGTCCTTTTGCAACATGATGGGCCATGGTTGTTTGAAGGATCTTGCCCACTTAAGTGCGGCGTCTTCCTCTTGGTCCAAAGAGATGTGGATCATCTCAAGATTAGGATTAGGTCCGATTTCCTTGTTGTATTGCTCCGCAAACTGAGGGGCTCCTTTTTGACAAGGTGGTCACCAGCTGGCCGAAAAATAGAGAAGGAAATATTTAGGAGCGGCCTCAAGGTTGTGGTCGACAAAGCCTTCTCCATCAAGTTTTTGCAACTTTTTGAGAGCCTTTCCAAATTCGCCATCCATAAACTGGGCGGCTTCCTCCTTGTTTTCTTCAGCTACTGCAATTTTAGCTCCCTCTTCTTTGGCCCATTCTTGATCTTTCTCGGAGAGGAGGGCGAGTTTGAAGGTCATTTGCTTGATGCCGCGCTTAACCGTCACCGAAGCGTCATCGCAAGAGACAAAATCTCCTTCGAAGGTTTTCGATCCATCAGCACTGGTCCAGGTGCGGGCGTGACCGAGGCCTGCCAGCATCAGGGATGCGATGGTTGTTAAAATGGTCTTTTTCATATCTTTTCAGGTTAGGTTACGAAGCCGTGTGGTAATTTTGTCTGACAAATTCACTTTTGTGACGCGCTTCTTCGAAAATCATGATTTGAGGCTCATGATGATCTGGCTGTCTAAAAAGTGACGTCGTTCGCGTTAGGAAAAGTCTAAGAGTATAACGGGACAAGGCGAAGGAGCGACTCACCAAGGTCAAGGAAGTTGTTCCACCATTGGAAGAGGAAGCTACTGAGTTGAACTTCCCTTGAAGTGGCGCAGAGGATTAAGGTGAAGAGAACGAGATTGGCGAAGATGATGATGATCAGGGAAAAAAAGGTGCCATTTTCTTTGAGGTCGGGTTGGTCCTTGGGGATCATCCAGACGGTCCAAATAATGTGGAAAGTCCAAGTGAAGCCGAGCAGTCCGGTTAGGATTAGGCCTCCGGCTGGGATGTCCCACCAGAGGCTAACAAAGCTGTGAAGGGAGATCAGGACGGCTGACCAAAAAGGGATAAAGTAAGGAGAAAGGGCGATGAGAATATTGGATTTATTTGTCATCACGTATCCCCCTTCAGTGCTGAAGTGAATCGCGCTGATGCGCCCACCGCAGACGTAAACAAACATCGCGTGGGTCATTTCGTGTCCAAGAACATACAAGTATAGGAGCCGGTCATTGGCGATCCCGGCGATAAACCAACTGATCATCGAGCCGATTCCGGCGATAAAGCAAAGAAGTTCTGTGGAATACCAAATCGTCTGAAAAATGCGCTCCTCACCGCTTTCTTTCATAAGAGTAATGGCCGTGATGAAGCAGAGTGGCATAAGCAAGATTCCAAGTCCCCAATGCAGAATGCGGCGGGTCAAGGGGAGGCGGAGCAACTCATCCTCGTAAAGATCACTCGCTCTTGCAGTATCAGCGATGGCGGCTTGCCGAGTCATGCCGCGGCGTCTGCGATCGCCCCGAAGATTGACTTGAATTTGGGCACGCTGGTGAACGTTAAGAAGACTTGCACCCCAACCGGCACGACGCTTCCGGCGGGAGCGGGAGCTCTTATTGAGTTTACGGGAAAGTCTGCGATTGCTCATCGAGATAGTTAAGCTTACTAAATGATTCGAAAAAATAAAGAGAATGTCTGGAATTCCCTAGATTTTCTGGCCTGTCCTTTGCTAGAGTGGGGGTGTGAGTGGGGAAAAAAGTTCCCGGGGTGGTGGCAATTATTTCTTGGTTAGAGCCATATTCCAAAGTGATTCGGGATCGGACTGCAAGATTTAAGGAGCGTTTGGCCAAATTTGGACCATTGCTGGAATTTGCGACGAGTCATCAGAGTTTGGGGCTTCATCACGGGGTTATCGGTTGATTCTGTTGTCCGACGATCCTCAGCTCGGCGGGTATCACCGACCAGATAGCTCAATTGATAATCTCACGGTGGCGGGCCGGTTAAAGATCTATTTGCCCTGTCGGACTATTTTGGTGTTTGCGCGCAAGGATTGCTTCAGGGTGATCTCTCGGGACACCTTACGGTTGTTGGAAGATCTTTTAAGTCTATCAGGTAATCTGATCCTTTTGTGCGACTATGAGTAGACTGTCTCTGAAAAAAGGGAGGTTTCGGATGGGGTTCACTGCGAATTTTGCAAGGTTGCGAAGCTTGTTGGGGTGAGACTTCCAGTCGCAAAGTGGAAAATAACCGGTTTCGTTGGAGCGGCCAAGGTGAGAGTAAAATGAGATGGTTTGGCTCCGTATGATATCCAAGGAGGTGTTGCCAAAACATTCCAAAACCTCTGCCACGGTATATTCTTTCCAGTGCCCATGACCTTCGTCATCAACCTCGGGTTTTTCCCAACGGTTTGGAATGAAAAAGTTTTTGTTAAGGGCTCGCCGATTTGGGGTCGTTAAAATGAGTCGCCCACCCGGCTTAAGACAGTGCTCGATCCCTTTGAAGAGCTCGTCAAAGGAACTCGGATTCAGGTGCTCAAAGACCTCGGTGAAGAGAATAGTGTCGAAGTGATTCTCCGGAAAAGGGAGGCTGGGATGATCGTTTAAATTGTGATCGAGCAAATCGATCCCGGCATCGCTAATGATGGGAAGCCGGTCAGGCTTGAGGTCAATTGCGGTAACCTCCCAGCCGCTGCGCCGGAAAAATAGGGAAAGATAACCAGGCCAACATCCGATATCGAGGAGACGAGGTGTAGCAGAGCTTACCGATTGGACTGATTCCGCGCTGACTCGGAAACGGTGCTCGTGATTTCGGAGGTAGGCCTCGTCTCTCTTGAGATCTTTTTTGACCCTATCAAAGATCTCGTCATCCATGAGTTCTTAGATTAGGCGATGGTCAGAACTTGAGCGACAATCCGTTTGGCATTGGGAAGCTGGTCCGGCTCGACGTGCGGCGAGTAAATGGCCGGCGCATCGATAGTGCAGACCCGCTTGACAGGGGCATCGAGATAATCGAAGGCGTATTCTTGAATAAGAGTCGCAATTTGCGCAGAAACTCCGCAGAATGGCTTTGATTCGTCAACGAGGACGGCTCGGTTGGTCTTTTTGACAGACTTAATGATGGCGTCCTGGTCAAGCGGGCGGATGGATCGGAGGTCGACCACTTCAGCATCAATGTTATGTTCGCTGGCGAGGATTTCAGCCGCTTCGAGGCATCGGAGTATGCTAGCTCCGTGGGCGATGAGCGAGACATCGGAACCTTCACGTTTAATGTCAGCTTTTCCAAGAGGGATAAGAAAATCTCCATCGGCTGGATCAGGGACATCGCCCTTGTTGCCATAGAGGGTTGTGTTTTCCATGACGTAAACAGGGTCGTTGTCACGGATGGCCGTTTTCATCATTCCTTTGGCATCGGCTGGAGTGGCGGGCGAGCAGACCTTGAGGCCGGGGAAAGCGGCGAAGAGGCCCTCGGGAGTGTGTGAGTGGGTTGCACCCACGTTGGTTCCGCCGTTAGCGGGTCCGCGCATTACGATGGGGACGTTAATGAGTCCGCCGGACATGTAGCGGCAGCAGGCGGCGTTGTTCACGAGTTGGTCAAAAGCCACCGAGTGGAAAGACCAGAACATCAATTCCATGACTGGACGAATGCCGAGCATGGAGGCGCCGATCCCCATACCAATGAAGCCGGCTTCGGAGATCGGGGTGTCAACGACCCGCTTGTCACCCCATTTGTCCCAGAGGCCACGGGTGACCTTGTAGGCCCCGTTGTATTGGGCGACTTCTTCGCCCATGAGGACGACGTTTTCGTCGCGGGCAAGTTCCTCGTCAAAGGCTTCGTTCAGAGCGTCACGGTATTCGATTTCGCGCATGGTATCTAAAGTAAAAATTAATCGTTAAAGAAGTGGCGTCCAATTTGGGAGGCTTCGGTATTGTTGTCGGTTTCCCAGTAAACATCGTTCGTAATATCTTCGATGGTGGGAGCAGGGGATTCTTCGGCAAATTTGGTGGAAGCGGTGGCTTCTAGTTTCGCCTCAGTGTCGATCGTCTTCGAGGACTCCTCGGTGAGGACCCCCTCCTCGATAAGTTTGGACCGCCAAAGATTGATGGGATCATGATTCTTTTTGTAGTCTGCGATCTCTTCCGGTGAACGGTATTTCTTGTGATTTGCATCGGCGACTGAGTGACCGTAGTAACGATAGGTCATAACTTCGAGTATGGTAGGCTTATGCTCTTTGCGGGCCCGCTCCATCGCGATGTGAGTTTTGGCCCGGACTTCGTAAAAATCTTCACCGTTCACTACATCCCAATCCATGTCATACGCTTCGCTACGTTGGGCAAGACAGTCCTTGTAAGCACTTGAGCGTTTTTGCGAAGTTCCCATTGAGTAGCCATTATTCTCAATCACGTAAACGACGGGGATTCCGAAGAGGGCCGCGATGTTGAGTGATTCGTGAAAGGCGCCCTGATTGATAGCTCCATCTCCTAGGAAGCAAAGCGCGCAGCCTTCGAGACCTCTGTATTTAAGGCCGTAGCCGAGTCCCAAACCGAGGGGGGTTTGGCCTGCCACGATGCCGTGGCCACCCCAGAAGTTTTTATCGGGAGCGAAAAAGTGCATCGATCCACCTTTGCCCTTCGAGCAACCCGTGGCTTTACCATAGAGCTCAGCCATGCACTCGTTCATGTTCATGCCGACTGCGAGAGCGTGGGCATGGCATCGATAAGCCGTGATCATGTGATCGTGATCGCCCATGAGAGAGGCTGCTCCAACGGCAACGGACTCCTGTCCGATATAAAGGTGGAGGAAGCCGCCCATCGTGCCGTCTTTTTGGTAATTTTTAAGTGCAGCCTGCTCGAAGCGACGAATGCGAACCATCTGGCGAAAGGTTTCAAGTTTCTCTTCGGCAGAAAGCGTTTTGTTAATCGGCGAGCCTGCAAAATTGAGCGGGGAATGATTTGGGCTGTTGGCAGTTTCCATGACGAAAGATTTTTCGGGGGCCGACATAGCCGCCTCTGCGAGTGGCCGCAAGACTAATGCGGCTGCTGCATTCTGTCCCAAATCGGATAAAAACAAACCCCTCATGCGCTTTTTTATTCATGAAAGCTCTAATCATGGCGCTGTCGGCCCTGCGCCGATCTCTGTTTTTTTGACAGAATTTGCAAAACTACTATCTTGCCTCGTAACGATAGGGAGCGGGTCTCGTCCCCGAAAGAGGGTTTCTTATTCCGGATTAGTTGGAAAACAAGGAAGCTGGAAAAATGATTTGCATGATCAAGGTCAGGAAAAAATTGACCACCAGGATCGCGAGCGATGAATAGACCATTGCTTGGGTCGTTCCTCGGCCCACCCCAACCGCTCCATTCTTTACTTTCAGTCCTTGATCACAGGAAATGATAACGATCAAGATTCCGAAGAAAAGTCCCTTAGTTAAAGCGATGGTGGGATCGGTGAGATCGACATAGTTTTTCATATTGTCAATCCAGTAGGAGGATTCAACGTGGAAGACACCTACTCCGACAATGTAGGAGGCGATCATCCCGAGTGCTGCCGATTCCGCAATCAAGAGGGGCACTGAAATGAGCATCGCGAGAAATCGTGGGGTAACTAAATAGTCTACTGGATTGACGGCCATCGAACGGAGAGCGTCGATTTGCTCTGTCACCTTCATGGTTCCGATTTCCGCGGCCATCGCAGAGCCAACTCTACCCGCCATCATGAGGCCGGTTATCGTTGGGCCCAGCTCGCGAAGCATCGCAACCGAGACCAGTCCTCCGGCTGCGGTCTCAAGGCCAAAGAGTTTAAATTGGAAAAGAGTCTGGGCGGCCAGCACGGCACCGGTGAAAGCTCCGGTTACGCCGACCACCACCTGTGAGCGCGCTCCGATTTCGGCAACTTGCTCCCACATTTTCCGCCAACGTTTCTGACCTTTCGTCAGTGAGAAAAAGATTTCACGCGTCAATAATCCAAGTTGCCCGAGGTAGTTAATGAAGGTCAGGAGGACTCGGCCAGTTGCCTGAAAAATGGTCACAGTAAGGATCCTAGCCTTCGAAAGGTCACAAGGCGATGCGGAATTATCGCAAAACTACTCGAGGGAGACCTCTACTTTCTTGGCTGGCGACCAGAGTCCTCATAGTTTTAAGATTTTTACAAGAGTGACTCAACCTGCCTTGAGAATGGCATTTCTTAAATCATCAATCGAGTTCAAGAGAGGGAAGTCTTCCGGTGTGCCATAGCCCCACGAAAAAATAAGGGGGGTCATGTCGCCATTTCGGGCAGTGGCGAGATCGACAGTAGAATCTCCGACGTATGCGACCTCTTCCGGTTTAAGATTCCAATCGGAAATGATTTGGTGGGCAGTGGTTGGGTCTGGTTTTTTTGGGTATCCTTCCTGATGGCCGCGGACCTGACTAAAGAGTTTTTGCGGAAAAAGCGTCTCGACGATCTCGACAGTGTATCCATGGGGTTTGTTGGAAAGTACTGCCATGGGCAATTTGCTTTTTTGGAGTTCTTGAAGGAGGGCTATAAAGCCGGGGTAAGGATAGGTTCCGTTTTTCCAATCCTCGGAATAGTGCTTTTGAAAAGCAGCCAGAAGTTCATCCTGCTGGTTGGAATGATCGGGGCCAAGGGCTCGCGTGATGAGATTGAGCAATCCGTCACCAATGAAGGTTTCCACGACATCCTGCGAATGGTTCGGCAGCTTGATGTCGTCCAAAGCATGGTTGAGAGCGGTAGCGATTCCAGGAAGGGAATCGACAAGAGTACCATCAAGATCAAAAATAAGTCCGCGAATCATGGAGTCGCGATAATTGGTGTAAACGGATTTTCCGAGCCTTGTTTTGACAGATACGAAAAGTTTTGGGAGTAATTCTCCCGACATGAAATTCAAATTTTCAATTAAGACTCTTGCGATCACTTCTATACTGAGCCTCGGACTGCTCGCTCCTGTTCACGCTGACGATGACGAAACTCCTCTTGCTGAGGAAATGGACGTCTTGAGCGGCTCACTCAAGAGGCTCCGTAAAGCTGAAACTTCCGCTGAGAAGGTCGAGTTGGTTCACGCTGCCCAGAAGGCCACTATTAAGTCTCTCCAATACTCCCCGATGGTTTTCAAGGATATTAAGGATGAGAAGGAGAAGGCCAAAGCAACTGCCGATTACAAAAGGCTTATTGGCCTGACCTACGCGAAGCTTTGTGAGCTGGAGATGGCTTACCTTGCTGGGGACGAAGAAAAGGCTGACGAAATCAAGGGAGAGCTCAAGGATTTTAAGAAAGATGGCCACGAAAAATATACTGACTAAAAAGTCGGTTTAATTTAGAACTTTTTAATCCGCCCGGCTGCTTCTTTCAGTCGGGCGTTTTTTATTTTAAGGCTAGTCACCCCCAGACTTGGGTCTAAAAATTTCCCAATTCATGCTTGAGGGACTTATCATCCTTCTACTTGATTTTAGAGTCCCACTTTTTAGCGAATTAGAGTTCTTGTCTTCTGGTTGGCAACCCATGATTTTGTAACTCTTTGGGGAAATTGAGCCAGTTTTTGATCAAGATCTTAAGTTCCAAGGTTGATTTTCGGAGGGTTTCTTCTTTATTTCGAAGGCTTTTCGCTATGTAGTTAAGGTTGGTTAATTAATGGTTCGGCGGTCATTCGTGGAATGGATTTCGCCTTGAATCCAAAGATCGGCGCACTTTGAAGTCTCGGTATGGCGCCCTGAGGACTTTTTTTAGAAAATTTTCGAGAAACCCCTTGCCAGATGCCTTTTTATTTCTAGAGTCGCGGCCCCCCAAATCGGGCCTGACATTACGAATTCATTTAGAATTCAACGATTAAGGCCCTTTGTCAGGTAATTAACTATCGGGTGCTCACCGGAAAAATGGCTCTTGCGAGGAATCTCGCTGGACCTCCCGGCGCACTTTTCCGGTTGAGAACCAGCGAAAGCAACGATTTTACAGCTCCTCAATATTCTACAAACCCGCTTAACCGCCATCCCGAAACGATCGCATTATGCCCACCATCAACCAACTCGTCCGCAAAGGTCGTAAAAAAGCAGTCACCAAGTCGAAGTCGCCGGCTTTGAACAACTGCCCACAGCGCCGCGGCGTTTGTCTTCAAGTTTATACTCGCACGCCCAAGAAGCCAAACTCCGCGCTTCGTAAGGTTGCCAAGGTTCGTCTTACCAATGGATATGAAGTCATCGCTTACATCGGGGGCGAGGGTCATAACCTGCAAGAACACTCGATTGTTCTTATTCGCGGTGGGCGAGTGAAGGATTTGCCAGGTGTGCGTTATCACATCGTCCGTGGTTCACTCGATACCCTCGGGGTCGATGGCCGCAAACAGGGGCGCTCCAAGTATGGTGCCAAAAAACCTAAGTAAATTTATTTTAATCTCTGACCAACCAATTCCATGGCACGCAGAAAAAGAGTCTACCCAGCCAAAGTATACAAAGATCCTAAGTTCGACAGCCAAGTTGTCGGTCGCTTGATCTCGAAGGTGATGAAAGACGGAAAGCGTTCCCTCGCTGAGCGCATCGTCTATGCCGCTATCGATCGCGCCAACGAGGGCACTGACACTATTGACCCTCTCGAGATCGTCAATCGCGCCATCGAGAATGCTAAGCCTCGTGTTGAGGTGAAGTCGCGCCGTGTCGGTGGAGCCACCTATCAGGTTCCCCTAGAAGTAGACTCCAACCGCTCCGAGTCCCTCGGTATGCGTTGGATTATCACTTTCGCTCGTGCCAAGAAGGGCACTCCGATGCACATCGCTCTCGCCAACGAGATCAAGGATGCTGCGAATAATACCGGCAACTCCGTCCGCAAACGCGATGACGTGCACAAGATGGCTCAGGCAAACCGTGCTTTCGCCCACTTCCGCTTCTAACTTTTCTTCCCGCTAGTTTGATGAGCAAAGTTGCGCAACCTCCAACCCGTCCCGTTCCTCTCGAGAGGACACGGAACATTGGGATTGCTGCGCACATCGATGCAGGAAAGACCACGCTCACCGAGCGAATTCTTTTCTACACGGGAATGATCCACCGGATCGGTGAGGTGCACGATGGTGCCACTACCACCGACCACATGGAACAAGAGCGTGAGCGGGGAATCACCATCACTTCAGCTGCCGTTACTTGTCAGTGGATGCAGCAAAAAGAAGGAGGGGTCTCCAAACTTTTCACCGGTGACAATCAGCGTATCAACATTATTGATACTCCGGGGCATGTTGACTTTACTGCTGAAGTAGAACGATCGCTCCGTGTTTTGGATGGTGCGATTGTTGTTTTCTGTGGTGTCGCCGGAGTTCAGCCGCAATCCGAAACTGTCTGGCGCCAAGCAACCACTTACAATGTTCCTCGCATCGTGTTCGTCAATAAGATGGATCGAATTGGGGCTGATTTCGATGCTGCGGTCAAAGAAGTCCAGGAAAAGCTCGGTGCACGCACCGTTCGCATTTTGATTCCAATCGGTTCCGAGGAAAATCTCCGAGGTCAAATCGATGTCCTTAATAAAAAGGCCGTTCTTTACAAGGATGATGACATTCTTGGTTCGACTTACGACATTGCTGATCTCGACGCTGATCAGCTCGCCCTCGCCGAGAAGGCATACGCGGAACTGCTCGAGGCGGTTGCTGATGTTGATGAGCAGATCGGTGAGATGTTCCTCATGGAGGAAACGATTTCAGTTGCTGATCTCAAGGCTGGTCTTCGCCGCGCGACAATTGCCAACGAGTTGGTGCCCATCGCCGGTGGTTCTGCTTTCAAAAACAAGGGAGTCCAGTATCTTCTTGATGCCGTTGTTGATTATCTCCCGAGTCCGCTGGAAATTCCGCCCGCTGAAGGACTTGACCCTAATGGCGAAAAGAAGACCGTCAGGGTCGAGACTACTGACGACGCCAAGTTTTGCGCACTGGCCTTCAAACTTTGGGCTGACAAATATTTTGGCAAACTTATCTTCTTCCGTATTTATAGCGGAACCGTCTCCAAGGGAGATATGATTTACAACCCGCGCACGCAAACTAAGGAGCGTGTGGGTCGTTTGATTCAGGTTCAGGCCGATAAGCACGAGGAAATTGAGACCTGCTTTGCTGGTGATATCGCGGCTCTCGTTGGCCTCAAGAATGTCCAAACCGGTGACACCCTTTCGCACCAACAAGCCGGCGTGCTCCTAGAACCACCAAGTTTTCCCGAGCCCGTTATCTCGATGGCTGTAGAGCCCAGAACCAAGGCTGACTCGGACAAGATGGTCATCGGACTTGATCGTCTTTCCGACGAAGATCCAACCTTCGTGGTCAAGACCGACGAAGAGACGGGGCAAACCATCATTGCTGGAATGGGCGAACTTCACCTCGAGGTCATTATTGATCGCCTGAAGCGTGAGTTTGGTGTTCAGGCCAATGTGGGTAAGCCACAGATCGCCTATCGCGAAACTGTTTCTGCAACTGCCCAGGGAGATGGGAAGTTCATCCGTGATGCGGCTCTGGCTGGCAAGGCTGCTTACGGTCATGTCACTCTCAGCCTCTCGCCTAACAAGCAAGGGGAGGGAATCACTACCGAGGACAACGCTTCGGCGAGCGATTTCCCCAAAGAGTATATGCCTGCTGTCATGAAGGGGATCAAGGAAGCTCTCACTAACGGTTTAGTGGCAGGCTATCCGGTTGTTGATGTCCATGCTAGCGTGACTGGCGGCTCCTTCCATGAAGTCGATTCCAGTGACAATTCTTTCAAGATTGCAGCCATCTTCGCGATCAAGGAGGCTCTGAAAACAGCTTCGCCTATTCTTCTGGAGCCTATCATGGATGTCGAAATCGCGACGCCCGATGAGTTCCAAGGAGACATTATGGGCGACCTCAATCGGCGCCGTGGTCAAATTCAGGAGATCGAGGCCAAAGGCATTGTCGCTAATGTCTCCGCAACCGTCCCGCTTTCCGAGATGTTCGGATATTCAACAGACGTCCGCACCCTTTCATCCGGTCGTGCTTCCTACTCCATGGAGCCAAAGTGCTTCGAGGAAGTGCCTCGCAACGTAGTTGATAAACTCGTCGCCGAACGCGGTGGCGGATACTAAGCCTACTCAAAATAACAATCATCCCACCAGAAACCTTTTCATCATGAATCAGAAAATCCGCATCCGCCTTCGCGCATTTGACCACCGGGCTATCGACCGCTCCACTGTCGAGATTGTCGAGACTGCAAAGCGCACTGGCGCTAGAGTCGCCGGCCCTGTCCCTCTGCCAACACGGATCGAAAAATTTTCCGTCAATAGCTCGGTTCACGTGAACAAAAAGGCTGCTGACCAGTTTGAGGTTCGCACACACAAGCGCCTCCTCGACATCGTTGATCCCACCGCCCGCACCGTGGACGAGCTCAAGAAGCTGAATCTCCCCGCTGGTGTTGATATTCAGATCCACATTTAATTTTTCCTCTTTCAAACTCAATTATCCAAACGGAACCCAGACCCATGTCACTCGGAATTCTCGGTAAAAAAGTCGGTATGACTCGCGTTTTTGACGCAGAGGCAGGCTGCATGATCCCCGTCACTGTCGTCGACGTGAACGGAAATGAATTGCTTCAGGTGAAAACCACGGAGACTGATGGCTACTCTGCTATTCAGGTCGCATATGACGACCAGAAAGAGCGCCGTGTCAATCTTCC
>Ga0315322_10000645_pt1 | contig 26281 bp, 20 predicted proteins | sample M110021515metaG_FD_203461 | JGI IMG/M metagenome (GOLD analysis project Ga0315322, IMG submission 203461) | Ammonia-oxidizing marine archaeal communities from Monterey Bay, California, United States - M1 100m 21515 | ecosystem: Environmental > Aquatic > Marine > Intertidal zone | place: USA...
TCAGATCCCAATGATTTTAATAGTCTGCCACCGGCTGATGAAGTGGGGATACCATTTGCAAACTTAAATACTTTCGGAACAGGGAGTTCGTTCGACACTCTTTTCAGTGTGGTAGATACACTTGATGTGAGTTTCAAAATGCTCGTGGATTTTGAAGAGAAAGTTGATGGGGATCGGGAAGTGATTTTCGAAACTGGAGGTGCAACTATTGGAATTTCCCTGACTTATGAAGCTGGTAATAACTTGATCTATCGGGCCTCTGGTAGTGGAGGACTTGAGCTCGCAGTGGCAGCCCATACTCTCACTGAGAGACAGCTTGCGGGTGGAGAGATTTCAGTAGTCGTAACATACGATGTTGCTGACGAAAATGGTGACTCGGTCATCGCAATCTACTTAGATGGTGCTTTGGTTGCATCTGACTTTAAACCTCTAGGCGGTGACTGGACTGGTACTAATGGTTCCGCGTTTGGAGTTGCTAGTGGAAATTTTGCTGGCGATGGAGCGAATGGATGGTTGACGGGGGTTACTTTTGTTTCGGGCTCTATCAATGAGAGAAAGGGGCTAACTGTTTACAGTGACACTCTTTTTACTGGTGGACCGGAAGCGGCTTTAGTCATTACAGATCTCATCTTGGATCAAGAAGCAGGAACGATAATGCTGACATTTGATTCGAAACCGGGTCGGACCTATACTATTCAACGCTCATTTGATCTTGTGAGTTTTGATGCAATCGAAACAGGAATTGCTTCGCTTGGTGACGAAACCACCTCACCAGCAATCGCGGTGTCAGAGGTGCGGTCATTCTATCGGGTGATCGAGGAGTAAGAGCTTCCAGCGTTTGTAGAGGGAAGGATGATTTGAGGTAGGTTTTTTGACTTGCAGGATCTTTTGAATTTCTGAGTCCCAGTCGGGCAGCTCTAAATCAAAGGTTCAAAACCCTTTTACGATGGGCTTTTCTCTGCTATTTCGCACCTACCTTGACCCGCGAGACAGAAAAGCCGACCGGACATCTTCCAGTTCCGTTGATTACTTTTAGCTTTGTATCCCTCTTTTTGGGGACTGCGACTGAGGTCATGGGCGCATTTGATGGCTTGAATGAATCGGTGAGGGGTCTTTGGGCTACGAATGGTCTAGAACTTCGAGGCGAGCTCGGGTTGCCTGGAAAGATTGGAATTATTCTTACTGCCGTTGCCTCCTTTGGTTTGATTGCCGCGATTCTGGGGACACCAGGAACCGTTCGAAGAGCGATCTTGGGGTTCTCGGTATTACTTTTGAGTTTTACGCTAGTCCCGGTCTTTGCCGTTTGGGGTTATTTTTGGAAACCATTCGGGGTGATTCTGGCCGTTGTCTGGTCATGGTTTTCCGCTACGGTTTACGCTCAGGGTCATCGGATGCCTTGTGAAGGTCGGAGGGGAGATGATGCCCAAAATGTCATTCGCCTCAAGGAGGGTGAGCATATGACTAAACAACATTCGAGTCGCGCAGATGGCCAAGGTTGAGTATCCTTCTGAAGTTCGCTCTCTGGTGGGGGAGTTGAAGCGTTTGCCGGGAGTTGGACCTAGGAGCGCCGAACGAATCGCGGTGTATCTTTTACAGAATCCAAAGGCGGCCCCGATGGAACTCTCGAGTGCTCTCAAGGATTGCCACGAGATCGTAAAGGCTTGTGCAACTTGTGGTTTTTTTACCGGTCAATCTGGTTGTGCTGTCTGTAGTGAACAGGGAAGAGATACTCAGATCATCTGTGTGGTGGAGCAACCCACCGACGTTTTGCCGATCGAGCGATCAGGAGTTTTCCGAGGACTCTATCATTGCTTAGGTGGAAAACTTTCGCCTCTTGACGATGTCCGTCCCGAAGATCTCCGAATCGGGGAATTAGTCCGCCGGGTTCGTGAAAACCCGGGAACTGAAGTCATTTTGGCAACTAGTTCTGATGTTGAAGGTGAAGCGACGGCAAATTATTTGGATGAAGTGCTCGAAAGTTCGGGATGCCGGGTGACGCGTCTCGCCCAAGGTCTTCCCGCGGGGGGAGGATTAGAGTTTGCAGATGAGTTGACGCTTTCGAGGGCCTTTGAGGGAAGGCGCTAAAAAACGCGGACTCGTGAGAGCGCCGCGTTCTAAGAATTAGCTTTTACGGGAAAACTTACTTAACAGTAATTTTACCCTGCATCAAAGCAAAGTGTCCGGGAAAGCTGCAAAGATACTGATATTCACCGGCCTCTTTAATGCTGAACGTGACCGAGTCAGACTCACCACCGCCAAGAACCTTGGTTTTAGCAATCACGGCCTTTTTTGAGGCCTCGTCGACTGGAATGTAGTTGGTAGCAGCCGCAGTCATGGCTTTGCTCGCCCAGCCTGCCAGGTTAGTTCCCTTTTGAAGGATTACGAGATTGTGGCCCATTGCGATTTTGGGAAGTTTCCCAACGTGTTTGAGAGTCAGTTTAATGGAATCGCCAGCTTTGATTTCAAAAGCTTTTTTGTTGAACTGCATCTGATCGTTTGCCTCTACTACGATTTCTTGATCGGCCTTTTGAGCCACCTTTTTTTCGGTGTCGGCAGTGTCTGGCTGGGCGGAAACAGTCGCTGGGGAAAGCATGAGAGCCGCTGCAAAGAGCGTGGGAGTAAGTTTTTTCATAACTAGTGATAAGATGTGTGGATGAGACGAATCTGCAAGTGGTAATATTTCAATTTGGGTAATAGTGTTTTTAGTTTTATTGAATACGAAAGGTGCGTCCTTTTCCGCTAGTCCAGGCCTGATAAAGAGATCCGTAAAGAGCATTGAGCTCGACTTCGTTCATGATGCGAAACTCGATAGTGCGAGCGTGTGTTGTCGTTGGATAACTTTTCTGCGCCATTTCATCGGCCTTGGTTCCGGTCCTGGATTGTCCACGATTGCGAAGCTGTTCGGCCCGTTTTTGAATTCGGGCAAGAGCGTTAAAAGTGGTGTCTTTTGTAATAGGTTCAATGTAGTAGAAGCGAGCAAGTGCGGTACCGGTAGTGTCTACTGTCGCCTCGGTGACAAGGAGGGTGCCGTCAAGAACGTAGGAATGTTTGCTGACCGAGGTTATTGCGCCAAGGTTTACAGAGTATTCGCCACCGGGAAGGCTGCATTCCCAACGGCGTTTTCGGTTTTCGTCGTCGTTAACTCCTTCAAGCGCTTCCTTGTCCTTTTCATCTTGTTCATCCTTCTCTTGTTGTTGGTTAGTCGAGTTTTGTTGACCCCCGCGAGGAGCAGTTGTTTGAGCAGTGACAAAAAGCGTGGAAGATGAAAAGGCGAGGATAAGTGGGATAAGTTTCATTTGGGTGCAAATATTGTTTGATCCTAATCAGACGTCAAAGTCTGAATTTCAAGATGGCTACGGATTGAAATTGCCCTTCGTTTCATTACTCTCCCGGTATGGGGGAATATCGACCGAACGTTGCGGCTTTGATGATTAACAAGGATGGTTGCCTTCTTGTTTGTGAAAGATTGCTGAATCCAGGGGCTTGGCAATTTCCACAGGGAGGAGTTAACGAGGGCGAATCGCTTGAAGCAGCAATACTGAGGGAGGTGGAGGAAGAGATTGGTCTGAAGCCAGAAGATTATAAAATCGAGCGTTCGAAGGGGCTTTATCGGTATGATTTCCCCCCTAGGGCACAGAAGAAAAAGTCTTCTCACAAGGCGGATTTTGTGGGGCAGGAGCAAACTTACTTTCTTTGCCAGCTGAATGAAGAGACGACCGAGGTGAATTTAATGCAGGAACCTCGGGAGTTTCGCGCAGCAAGGTGGATTCAGCCCAATGAATTTGAGTTTGGGTGGCTCCCTGACTTTAAAAAGCAAACCTACCAAAAAGTGATGCGTGATTTCTTCGGGGTAGAATTGGTCTAGGCAAGGCAATCCTCGAGATGAAAAAACCCGCCGCTCCACAGAGGGAGGGCGGGTCAAGTCTTGAGGGAAGGGAACTAGGAAAGTTCGCCGAGTTTGGTTTTGATCGCGTCGAAATCAGGAAGGTCGCCAGGGCTGTCGTTGACTTGGGCGTATTGGACGATCCCGGATTTATCGATGAGGAAAGCGGAGCGTTTGGGAACCCCACCCATGATTAGGTTCTTTTCGGGGAGGAATTGATCGTAGGCGATGCCATAGGCTTCCGTAGCCTTATGATCGTAGTCGGAAAGGAGCTGGAGGCTAATACCTTCCTTTTCAGCCCATGCTGCTTGGGCAAACGGATTATCTCCGGAAATTCCGAGAACTTTGCAGTTCAGATCAGCGTAAGCCCCAAGACCGGCGGAGATGTCGCAAAACTCTTGCGTGCAGACACCGGTGAAGGCCATAGGGACGAAAAGGACTAGGATGTTCTGCTCGCCGGTTATTTTGGAGAGAGTCACAACTTCTGGACCACCTTCGCCGAGTCCGACGAGGGAGAAATCTGGGGCAGGGTCGCCAACTTTGATGCTCATATCGAAAGAATTATAGTTGAGGTTGGTGGGATGGAAACCGAGAAATATGAAAAAATGTTAGATCGATGTCTTCATAAAGAAAAACCCGAGGCGTCTGAGACGGCTCGGGTTTGTCAGTTAATTGTTTGTTCGTTCGGGTAGAATTAGAGAGGACTACTCGCTAGCTTGGTCGCCTTCTTGATGACGGACTTCCGTTTTTTGGTCATCTCACCGATTTTTTCCTCATCATAAGAATCGGCTGTCGCCATTAGGAGGGTGATAGCACCGGCGTTGACGAAGGCAGCACTCACTTCATCCAATTTTTCGAGATCGGCACGCAATCTCTCATTGGTTTGCGCTCATGTGCCACCAGTAACGGCGATCGCGTAGGCTTCCTTTGGTGCTGCAATCTCTCTTTGCTTCACACGCTCGAGTTTGAGACCACCAGCTTTCAGTGCTTTCCCCACGCTGACGCGGGTAAACTTCACATTTTCGCTTTTGGTAGTAACGAAAGCAGTCATGCCAGACAGCATCACTTTCTCAACTCCTTCCATTTTTCCCAAGGCCGCACGGGCCTTTTTAGCAGCACCTCACCCACCACCACTGAAGGATACAGTGTATCCCTCGATAGTCGATGCAGCGACGTCTTCAGCATCAGCCGGGGCAGCAATGGCTACCGGGGCTATTGCTCCGAAGGCACACATCATGCCAAATCTAATTGTTGCATTCATAGCAGTCGAAGAATAACGCACTAGAATGGCTCTGCAAGTGGTGTTTTTCAGTTTGTTGGAATAGATCAGTGCCTGAAATTGACTACAAAAACGCCTCGGAGGAAAAATCCTGCGAGGCGATTATTGGTTGAAGCTGATTTTTTTCCAGAAGTCTTACTCAGCGTTGCGGGCAGCCTTTGCAGCTTCCGCAGTAGCGACTTGGGACTCACTTTGGAATCTCCAACGAACCTTGTTGCGCTTGGGAGCAGTGCGGGCTTTGCGGATTGCGCGGTCAATGGTGCTCTCATGGGAACGGCGGCGACGCATCTCCTCGAGAATACCCTCTGTGTCGAGCTTGGTTTTTAAGCGCTTCAGTGCACGATCGACACTTTCTCCACTTTTGACATCAACGCCACGAATATGTTTTTCCATGATAAATAGCCCTCGGGATTCGACGGGAGCGGGAAATTAGGGGGGAGGCAGGGAACCGTCAAGCCCCCATTTACGGGAAAAGTTGAGAATCTTAAACTCTTGGTTAGTTAGGTTTTATTAAGTTTCTTTTTTACAACTGTTGGAGGCTCCTAATAAAGGGTTGATTTATGATTAGGCGGAATGGATGAGAGGCCTGCCAGCTTCGACGACGAACTTGGCTCGAGAGCTCGTTACCCCTCCGGGTTTTAAGACATCGGTGATAGTTTTGAAATCAGCGGTGTAGGTTTTCGGAGTGACGTCACACATAATATAACCGCGCTCACGGTTGTGGAATTTATTGCAGGGGTTTTTAGCCTGAAGGCTCTCGAGGGCATTGATCTTTGGATTGCCATTGCCGCCGCTGGCGAGAGAAGTTGCAACAAACTCGGTAGCAACTGTCGGAAGGTCAGCCTTGAGATCATCGATTCTTAATTCATTAGCCCAGTGCGAGTGAATATCACCGGTCAGCACGACAGCATTCGAGATCTTGTGGTCCCGGATGTGTTCAAGAAGTTTTTGGCGTTCGGCGGCGTAACCTGGCCATTGATCCATTGAATAGGCCGCTTCTCCCGTCGTGTTGCGATTGACCAAAGCCATCATGACTTGTTGGGCGAGTATATTCCATGTGGCACTAGATGATTTAAGGGAATTAAAGAGCCATTTCCTTTGCTGCCTACCCAGTAAGGTGTTACGCGGATTCAGGGCGGCTTCGTTGAGGGGATCCTTACCGTCCTTGTTGGGTTGGTTGGTCCGGTATTGCCGGGTATCTAGGACGAAGAGTTCGGCGAGTTTCCCGAAGTTCCCCTTGCGGTAAAGTTGCATATTTGGCCCCTTGGGAAGCGAGCTTGGACGGAGCGGCATCATTTCGTAATACGCCTGATAGGCATTGGCTCGGCGGAGAAGGAGTTGCGCCGGTGTGACTCCGGACTGTTCAGAAATATCGTTACTGTAATTGTTGTCGACTTCGTGGTCGTCCCACGTGAGGTACCATGGGCAACTCGCGTGCATGGCTTGAAGGTCAGGATCTGTTTTGTATTGGCAGTAACGTAAACGATATTGTTCCAGCGTTTCGATCTCGGGGCCAAGATGGCGCCGGACTTTGCCACCTCGGCCACTGGCGTATTCGTAAATGTAATCGCCGAGGTGAAAGACAAGGTCGGGTTGGTCTTGAGCCATTTGCTGGTAAGCAGTGAAGAGACCTTGCTCCCAATGTTGGCAGGAGGTGACAGCGAAACGAAGTTTTTCGGGGTTGGCATCCGGGGTTGGCATGGTGCGGGTCCGACCGATTGGGCTGGTGGCATCGCCTGACTGAAAACGGTAGAAGTACCAATGATCCGGCTTGAGGCCTAGGGCCTCGATATGGACTGAAAACCCGAGTGCAGAAGTCGCTGTGGTTTTGCCGGAGGTAATGATTTTTTTAAAAGAGTCGTCGGTCGCGATTTCCCAACGAACCTCCACAGGATGGTCTGGCATTCCTCCCCCGGGCTCGAGTGGTTTAGGTCCAAGGCGGGTCCAAAGAATGACACTTTTGTGATCCGGGTCGCCAGAGGCAACGCCCATGGAAAAGGGGTTGGATGAAAAGCTGACCTTTTTAGGAGTGCTGCTAGTTTGGCCAAGCAGCGGGATAGCTGAGAGGGAAGCGGCGTAGGTGAGAAAAAGTCGTCGGGAAAGGTGGCCCTCGTGTTGGAAAGCTGAAGGGAGTTGTTCAAACATAAGTTAAAGATTTTCTGGACACTGACCGTATAAGGGAACGATGTCACTTTAAGATATGGTAATAATCGGTTCGATGGCTTCGCTTCTCCGCGTGGCAGTTGGGTTGTCTCTCCAGATCAAGGTTCCTAAAGCCCCCCCATGTTGAATTTTCGTAAACTTACGACCGCGGTCATATTTGCCGCCGGGTTTGGCTTCCTAGCTCCAGCCCGTGGCGCTGATCTAGAGCTCGTGGGGCGGGAGGTAGCGAGGATGCTTCAAAATGGTCACTACGCCCGCCTTGCATTTAACGAGGATCTAAGCCGCCGATTTCTCGAGCGATATCTGGATTCAATTGATGGAAAAAAGATCTACTTTTTAGATCGGGAGGTGACCGAGATGAAGCGTCGTTATGAGCGCGTTCTCCATGACCGCATTAGCACCAAGTCCATCATGCCGGTGGCGAATAGCATCCATGAAATTTATCGAGGACGTGTGATGGCCCGAGTGGCTTACGTCAAAAACCTTCTCGCGGTTAAAGAGTTTCCCTTCAAGGGAGAGAGAGTAGTAACTGATGACCGGAGTGAGGCCCCTTGGCCGGCCGATGATATAGAGCTTCGACAAATTTGGAGTGATAATTTGGAGAAGCTATTGCTCTCCGAAATGATTCGTCGTGCTCGTCTCAAGACTCGAGCGATTGAAGTGGGAAAGCCAGACCCTTTTCGAAGGAAACCGTCAATTAAAAAAACTGTTGAACTCAAGTTTGATCGGCTGCTTGAGTCGATCGAGGGAGTTGAACAAGACGACGTCGCAAATTATTTTTTCTCGGCGGTGACGAAGGCTTACGATCCGCACAGCGAATACTTTAGTGCAAATGAAATGGCACAATTCAAGATTGATGTCAGCAACGAGTTAGTGGGGGTTGGCGCAAGACTCCATAGCAACGACAATGGGGAGATCGAAATCAGGGGGATTGTGAACGGAGGGCCGGCTGATCGTCAGGGAGATCTGAAGCTAGGCGATCGGATTATCGCGGTTTCGGCAAGGAATGATGGCAAGTGGAAGAGTCTTCTTTTCAAATCACTCGATAGAGTCATTGAGGATATTTTGGGAGAAAAGGGTGCGTTGGTTGGCCTGCGAGTAAGGCGCGAAGTGAATGGAAAAGATCTGGTCATCGATATCGCTATTCCGCGGGGGGTCGTGACGATGAAAGACGAACTCGCAACCTCCCGAATTTACGACTACCGGCAAGACGAAGAGTCGCTGCGTCTCGCTGTCATGAAAATCCCATCTTTCTACTTTGATTTTGAGAATTCAGGCAGTCGGGTTTCAGTTGATGTAGAGCGTTTGTTGGGACGTCTAAAAAAGGAACAGGTTGATGGGATCGCTCTTGATTTACGGGATAATACGGGGGGGTCGTTACCAGAGGTTCAGCGTCTTACTGGATTTTTTACGGGACGTGGTCCAGTGGTTCAGGTTCGTTCAAAGAACGGGCAGATTCGCGCCCTAAACTCTCTTCACCGTAAACCTCTGTATGACGGGCCATTGATAATTTTAGTGAATAGAAACAGCGCCTCAGCGACCGAGATTTTGGCGGGCGCACTTCAGGATTACAATCGGGCCGTGGTCGTTGGGGCTTCCTCAACATACGGCAAAGGAACCGTCCAGAAGATGATGAATATTTCTGAATATATGCCCATTCTTGTAGATCGTGAGGACGCGGGATGGCTGAAGCTGACTTTCCAAAAATATTATAGGGTTTCTGGGAGTTCTGTTCAAATTAAAGGAGTGGTTCCGGATCTGATTTTACCCGGTCTGAATGATGCTTATGAAACAGGAGAAGGTTTTAAAAAATACGCTCTTCCACATGACATCATTCGCCGTAGCCCGGACTTCGTGCCGCTTGAGCGAAATGGACTGTTCATTTCGGAACTTACGGATAAGAGTCGCGAACGAGTAGATACCGAACCGTATTACAAGGATCTCACTGCTGACATCCAGAAAGCTAAGGAGGCACTCAAAGAAAACACCGTTTCACTTAATCTGAACGTGCGGTTGGCTGAGTTAAAAGAAGAGGAGAGCCGCCGTGCGCTGCGGATTAAGAAGCGCACCAAGCATTTTTCAGCAATCAAGAAAAGGGATCAGAAAGAACTTAAGATTTCTCGGCTCACCTTAGATGATGTTAATGCTGGGAAGCTTCCCTTAGTTGATCCAAAGGAAGAGGTTGACGATTACATGAGGCGAGCAGCCGATGAAATCGCTGATCTTGAGAAGGCCTTAAGATGGCCCAATGGAATTGATGCCGTGGAACGGGAAGGTCTGCAGGTGCTACGAGACTTGATCAAAGCCATCGAGTCGGAGGACCTCGCTCAGGTCGAGGCCGAGTAAGAATGACTTACCGGTCTGAAAATTGGGTTTCTAGTAATCGAGTCCCAGTTTTTTTAGTTTGGGCGTAATTTGTTGCGGGCAGTAAGGATTTTCTCCCTTCTTGCGAAAGTAGTAGTCTTGATGCTCCTCTTTTGCCGCGTAGAATTCCTCGGCGTCTCGGATTGTAGTGACGATTGGCATGTCAAAATTTGTTTGGGCTTCCTTTTTTGAGGCTTCGGCAAGTTCGCGCTGCTTCGGCGAATGGGCGAAGATATTGCTCATGTAAATCGGGCCCTTATCAACACCTTGCCCACGTGGATCGGTTGGGTTATGCGCCTTCCAAAACCATTTCAGAATTTCTGGAGTAGAAATTTTGTTTGGATCGAAGACAACTTGAACAACTTCGATGTGTCCGGAAGTTTGTGAGTAAACTTCCTCAGAGCTTGGGTTGGGAATATGGCCTCCCATGAATCCTGAAGTGGCTGATATGACTCCGTCAAGTTGCTGGAACACGGCCTCTACGCACCAGTAACAGCCCCCGCCAAGGGTGATTGTTTCATGCTTTTCAGGATCAGTCGGCTCGTCGGGTTTGACGTCGACAACCTTGGGCTTGCATGAGGTGAAAAGCAATGCTGCGGTCAGTAATATGGTGATGTTGTGTGAGGGTTTCATGGTTAAAAATTACTTTTGGTTTTGACTTCTTTTAAGGGTCATTTCGACCCGTTGTTTAATCCCTTCTGGGACGGGGTTATTGTTTACGTAGTCGACAACTCCGGCCTCATCCTTGCTCATCCATCTTCCAATCATCCGGTGGAAGGTGCTGCGCTGATCGTCTTCGCTGGAGAGTTTCATAATCCAATCGGCAGCAAAGGCTGGTTCTTCGCCCATGGAATGCCAAACGAGGGAGCGAACGCTTTCGTCAAAAGCAGGATTTCCTTCGTAGCTCGCAAGCCAGTCGGAGGCCGCTACTACGTCTTCACTCTCAATCATTTCACGAACGAGAGCAGGGCCGGCGGAGGCTACAATTTCTTCGGGTTGGCCTTCGACCCAGTTCCGGGCGGCGGTAAGATCGTTATCCGCCCATTGCTGAATGATTTCTCCCGCGGAGGATTTTAGAATTTCCGATCCCATTGAGGAGGCCCATTCAGCGGCGGCGCGTGGGTCGCTTTTGGCGAGCTGTCCAGCAAAACGGCTGGCAGCTCCCGATTTGAGTTTTTCATCGCCGAGGCTCGCAATCCATTGCTTGGTGTTCTCAGGGCCTCCGCTAGTGACTTCGGCAAAGACGGCATCGAGAGCCTGACCGCGTCCGCGAGAGAAGGGGAGTTCTTCGAGCAACTCGGTGGCACGACCGAGGTCGATTGAGGAAATGCCTTCGATTACTCCAACAATCCATGGGTTGGCATCGGCACCTTTTGCTTCGCTATCGAAGTTTTCGCGAGCCCATGCTACTGCGCCTTCGGTATCATTTTTGGCCCACGCGGAAAGAATGGTCTGACGAGCAAAATTAGTCCCGGTCTTCTCTTTAGCATAATCGAGGGCCTGAAGTGGATCGACCTGAGCCCAGGCGGATAGAAGCATGCGGTATTCGCCGAATTGCTCGTTTTCGATCCCGCCTTCTCGGTAGGCATCGACAGCGTCGAGGTATTGGTCGGGCGAGAGATTTTTAACGAATTTGAGAAATTCTTCGGCCCGGGCAATCGGGTCTGACATGTTTTTAAGAACCTTGGCTTCCTCACGAATCGCCTCAATCTGTAATTTGCTTGAGTTTTTCTTAGATGTTGAAGCGATCTGACTGGTTGTTGCAGAAGGGCTTGACGATCTGACTCTACGAGAAATCGTCCTGGATCCAGAGGGGGCAGATTTCGTCTTAGAACTAGAGGTGTCGGCAGCCTCTGGTGAGTCTACAGATCCCCGCCCGACGAGAAAGGCAGCTCCGCAGCTGACGGCCCAGGCCGCGGCAAAAAGTCTATTTTTTGAAGTCATGGCGGTAAGATACTAAACTGTAAACGATGCTGTTCCGGCTTTTTTTTCGGATCCGTTTGTCTGGGGGTTATAAATAAAGAATAAATCTGCGGTTGCGGCAATCGGCGGTGGAGCGTATGTCGCTCACATGAATCTTCTAGAGGACGACTCAGCAGTCATGGGGAAGACCCGCGACCTTTGTGAAACTATTGCCAATGATTCGGATTATCGCGACCTTCTTCAGAAGGTGGAGAAATTTCTTGGCGATGACGAAGCTCGCTTGAGCTACCAATCGGTGCACGAAAGCGGGCAGGCCCTGAATCAGAAGCAGCAATCAGGACTTCAATTGTCAGATAGTGAAATCGCTGAGTTTGAAGGTGCCCGCACCGAGCTCTTAAACAACCCGATCGCTTCTGACTTCATGCAAGCCCAGCAATCTCTCGAAGCTCTGCAGTCCAGCGTAAGTCGGATGGTGGGAATGACTTTGGAGCTAGGGCGCGTCCCAACACCTGAAGATATTGCCCAAGCAAGCGGTGGTGGGTGCTGTGGCGGCGGCGGCGAAAGCGAAGGCGGTGGCGGCGGATGAGGCTGCTAATCCGTCCCGGCAGTTTGCCGGACCTTCATTTTTAAAACGTAAAGGGTGGCCGCGATGGTCATCCTTTTTTATTTTTCTTTTTTTTGGGTTTTGGGAGAATTCCTTTTAGGGCCTTCTCCGGCAGGAAATTCGAGTTTTTTGTTGCCCACGCAATGGCTGCGTTTCCGTCGGTTTTGTGCCAGCGGTTTAAAATGTCACGGTAGTAGCGCTCTTGGTCTTTGGGACGCGAAAGGGTTGAGACGTTTTCGAGTGCAGTTTGCGGGTCTTGCTGGCCTGTTTCTTGTAAAAAACGAATGCGGGCACCATCAAGGTCGGGATCGTCACCGAGACTCCGAAGCCAAATTGCAGCTTCTGCCGGATCTTTGCGAGCGAGGTATTTAGCAACTCCTTCGGCTGCTTCGGTCATGGTGTCTTGTGGGAGGCTTTCGGCCCATAGCTTGGCGCCATCGAGATTCTGTTGGGCGTATATTTCTGAGACTACTTCGGAGGCATCGCGTCGAGTGGCGACCGTGGTCATGTTACGGATCCAGTTAGAGGCAGATTCGGGATCTCGGCGGGCTAACGAGCTAGCGAGGCGCTTTGCGGTGTCTCTTTGGAGCTTTGGGTCCTTGATTTGCTCGATCCATTTGCCGGCAAATTCGGCTCCCCGGATCACCACTTCAGGTAGGATTTCACGAATGGCTTGGTTTCTAGTGCCGCTGTCTTCGATATCCTTAAGGGCTAGGAGCGCGCCTTCAGGATCATTTCGGGCCATTCCTTCGATTAGGCCGATCACCCAGTCATTGACCTCGCCATTGTCTTCAAGGCCTTGAATGGCGTTCGCAGCTTCCTCTGGGCTATCGGCCGCCCAAGCTGAGATTGCAGTTTTTCGAGTCCAACCGTCAGATTCGTTTTGATCGAGAAAGCCGATTGCCGTAAAAGGATCTCGGTCCATCCAGGCGGAAATTAGCATCGAGAACTCGCTCCGATTATAGTCAACCCATCCGGCTTCACTGAAGTTTTGGACGATGTCGGCCATTTCGTTGTTATCGATGCGATCAATAAAAGCGATCATCTGGCGGGTGCGTTCGATGCGGTTCCCAACATTAAGAACATCGGAGAGCTCGATCATGGTTTGATGGATCGCTTCCTCATCTCCGGTATATATCGAACCATCGCTGATTTTCCTTCGTCCGATTTTTTGAGCTTCAGCAAGATAAGAGGGGGAATCAAGCGAGCGGGAATCGTGGGGAGGCGTGGCTGGGAGTGAGGTTCCGGTCCCATTCGTGAGGTTGGCGTTTGATGCACTTTTCCGCCCAACAAGTAAGCCGATTGCGAGCGTAATTAGCCACGAAATGGCGATCAGGGTGTTGCGGGGAGTTATTTGAAGAGGCAAAACGCTGGAGGATGGTGCTTCTAACAGCGATAGAATCAGCGTTCTTTCAGGTAGGTCCGATTTCTTTGACGAATTCGATGACGCTTTCTGTTGCGTATTTCTACTACTTGGGTTTAGTCTCAAGACCTCGCCGTCGCTAGCAGCTCCTTTTGGGGTGCTTGGCTGCGGTTTTCTTTCACGCACTAAGAAAATAATAATGGCTAGTAACATGACCGCACTCAACCCGGACCGGGCGACATTGAATTTTCTCAATAGTTTCCCAGAGGCTGCCCGTAAGCGTGGGGAGCATCTTCAGGAAGAAGGAGCGGTAACACAGATTTTTGGAAACCACCTCTTTATTCAGGGGCGGGTTGAGGATAATGGCGGGGTGCACCGTACCACGCTAAGACTCCAAGGTAATCGTTGGTTTGGCAGTTGCTCGACCGAGGACGAGGAAACATCAGGAGCAGTAATGTTCGCAGCGATGCTTGAGCGCCTTCACCGGGGGGAAGATCTCCCGGAGTCCCCCAATGAGTTTGATGATACGCCGATCGTCGATCTTATCGAGGAGAAGCTTGATCGTGAGCTTGATGACAAAGAGGCGGATTTTGTGTTTCGGGTCGAGAAGCGCTATCGAAGATATGTGATCGAGGGAGAGATCCATGATCATGATATGGTTCGTTTAAATCCTCGCTGGGAGATCGCGAGTTACGAGCCTCTAGAACTCTGGCCGGTTCCTCCGGGTGATATTTTAGAGTTCTGGAACTATTTGGGCTATGCCTTTGATAAGAAAAATCTTCGCTATCCTGACTTCATGGACGCGATCACCGACTTGGAAAATGTTCAGCGTCGGATGCGTGATTGGGAGCAAGAGAGGGAAGTTGCGGCTTGGTATGACAGAATTGAAAGTGTCAACGAACGTCCACCACAAGAAATCCCACACAAAATTGAGTTTCGCCTGGTTTCTACGATAAACGAAGCCCGCGTTGAGGCGCGGGAGGAATACGAAGAAGAGTGGGTGTCTCTTCGAGAGAAGGGGGAGATCGAACGTATCCTGAAGTTGTTTGATGCCTCAGCTTTGCGGATGGATGCCGCGAGCCAAATTCTTTGGGAGCACTTTTTACGCTATAGCGAAAAAACGGGTGAGCTCTATCTCGATCTGGAGAATGAAGAAGCTTGTTGTTTCATGAATCTTCTCTTTCACCAAAAGGAGTCGAAGGGCTACATGGTGAACCTTGACGAAAGACCGTTTCAGGTAGTCGACGAGCCTCTTAGTTGGCTCTGCGATGACGATCCCATGGATTCGAACTCATTTGCTCTGCAGTTAGTGACCCAAAGTGGTGAAAAAGTTTCTCACTCGGTCCGTTTGCTTCCGGGTCGAACTGAACTTTATCAGTCCGACGAGACCGTTTTCCCCGGGCCTCCACGATGGTTGGAAGACACCGAGATTATGCCTCGCTACTCGATTCCGAAGCTGGTTATCGATTCCCTCGAAGGCGTTGAATTCCTTCGCAAGATTGGGTCCAGTTTGCCGCCTTCGATGAAACGTCGAGTGACTGATCTAGACCTTTTTCCTCATCTGAAGATGTGGGTTGAGCAAGGGTTGACAGCCGCCGAAACAGAGCACTTAGTCATCGACGTTAAAGCTCTTGAAGCGAAAGGACGCCGTGAGGAGAAACTAATTAAAGCTGGTTGGGATCTTATCAAACAGGAACCTGTCAAAGGTAAGGCTCTCCTCCGCTTTGCGCGTGAGAAGCTTTACCCGATCCCTGAGATTCTCCTTCAAATGGGCTTAACCTACGACGAAAAGCTGGAGGCCTTTAAGGGACGGATCACCAAGCAGTTTCCGGAGAAATTTGCTGAGTGGATTGAAGCGATGCCAGAATCAGTAGAGCTCGACATCGAAGCTAAGCTGAAAACAATTCTCAGCGACCCGGTCACTGCTGCGATTCGCTTCGAGGTCGTGAATCAGGAGATTGATTGGTTTGATCTCCGCGTAGTGATTGATGTGGAAGGTGTTAACCTTTCTAAGGCTCAGATCCGTCAACTCGTGGCAGCCCGTGGTGGTTATGTCCGCATGGATGATGGCTCGTGGATGCGACTTGAAATCAAACTCGATCCTGATCAGCGCGATGCCGTGACACGTCTAGGACTCGATCCTTTCGATCTTTCAGGTGAGACCCACCGAATGCATGCCATGCAGTTAGCGGATCCTAAGGCTGCCGAAGTCTTTGATCCGAAGGCGTGGAAGCGAATTAAGGACCGTGCCCGCGATATTAAAATTGATATTAAGCCTGATGTTCCTGATTCACTCAACGCGACCTTACGTCCCTATCAGGTCGAGGGTTACCAGTTCCTTGCCTATCTCGCCACGAATGGTTTTGGTGGAATACTTGCTGATGACATGGGTCTTGGTAAAACGATTCAGAGTATCACTTATCTTCTTTGGCTGCGGGAATATATTGATGAAACCAAAGATGCGAACGTTAAGATTGGTCCAGCTCTTGTGGTTTGTCCAAAGTCTGTTCTTGATGTTTGGGCAACCGAAGCTGGGAAATTTGCCCCAAATCTCAAACTGAAGATTTTGCGAACCCGCGACGATTTGGATCTTGATGAAGTGAACAATGAGCTCGACATCCTTGTTCTCAACTATGCCCAGCTGCGGGTGTGTGGAGATCAGCTGAACAAAGTCCGCTGGCTGACCGTTATTCTTGACGAGGGACAACAGATTAAAAACCCAGACTCTAAGGCCGCCAAATGCGCCCGTGAATTGAATGCAGAAAATCGCCTAGTTTTGACTGGTACTCCTATCGAGAATCGCCTCATGGATATGTGGTCACTAATGGCTTTTGCGATGCCGGGAGTTCTCGGGACCCGCGCTTATTTTAAGCGTCGTTTCGATAAGCGTAAGGATCCAAGTAGCCAAAATCGTCTCGCCGCGCGCTTGCGCCCATTCCTTCTTCGCCGGACTAAGGGCCAAGTGGCAAAAGATCTCCCACCAAGAACGGAAGAAGAAGTCTTTGCCGGAATGGAGGGAATCCAAGAAGAGCTCTACAAGGTGGAGCTGAAGCGGATTCAACAAGCTTTGCTTGGTCTTGATTCCGATGAGGCGGTGAAGAAAAACAGTTTCGCAATTCTTCAGGGCCTGATGCGCCTTCGTCAGATTTGTTGTCACCCAGGTTTGATCGATCCGAAGTGGCTCAAAGAAGAAAGCGCGAAGATGAATGCTCTTTTCTATCTACTGGATCAGCTTCGCGAAGAGGGACACAAAGTCCTCGTCTTTTCACAGTTTGTATCGATGCTCGATATCATCAAGATGCGTCTTGAGGTCGAGAGTCGTCCCTTCAACTACCTCACTGGACAAACCAAGGATCGCAAAGGGGAGATCGAGAAATTCCAAACTACGAAGGATGCTTCAGTGTTCCTTCTTTCGTTAAAAGCGGGTGGTGCAGGCTTGAATTTAACTTCGGCATCTTACGTGATTCTCTATGATCCATGGTGGAATCCGGCGGTGGAAAACCAGGCTATCGATCGAACTCACCGAATTGGTCAAAAAAACAAGGTGATCGCTTATCGGCTTCTGACCCGTGATTCGGTGGAAGAGAAGATCCGGATCCTGCAACACCAAAAGACGGCTCTTGTGACCAACATTTTGGGCGACGAAGGGTTCGCTAGTAATCTGGGTGTCGATGACCTCCAGTTCATTTTAAGCCACGGTGGGAGTGATGATGATGAAATCCCACCGCCACCTCCTAAGGAGGCCGATGTCCAGAAGGTCACGACAAAAAAGAAATCTACTGTCCAAAAAGTGGCAAAAAAGGCGGCTAAAAAGGCAGCTAAGAAGGATTCAAAGTCGTAACGGACTTAGAAAATTAGCGCCATGAAGCTTCGTGCTTCTTGGTGTCGATTTTTTTCCTACAGGTGTGCTGGTTTTACGGCATACATACGTGGAGCCTAATGGGGGCATTTGATCTTTCCTTCGCACGGATTGGCTGGAGCCTGGGTGGACGGTGGGGGAATTGGATCAAGCGGGGAGAGAGTTCTTGATGCTTTGGAAAAGTTAAATATTCTCCCTCCATGGCCGCTGCCGTGAGTTACACTGAAGACGATATTAAAAGCCTCGATTGGAGGGAGCATATTCGGTTGCGTCCCGGAATGTATATCGGGAAGCTGGGAGATGGATCTTCGGCGGACGATGGGATTTACATCTTGCTAAAGGAAGCGCTCGATAACTCGGTTGACGAGTTCGTGATGGGTCACGGCAAAGAGATTACGATTGATATTGATGACGAGAGTCGCGTTGAGGTGAGGGACTTCGGACGGGGAATTCCTCTTGGTAAGCTAATGGACTGTGCGGCCAAAATTAATACGGGTGCGAAGTATGATAGCGAGGCTTTTAAGAAGTCGGTAGGGCTAAATGGAGTGGGGATCAAGGCGGTGAATGCGCTAAGCGAATTCTTCGAGATTCAGGCTTGGCGTGAAGGTAAGACGAAGGCGATTGAGTTCTCAAAAGGGGAAGTGGTTGAGGAGATGAAAAAACCGGTAAGCGATGAATCAGTGGGCGGAACCCGCTTGGCTTTTGAGGTTGATCGGACAGTTTTCCCCAAGCGAACCAAGTTCCGTGATCCCTTCGTGGAGAAAATGTGTCGCTATTATTGCTACTTAAATCCGGGTCTGGCATTGATCTTCAATGGAAAGAAATTCCGATCAAGGAATGGTCTTTTGGATCTTCTAAAAGAGGAGATGGATGAAACTCCGCTTTATGAGCCGATTTATTTGACTGGTAAGGACATCGATGTGGTCTTCACCCATAGCCAGGGTGGAAGTGAGGATTATTATTCTTTTGTGAATGGTCAGAATACGACGCAGGGCGGGACTCACCTCGCGGCGTTTCGAGAGGCACTGGTGAAAGTGATCCGCGAATTTTATAAGAAGAGTTATGATCCTTCTGATATTCGCGCTGGGATTACGGGGGCGATTTCGGTGCGAATTGAAGAGCCAGTTTTTGAAAGTCAAACAAAGACGAAGTTGGGATCGGCCACGGTCGCCCCGGAAGGCGAGACGGTGCGGACCTTTATTGGGAATTTCCTGAAGGAGGAACTGGATAACTATCTTCACAAAACTCCAGCAGTAGCCGAGGCGATTCAGAAGCGTATTCTTTCTGCTGAGAAAGAGCGTAAGGAACTAAGTGGAGTGAAGAAATTGGCTCGCGAGCGAGCGCGCCAGACCAAGGTTCACAACAAGAAGCTCCGCGATTGCCGAGCTCACTTTAATACTAAGCACAAGCGTCGCGCGGACACTACGGTTTTTTTGACAGAGGGTGATTCGGCCAGTGGATCAATCACGAAGTGTCGCGATGTAGAGTCTCAGGCCGTATTTTCCTTGCGTGGAAAACCGCTCAATACTTTCGGGCTAACCAAGAAGGTAGTCTATGAAAATGAGGAGTTTGCTTTGCTTCAGGCGGCTTTGGGAATCGAAGACGATATCGAATCGCTGAGATTTAATCGGGTCGTGATCGCGACCGATGCCGACGTTGATGGAATGCATATTCGTTTGCTCCTGCTGACTTTCTTTCTCCAGTTTTTTCCGGAGCTAATTCGTGAAGGACATCTTTTCATACTGCAGACCCCACTTTTTCGCGTGAGGAATAAAAAGAAGACCATTTACTGCTACGATGACGACGAACGAGAAGCTGCAATGAAGGAGTTGGGCCGCAATCCCGAGATCACCCGATTCAAGGGCTTGGGTGAGATTTCGCCTGACGAATTTAAGTTCATGATTGGTAAAGACATGCGGCTAGATCCGGTGCAGATGGAGGAAGGCAGAGGTCTTAAAGAGATGTTAACCTTTTATATGGGGAAAAATACGCCTGATCGCCAGGGGTTCATTATCAAGAATCTTCGTGATGACGTTGATTCTGCCGAGGTTTAGGCAGATTTCATCTTCCTCTCCAATTACTGAATTTGCGATATCGGTGAAACGGGCATAGAACTCAGCAGGAATTTGCGACGGTTCTTGAAACTTCTATTCTGCTCATGAAAAAACTGATTTTCTTCTTAGCCGCTTTGTCACTGACACTGAGTGCTTCAGCTCAGCTCGTCATCAATGAACTCCTTTACGATCCCTCGCCGGGGAACGACGTCAACCAAGATGGTGAGGCGAATACTAGCCAAGATGAATTCGTAGAAATCGTCAATACTGGCAATGTAACGGTAAACATTGGCGGCTATCAGATTACAGATCTGAGCGGCAATTTTTTCGAATTTCCTCCCGGGACAATGATCGGCGCCAATGAGGCTATTGTAGTTTTTGGTGGAGGTAATCCGGCAGCTACTCTCAACGGAGTTTCGGTTTTTGTTGGTGCTCCGAGTCTCAACAATAGTGGTGACACAATTACTCTTCAGGATAGTTCTTTTACGCAAGTGGATCAAGTAAGGTATGAGGATAATTCCTCTGATGACGAATCATTGAACCGAAGCCCGGAATTGGTTGGAGGATTTCAGCCCCATACGACCATCGCTGGTTCGGTAAGCTCAGAGTCGCCTGGCACCGACGTAACGGGTGCGAGTTTTGGGGATCCTCTACCATCTATCATGTTATCTCCTGCCACTAGTTCAATTAGTGAAAGCGGAGCAGGTAATACGACGACTTTAACAATCAACCTTCCGGAGGTCCCTGCTAACTATCCGCTAATTGTGAATCTCACCAGCGATGATTTGACGGAGGCTACCGTGCCTGCGACCCTAACGATAACGACTGGGTTGACTGCAACTTTTCTGGTGACTGGGGTGGACGACCCAGATCCTGACGGTGCCCGGGAGGTTTCGATTAGCGCGGTAGCGGAGGGATTTCGTGGCGCTGTGGCGACTGTGACCGTGACCGATGATGGCGATGTTGGAATAGAAACGGGCAGTCCACTTTTGATCACCCAGTATCACGAAGGGTTTTCGAATAACAAATACATCGAGTTGACCAACGTTTCTGATTCTGAAATTGACCTCGGTAACTTTATTTTGACTCGATGGTCTAATGCTTCGACGGAAGACTTCAAGACTGACGGGAACTTCCCAAGCAGCCAGTTAGCCCTTTCGGGATTTCTGCCCGCTGGTGCGAGTTTTATTGTGGCAAACCCAAGTGCGACGACACCTGTTTCAGCAGGCGCCGCGGATGTGACTTCTGATATCACCTTTTATAACGGCAACGATTCAGTTGTCCTTTACCAAGGGGATATTGGTGAGACTGCCAACATTGTCGATGCGATCAGCGTGACGGCTGATGGGAACGAGGGAAATGATACTAGTGTCGTGAGGCAGAACACTTTGACTGGTTTCAATCTCGACGCTGGTTCGACCTTTCGTGATTTTCCTGTCGTTTGGCAGGAAGTCTCAATTGGGGAAGTGGATGGCTCGGCTTTAGGAACTAATAATTTTATCGGTTCAAGTGTTCTCGGCAAGAATTCGCCCTTAGTTGGTTTTAAGACGACATCAGTCACAGTTAATGAAGCGGACGGAACGGCTGATATTGAAGTTGAGATTTTGAATCCGGATGGGGCAGCGGTAACTGTTTCAATTCTCTTGGACGATATTAATAGCACTGCTGCTGCTGGTGATATTGGTAATTTTGTGAGCCGAACTGTAACTTTCCCGGCCGGTGCGCAGAGTGGTGACACTCAGATGATTACGGTGACCTTAGCTGATGATTCGGAGCAAGAGGCTGCCGAGACCGCTATCTTTCTTCTCTCAGATCTTACGTCAAATGGAGACGCCCGCATCAGTGGAGCTTCCGCTTTTAATCTGAACATCCAAGACAATGACACGGTCATTCCTCCAGTTTATATTTCTGAGATTGCCGATCCAGGCGATAACTTTGAAGGGCGTTTCGTGGAGCTTTTCAACCCGACTAACGAGGATATCGACTTGGGTTCTGGAAATTGGAATATTGTTTATTATGTCAATGGTAGCAGCAATGGTCGGGCAATTCCTTTGTTTGGAACTATTCCTGCTAGAGGAACCTTTGTGATCGCCAACAATAGTGTTAACTTCGCTGCGGCATATCCTGATGCTCCGGCACCAGATCAAGAAAGTAGCACCATCAATTCAAATGGTGACGATAACATCGAGCTGCGATTTGGTGGAGACCAGTCTACCGGAGCTTTGGTTGATGTTTATGGGCAGCCTGGCACAGATGGGACTGGCGAAATTTGGGAGTTCTTGGATTCTCGGGTTGATCGCGCGGTTGGTGCTCCGAATGCTACCTTTACGATCGAAGAGTGGATCATTACCCCGGCGGTTGTGACCGACATGACTCCTAGTGTGCATGGCGGTGGAGGTCCTCCGCTTGTGACTGGAGTGGAAGTTCTGGGCTTCTTGGTTGACCCCGTAATTGGTCAAGCTGAGCTCATTGTTTCAGGGCTTGGAACTAAGGTCTGGATTCTCCAATCCTCGAGTAATCTCGGCGCAACTGACGCTTGGGAAGAAGTGCCGGGTGGTTTTGCGGAAATTGATAATCCGGATGGTTCAACGACGATTCGGTTTTCCGATGCCATTTCATCGACACCGGCTCGCTACTACCGCTTGATTGAACAGCCATAGGGGTGGGCGATCTCTAAGTTGAATTTCAAGAGGGTGGGATTTCCCGCCCTTTTTTTGTTGGGGCTTAGCGCTTCGATTGTTAGCTTTTCTTAACAAACAATTGTTTGAGCCAAGACATGGACGAAACTAATGATTCCAAGGAGCCGCGCGAGAATCTTTCGCTGGGCGGGATGTATTCCGACTACTTCCTCGATTACGCTAGTTATGTAATCATGGAGCGCGCTGTCCCTCATCTTGGGGATGGCTTGAAGCCAGTGCAGCGTCGGATCCTCCATTCGATGCGCGAGTTGGAAGATGGACGTTACAACAAGGTCGCGAACGTGGTCGGAAATACCATGAAGTATCATCCGCACGGGGATGCTTCAATTGGTGATGCGATGGTGCAGCTGGGTCAAAAAGACCTTTTAATTGATACTCAGGGAAATTGGGGAAACGTCTTAACCGGAGATCGGGCAGCTGCCCCTAGATATATTGAGGCTCGGCTCACTCCGTTCGCACTTGAGGTCGGGTTTAACCCAAAAACTACCGAATGGACTCGAAGCTACGATGGCCGAAATAAGGAGCCGGTCACCTTGCCGATGAAGTTTCCTCTCTTGCTGGCACAAGGAGTGGAGGGCATAGCTGTAGGGCTAGCTTGCAAGATTCTTTCGCATAATTTCATTGAACTGATTGAGGCCTGTATTTGTGCCTTGCGGAAGCAGCCATTCGAGCTGTTCCCTGATTTTCATACCGGTGGTTTGATCGATGTGAGCGACTATCGCGATGGCTTGCGTGGCGGCAAAGTCCGGGTGCGTGCCGATGTTGAAATCGTGAAAGCAAAGCTGATTCGAATCGGCTCGATTCCCTTTGGAACCACGACTGGGGGAGTGATGGATTCAATCGTTAGTGCAAATGATAAGGGGAAGATCAAGATTTCTAAAATTGAGGACAACACGGCGGAGAATGTTGAGATCCTGGTCCACCTTCCGGCTGGGGCCGATGCCGAAACAACACGTGAGGCTCTCTATGCGTTTACTGATTGTGAGGTGAGTATCTCTCCAAATGCTTGTGTCATTCATGATGGCCAGCCGCATTTTATGCCGGTGAGCGAAATCCTTAAAAATTGCGCCTTTCTGACAAAGGATCTCCTGCTCAAAGAACTGGAAATTCTCCTCGGTGAACTCAATGAGAAATGGCACTTTAGTTCACTAGAGAAAATCTTCATTGAGAACCGAATCTACCGCGATATTGAGGAATGTGAAACTTGGGAGGCGGTCATCGAAGCGATTGATAAAGGTTTGGGACCCTTCAAAAAATTGCTCAAGCGCGAGGTGACTCGGGATGATATTATTCGTTTAACTGAAATCAAAATTAAGCGAATTTCAAAGTATGATGGATTTAGAGCTAATGAGGAAATTCGAGGTCTTGAAGACCGCATTGAAGAGACTGAGAAACATATCAAGAATATCACACGTTATTCGATTGCTTACTTTAAATCACTCATCAAAAAGTATGGCAAGGGACGTGAGCGTAAAACCGAACTTGCTGAATTTGGGGTGGTGAAACGTTCGGCAGTGGTGGTTGCTAGCGAGACCCTTTATCTGGATCGTAAGAACGGCTTTGCGGGTATTAGCCTGAAAAAAGAAGATGCTCTTGAGAAATGTTCAACGCTTGATGACATCATTATCTTCTCCCTCGATGCCGAGATGCGTGTCACTAAGGTAGCCGATAAGATTTTTGTTGGAAAGCGTCCGGTCCATGTCTCGGTTTTCCGTAAGGATGGGCCCAAGGTCTATTCGATGATCTACCGGGAGGGTCGCGAGGGTCCTTACTATGCCAAGCGATTCAAAGCAGGTGGAGTGACTCGCGATAAGATTTACAAAATGGGTAAAGGGACCAAAGGGTCCCGGGTGATGTATTTTGCGGTCCATGACACAGAGGAGGCGAGTGCTGCAAATACGGTTGTCGTCCATCTCAAACCTGCGCTTCGTCTGAGAAATGTTTCCCGTCCTTTTTCCTTTGGTGAAATTGCGCTTAAAGGGCGGGGCTCAAGGGGAAATATCGTCACCAAGCTGAATGTTGATAGAATTGTTCGTGCGATAGCTACTGACTTTGGTGAAAGTTAGGCTTGCTCACTTCTTTAAGCGCCTGCATAGTGTTTAAATGAACACTAAAATGTATTGGCGGCTGCGATTGGGTTGGGCTCGTTGGCGTATGAAAATTGTGCGCAGTCGAGTCTGGAAGGCCATTCGTCGGTCGAGATTTCGTCGAGCCCCGAGGCATTTCCATCAACTTGAATTACCATTTCGGTAAAATGGCGGATATCGAGGTGGCTCAGTCGTTGGTTGTAGAAGAGATGATGGGGAATTAGGGGGTGAGATAAGATAGTGGATTTCTTTGGTTTTAGAGACAGGTTTAAAAGGGCAAGTGGAGCTCTTAGGTCGCAGAGCGGTCTAAATTCCTTGTGATTTAGAAAGATTTGTTTGGACCTAAATAGATCCGAATACCCTGACGAAGATCAATCTGTGTGAATCCATTATAAGATGGAATTGCTGGAAAAACGAATGGTAGGGACACTGGCCATAATGTTTCGCTTGCGCTCGTCGATGATTTTGAAGTTGAGGGCTTCCTGATTTATTCCCGAGCAAGAGAGTTATGTTTGAGTCTGATTAGAGCTTACCATAATAGGGGGTGAAATTTAAAATTCTGCCTAATCTCATTGAAGTTCGTCTATGGAAGGCCTTGGATTTATTCGTAAGCATCTTAATCTGCTTTGGGACACGAATGTAGTGAGTGACAAAAGGGAAAACTTAAGTTTGGTGGCAAGAGTAGTGCGTGCGCTGGATGACTCGAAGCCGAAGTGGTGGAAACGTCTGTTGGCAGCTGTTCTGGCTTCATTAATTCTGGTGGGATGTGGCAAGATCGCTGAAAAATTGAACTCGCCATGCATTGATTTGGTTTGCAGCGTTTGGTGGGAGGAGGCAACTGCGACCTTGTTGGATAGTCATGGGCAGACTGCGATCCGGTATTCGTATGAGGTTGGGGGCCAGACCTTTTCAGGAAACCAGTTTTCATTTGGTGATATCAGCGGCGAGTTGATGGAGGTGAAAATCGCACAATTTATTGAGAATCAGAATTTAGAAGGAGAGTTTACGGTTTTTGTGAATCCGGATGCGGCAGGTGAAGCCGTGATTCAGCGCTCACTAACCCCAAATGCCTGGATGTTAATTCCCCTTTTACTAGTTTTGTTGGCGCTGAGTATCGCAATTGCAGGATATGCCGTTCTTCCGACCCTTGTTTATTGGTGGCGAGGAAAATTACGGAGGGAATTTATGTTAGATGCCCCTGAGTTAATTGTGTCTTCTTTAAAAGACGGAGGGGCTGGCACCAAATTGTTATTCTCCTCAATGACAATAGTCCATCGCGGGATTTGGTTCTTAATGTGGTCAATTTTCTGGATCCTCTTAATCTCGCTGGGAGCGGTGGGGGGTGGATTACTAATGATCAAATTAGGAGATCTGCGATGGATTTATATCTGGGCTGCCTTGGCATCTTTTGTTGTCGTAGGCTTGTTCATTAGCTGGTTGATTTTTCGAAGAACATTTTCCTCGCAACCTCCGGGGGTAGTGTTTTTTTTGGATGGTTGGAAGGGTAAGAAATCTGTGGTTGAGGACGAAAAGGTGAGCGTTCATTGGATGTCAGATCCAGATGAAAAAGACAATTTTCGCTCTTGTCGAGTTGGTCTAGGGAGATGGCAAAATGAGCAATCTTTTTCCAGGTGGCGCAAAAGTCATCCCGACTGGCGTGATACCTTAGTGGACATTTTACGGGGTACGGTCGGGGCGCATAGTTTCGATTTAGATACTGTGGGTCGTTTTGATGGTCCGGTGCTGTTAGGCGAGGAGCTCCATCTCGTCATGATCTGGCAAGAGTGGGATGGTAAGGTGCGTCAGACCTCCATCTTTTTAGGTCGACTCTATGCAAGTTGACTGATTTTGGAGGTTAGGAATAGTATTTGAGATGTCGGATTGGTTTGATGCGCTTCCATCAAATAATCGAATGGAAGAGTTTCGGTAAAACCTTGTTTCAGATCGTAACACCCTTGAGAATTTTTTAATGCCGGGTGCTACGATATTCGATAAATTAGGGG
>Ga0315322_10000647_pt1 | contig 26212 bp, 21 predicted proteins | sample M110021515metaG_FD_203461 | JGI IMG/M metagenome (GOLD analysis project Ga0315322, IMG submission 203461) | Ammonia-oxidizing marine archaeal communities from Monterey Bay, California, United States - M1 100m 21515 | ecosystem: Environmental > Aquatic > Marine > Intertidal zone | place: USA...
GTTGGGCATGGTATTCGGCATTCTCTTTTAGGTCGCCTTCTTCCCGAGCCTCCGCAATTTTTTCAGCGATTTCAGGCATGCGGACCTTTTCCATGTGGTCGACTTCTTCACGTTTGCGATTATAAGCTTCGCGTGTCATTGGGATGCTACCACCCATGGTGCACCTTGTTCCTTCGTGTAGGGTTTCTAAATTAATACAAGCAAAAACGAACCCTGTTTGCAGGCGGAGTCGTATGCTGTTGAACCAATAGACTTTATTTTGATTAATAATTGTCGAAGTGTAAAGAGAGGAGTCCTCCGGTTAATCATCCGGATACAGGATGGCTCCGCAACTACCACAGATTGTTAGTTTACCGACTAAGATGTCATTCGTCATTTGTGCGGTGATCTGACGATAGCAGTTTCCACAGCAATTATCGGTCACTCCGCCGAGTGCGTCCGCACCCCGCGCTGTAACAATCCGCTTATATTCACTCACAAACTCGGAAGGTAATTCAGTTTCGGTTGAGCTAAGTTCTGTTTCTATGCGATTGAGATCTATCTTCAGAGAAGCTTCACGCTCTCCAACCTGTGCCGCGGTAGTATCATAGTCCTGCGTGGCCTCTATAGCACTTGTTTCCAACTCAGAAGCAAGTAGTTGTTGTTGATCTATTGCCTCGTAGGCTAACAGGATCGTGTCAGATAACTCGCTATTGGCTTCTTCTTCCGACTGAATTTCGCCTTTGAGTGTCTGGTACTCTTTGTTGGACGCACATGTTTTTAGCCGTGCTTGGCGGTCGGCTATTTTAGCTGCTCGTCCTTCGAGGACGAGTTCCTGTTCTTTCGCAGCTAAATGCAACTGTTGGATTTGTTGTTTTTGTGCCTGGAGTGATGTTTCGGATTGCTCCACTTTAATTTGAGCGGTCCGAAGCAATTTAGGGCATCGTTCCAGCCGCCCTCGAATATCAGCGAGTTGTTGATGGATGCGGTGTAGATCCCGTAAAACGTTAAGAACGGCTGTCATTGAAACGAACTCCATTTGCGTACAACCAGTAGTGTTGTGATTAGTGCTTTTTAATATAACAAAAAAACCGTCGCCAAAGTGACAACGGTCTCAGTTGATCAATAATCCTAGGGAAAAGTCTAGTTGCTGCTCTCAGAAAGAAAACCTTCCAGTTGGCCGCTTCGAACGGGGTTTTGAAGTTTGCGAACTGCTTTGGCTTCGATTTGTCGCACACGTTCGCGGGTCACTTTGAAAATGCGTCCGACCTCTTCGAGTGTATAGGTATAACCGTCTCCAAGCCCATAGCGTAACCTGATAATTTCCCGTTCCCGGTAAGTCAAAGTTTTAAGAAGGCCTTCAATTTTATTACGTAAGAGTCCATTGCTAGCAGCTCGAACCGGATTGTCGCTCCCAGAATCTTCTACAAATTCCCCGAAGCTGTTGTCTTCACCATCGCCGACAGGTTTATCGAGTGAGACAGGGTGTCTACCGATGTCCATAATACGGCGAACTTCATCGACTTCCAGGCTGGAACGCTTAGCCATCTCATCGAAAGACGGATGACGTCCGAGTTCCTGTAGCATTTGCTTTTGCAGATTGCGCAGTTTCGATAGGATGTCGATCATATGAACGGGGATCCGGATGGTACGGCCCTGATCTGCAATTGCCCTCGTAATGGCTTGGCGAATCCACCAGGTGGCGTACGTTGAAAACTTGAAGCCCCGGCGGTATTCGTATTTGTCGACGGCTCGCATGAGCCCAGTGTTTCCTTCCTGGATGAGATCGAGAAAACTGAGTCCGCGGTTACGGTACTTCTTCGCGATGGAGACAACTAAGCGAAGATTGCCGCTGGAAAGTTCTTGCTTGACTTCGTCGTAATATTCAAACTTGCGTTTGATCTCTGTGCAACGCCGACGCAGGCTAGTCGGTGTTTCCTGTGTCAGGAGCATCAGATCTCGTAATTCACGTTTGAGATTCGTGCGTTGATGTTTAGCTGCGCCGGATCTCTGCCCTTTTAATTCACTAATTTCGCGTTGTAGTAATTCCATTCGGTCAGCAAAATTCGTAATCTGTTTCATCAGAGGAAGAATACGACGCGTCCTCAGACTTAGTTCTTCCACTAGGCAGACAGCTTTTTGACGACCCCGCAGGAAGTGCAGACGAGCGTCATTTTTTTCCTGCTGAGACGCCGCTTTTGAAAGTAACGTCTTAAAAGCCTTGTGATTGCTTTCAAGTAGGTTGTCAAGTGTTTTCAGATTGTGAGGCATCCGAGCCTGAATTTGTTCTTTGCTAAGCCTCTCTGTAAGAGAGATCTTAATCGTTCTGTCGAACGGCAGCTCTCCTTCGTGGACGCGCTTAAGCGTTTCAAACGTAGTTCTTAGTGCGTAGTCACAACAGAGAACACTACGGCGAAATTTTCGACGAGCGCGTTCAATCTTTTTAGCCAGACCGATCTCTTCGTCGCGTGTCAACAGTGGAATTTCAGACATTTGCGCAAGATAAAGACGAATTGGGTCGTCACTTAACTTCGGCATCCCCGTAGTTGAAATCGCTGGTAGCCCGGCGACTGGTGCCTTCGTCGATTTCCGCCGAGCTACTGTGGAAGCGGGTTTTACATTGTCCGGCTTGGCCGGGCGCTCATCAACGACTTTGATGCCCTTTTCCTCCAGTTTCACGAGGAGTTCATCAACCTTTTCGGGTTCAAACTCATCGTCTGGAAGTATCTCGTTGATATCATCAAAAGTCAGGTAACCCTGTGTTTTTCCTTTGATGACTAGTAATTCAAGTTCTTCTTCGAAAAACTCCACGTGTCATGCCCTCCTGCGTGTCATACGCTCCATCTCACCGCTCATCGTCACTCATTTTGACTTGAGTCTGTATGATGGTCCCATCCCTGGGATTACGTTAGTCCCTGGTCTTCACGTTCCTGCTCGATCAACTGTTGAAGTAAATCGGCTTCCTCGTCAGCAGATACTTCCTTATTTTCTATTTTCCTCATCAGTTCGCGACGTTCGCCGTCCCGAATTTGCTTGGAAATAGTACTAATCAACGAATCTAAACGTTGTTCAGGGGTAAGTTGTGTTTTGCTGGCCTTGTTTTTAGCGTTTTCTGCCGCATCGACCAATACGAATTTGAGTTGCGGGTCCTCAATTTCTAATAATATATCTTCAAAAGTTGTGGAGAGCCCCTCGAGGACGCGATTTGTGTAGATTCCGTAGATATTTTTCATTGCGCCCGACGCTAGGTCGTCAACATAAATTTCACGGGCGGCACCGGGGGCGAGGTCCGGTCGTTCTGTTAATAGTTCCAACAGTTCGGTTTCCATGGGCGTGAGGCGAATTCGCTGACGTGGCGCTGGATGTTGTGGTAATCCATCGAAAGGGGATGCTGTCGATTTAGAGTGTGACTGATGTCTAAGGGCGACCAGTTGGTCGTGGATTTCGCTCAGCTCGAGTGAAAAAGTCCGGGAGAGCCGTCCCAGGATCAATTGTTCTCGCTGGCGGGTGGCGACATCGGTGGCTACCTGTTCCGCTGAAACCAAGGCCATCGTCTTCAGAACACTCTGTAGGGCCGCGTTAGCGGCATGGATATCGCGTAAGGGATCGACATTCACCAATTCAACATCTAATTTGTGTTGGAGCGCGTCCGCGGCTTTACCTGTTAGTTCGAGAAACGCCTCGGTCCCATTTGTCTGTAGATAATCGCAAGGATCTAGACCTTCAGGTAGCGTGAGGACACGCAAATCGAGTTGGCCTTTCACGAAGTATTCCAAAACTTCGTTGGCACGCTTTTTTCCGGCGTCGTCGCCGTCGAGCACGAGTGTGACAACATCGGCGAGCCGTTTCAGGTTGCGAACATGAATCTCATTGATAGCAGTGCCTAGTACAGCAACAACGTTGGAGATGCCATATTGGCTGGCCATGATCACATCGGTATAACCCTCCATGACCAGGACTTTGCCACCTTTACGAATCGCGTCGAGAGCAACGTCGATACCGTAGAGATTGTCGCTTTTGGAAAAAATCTTCGTTTCTGGCGAATTAACATATTTCGCGTTCTTGTCATCGGCAAATGGTGGCAGGATTCGGCCGCCAAACGCTACTGTCCGGTCGCGGGTATCATGGATGGGAAACATAATTCTCCCACGGAAGAAGTCGTAATGTTTCTTTCGTTTCTCACTGTAGCCTAACAGGGCGCAGGCGTGCAGGACCTGAGGTGAAAACTCAGTTCTCGCGGATTCACGAAGGAGGAATTCCCACTCGTTAGGAGTATATCCGACTTTATATTTCTTGATGCTGTCGCCGGTGATCCCTCGGTTCTGCAGATATTGACGTGCGGCCGCCGCTTCGGATGAATGAAGGAGGTGATGATGGAAAAGTTCCGCTGCCCAGCCAGCTGCTCTGAACAAGGTCCGTTTATCGTCCGGGCTACCAGGTGTAGCTTTGGGGCGGTTTGAACTCTTGAGTTCAACGCCGGCGATATCAGCCAGTAGTTCAAGGGCTTCCCTGAATTCCACCCCTTCACGTTGCATGATAAAACTGAAAATATCGCCACCTAAATTGCAGGGCCAACACTTCCAAGTTTGTCTATTTGGATCTACCTGGAGGCTGGGGCGATTGTCGGTGTGCCATGGACAGTGACCGAGGAAGAGTTTGCCACGGCGTTCCAGGTTGATGGATTGGCCCACCAAGTCGACGATGTCCACCATTTGGCGGATTTGTTCTTTGGCGTCGTCTTGGAATCCGGTGGACAAGTTGAGGGTCTCAGTTCGATGTGAAAATTCGTGTTGGCCTGACAGCTGATCATAATAATTATAGCCGTAATTGTTAAGTAGCGTTTAGTGGATCGGTTCGTAGAGGCGGAGGCCTTTCAGAGTTGTTTTAGGAAGGCCAAAGTCTAGTCAGGCCCTAAGGCAATTCGCGAAGTCGGGAATGTCAGACCTTGCATGAGTGAGGGAAGGGCGCCCCCGGAGAAATATACTTTAAAAAATTTGACTTCTGATAGAGCTATCCGTTATTTTCAAAAATAGACCCCTTACCGACTCTGGGAGTCGCGATTTTTCGTCAGAGAATACTCCGAGTTCGAATATGAATGTACCGGTTCATTGCCGTAGCGAAGCCTACTGGACCTTCTGCCGCGAGATAGAGCAATTGGATACCAGTCAGGGCCTGCTTAATGCAGTTGTGGCCGTTTCCATGCATTTTCTACCGAATGCAGAGGTTCGGACGGTACAACTAGAAATTGACGAAATTTCGTCTCGGATTTTGTCCCGTGTTCCCAGCGGCAACCCGCGAGCCTTAGCTGCTCATCTTCATGATGTTCTTTTCGATGAGCTGGGATTTCACGGGGATGCCAAGAACTACTTTAATCCCCGAAATAGTTTCTTGCCGCATGTTCTGGAGTCGAAACAAGGATTACCAATTACTCTTACGATTATCTATAAGCTAGTAGCGGAACGCATTGGACTGAAGGTGGATGGAATCAGTAGTCCGGGGCATTTTCTGGCTCGCCTCCATGTGGGGGGAGATTCTATGATCGTCGACCCGTTCTTCCGTGGCGACGTACTGAATTCGGAGCAGGTAGCAGATCGCGTCGCCTTAACAACTGGCCAGCGAGAGGTTGTTCCGGTCGATCAACTTCCTTCGGCGACGAATCGTCAGTGGGTAGCGCGAGTCATCGCGAACCTGATCCATATCTACTCGATGCAAGGATGCCCTCAATCAATAGCCGCGATGTCTGAACTATACGACGCTCTCAAGGTCACTTATTGAGCTTGGATGGCCTTAGTGATCGTGAGAATGTTCGTTGGGGTCGTTGTCCAGATGGGCTTGGTTTACATGAAGGTGTAACGCAGGCTGGTGTTTTAGCAGTTTGGAGAGCCCGTTGTTTGTTACTCCGCAATCGTCTAGATAGAGCGATTGTAGTTGATCGCCTTTAAAAAAAGCTTCTAAGCCCACGTCGGTAACCGGGATTTCGATGAAGTGTAGAAATGCCAGGTTTTGCATTTTAGATATCGCAGGCATCGAGGCATCTGTGACGCGTGGACTCCGAAGACGCAACAGTTCTATGCGAGGATGATTTGCCAGTTGTTGTAAACCCTCATCGGTGAAGTCGGCATAGGGTAGGTTTAATACCTTTAGCGATTCAATTCTTAATAAGTCATCAATACAGGCATCGGTTACCTTACTACGCACACGCAGATGAATCAGGTTCGGCAAGGTTGTTATAGTCGCGATACCGCTATCGGTTATTTCACTCTCGTCAAGCAATAAATTGGTGATGTCAGGATTATCCCGTAAGAGTTCAAGAACCGGATCTGTAATAGGCTTCTGCTCAATGTGAATCGTGGTGGTGTCAGGAATCTTAAGTGCAGTGCGGATAACTTCAGCTGCCTCAACGAGTTCGATGGCAGTTGGTTCATGCTCTGTCTCAGTCTGAGAACACCCAGGTAGTAAAATGTGAAGTAGTAGGATGGCAAAAAGTAAAAGTTTAGCTTGCATATCCACACCCGTTACAACGTGACACATATTGAGTGATTCCCCTACGGTTCGTCGTGACCAACGACATTCTTTCTCCGCAAAGAGCACAGTAGTCATGTTCTGTCTTTTCGGAAGTTATTTTAGCAGCACATGCGGTGCAAGTTTCGGCCGCCGGAAAGATTTCCAGACGTTCCGGATTGATTCCTTGGCTACAGACGTCACAACGACGAGTGGCCAGATCGTCGAATTCGTCTGAAACGTGTGATATACCGACAGCAGCGCTGCCGCAGTCCTCACAGTTGACAAGCTCGGGTGACGTTCTAAAAAGCTCAAGCATTATCTCGGTTTCAGGCGTGGCCAGCTTCCTGAGTTTTCCCAGACTTATTAGTTGGTGGTGCATTTCAACGCCGGATAAGACTCGCTGCGCCCTGCAATTCTGACAAGTTAATTGGAAATAGAAGGATAGCATCTTGGGTGATTCGCAAACGTATACCTACAGCCTGTTGTAGTAATAGTAAGTTAGACGGCTTAGACTATAAGAGTAACAAAAATCTATAGCTCATTTTATTTCAAAGAGGATTAATTGATGAAGGCCGGAAAGGTAACAATTTTAAGTGTATTGGTACTGACAACTGCATTGGCGACGTTGGGACTCCAGAAAGAACGTCCTCCAGCGGGAGAGGCATTCCTGACAGCAGCTAATGGGTTTCTTGGAACGTTGAGTGACGAGGAAAAGAAACTTGCAGTGATGGACTATGACAATGCTGAACGAGTAGCGTGGCACTTTATTCCGAAAGACAGTCGTAAGGGGCTTGTCGTCAAGGACATGAGTCCAAAACAACGAAAAGCTGCCAGCCAAATCTTGCGATCTGGTCTCAGTTTTCTGGGCTACAAGAAGTTCACAAACATTATGAAATTGGAAGGTGTCCTGCATGAATTAGAGAAGGCTAGTCCGGGGCGTTTTCCACGTGATACGGAACTTTACTACTACACCCTTTTTGGAAGCCCTTCGAAAGATGGGAAATGGGGCGTGAGTATTGAAGGCCATCACATGTCGCTTAACTTTGTGATTGAGAATAATGAAGTAGTTTCGTCGACTCCTCAGGTGATGTGCTCGAACCCAACGATCGTTCCAGCGGATTTGGCTGGCTTTGAGAAGGGTGCTCGTGTTCTTGATAATGAAGAAACACTCGGTTTCGACCTAGTGAACTCACTAAGTGACGAACAAAAGAAGATTGCCATCATCGCAGAAACTGCTCCTAAGGAAGTCCGTAATGCAGGGCAGGCTCAACCTCCGCAAACACCTGCGGAAGGCATTTTGATGCGTGAGCTTGAAGAAGAGCAGAAGAAAATGCTGCGTCAGTTGATCATGACATACACGCGCAGCATGGCCCCGGATATCGCAGCGAATCGGCTGGCAGATATCAAAGAGGCGGGTTGGGGTAAGGTGAAATTTTGTTGGGCTGGTGCTAGTAAGCCAGGCGTTGGGCATTACTATCGAGTGCAAGGCCCAACGTTTCTTATTGAGTTCGTAAACACACAGCCAGACGCCGCTGGAAATCCTGCGAGTCATATCCACTGTTTGTGGCGGGATACGCGAGGTGACTTTGCAATCGCGGTAAAGAAATAGCCCGCATTCCAAAGTGAAAGAATCTAAGCGACTGCCTGTTTTGAAACCCGAAACAGGCAGTCGTTTTTTTTAGCGGTTAAAGTAATCTCTCATGCGTTGGATTTGATCGAGATCCAATTCGTTTGGTCTGGTGTCGAGAAAGTAGTCCAGGTCGTCCACGGCCGCTTGTTTTCTTCCGGTCTCAAATCGGATGATCGCCCGCATCCCCCTGTTTTGGATGTGGGTTTCGTCGAGCGCCATCAGAACTTCAAGATATCGCAACATGGATTCTTTATCTTCTTCGCCCTGTGCTAATCCCAGTAGGTTATTCAACATTCTCATGAGAATGTTCTTCGCAGATGCGGTTTCCAAAAAACGATCGTCAAACTGCTCGGTGCGACCGTTTGTTGCCAGTTCCTTGACTTCTTCGAGGCTTAAAATGCGGGCATCATCAAACGGATCCAGAAAGAATTGTTTTTCTCCAATCATCTGTCGAACGATGAAGTGACCGGGGATTCCGACTCCTTCGACCTTGAGACCCAGTCGATTTCCTAATTCCATGTAGAGAAGGGAGAGGGTGATTGGCAGGCCCTCACGGTCATCTAGCAACCGATTCATATAGCTGTTTGCCCTGTGATAGTAGTCAAATCGCGCCCCGTGAAATCCATTGTCCTCGTAGAGATACTTGTTTAACGCGTTGCGAACTTCAACAGGGCTACTGTCTTCAACAAGTGTTGCTTTGATATCCGCAACCATCCGGTCAACTTGTCGCAGGTAAGCCGGTATGTTGATTTCGTCTTCGTCTACTGACGCGATAATCAGGGAGGCTTTTAGTAGGTCGATAGATACGTTGTTTTTCGCCTTTGTTTCGGAAAGGCGTTTCTCATATTCGGAAAAGTAATTCCCCAGTTCCTGGGCGACCGCATTCGTATGGATGTCAGCATCCAGCTTCTTTAGCTCAGTGAGTTTATCTTCGAGTCGTTTTGTTTCCTGCTGGAGGATAGTTCGCGAGTAGTTAGGCGTGGCGAGGAATGGGGCCAGATCTTCGGGCTTCAAATCGGCAAGTGGGGGAACCTCGGAAATGGCATCCGTGATCTGCTGTTTTGCTTCATCACTCAGTGTAGACCGATCGATTTCTTTGGCGACGATGAAATTTCGAAAATCAGCGGCAGTCTCTCGGAACTTGGCTAAACCGGGTTTACCAGAAGTGAGGTTGCGGTTGGTGGATTCAAGTACCTGCTGTCCGTTAACGAACATCTTAAAGCGATCTTCTTCAACGCGAACTTTGAGGGTGTTGAATTCACGAGGCCGATAAGCGTCGGATGGCTGGTCATAAAGAACGGTCCAGGTGAAGACGGAGGAACCCTCAAACAGAGTGAAACGAATCTTATTGTTTGTCGGGTAGAATCCATAATGCTTGTTCCGACCGTCGGCGAAGAAAATCAGTCCGGCAGCCCCCTTTTCATCGTCTAACTTTACGCGCACCTGTATTTCGTAGGGAATCTCCGGCATTTCTCCCTGGTAGAGGCAGAGAGAACGTCCTGCAAACCCTGCACCGGAACCTCCCGCGAGAATACGCCCACCTTGTTGCTTCCAATGAGGGCCAAAGACGGGCTCCCAGTCACGTGGGTCGAGTGACCCGATCGTGAGCCACTTTTCGATGGTGACTGGGTTAGGGGAGTCCAGGAGTGCCTTCAGCGGGGCAATGTCGACGGCGAACCCAAGATTCGCAGTCACAAGAGACTTCATCGTGACGATCCCGTGTACATTACCTTGCATATCAAGCACGGGACCACCGGAGTTGCCTGGTTCGATTGGAATTGCTAATTGCATCATTTTGCGGCCATCGATCTCGCGAATCCCTGAGTTAATACCGGACACGACACTATTTCGCAGTCCATGAGGATTCCCCATGACGATAATTGGTGCGCCCTGAGCTAAGGAATTGATATCACCCATCGCCAGGGCGGTTAAGTCGCTTGCTTGGACTCGAATAATGGCAAGATCCATAACACGATCTGATGCGTGGATGCCTATGACTTTAAGTTCCTCTCCCGACGCTGTCTCCACTCGGAATTCACGAGAATCACCGATCACATGAAGGTTCGTCACGATGAGGCCTTCTTGATCGACAACAAAACCGGTGCCGACGCCCTGATATTTCCCATCTCGGCCCTTGGTGGAAATTGTGACTAAAGAAGGTTTGATATTGGCGGCGAGCTGTTCGACGGTTTTAGCTGTCTGTACTTCCTGAGCGTCTATTAGGTTGTCTGGGAGGACAAAGAGACTTGCGATCAAAAGACAGGTAAGCAGCCAGGCAGTTTGGCGATGAAGTTTCATGGAAGGAGGTATCAATGCATCTCTAAAGATCAAAGGTTAAAAACTAATTATACTGAAATCTGTTAATTTATCGCTTGTCTAGAAAGCGATTCGCTTTCCGAAAGACAGAATTAAACATCGATTCGGTAAGCCTGCCCGTAAATGTGTTTTGTTGGCTGGGATGATAGCTTCCTAATAAAATCCGGCCATCGTTAAATTTGAAGGAATGACCATGGCCGAATTTTGGGATAGGTCCCGAATAAACATCAGTATCCTTCATGAAGTCGATCACTCCCCGCCAGGCGATCTGTCCGAAGGCTAGAAAAACCTTGATAGGTAATTGGCCCACAAGTTGTTCAAACCATGGCTGGCAGGTTAGCACTTCGTGCCTTGTAGGCTTGTTCTGGGGCGGTGCACAATGGCAGATGTTAGTAATAGCACATCCGGTCAGTTGCAGCCCGTCTTGAAGATGCGTTGATTCTGGTTGGTTGGCGAAACCTGCTTTGAACAATGCTTTGTACAGCCAGTCACCACTACGGTCCCCGGTGAACATCCTTCCGGTGCGGTTAGCACCGTGTGCTCCGGGGGCTAAGCCTACCAAAAGTAACTCCGCATAAGGATCACCGAAGTTTGAAACAGGGGCCCCCCAGTAGGTTTCATTGATGTAGGCCCGCCGTTTTACATGCGCTACTTCCCGGCAATAATCGATGAGTCGGGTGCACTTCTGGCAGGCATCGATTTCCCTATTAAGTCGATTCCATCGGGGCGGCGTGCGTTTGCGTTTGGCAGGATTTGGCATGTTGTTAGGTCGACTAACCTAGCTCGATGCTACCGGCAAAACTGCGATGAAAATGGACGTGCTTCCAATTCCCATCGATTTTTTGCCAGATGCGGGTTTCTTCGCAGCTGGCAACAGAGTCGCCGGCGTCAGGTGAAGATTTTTGCGAAAGGCGAACAAAGGTGATGACAGCAGCATCATCGCCAAGCATGCGCACGCGCGGTGAGCAGATCGTCGATTGCTTGACTGCAGTAGAGGGCTCTCGCAAAAGGTAGAACGCGTGAAACGGGAGGCCTTCGACGAGTTGGCCCATTGCCTCAGGTTCGAACGCACTGAGATTGACGTCACATAATTCTGTGTAGGTTTCGTAATCGTTGGTATCGATCGCTTCAAGTAGCTTCTCGTTGAGTATTAGTAGTTCGTCTTCAGGTGTTAATTCCATGATTTATTCTTTAGTTGTTTTTAGGCTAGGTGTTTGATTCGGTGAGAGAGGTATTGGTTCAACTTGTTCGACCACGGCCGTTACCTGGGGCGGTTTGAGTTTTGAGGGAATCACAATAAACGCAGTGCGATAAGCCATTACCAGTAATATGCTGATGCCGAGGAAACCAACAATGTTAGTGATTGGACCGTTAGTCCTGTCCCCCATAATCTTCTTGCTGTTGGTCATCCACAAAAGCACCGCGGCGAGTAATGGATTCCCGATAACCGTAACAGCTTGAGCGAATACCACAACAGGAACCGTTTCGAAGTCCATTAAAACGGCGGCCAAGGCTACCACCATCCCAGTAAGTAATACGAGGGTGGTAATTATCTTCGGTCCCTTTTCTCCAGCCGTTGCTCCTAATTGGAGACCGTCAGAAAGAATGAAACCGGCAATCATGGAGTTGACGAGGAAAGAAGAATAGGCTGCCGAAAACAATCCGATGCAGAATAGCATTTTTCCGGTTTCCCCGAAGGCAGGTTCAAGACCTGCAGCCACATCTCCGACGCTATTCAAGGTCTGCCCGACCAATACGGTCCCAGCAGTGGCCATTAGCATAATGGTCAAAGTGGCCATGATCACCGAACCAACCCGAGCGTCGACGATCCCGTTCTTAAGCTCCTTAATGGACCATCCCTTTTGCCGTGCCAGGTAACATTGGAAATACGCCGCTGCCACGACGAATGTCGTACCGATCAACCCGAGAGTGTCCAGGCTAATCTCCGCATCAAGAGGCAGGAAGCCTTTAGCAAGTGACCCGATATTTGGTTTTGCAGCCACCAAATTGATGGCGAAACAAAGTAGCATGAGTCCCACAAAAACCATCATGACTTTTTCCAGCGCTTTGTAGAAGTCTTTAAATGCGAACAAGAACGAAATCGACAGAGCATTGAAGCCAATGACGAGATAGATGGTAATACTTTTGTCTAGGTAGACATTGAAGGCGGATTGTACTCCTAGATTATTCCCAAATTGGAATGCCGTGGAGATGCAAAAAACGCATAAGCCAACGAGGATAGCGAGAGCCTTTCCTAAAGTCCCTCCGAGATGCTGGCGAATTAGGTCTGCAGGAGAAGAATTAGCTACGACACCAATACGAGCTCCCATGCTCATGAAGAACATCATGAAGATACACGCAACCACAACGATCCAGATCATGCTAAATTCGTTGCCCGCACCGATCTTGTTACTGGTGAGAATACTTCCCGGTCCGATGACGACACAGGCCGTGATGATACCCGGTCCAATCGCCTGGTACCACTTGCGCGAGGGTACTTGTTCCGTGGTTTCGTGTTCTGACATTACGGGAGGCTCCAGGAAAGATTTGCAGTTAATCCAATATTGTAACGGATGGATGTGCTAGGCGTTATCGAATTGTTCTACCACCCGGATGACTTCCGCGATGCAGTTGTTGATGTGCGTTGCATGCGTCCGGAAAGAGAGAACGCAAATTCGAATGGTGAATACATCACCCAGATAGGTGGAGGAGAGAAGAAATCGCTTCGAGGAATTGAGTTCCGTCAGGAACCGCTGATTAAGCTCATTTAACTCGCCGTCAGACAGGTTGTTTGCGACAGGATTGTAGCGGAACGCAAAGGTAGACAGCGTCGGCGCGGCCAGTGTCTCAATACTTTCCAGGCTAGAGATTTTCTGATACGCAAAATTACAGAGGTCTAATTTTTCATTTAAATAGCTACCAAAGACAGGAGCTCCATACAATTTAAATGGCAGCCAGATTCGTAAGCCACGAAAATCGCGTGACAACTCAGGAGACAACCCGCAGAAATCAACGTGATTGTCATCGTCCTGAAAAGGAGGCAGGTATTTGGCGGATACTTTATGAGCCAACTCTAAATGTGCTACGTCCTTGACCAGTAAGCAGCCTGTCCCATAGGGGAGGAAAAGTCCCTTGTGAGGGTCTAGCGTCATCGAATCGGATAGCGCTAAGCCATGCAGGATCGTTTTACCACGTTCGGTGAACATGAAAAATCCGCCATAAGCCGCATCTGTATGTAGCCACATTTCTGATTGTTTACAGACTCGTGATATCGCTACGAGCGGATCCACTGTTCCGGTATTGGTGGTCCCGGCATTAGCAACAACTAAGAACGGTCGTAGGCCTTTGTTTCGGTCTTCTTCGATTAATTCTTCGAGATGGGGTATCGATAGAGCCAAATTCACCGTATCTACCTGCCGGATGTTTTGCTCAGGAAAGCCCGCGAGGACCGCAGCCTTCGTCACACTATGATGTGCCTGAGAGGTCGTGTAGATCATTCCACCGAGGAAATTATCGCCTAGTAGTGTTCGTCGAGCGGTCACAATGGCAGACCAGTTCGCCATAGAACCGCCGGTGGTAAGGTACCCCCCACTACCACTGGGATAACCAACCAAACTGGCAAACCACTCGACAACATCAGCCTCGATATTGGCAAAGCCGGGTGCGACCTGCCAAAGAGTTACGAATTTATTGAGAATACCGCTAATGAGATCGGCAATTGCGGCGTGCGGGAGTCCACCACCTGGTACATATGCCAGGTATCCTCCACAGGATGGATTATAGCTGGGATTCAGGCGATGATTGAACAGGTCGTCCAGCACGTGTTCCAGAGGGAGACCATGTTCAGGCATCCTTTCACGCGGGGGAATTCCGCCGGCTGATTTGTCGGGTAAATCCCATGCTGGCTGTTGATCAAGCGTGGTGATATGCTGGCCGAGATGTTCCAGCGTCATTTCAATATCCTGACGCAATTGGTCGGCAGTCAATTCCAGTGGTGAATTATTGTCAGAGATTTGCATGTCAGGGTCCGATGGGAACTTAAAGTCTCTGCTTTATATGGTAAAACAAGAGGCAGGAAGAGGAAGTGATGCTTAATACCGGAATCGTTAGTAATTGCTGGAATTTCTATCTGCAAAACAACGTCGGTCTGCGCGATTTGATAGGCCATGCCGCTGATTTAGAAATGCGCGATATCGAATTGCGTCAGGGGTCTATGGGGGACTTAGAACCTACACATCACGATCCGCATCTACATGAACTTAAGGCGATTGCTCAGGCACATCATCATTGTCGTTTTGATTATGCGATGAGTTTTCCATTCTTTTCGGGTTCGTTTGATAGCAGTGCGTGCGATTTGCAGTTAGGTCGGGACGTAGCGCTTGCCTGTGGAAACGGAGATGCTCATTTGCGACTGGTGGACGTGATTAGCGACAACGACATGGCTGAGGCAAACTTGGCTAAGACCGTTGAAAGTCTGGTGCAGGTGGCCGATGATCTTGACGACTATGGGATTCGACTTACCATTGAACATTCGTTCCAAGCATGGGATATCTTTTGGCCGGTTTTTCAGGAAGCCCGCCAGCGAAGCCAGACTGGCAATCTCTGGCTTTGTTTTGATCCGGCGAACCTTTCACTATCTCGTGAGGCGGAACGAATGATGGAAATCGTTGACATGATAGATAAATCAGAGATCTCGATGCTGCACGTAAAACAAGCAAATAGCGGGGTGATTGAGACAGAACTCTGTGACGGAGACGTCCCCTGGCCGAGAGTGGTACAAGAGTTCTTAAAGTCAGGGTATCACGGCCCCATAATGTTTGAATTCACATCCTCACCGGAAGTGGAACGCGTGACCGCCGAATCGCTTTATCAATGGCAAACGTGGTTACAGGGACAAGGAGGGTTTGAGCTATGAGTTCGGCGTTGATTGCGGACAATATTGCCAAAGTAAGAGAGACGATTGCCGAGTGTGCGGAGAAGTCTGGGCGTTTAGCAGCGGACGTTACTTTGGTCGGAGTATGTAAGTATTTCGGTGAAGAGGTTACGCGCATGGTAGCTGAAGCCGGTTTACTTGATCTTGGCGAGAACCGCCCTCAACAGTTGTGGGATAAAGCGATGTCACTCGACACTCTGCCAATTCGGTGGCACCAGATAGGTCATTTGCAACGCAACAAAGTCCGGCGTTCGCTACCCTTCATCCATCTGTTCCATGCTGGCGACAGTATGCGGTTGCTGGTTGAAATAAATAAAGAGGCGGAGCGGGTGCAAGCAACTCAAGAGGTGTTATTGGAAATAAATGTTTCAGGTGAAGAAGCGAAGCATGGATTTATGCCCAATGAAATGGAGTCAGTGCTCGAGGAATGTGCGGGGTTGTCCTTCCTTCGTGTCCGGGGGCTGATGGCGATGGCAGGTTTACATTCCGGATTAGATGGCGCCGCCACGGAGTTTGAATCGCTGCGGACTCTGAAAGAACGGCTGGAAAGCTCAAAACCGGACAATGTAGAGCTAGACGAGCTATCGATGGGTATGAGCCGAGACTATCATATAGCCATTGAGCATGGAGCTACGATTGTCCGCGTGGGCAGCAGTTTGTTCGAGGGAATCCCGCGTTCATAGCTGCGTAGTGTTTATATCGAGTGAATCGTTTTTGATGCAAAAGCGAAGGCATTTAAGCAGGAAGCTAAAGACGGGATGTATGAACTGCTATTGAAATCCCCTAAGGCTCTTTATTGGGGCTTACCAAATTACCTTCGTGTACAAGGTGCTTCCCAACGGGCCTGGCGAGAGAATGCGGAGCGACGGGATTGTTCGGCTAGTGCTGTATTAGGGGCCTTGGAAGCTGCCTATGCCTTAAACGAGTGTGCCAAGAGTGATGAGTCGAGGGAAGAGGATATTACAGGCCTCGCTTCATACGCAGAGGAAGTGGTTAACAGTCATCAACTGGAAAACAATCCGTGGAACGTATTAATCGCCGGGGTTGAGATCCCGGCAGTTCTGGCAGGAATTAGCCCCAATAATAAAGTCGTCCGCAAACTCTTAAAAGGGGCAGCTTCGCTCTTAGCTGAATCCGCCAATGTATTGTTTGACGAAGAGGGGGTCGTCAGGGCCCGACATTTCGGCTGGTATGCAGCTATCGTGGCAACATGGACCAGATGTATTGCCGCTTCAAGACGAAAACAGATTAATCTCAAACTAAAGAAAAGCTTTATTGCAACATTTGAATGGACAGCTCGCCAGCTGTTGCTTTGTTCGAACGGTAAACGAGCGATTAGCGGGTTGGCTGATGGCGGCGAGATCAAGTTAGCGAAACCCTTTATTGCCTTATTGCTAAAGCTGGGAGGCGACCTTTCCGATAGACGCCTCGCAGCTCACATGGGATATACGCAGCGAGAGTTCGCAAATCCCATCGAGCATCACTACCTGCCCGATGCAACGCTCCACTCAGCTGAGTCGCAGGTTGTCGTGATGCGATCTGGTTGGGATTCTAAGCGTTGTGAACTCTATATTCGCTATGAACAGCAGGATGTGTATGTGGATATCGTCTCTGCTGGGGTTCTGTTATTCCGTGGCAACGTTGCTTCAAATCTGGTGGTCGATGGAATGTCGCTTTCCCCTCTCGGAGCATGGGAAGAAGTTTGTTGGGAAAGCGATGAAGATGTTGAATATCTAGAGCTCGAAATCAGTTTTTCCGGAGGTTGGAAACTTCAGAAACAATTTCTTTTGGCCAAGGAAGAGAATTTAGTATTGGTCGGAGATGTGGTTCTTGGCGATGGCCGCCGCGGTGCGATTCAGCTCCAACAGGCTTATCGATATGGTGAAGGAATCAGTTTCTACCCGTCGGAAGATCATGCGGAGGGGTTTTTGTGGAGCAAAGATCCTGTAGGGATGGTGTTGCCACTGGCGCTGCCTGAATGGCGGGTTGGAACTCGCTGCGGCAGTCTCACTGATAAGGCTGGATTGCTCACCTACGATGTGACTGCGGAGGAAGCCGCAGGCCTTTACGCGCCCTTACTTATGGTGCTATCAGACAAAGCTGTCACAAAAGATTATACTTGGCGGCAGCTTACGGTTGCCGAAGAATTAAATATCCAGCCAGCTGACGTTGCTACAGGTTATCGAATTCAGATTGGTAAGAAAAACTGGGTCTTATATCGTTCGTTGACCGAATTCGGCAATCGAACTTTATTAGGGCAAAACTATTCTTCCGAGTTCGCGTTTGGTGAGTTTTTGGAAGACGGCACAGTTTACGAGTATGTAGAGATTGAATAGTTGTCAAACGATAACGAGGTTTGTTGTGATGAACAGATTGTATATTCTGGCTTGGTTGGGTGTTTCGCTTTTGGCGGTTGGTGCGACGGCACAAAATGGAGGCTCCGCCGGGGGGCCTGCAGAGAAAAGCGTGAAAGAGAAGCAGTTCAAGTCTCTCGAAAAAGGGGCGTCGGTCCTGTCGTTGTTGCCTGATGGCGGACTGTGGGTTGATCTTAGCCGAAAATGGGTAGTCGCTGACGGTGAAGTTTGCTTGACAGTAGGGCCGCTTGAAATGTTCGCATGTCCAGCGGGGACCAAAGAGCATGAGTCAGTCGTCGCAGTAAAGTCCTCGTCGAGGTTTGTACACGCTGCTCTCCTGGCCATCGGCGCAAAAACAGGTAAGCCAGTTAAATTTGATCCGGAGTATATACCAGCCAGCGGTTCGGTAATCGATATCATCTGCGTTTGGAAAGACAGCGAGGGAAAGATACAAGCGGCGTTTGCCCAGGATTGGGTAACGAAAGGGCGTAGTAAGAAAACACTCGACCATGCATGGGTATTTGCCGGTAGTGGGTTTTGGAAAGATTCATCGACAGGAGAAAGACGCTACTACGCTGACGATGGAGCCATGATTTGCGTGTCTAACTTCCCAACGGCAACGATGGATATTGCGGTCGAAAGTACCAAAGACAATAACTTTTTGGAGTATCATGCCAATTCGGCAAGGTTACCTGAAGTAAGGACTCCGGTACGTTTGATTATGGTAAATCGACCGGGCAAGATGACCAAGAAAACGCCACGAAGGCTAGACGCGAATGCTGAAATCCTGACCCATATTAAACAGTGGGCTCAGGCCATTGAAGCCGGTAAGCAACCGCCTAAAATCCCCTCTCCCGAAGACGAGCCAGTTGGCATCGAACCATCGGATAAGTAATCTTCTGAAAGCCGGCTTGTATTACCTAAATGCCACAGTGCGCTAACACTTCGTCTGCGGAGGCAATATAGCTGGTGTAAAATGGCCCGAATTCAGCGTACTTCGCACTGGCTTCGTCAAAACGCATAAGATAGACGATGTCTTTTAGATACTCGGGATTTCTTGCCCAAAGTGTGACCCCCCATTCCCAGTCGTCGAGTCCAACGGAAGTGGTGATAAGTTGTTGTACTTTACCAGCGAAGGCCATTCCGCTGCGGGCATGTTCTGCCATCAGCTTATTACGTTCAGAGTGGTCCATCATGAACCAGTTTGCATGTGGGATACGGATTTTGTTCATCGGATAGAAGCAGGTTGCCGGCCAGACTGGGAAATCCGGCGTCAGCCGTTGTTTACGCATGATGGGCTCGCGTTGCTTGTAGGCATTGAGCTTCGCTTCATAAGATGGGCTGTCGATTTCTTCACCATCTTCGACCAATCGCGCAGAGTATTGTTCGAGTGTGGGGACGTACTCAGAGATCTCTGTGACTGAAACGAAACTATACGTAGTCGTTAGCGTCGCGCCGAGTTTAGTGTTAAGCAGGTTTTGGTGAGTACGGTCTATTGTGAGTGGATTGGGATCCATGATCATCAGGCCGAAGTCTGCTTTATGGCCGGAGACAATGCTGACTTGTAATCGTTCAGGTCCATCCTCTTTCAACGCCAGTACATTGCAGAATTGTTCTTTGGCGATGGTGAGCTCGTCGTCGGAGAATCCCTGAAGGGCCACGCGATCAAAAGAATAGTAGAAATGAGAACAGTGCCAACCCTCCTGGGGTATGACCGATGGTTCAGGCAGATTTTGTGTATGCGGTGGGCGATTCATGGTGAGGAGTTTATTTCAGCAAGTGGATGGTACAAAAGAAAAACATATTTGTTCAATCAAGTAATTCGTTCACACGGGCGACGAGCGTGTCAATTGCGACAGGCTTGTGCAGATAATCAGCGACACCCAGTAACTCAGCGTAAGATTGATGACGATTTCCTTCATTGGCGGTCATCATAATGATATGGATGGGATCCGGGTATTCTTCGCGTAATGATTCGATTACCAGAAATCCGCTGCGTTTGGGCATCATCATATCAAGGATCGCAAGGTCAGGTCTATTGGCTTTCGCCAATGCGAGTCCATCGTCACCATTATTGGCGGTTAGCACATTGTAGCCGGCCTGCTCAAGCGCGTAGCTAACAGAAGCGAGAATATCCGCATCGTCATCTACGAGTAGCACCGTTTTCTTTGCCAGTTGTTCCAATTTGCCGAGCCCTCCTTTGTTGGTTCTATTAGAACTTTAGCACACTATTTTGGCGAGGCAAGCGGCGCAGCAAAGGCATGGTGAAAAACGCCGCTCATCCCGATGGGAAAAGCGACGTAGAGTTCAGCCCTCAATAGATGATAACTATTGGTTTTCGGGATTAAGTGAAAAACTGAGGAAGTGTAAGCCGGTAGGCCGATTAAACAGAACGCCGCCGGTGGGAGCCAGGTATTTCGAAATTTCCTCGAAAGGCGGAAGTGGATGGTCGAGAAAAGCAGAATTCAGAGTGCGAAGAAAATCGTTGTTTTCTGCACCCTGCTGTAACGCTGACTGGGCGTCTTCACCCATGCCAAGGTTGTACAAGAATTCCAATCCCTTTTCCGGTCGACTGAATGTAATGGCAGAAGGCTTGAACTCCCCTGTTTGTGCTTTGACAGTATTTAAGACAAGTTTGAAATCTTCTGCGTCAGCGAGTCGGTCCTCTCCACCTTGATGGGTGTCGATCGCCTTAAACACAACGAGTTCTGAGTCTGAAAGCAGGAGTGTGTCTCCAATGATGGCAAATGTTGGGGTCGGCCTTCTGAAATTCACAGGGGGGCCCGGACGGGTAGGCTGTGCGTTGGGTTGGTTTGGGTTGGGCTGCAAATCCGGCGGCCCACCCGGGCCACCAGGACGGCCGCCGGGAGTTTGGTAGTAGGTGACCCCATTGTGTGACTGTTTACTCATCCAGGCAGCCTTTTCCTCGATTAATGTGTCTAGGAAATCAGCTAATTGCTCAGGTTCTTTGAGCTTGAAGCCGATGCCGGTGGCCTGGCCGTTCAGCACATCCGGATCCACCACTTGCTGGACGAACGTCAGTCGACCGCCAAAATGGGCGATGACGTCCTCCTGTAGGTTAATTCCCACCGGTAAATTGACATTCTCTTCGACTAGATTCTCAAAATATCCGCTTCCAAGTACCGAATCTACGACTTTAGTCAACTCACCATACATCGCTTCCAAATCCCAATACATCGTTCCGTAGTTAGCGATTTCGTTGCTGACCCAGTCTTCGGAATTAAGTTCTCCCTCCCCGAGTGTCAAAAGATTAAAGACTCCACGGCGGGGACTACCCAGAGAAAGATGGAAATGTGCCATCGTATCAAAGCCGGGAGGTCCGACTATTAAGGAACCTCCAACGGCCTTAAATCCGTCAACTCCTAAAGTGGGCAGTAAAGCTAATACTGCCTGCGCCTGAAAGTTATCCTGAGTGGTCGACTTAATGAGGGTCAGTGGATCGGCGAAGAAACTAATTTGTGGTTGGAAATCTTCAGCCCCTACGCTATTACGCATAATGTCTGTGAATTTGCGATTGTCGGCCAGTGTTCGATCAGCTTCGGTGGCCGTGCCTTCCCACACGCTGATGAGATGAGTGGCCATCAATTCGCTACTGCACAAAACGACGGTCTCTTCTTTGATGAAGGAGTAGACGTCGTCATCGTCACCAGGATTGGCGAAAAGCGTCACCTCAGTGTCTCCGATCAATTCTTCGGAAAGATCACCGGCGTTGTTAATGTGTTCAAATTCAGCGCGTTCCAAAAGAGTCGTGGCTGTATCGACATTCTCACCAACGTCTGCAATAAAGGCGAACATAGGTCGTCCGGTATCGGTGACGGCCAAGCTAAGTGCAACTTCGCCTGTCGGTAGGTCCATTAATTCCTCGACGCTTACCCCCAATTCATCCTCTAACTGCGGAAAGGCATTAAGAAATTCGTTGTAAAGTCGGTCTACCAGAGGTGCAACGGAAGCATCGTTACGAATGTTTCCGAAAGATGTCCGTAAAAAGTCATCACCAAGGGCTGGGAAATCATCGACCCGCAAATAAACAACGGTGTTATACGGAAGAAGCTTGGGAGCACTTGGACGTTCGGCCTTGAGGGCTGGTACCGACAAGAAAGTAAACAGCAAAGCCACTAAGGGGAGCCTGATTTTGAGATTCATGCAGATGATAGCCTTCAATTGTTTTTGGGGGAACACACTAAGCCGTTAAACACCGCTGATACCCTAAGGTTTCGTAGAGTAAGTTGATCAACTAGGATTGCAAGGCGTTAAATTGTAGCGATTACCATGAGTTTATGGTGTTTTGGGTTTATTCAGGTAAAACGTCTCAATTTACGTTTATAATCGATATAGGCGGTATTTACGACTATACAGGTCGGTTCAGCAATGTCGAATTAGACTTTGTTGGCGGTCTTTTTGTAGGGCTGACCTCAAATAAATTGCATTAGCAGGGCAAAATAACATGTTAACACCAATCAAATACTTCTTAACCGTGGTTTCCGTCATCGTTTGGGCACCGATGGCTTATGGGCAAGTAGGGAATCAAACTACGCAAGCCGGAGAGGGCGGTCAGGTCTCGTCGACCGGTGAAATATCCAGCCAAACAGCGAACCAGGGGTTCGTCGGCGGCGGTGGGATCGGGGGCGATCCCCGCGCTGCGTCCAGTCAAGCTAGTATGGGTGGAGCCGGAGGCATGGGGGGATTTGGAGGCATGGGGGGATTTGGAGGTATGGGAGGCATGGGCCGAGGGATGATGGGAGGTATGTTTGGGGGCCAGCAACAGCAACAACCTGGGGCTAACCTACGGTTTCCTTTTGTGGTTAAATTTCAAGTACGTCCCATTGTTGTGGCTAATGTAAAACAAAAAGCTCAAACACGACTGACGAAGCTCCCGGGCTTATCCCGCTTTAACAAAGTAGTGGTAGACCTAGAGAAATCAACAGCGACGCTGACAGGTGAGGTCGTTTCCGAACGGGAAAAATCTCTCATTGAGCGTTTGGTGCTTTTAGAACCGGGCATCAATTCTGTCAATAACAACTTAGGGATCTCACAAAAGCTGCCCGAAGATAATTAGTCTTTGTGACTGCCATAAAGCAAAAAGCCCGGATGTTGCTCAAGCATCCGGGCTTTTTCATTGGACCACAAAAGGTTAGGGACGCTGTGGTGGTCCAAGCTTAATTGTTTTTAACCCTGATGGGTTAACGGTAGTCTTAATACCCGTAGGACGACGACGTGCGTTGTAATCGTCGTAATTGGGTAGCTCAAGATTGGTAGGAGGTATGGCGACCGGTACGACAGGAGAGGTGGCATTTGTGGGTCGTATTTGTTGCTGCGGAGTAGAGGCCATATGCCGAGTTAAGCTTGGCGAGACATCAATAGTTTGAGTCTTTCGATGATGTTGGCTATTAAACCCATGTCGACGACCGAGAGTGTCCACACGCATTGATGTTGGTGGCTGGCGATTTACCAGTTGGTCTTTGCTGCTCGGGGCTTCAGATTTTGGCGAATTGCCGGGTAAGGTGACCTTGCTGAACAAACCATTGATGACATTACCTTCATTGGGAATGAAGACGGGAACGAGGCTCACCTTTTTTCCGTGCCCCCCGAGTTTCTGCCAGGGAAGCCAGAAACTATAGGAAGGTCCTAATTCGGACTCCGTTAGGTGCGAGGAAAGCTGGTCAGCACGAAAAACATATTTTCTATTGGGCTGGCGTTGAGAATGATCCGCGGTAGGGTTGTCGGTGTCGTCAAAAGCATAGACGACTAGTTGTCCGTCAACTTCGACAGCCTCTTGTTTTCGATTGTAGAAATACATTCTGCCGCCAAATCCTTGCACGGCTCCACTCGCGGGGACAGACAGGACATCATGAGTCCATATAGCAACGATGCGGGAAGCATTCTCCTCGTGTTTTCGTTGGGCCGCTTGTTCTGCATTCCACGGCATTGAATCATCAAGGGCTTTGGTCGAATCGGACAGGCTCTTGCATCCACTTGATAGGGCAAGCGTCGATATGACTATACAGATTAATTCGAACCTGAATAATGTTTGGGGGGTTATCATTATTTAGTACCTAGCTAGAGAATTTGCATGCTGTTTAAGCATTGACGACTCGGAACATTAACGACTAATCGGAGTCGTATAGTTCTGCGGCGCTTGGGGGGGGACGCGGCGAATTTGGCCATTATATGGCTGCTGTGGCTGCGAGGTATAATTGGTGGCCCTCTGGCCTCCCACGTTGTTCGCCGGTAAATAGGGATTAGCACTGACATCACCCGGGGCTTGCGGAACCGGAGCATTGCGCTGTTGGTAGGCTGGCTGGGAAGGAGCAGGCAACGGTGGTTGAGGGTTGTATGGAATTGCCTGCATCATCCGTGGGTTCCCGCTTCGAGGGAACATGTATCGACTCTGCAGTTGGTTAGTTTCAAGCTGCGGAAGCCCTCCGCCCATAGAGGAAGACGGAAACGCGTGGTCCAGGAGTGTTCCGGCTGGATCGTCATCCGGGTAAATCACGGTTCCGGGTTCGCCCCAAAAACCACGCCCTTCTTTGATTCCGGTGTCACCGTGAATCTCAGTCAGATCTGACAACAACCAACTCATACGTTCTGTTTCCAAGGCTTTGATGCGATCAACATCCTCTTCTCCGCGTACGATGTGAGGTGTCATGATAATCAACAGTTCCTTGCGTTTTTCAGTTTCGACATCGTACCGAAAGAGACTGCCAAGCCCGGGTAGATCTCCTAGTAAAGGCACGCTGCGTCGGGCTACGGCCTTGTCCTTGGTGATTAAGCCAGCGAAGACGACCGTTTCGCCATCCCTGGCACTGATCACGGTTTCGGCTGTTGTTTTATTGATCGGTGCCGCCATAACTGCCATTCCGTCAGGGTTGATACCAACAACCGTACCGGAACTCGCTTCTCCCAGCTCAGACTTCTCGGCTCCGACGACCATGACAATCCTCCCGTCGACTGTTACGCGAGGCCTGACGTTGATTAGTAGTCCAATGGAAACCGGTTCTGATGTATTGGTAATACCACCAAATTGATTTGCCTGACTGCCTGTGATTTGCCTAATGTCTGAACCCACCTGAACAAATCCCTCGGTCATGTCTAAGGTCATGAGCTGAGGTCTGCTCAGTATTTGAAGACGGCCGCGATCCTGAAGAGCCCTCATCATGATATGGATTGATTCGTTAGCAGCACTGACTGCAAGTCCACCGTATCCGAGAGCCGCACTATTTCGCCCCATTCCAAAACCAGAGATAACCTGACCGGCAAGGTTTGCGCTCGAAGCAGTGGCACCAGGGTCATTACCTAGTGTTTGTCCATGCCAAGCGAAACCGTTCGTGGATGCACCTCGATCAAACAGCAAGCTATCTTGCAGGCCAAGCTCGACGCCCGCTTCAAAGCTATCGTTCAGTTCTACTTCAGCAATGATCACCTGAATCATCACCATGTCAGGTTCAAAGTCCAATTCATCGACAAGAGCCGTCAAGGTATCGAAGGTTTTCGGCTGAGCGGAAATAATAACTGAATTACTCGCGACGTCCCAGGCGACTACTACTTCGGTCGCCTCTATTTCGTAGTTAGCAATGCTAGTCTGCTGGCTCAGTGACTGGGTCAGCAGTTGTCGCTGGGTGTTAACATAGGTTTGTAGTGTTTGCCCAACAGAGGAGGCATCCGCATTTTTCAACCGGATTACTTCACTTCGTCGTGTTTCAATATCCCCTTCGTCGAGCCGTATCAAGAGAAGCTCGACAATGTCCAAGTCGGTTTCCGACCCGGAGGCAATAACACTATTCGTACGTTGGTCGACAGCGAAACGAAGTGGAACAAGGGATGATTCTCCACCCCCGATACTACCAGAACCAGCACTAAGAGCATTGTTGAAGGCATTGCTACTCGCATTGGACCCGGCCGTAACCTGAAGGCCGAATAATTCCTGAAGTAATTGCGTGAGGTTGATCGCGTCACCATTCTCAACCTGAAATACTTTGATTTGAGCTTCAGCGTTAGGAAGCTGATCGAGTTGCGTTATTAGCTCTTCGATCAATGGCATCGCCGTAGCGGGAGCTCGTACTACAAGTGCATTGACGTTTTCGTCTGCGGTGACGGTTGCCCCGGCCAAGATACCTGAATTGACCTTGCTTTCCCCCTCGTTGGTAATGGTCAGTATTTCCAACTTGGAGGATTGCGGACTGATCGTTGCGGTGCTGCCCTGCTGACCGCCGCCTTGGTTGCCCTGATTGGCGGAAATACCCGTAATGGCCTCTTGCAATACTGGTTGAAGATCAGCGGAAAGTGCGTTCTTTAGGCGAAATACTCTTAACTGATTGGTTGCCGGAGATTCTTCGACGTCCAGCCTTTCAAGTAAAGCTGCGATCTCTTTTACATCGCGAGGAGCGGCGTGAACAATCAGGCTATTGGTGCGATAATCCGCAATAACACGGGGCCGAACGCCTAGCCCGGGGCGTTGCTCTTCGTCACCACCCGGTT
>Ga0315322_10000648_pt1 | contig 26130 bp, 23 predicted proteins | sample M110021515metaG_FD_203461 | JGI IMG/M metagenome (GOLD analysis project Ga0315322, IMG submission 203461) | Ammonia-oxidizing marine archaeal communities from Monterey Bay, California, United States - M1 100m 21515 | ecosystem: Environmental > Aquatic > Marine > Intertidal zone | place: USA...
TCAGGAGCGGCTTCTTCTTCAGGAGCGGCTTCTTCTTCAGGAGCGGCTTCTTCTTCAGGAGCGGCTTCTTCTTCAGGAGCGGCTTCTTCTTCAGGAGCGGCTTCTTCTTCGGATGTAAATAGCGGCCCCGCGTTTCCGAGTCCCCCCTTGAGATCATTGGGAAGGAATTGCTCAGGCCGAATAGCATTTTCTTCTTCGATCCCGTCATCTTCCCAGTCCACGCGTTTACGAGATAAACCGATCTTCCGATCCTCTATATCAACCCGCAGTACCTTGACCTCGAGCTCATCACCAACGCTCACGAGATCCTCAGGATTTTCGATTTTCTCATCAGCTAGTTCGCTAATGTGAAGCAGGCCCTCTAGACCATCTTCAAGGCTGATGAAAACTCCAAAATTAGTTATCTTTGTGACTTTTCCTGACAACTTTTGCCCGGACTTATAGCGTTCTGGTATATCCGTCTCCCACGGGTCGGCGTCCAATTGTTTCACACCTAGCGCGATTCGCCGTCGTTCTATATCAGTGGATAGTACCTTACACTCTATCTCTTGGCCTTTTTCGAGAACCTCATTCGGATGGCTTATTTTACGAGTCCATGAGATATCGGACACATGCAACAAACCGTCAATTCCCTCTTCAAGTTCAATAAACGCACCATAGTTAGTGAGATTCCGAACGGAACCTTTAACAACCGCATCTACTGGGTATTTAGCTTCAACCTCAGTCCATGGATTACTTTGGGTTTGCTTAATACCTAACGATAGCTGCTGCCCTTCTCGATTTACGGATAGAACGACTACCTCAATCTCATCACCAATCTGAACAATCTCGTTGGGGTGATTTATTCGTTTCGTCCAAGACATTTCAGAAATATGAACTAGTCCCTCGATCCCTGCTTCGAGCTTAACAAAGACACCGTAACTCATAACATTGACAACTTCGCCAACCACTTTGGCACCTATTTCATAACGTTCTTCTACACCATCCCACGGATTAGCAGTTTTTTGCTTGAGGCCTAGGGCGATTTTTTCTTTTTCGTGGTCGATACGTAAAATCAACACTTCGATTTCTTGATCAATGGTCACCATCTCGGTTGGATGTCCAATTCGCTCCCAACTCATATCTGTGATGTGGAGCAAACCGTCTATTCCACCTAGATCTACAAATGCACCGAAATCTGCGATGTTTTTAACAACGCCGACTTTAGTTTCCCCCTCGTTGAGCGTTGCCAATAGTGCTTCCCGATCAGATTTCCGTTGTCGTTCGATAAGCGACCGCCGCGAGACAACGATGTTCCGTCGCGCTTCATCTATTTTTAACACTTCACATTCCAACTCTTGGCCGATGTAATCTGCGATATCATGGGGTCGTCGTATATCTACCTGACTAGCCGGAAGGAACACGTTAACGCCGATATCCACGAGGAGCCCGCCTTTGATTTTTCGCGTTGCGAGTCCCTTAACGATTTGACCCTCATCGATCTGCTCCATCATCGCAGTCCAGGCCAATATTTTCTCAGCTTTGCGCTTGCTTAGCGTAACCAAACCGTGCGGATCATTTGCAGGACCTAATTCGTCCTCAACTTCTTCAATCAACACTTGGACGGAGGAGCCGACTGTGGGTTGCTCTTCCTCTGGGTCCCATTCATTGATGGAGATAGTGCCTTCACTCTTGGCACCAACATCGACTAGAACTACGCCATCGGTGATTGAAATTACCTGCCCTTGGACGATCGCATTAACGTCAAAATTTGCATCTGCGTTAATCGCTTCATCTAGAATTGTATTTTCACCATCACCGCCAAACATTTCCTCAAGCTCAGCAACGAGATCAGTATCTTCCAGCGTTCGAATTAGGTTACGATTTACCATAGTTAAAATTTCTTTTCATAAATAACGTAGAAGGATGAACCTGGTTGTTAATTCATCATTCCTTACCAAATTAGACGATACGCAGCCTAATTCGGGACTAAGGTTCTATGCGTTTTCGGCCAGCTAATAAATACGTTTTCATCAGTGCCTATTTGCGCGCTGTTTTGAGCCTTTTAACCTATCATTAGTTGGTATTTTCTACAACGGGAGAGTGCGAAGGTAATTGACGAGATTGTTGGGCCATGCTAAAAGTTAACAAAATAAAGATTCGTATCTAACGTGATCTATTATTAGTCATTAGCATTTGAACGTATTGGAGTATTCAGCGTGGGTTGCAGTGAACGAAGCAAAGAAATTAAACGACGACGTCACCGGAAAGTCAAAATCAGCAAATTGGCGCGTCAATACGGCGCTGCAGACGCCGCTGGAAAACAAATCGTTATAGAAAAGTTGTCCCGGCTAACCCCTGGCGCTGAGGACATATTGGCCAACTGGGGCGTAAAACGTTAATAGTGCTAATCACCTTAGCGACTTAAACGCTGCGTTTAAAATAATAGTTATCGCTGGTAAGTCTAGCCCCTAATCATCGTCGGAAGTTTCTTCGCTTTCGACAACCTGTTCCCCGTCATCGTCTTTAACTTCAAATTCGGCGTCAATAGCATCATCGTTTTCCTCTTCACTGTCATCACTATCCGAAGATGCTGTTTCGTACAAAGCCTTGGAGAATGCCTGCGCGGTCTCTTCCAGTGCGTCAACCGCAGCAGTGATCTCTTCAATATCTTCGCCCATTGATAACTGTCTGACCTTGTCGATAGCAGCGGTAAGTGGCGCCTTATCTTCATCAGATAGTTTGTCGCCATTTTCCTTCATGGTTTTTTCGAGCTGATAAGCTAACTGCTCACCTTTGTTTCGAGCCTCCACCAGCTCAAACTGCTTTTTGTCATCTTCGGCGTGTTCCTCAGCATCCTTCCTCATGCGTTCAATTTCATCATCGTCGAGACCCGCAGAATCCTCAATTCGCACATTGGCTTGTTTCTGAGTTCCTAAATCTTTCGCAGTAACATTAAGAATCCCATTCTGATCGAGATCAAATGTGACTTCAATCTGTGGAACTCCTCGTGGAGCTGGCGGTATTCCCTCTAAATTGAACTCACCGAGTAGCCGATTATTTTTCGCCATTTTTCGTTCGCCTTGAAAAACCTTTACGGTAACAGCCGGTTGATTATCCGCTGCGGTACTAAACACGTTTTTCTTTTCGGCAGGTATTGTTGTGTTACGTTCAACCAGTGCGGTCATGACTCCGCCTTCAGTTTCAATCCCGACAGTAAGTGGAGTCACATCAAGCAGTAAGACATCCGTCCGGTCGCCGGCGAGAACGCTGCCTTGAATCGCCGCGCCCATCGCGACAACTTCATCCGGATTAACGCCCTGATGTGGCTCCTTGCCAAATATATCAAGCACCATTTCACGAACTTTTGGAATTCGCGTTGAACCACCAACTAACACAACTTCGTCGATGTCTGAGGCGGCGAACCCCGCGTCCTTTAGCGCCCGCGTAACTGGCTCTCGGCACTTATCGATTAACGAATCAACCATTTCCTCGAAGGTCGAACGCGTGATCGTCATTTGCATATGCTTGGGACCGGAGTCATCTGCGGTAATGAAGGGCAAGTTTATGTCAGTTTGCGGAACCGAACTTAAATCTTTTTTTGCTTTTTCACAGGCTTCGTACAACCGTTGCAATGCCATAGTGTCATCACGCAAATCGACTCCATTTTCGGACTTAAACGTGTCTGCGACATGATGCAACAGTGCAGCATCGAAATCGTCGCCACCAAGCTGAGTATCACCGGCAGTGCTTAATACCTCGAATACGCGGCTCTCATTATCGGAATCGCCGGCATCATCTACCTCTAGTACTGAAACATCAAACGTGCCGCCCCCGAGATCAAACACAACAATACGCTCACTTTTATCTTTGTCCAATCCATAAGCCAAGGCAGCAGCTGTGGGCTCATTGATAATCCGAGCGACCTCTAACCCAGCGATTTGACCAGCGTCTTTAGTCGCTTGCCGTTGTGAGTCATTAAAATATGCGGGCACAGTAATGACTGCCTTGTTAACTGTGTGACCAAGGTATGCCTCGGCAGACTCTTTCAGTTTCCGCAGTGTTTTCGCTGAAATCTCCTGAGGTGAATAGCTTTTATCGTCGACATTAACCTCCACGTACCCGGTGTCACTTTTACTGACTTTGTAGGATACCAAACGGTCATTTTCGGAAACCTCGCTAAACCGTCGACCCATGAAACGTTTAATCGATTGAATCGTGCGCGCTGGATTCGTAACCGCTTGTCTGCGAGCAGGTTCACCGACGTGTGTTTCCGAACCATCAACGTACGCCACCACGCTGGGTGTCAATCGATTGCCCTCTGGGTTCGGAATAACCGTTGGCACGCCGCCCTCAACAACAGCGACCACTGAATTAGTCGTTCCTAGATCAATTCCAATGATTTTTTCACCACTCGCCATGATATTAGTCTCCTACTTGTTGCTTCGTGCTAACCAAATTATGGAAGCACAGTCAGTCTAGTTGTATAAGCCACAAAAAATGCGGTACTTTTCCCGCAGTTCGTTGCTAACGATAGTAATAGTAAGCAAAGTGCGTGCCAATCATTTAGCTTTATTAGGATTTACCGTTTAATCGGTATTTACTGCAGTTTATAGGCAAATAACAACATTGCAAACCGACTGATGAATGCCTGACATTCATGGACCATAGTGCCATTTTGGCAGTTTTAGTATAGAACAAGTGTTTTCGCCAAAGCGCGCTGCTAGGTATAGCTTCTATGATCGCTGGGATACCGCTATTTCCAAATGGTATGTGTTTCCCCTAGAATCGGTGGATACCCTACGTAGCTGGTTGCTATTTTAATTTATTTCAGCGATTGCTTGTACTGTATCTGCGTTTCACGGAAATCGATATTATGACTTCTTTGACGAAAGTCGCTTACCTAGGACCTATTTATAGCTACAGCTATCTAGCGAGCGTGGAGCATTTTCGCGACACCGCTGAATACGTACCAGTAAATACAATTGCAGCTGTTTTTGAAACACTACAATCCGGCGGCGCAAGTTTTGGCGTCGTACCTTTAGAAAACAGTACCGATGGCCGAATCGTTGACACTCTAAATATATTAGCACGAGCTGCTGTATCAATCTCAGCGGAAATTAATTACGCGATCCACCATAATTTGATTGCCGATTGTGAAATGTCAGAAATTCGCAGCATATACAGCAAGCCTCAGGCTTTATCGCAATGTCGGACTTGGATTGACGAGCATCTTCCAAACGTTTCAGTTTACGACGCAGCAAGTTCTGCGGAAGCCGTTGAAATGATAGCTAGAGTTGATACATCTATCGACACCAGCACATCCGCAGCTATCGCGAGTACTGCGGCCGCGAATCACTTCGGGGTTAAAATCGTGGCGGGCTCTATTCAAGACGCCGCAAATAATCTGACACGTTTCGCTGTCGTGGGTAGTGATAGCCAGTCACCAACGGGAAATGACAAAACCCTATTATTATTAGAGTTGGATCATCGTCCGGGCGCTCTGGCTGATGTTATGGTTGCTTTTAAGCTAGAAGGTATCAATCTCACCTGGATTGAATCGTTTCCACGGCCAAACGCAGCAAATGAATATGTCTTTTTTATAGAATTCGATGGGCATCAATTCGATGCACCCGTGCAACGCACTATCAAAGGCCTAGAGCATTATACACGCGATGTACGTGTACTCGGCTCTTATCCACGTGCCCTAGTCACGGGAGTGCCGGATTCCTAAAATGTCTCCGCGTCTTGGACTAACCTATTGTTCCATTGGTGATTTTCAATGGTGTTTCCGCAATGAATCGGCTGTGTTAATATGACAATAGGACAAGTTGTTCCCAAACATCATCTGGCTTTCGTCGCCAATTATGGTCACCTACAGATATAACAGACACTAACAGCACAATACCATCCACAACTAAACGCCATAAACACATTAGGGCATCCACACTTTGATTATTATTCTAAGCTCCGACACTTCGGACGAACAAATTGAGAAATTAAAACAACACATTGAGTCGTTAGGTTTGACCCCGCATTTGAGTGTCGGAACATTCCGAACAATCATTGGTGTAATTGGCGATGAATCATTAATTGATGCGGACCAGATTAACGCCTTTCCAGGTGTCGCTTCTGTAGTGCCAGTCTTACCACCTTACAAATTAGCGAGTCTTGATGCCCATCCACAACCTAGCATCGTAAACGTAGGAAATGTAAAGATCGGCGGCGGTAATTTATGTATGATTTCCGGACCATGTTCTGTTGAATCGACGGAACAACTCGATGCGATAGCGTCAGCCGTAACTTCTACTGGTGCTAACATACTTCGCGGGGGTGCCTACAAACCGAGAACTAGCCCATATGCATTTCAGGGAATGGGGGTGGAAGGTTTGAAGATACTTCGAGACGTTGGTGACCGTTACGATGTACCAGTCGTAACCGAAATCACGGACCCTAGAAACGTGGAGGTGGTATGCGAATATGCGGATATGCTCCAAGTAGGCGCACGCAATATGCAGAACTTCGTACTTCTAACTGAAGTCGGCAAAAGCGATAAGCCGGTTTTACTTAAACGCGGAATGAGTGCTACCATTACGGATCTCCTGATGAGTGCCGAGTATGTTCTAGCAGCCGGCAATCAAAACGTTGTATTATGCGAAAGAGGGATTAAGGGCTTTGATTCAGCAACTCGAAATCTGTACGATGTCGCCGCTGTCGCCGCTCTCAAGACCCTAACCCATTTACCGATCATTGTTGATCCCAGTCATGCCACGGGTCGTCCAGATATTATTCCCGCGTGCGCCTATGCTGGTTTGGCCGCGGGCGCCGATGGAGTCCACATTGAAGTACATGATCACCCCGAAGAAGCATTCTCAGACGGACCGCAGGCATTGTCTCCAGACGAATTCGCTAAGACTTTTCAGAAGCTCACCGAAATAGCTAATATATTCAACGCAACATTTTAACTATACGAGGATTTAAGGCACTATGCGAACAATATTTATCGCTGGCAATTGGAAAATGAACCTAACCGTGGCCACCGCCACCAAGTTAGCCGCGGGGCTCAGTGAGTTGCTCGCTGGCAACAATGCGATCGATATAGCCGTATGCCCAAGTTCCGGTTTTCTACACGCCGTGGGATCTGAGATTTCTTCGAGCCCAATATGCTTAGGTGCTCAGAATCTTTATCCAGCGACGTACGGCGCCTATACCGGAGAACTTAATGCAGAAATGCTCGTCGACCTGGGCTGTGATTACGTTATTCTTGGGCACAGTGAGCGACGGCACCTACCCAATCTCGCTGAAACAAACGAATTTATCAATTCAAAAATTAAGGCCGCAATCGCTGCTCAGCTTAAACCAATTCTATGTGTCGGTGAGCTTCTCGAGGAACGCGAGGCTGGGCAAACTACAATCGTTGTCGAGGAACAGCTATCTCTTTCCTTGGCGGACATTTCTGTGGAGCAAATGCAACTCGTTACGATAGCCTATGAGCCAGTTTGGGCAATTGGCACTGGAAAAGTTGCGACACCGGAACAGGCGGAAGAGGTTCATAGCGGAATTCGTGAGTGGTTACGAACGCGATTTAATGATCAGGTTGCCGATGCTACGCGAATTCAATATGGCGGAAGCGTGAAACCAGAAAATGCTCAGCTACTTCTGAGCCAACCAAATATCGATGGCGCGTTGGTTGGTGGGGCCGCGCTTAGTGTGGAATCTTTTGTTGGTATTATTAAAAACGCCTAAGCTTTTTTTCTTTGGCTTATAGAACAGAATGTCCCATGCCACGCTATTCTTTCTAATCGCCCATTTACAAAACGTACAATTCGTGCAAAATTAACGGGTTGTCCACTAGTCTTTTAAGCTTTTTTAATTGGATGTCGAATCGCAATGTTTGAATTTTTGCTGATCGCCGATTGGTCTGGGTTTTTCCTAGGTTTGTTGGGTGTCATTCTTTTCCTAATATCTGTTTTCCTCGTTTTCATTATTTTGATACAACGCGGAAAAGGTGGTGGTATTGCGGGTAGTCTAACTGGGACCGCTCAAAGCGCATTTGGTGCACGAGGTGGCGACATTTTGATGTGGTTGACCCTTACTCTAACCATCGTGTGGATACTATTATGTTGCGTCACTATATTCTTTTATAGCCGCGTACAGGACTCTATTGCGGAAGGGAGTTTGGACGCTGACATCCAAGCTGAAACTGATCGCACCCTGCCCGATCCTGTGCTTCCGCCAGAAACTGTGCCGAATGCAGACGGCAATAGCGATTCCTCGGATGGTCCCCAGACCCCGATTGCACCAGCAACCGAAACAAATACCGATACCACCGAAAAGCAACCAGATGAAGTCAAGGATTCCGACGAAGACACCTCAGATGCGACAAACGACGATCAACCAGATGCGGATCCAACTACGCCAAACGACCAATAATGTTTGACTTAGTGGCTAGTTTCTTAATTGCAACTCATGTTTTACCGGGGGTTGACAATTGGTTGTAATTTCCTAACACCAGACTCTTTCTTAGCGGGATGAACGCATGCTTCACAGTATGACTGGGCAAGGCACGGGGGACGCGCACGACTCCGAATATGCCGTTACCGTTGAGTTGCGTTCCGTAAATAATCGACATTTGAAATTAAATATTCGCGTGCCTGATTCTATTGCCACGTTTGAGACCCACGTTGAAGGACTGCTACGAAAGCACCTGCATCGCGGTTCCGTCTCCGCGCATGTGAGAATTGAGGCATTACATCATGTGCGAAGCGTGGAACTGGATGACGCCTTGATCCGTGAATATGTGGAACAATTAAAGGCGGTCTTGGACGCACCCGAACTTGAGCCCTCTCCTGAGTTGTTAATAAGTCTTCCAGGTGTCGTGAAACAAGTCAGTAAGGAACTCAACACCAAAGATGGTCTCGGTACCTTGATCATCGAAGCATGCACTGCTGCGACTAGCAACCTACTGGCGATGCGTCTCAGTGAGGGTGAGCGGCTTGCTGCGGACATTGAAGCCAACTTACATATTATTTCTGAAAACCTACAGGCCATTAAAAAGCAAGCACCACTAGTAATCGAGCAATTTTCCCAGCGTATAACCGATAGAATCAACGCTCGTCTAGAACAACACCAAATCACGTTAAGCGATAATGACCTAATACGCGAGATTGCTGTTTATGCGGACAAATGTGATATATCTGAAGAAGTAGTAAGGATAGCAAGTCACCTTCATCACATGCACGAACTCATAGAATCACAAGCTACGAACGGTCGAAAACTTGACTTTCTTACCCAGGAACTATTACGTGAGGTAAATACCATTGGTTCGAAAGCAAACGACGTTACAATTGCCAACCTCGTTGTGGACACAAAAGCAGCGATTGAGCGGATTAAAGAACAAGTTCAGAATATTGAATAATGACCAAAACAATACATTCCGATGGTAAACTAATAATTATTTCCGGTCCGTCCGGGGCCGGAAAATCAACAGTTGTTGATTTACTACTTAAAAACTGTAGTTTACCTTTAAAACTCAGCGTTTCCGCAACGACACGACCACCCCGTAAAGATGAAATAGACGGCCAAGCCTACCATTTCCTTGACCAAGAGGTATTTAGTCAACTTCGCGATCAGGATGCATTCCTCGAGTATAAGGACGTTTTTCGTAGTGGATATTGGTATGGTACGCTCCGTGAAACAGTAACCACTGGTCTAAACCAAGGTTTATGGGTAATCTTAGAGATTGATATCAAAGGCGCGTTTAGTGTTTTAGATTCGATCCCAGATGCAACCACTATTTTCATCCATGCCGGGAGCATAGAAGAATTAGAACGACGACTAAATAACCGTAGCACCGATTCCACTGAGTCGATTGCTCGGCGTTTACAGGTAGCACGTGACGAAATGTCATTTTCTAAAGAATATATGCACCAAATCATTAACTCGGACCCAATGCAAGCCATGTCGGATATCTGTTCCATTTTAGAGAAAATTGGAGAATAAATCTTATGCTCGAAGAACTTAAAGAAGAAGCTATTATTGAAAAAGTCGGTGGACGATTTAAATTGTCAACGTTGATCCAAAAGAGAATTGTTCAACTTAAGCAGGGTTCGCGCCCTCTAGTCGACTTACAAGCTGATAATATGATGGAATTAGTCCTACAGGAAATTTTACAGGACAAAATAACGCTAGATACGGATAATCAAGTAATGACACCGGAGGGGGAAACTGTTGTTACGGACGTTCCAAATATTAATCCCTTGGAGCTATGAATTCTGACTCGGTAAACGTCAAGGCTCGTTCCATTTGCGTTTGCGTTACCGGCGGTGTAGCAGCCTATAAAATGGCCAGTATTGTTTCCGGCTTAGCTCAACGCGGCGATAACGTCATCGTGGCTCTAACGGCCAACGCACAACGTTTCATAGGCGAGGCTTCGTTTTTTGCGCTCAGCGGCAATCCCGTTGTCACTTCAATGTTTGATAAAGAAACGGCGCCCTTTGGCGCTCATATTAGCATCGCTAAGACGTGTGAGTTATTACTAGTAGCACCCGCCACCGCGAACTTTATCGCGAAGGCAAGTCAGGGCATTAGTGATTGTATTGCTAGTACCATCTACCTAGCCTTCGGTGGTCCTACCCTTGTCGCTCCTGCAATGAATGACAAAATGTGGAATAAACCGGCAACACAGCGAAACATGGAGCGCATTTCGCAGGACGGTGCGGTCGTTATTGGCCCAGCAACAGGCTGGCTTAGCTGTCGAAGCGATGGAGTTGGTCGGCTTGAGGAATACGAAGCGCTCATGGCTGCTATTGACTTGCATTACCCTAAATAGACAACCCAGACCGCCCCGCGATTATTTGGAATCAAATGTCCAAGATACTTATTACATCAGGGCCAACTCGCCAGTACATTGATCCCGTCAGATATATTACGAATTCTTCAAGTGGTCGCATGGGAGCCTGTCTCGCCCAATCCTGTATAGCGATGGGGCATGACGTAACGATTATTACAGGACCTGTTGACGTAGTATACCCGCCCGAAGCGGACCTGATTCCGGTAATATCAACAGAGCAGATGTTACGCCAGGCAACAGAATGTTTTCCGAATTTTGATGGCGCAATCGGCGCGGCGGCGCCATGCGATTACCAACCCAAGGAGGTGGCACCTCACAAACTCGCTAAAACAGGTTCCGGCGTGCGACTCGATCTAGTTGAAACTTCAGATGTGATTGCGACCTTGGGCGGTGTAAAGCGAGATGATCAGTGGGTAATAGGTTTTGCCCTAGAGACCGACGACCATCACTTTCGAGCCATCCGCAAAGCCCAACGAAAATGTTGTGACCTGATTGTTTTGAATGATGTCGCTGCGATCGACTCAGAATACAATGAAGTTCAGTTACTGCAACCTAACGGCAGTTGCGTTTTAAGCACCAGCGGAACAAAATTTCAGGTTGCCGATGCAATAATCGCAACGATACAATCTTTACTGATTTCTCCTAATAACTAAGAGAGTGCATGCCGTGCTTTACACCAACCTAGACCCGCCTTGTGGCGCCCAACTAACGACCGTTGCGTCCCTCGCGTTTACCGAGGGCCCAGCTTGCCATGCAGATGGAAGCGTATTCTACAGTGACATATTAAATAATCGAATCATGCGTTGGTCTCCGGACGGTAACTGCGTGGTTTGGAGGGAGCCCAGCAATCGAACTAATGGTCAAACGTTTGATAAACAAGGCCGGTTGTTGCACTGTGAGGGCGCTGAGTTTGGCGCTGCAGAAGGCGGCCGCCGAATCACCCGGACAAATTTAGAGTCAGGGGAGTACGAAATAATTACTGACAATTTCGAAGGTAAACGCTATAACTCACCCAATGATATATGTGTTGACGGTAACGGAAATATATATTTCACTGATCCTTGCTACGATGATCGAAGCATCATGGAAATGGACTGTGATGCCGTCTACAGAATAGGAACAAACGGAGCTGTCACTAGAATACTTTCTCAACCGGAAATTCAACGTCCTAACGGCATCGCGGTCAATCAAGCCGCTACGGCTTTATACCTTGTGGATAGTTGCCCCGAAGTAGGAGGAAATCGCAAAATTTGGAAATTTGATTTAACCGATGCAGGGGAGGCCATCAACCAGCAAGTGTTGTGGGATTTCGGCGCTGGTCGTGGCGCCGATGGTATGCGGTTAACTACTTCAGGAAATCTTTACATCGCAGCGGGCATAACTACACCGCGTGGCAAACATGAAAATAGAGATGTGCCTACGGGAATATATGTCCTGTCGCCCCATGGTGAAATGCTGTCCAGGGTTCCAGTGCCTGAGGATGTCATAACCAATCTCGCCTTTGGCGGGGAAGATGGCCGCTTAATATTTATTACTGCTGGCAAAACGTTATATCGCACAACTGTTTCAGACGTCGGCGAAGTAGCCTACCCCACGTGGACTCTTGTCGATTAGGAACAATTCCAAATTAAACTCGTAATTCACCCCAAGATCGATCGTCAACGATTAGACCTGATTAGGGCCGTAAGCGAAAACCTCAGGATCGTCAATGCGGATTCGGCGGATAGCCTGTTACTGGCAATGCGTGACGCCGATGGATTTTACGGCAAAATAACGCCGGAGTTACTCGCGGCTTCAAGATGTTTGAAGTGGGTACAGAGTCCGACAGCTAGCTTGGAGCATTATATTTTTCCGGAATTAATAACCCACGCTTGCACTCTCACTAATATGCGCGGACTATTCTACGATGTCATCGCGGACCATGTATTAATGTACATCCTCATGTTCTGCAGGCAAATGCCTTACTACGCAAGGCAGCAGGTTCAATCCAAATGGGCTCCGCTCGGCGGCGAAGACACACGCAGTAACTTTAGTGTAGGCCCAGGTTTAGTTACCGCAATGGATTTAGCCCACACGCAACTGTCCGATATGACCGTTGGCCTAATCGGCCTAGGCAGTATAGGGTCAGAAATAGCCTCACACTGCTCCAAGCTTGGGATGCGTGTTGTTGGCATAGACCCCTATTGTCAAGTACCGCCGAAACATGTCGAGTACTTGCGCGGTGACAATCAAGTTGAAGTATTATTAGAACAAAGTGACTTTGTCATCATCGCTGCGCCCCACACACCAGAGACTGAGGGAATGTTTAGTGCTGAACGCTTCAACCAAATGAAGAACACAGCGTATTTGATAAACATTGGAAGGGGCGCCATCGTACCGCTAAAAGATCTGCGAACGGCATTGGAATCAGGTGAAATACAGGGGGCAGCTCTTGATGTGATGGAAACTGAACCTTTAGGCGTTGACGATCCGCTGTGGAAACATCCTAATGTGATAATTACGCCACATGTGGCGGCATGTTCAACGCGTGTGGCTCAACGCCACCTAGAGACGCTGTTAAACAATATTGAACGTTTTGCCAATCAAAAACCACTTCTCAACGTCGTTGACAAAAGCCGCTGGTTTTGACACTAGAGAACAATCCAAAAAGACTACTAAAAAAGGCACTTTGCCAAGATGACTGATCTCCCGATCTACAATGACCAGATTAACAAAGGGCGGTATTCTTTTATAAGTTTGGGATGCCCAAAGAATACTGTTGATAGTGAACGCATGCTCGGATTGTTGCAGCTCGATGGCTATCAACTAGTGCGCGAACCAAACGATGCAGATTTTGTCGTGGTAAATACCTGCGGATTTATCGAGGAAGCACGCACAGAGTCCTACGGCGCTATTGACGAAATGTTGCAGTTAAAAAGCGAGGGCAAGATCAAGGGTGTTATTGTGTCAGGCTGCCTCGCCGAACGACAACAAGAAGAAATGCTAATAGAACGGCCTAGTATTGACGCGCTCGTTGGAGTGTTTGGACGTGAAGAGGTTACCAAGGTGGCCGACCGCCTTATGGGTAATCACGAACAACGAACTGTGTTTCGCCCTGCCCCAATTAGGGCTTTGCCAGATACCGATCGACTTAGAATCACTCCCAAGCATTTCGCTTACCTAAAAATATCGGAGGGGTGTGACCGTTTATGCACCTTCTGCGATATACCTCGGATGCGAGGTAAACATGCGAGCAAGTCCATTGAATCGGTACTCACCGAGGCCCATCAGTTAGCTGCTGATGGCGTCAAGGAACTGAATATAGTTGCACAAGACACTACTTACTACGGAATGGATAACTACGGTGAGCCAAAGCTAGGCCAACTACTACAAGAACTCAACAAAATTGAGGGAATTGACTGGATTAGACTACTTTATTTTTACCCTATGTACATTAGCGATGAGTTGATTAATGTCATCCGCAACTCAGAACGCATTATTCCATATATTGACATGCCGCTACAGCATATTAATGACGTAATGCTCAAACGAATGGCACGCCGTGTCAACAAACAACAGACGATTGAAACCATTGAGCGCCTCCGCGAAGGTATACCCAATCTATGTTTGCGGACTACTATGCTGACAGGTTTTCCCGGTGAAACTGACGATCAATTTTCAGAATTGTTAGAATTTGTGAACGAAACTCGCTTTGATCGACTTGGTGTATTTAGTTATTCATATGAAGAAGCAACGCCTTCCGCTAATATTGACAACCACATCGATGAGGCTGTAAAAGATTCGCGACGTAAATCGTTAATGATGGCGCAGCAGAAAATCATGTACGAACGAAATGAATCATTGGTCAATACGACAATGGCCGTAATGGTCGACCGTCCTGTACCTGAGCAGCCGAATGCGTGGGTTGGACGCTCCCAAGCAGATGCCCCTGATATCGATAGCCTAGTCTTTCTTACAGGAAACGGTGAAAAACTCTTACCAGGGCAAATTGTGGAGTCCGAGATAGTTGACGCCAATGGATACGATCTAATCGGGGCGGTGCTATAAAAAAACACACAGTATTGGGTGTGCTTTCAGCGACGACGGTGTACAGTGGGGTTAGGTAACAATTCTTGTTATTACTATTGCGAGCGGTAATATGAATTCCGATAAAGATATTAGCAGCGCCACACCAGCAACCAGTCCGGTAGTGCTCAACACACCAAACCTAATTACGCTAACGCGATTTGCTCTGTCAATCGTGGTGTTTGCGCTAATGTCATACGAATATTTTTACGCGGCATTCTGGGCATTTGTTGTTGCCGCCAGCACAGATTGGATTGATGGCTACATCGCTCGTCGCACTGGTCAAGTAACACAACTCGGAAGAATATTGGATCCTTTTTGTGACAAGATAATAATTTGTGGGACCTATATCCTAGTTTCGACATACACTGCGACAAAGTTTGCGGGAAGCTGGCATCTAATCACAGGCTGGATGGCTGTGGTTGTGGTTGGGCGGGAACTACTCGTTACCGTGTTACGTGGGTACATAGAGCAACATGGCGGAGATTTCTCTGCGAACATGGCAGGAAAACTTAAGATGGTGTTCCAATGTGTTGCCGTGGGGGGGTGCTTACTAGTGTTTGCTTTACAACAATCGCAGGAGCCTTTCGCTGTTGCAATTGATTGGATTACCGGAGTTGCCGTTTGGATCGCCCTAATAAGTACGGTATACTCTGGCGTCGTCTATATTTTTGCCGCTATGAAGATGTTAAAGGAGTTTGATGAGAGCTCCCATCATTCGTAAACCAACATCTACTGGGCCAACGACTTATTGCCCGTACCGGCTTAATAGGGACATTTATGGATAGTTATACAGCGTTCTCGCTTGCCTTCGCGGGCCTAATGTACGTACTTATTCTGATTGCGCCGCCTTGGATATACTTATTTATTACGCGAATTCGACGACGTCGTCCGCTATTAATTAAATGGTCTCGACCCCAATCGAGGACGGACCTTCTAGACGTAATCTTCGTAGTGCTGGTTTATTTAATCTCGCAGGCGGTGGCAATTGTATTCGTCGCCGATTTGCGGGCAATAAGTTCCTCCGGTGTATTCAGTCCTATTCTTATCACACCACTGAATTCCGCTGTCGGCCTAAGTGTGATGGGTGGTGGGATCATTGCCTTTGCACTAGTCTACCTTAGGCGAAAGGATTTACGTAACACACAAATCCGTTTAGACAAACTTCGTAAACAAATCTTAATTGGTTTTGTAGCCACCGCGTGTGTGTTACCCGGCATCTTATTGATCAATGGCGCCGTTTCAATCTTCGTTACCAGATACAGCCATCCTGTAATTGAAGCATTTCTAAGTGAAATGTCACTCTCAGCTTTAGTTTCCACGGCGTTTTCAGTTGTCGTCGCTGCCCCGCTAGTTGAGGAGTTCGTGTTCCGAGGATTTTTGCTGTCTTTTTTGCAACGCATCTTCGATCGGAATAATAGCTTTGAAAGTCTGATCGTTTGCAATAACACTATTTTACCAACAACGCCGGCTTCACAGAGTATATCCGCTCGATACGGCGCAATTGTGATTACGTCAGTGCTTTTTGCAGGTCTTCACGTCGGTCAAGGCGCGGCGTATATTCCCCTGTTTTTTTTGGCACTAGCACTTGGTTACGTGACGCAAAAAACTGGCTCGATCTTGCCGGCGATAATTATTCATATGAGTCTCAATTCACTGAGCACGATTACGTTAGCATGGACGTATCTAAATTCATCCATCACATAAATATTTACATAACATCTCAACCCATTAAACGTAGGTGATAATCATGGCATTTGGATTTGGAATTATTGGATGTGGTATGATCGCGGATTATCATGCTAGGGCAATCCAAGATATACGAGGCGCGAAGTTAGTGGGTTGTTTTGGGCGAAGTGCTTCATCAGCTGAACCCTTCGCTGAAAACCATAATTGTGAACCCTATACGGATCTAACCACACTTCTTAATCGTCCGGACCTAGATGTTGTGACTATCTGCACCCCTAGTGGCGCTCATTTGGAACCGGCAGTCGCCGCCGCGGAGGCTGGTAAACATGTCATCGTCGAAAAACCCCTGGAAGTCAACCTAGCGCGATGCGACGCAATTATTGACGCTTGTAAAGCTAATAAGGTTCAGCTCTTTACTGTGTTTCCGTCTAGATTTCATGATTCTTCTCAACTATTAAAAGGGGCTGTTGAGAAGAAGAAATTCGGTCAACTCACGATGGGGGACGCGTATGTGAAATGGTTTCGAACGCAGGAGTATTACGACAGTGGCGCCTGGCGAGGCACTTGGCAGCTAGACGGTGGTGGTGCACTAATGAACCAAGCGATCCACACCGTTGACTTATTGTCTTGGCTTATGGGACCTGTTGTCGAGGTTACCGCGCAGGCTGCAATGTTAGCGCATAAACGAATTCAGGTTGAAGATATTGTAGTCGCGACACTGCGATTTAAGAATGGTGCATTAGGCGTTATCGAAGCGACAACCGCTGCATTTCCAGGAATGTTGAAACGCATCGAAATTCATGGGACTCAGGGGTCTGCTGTACTAGAAGAAGAAGACATTAAGGTTTGGGAGTTTTCCAAGATGACAAAATCTGACAATAATTTAGTTCAGCGCATGGCCGGACGCACCAAAACGGGTGGTGGCGCAGCCGATCCGACCGCAATTGGTCATCACGCCCACGCTAAACTATTCCGCGATGCAATACGATCTATTCAAGGAAAGGGTTCTAAATCCATCGATGGCGCTGAAGGTCGTCGTAGCGTCGAAATCATTCTAGCAATTTATAAGGCAGCCGAGTCCGGTACAACCGTCACGCTCCCGCTTGAACGCGATCCCCGCTTATCTTATCGTAAAACTGGTGTAAAAAGTTAATTCCGTGAATTGGGCTTCAGCATCACGATTGGGATTGGTTTTTCAATGCTTATGTGCGATTATCTTAAAGTGAGAGAACAGCTTTTCATGTCGTTTTGATAGCGTCTGATACCTTTCCCCATAACCACCGCTATGCATCTTTTGGTTTATATACTGGTTAGATCGCTATTCTGCTTTATGCAGGCCAGCTCTGATGCCGTGTTAGAACGCACCGCGGCATTACTCGCATGGCTATGCAACGACGTGCTTCGCATCCGTCGGGCAGTTATTATAGACAATTTGACGGCCATTTACCCAGAACTTGACACACGACAACTCACAAACTTGTCTCGGCAGATGTGGCGTAGCCTCGTACTAATGTGTTGTGAGATTGCACAGGCCCCGCGCCGTATAAACCGATATAGCTGGAGAGATTATATTCACCTCAGTAAGGTGGAGGTCCTAGTATCAACGTTACTGAAACAGCGCCCCACCATTTTACTATCTGGACATTTTGGCAATTTCGAAATTGCGGGATTTGCAGCGGGCCTATTCGGTTTTCCAAGTTTTACCATCGCTCGCCCTTTGGACAATCGATTGCTTAACAATTTCTTCAACCACTTCAGAGAAATGCACGGGCAATATATCCTTCCAAAGAAGGGCGTAGCGGATCAAGTCACTGATTTACTGCGATCGGGTGCGACGTTGACTGTCCTAGGCGATCAAGCAGATTCAATAAGCGGAATTGAACTCGCCTTTTTGGGTCGGAAGGCTACCTGCCATAAGGCAATCGCTTTGTTTGCCTTAAACTCTAACAGTAACCTTATTGTTGCCACGGCCGTCCGCAAATCTCAGTGCATGAAGTTTAACTTAGCCTGCATCGACGTGTTGGATGTAACGAACCTAGAATCGAGTAAACGTTCTATACGAGAAGTAACCCGTTGGTATAATAAGCAATTAGAACGTGAAATTCGCCGCACGCCGCACCAATACTGGTGGTTACATCGTCGATGGAAGCCAAAGAGAAAACGTCGACGACGCACCGTTAGGGAAGGTTGACTATGCATTGGGTAGATACAGTCAATGTCGAAGAATGCCCAGTCGGTATGATTATAGAGCATGTCGTCGATGGAAATGTCCTCGCAATTGCTAACGTCGCGGGCGAATTTAAAGTAACTGAGGGTATCTGCCCGCACCAGGGTGGCTCGATCGGCAAAGGAACAATGCATCACTATCAAACCTGCGTGGTACGTTGCCCATGGCATGGTTGGGAGTACGATCTAGACACCGGACAACATCAATCGATTTCATCAGTCATATTAAAGACGTATACAACCCGGGTCATCGACGGACTGTTACAGGTGGGATTTGAGCAATGATCAACATTCGGCCCTTTCTCAATACCGATCCTCCCGCCTTAGCGGAAGTCATAAATCGCTGTTGCAAAATTGAGTCAGCCGTTTCATCTTCGCTGTTAGAACATGCCGTATTCTCAAAGATATATTTTACCAACGACCGACTCTTAATTGCTACGCACGACCAGAAGATGGTTGGGTTCGTGCATCTCGGTTCGACTGATTCTGACGACCACCACAATTCGACATTGACGATTTCAAATCTACTTTTTGACAAAGGGGACCTAGAAACAGCCACGGCCTTGGTCAACGCAGCGTCAGATTTTGCCAAACAACTCGGTTTCCAAAAGTTGCGCATAGGCTCATCACCTGAAAAAGCCGAGTATTACAACGGAATATCCAGCCATTTTCTCAATGTTGGCATACCTGATTTTCAACACGTTCTACCAGTATTATATTCGATCGGATTCCACGAAATCGCGGCGTGGCTCTGTTTCGAACGAGAAGCTGACACCGCAAGATTATCCTTTCGCCGCGAACATATGCTTTATCGGCGTTCGCACGACGTGGTTCAAGTGATAGATCCGGTTTTCGATTCGAGCACAATCAATCTTGTTTTTTCACATCTCGCGAATTCCGAGTTACGCCTAATTGAGCGCGACTCTAATTCGGTGGTCGGTAAACTAGTCTATGCTAGTTTGGCTCACAGTTACCCTGGTTGGCCAAGCGGGGGCATTGATGTACTTAGCTACACACCCCAGAATGATTCCACTCCCATTGAAGTTTTTGATTATTTAATCAGTGAACTAGTGCGACAAGTTCCCGATTCCGGATTGTCACCCTTGCGTGTGCAGGTCGCGGAATCTAACGAGCCATATTGCGAATTACTATTAGCGCTTGGGTTTTGTAATCGCATACGCTCCGTACATCTCGGTTTAGATTTACACTAACGTGTAATTTACGGACACGATGTAATGCGCTAGCTTAACCGCTCGGTACAAAGAATCAACTCAGCGGTACTGTTAATCGATACCAAGCGTATTAAAATCCCAGTCTTCCGGTGCGAAAAAACAATCCCAGGCGGGTTCGATAGCGCTACCGAACGCATTGTTATTGATCGACGCAAGTGAAATTACCCCCTCCTTAATTCTCACGCAGGGAATGCCCTCAACATTCATGTATAGATCACGGTGCTTGTTAAATACGTCGGCGTAGCAATGCTGAGGTAAATATTCAAGGCCTTTGAAGTAATGATGTCCATTGCGTTCAACATGTTCAAGGCCAAGGAATGACACCAAAGCTAGATCCGCATGTAATGACACTGGCCCGATGCAACATAAATCTTCTCCTGTCATTACATATTTTGAGTCGCCTAACGAATGATTGGTTTCTTCTATTATCTGCCTATTAAACATTGACTTAAAGACACCTTTGCAAGCTTTGCTGCTAGTACCAGTGTATCCAAGATCAATCGCCTGAGAAAACGAGTTCCACTGTTCATCGGACTCGTCGATAATCACTGGTGTTTGAGATGCAAACTGTGCCAGACCAACAAGGTACATGCTGTCTAATGCATATTGCCGTGACACGGGTTGCTCAACGGCTATTATGTTGGAACAAAAGTTTTGCAACGCTGGGATCGACTTGATTTTTGAAAATAACTCGAGGAACTCTTCAAAACAGCTAAATTGTTCGTTGCCATCTAGCGTCACACCATACTCAATCCCTCGCTCCATTTCAATGCACTTTGCGATCTGAACAATTCGGTCAACGTCTTCATCCTCTCGATTCGCGATCTTAATTTTAAAAAAACGTAAGTTCGACTTCCGTATCTCAAGCTGTAAACTTACTGTTTCATCTCGGGTATCATCGTCCCAAATTTTATCCAACATTCCAACGGTATGGCGAACAAATATGCTAGCTGATCTACTATCTTGACGCCAAAGGGAAGCATTAACACTCCTTCCAGAGTCCAAACTTAAAGATATTTGACGGTCGTCACAAAGTATCCCGTTAACAACCAGGTCACCGAAGGATGCAACCTCCGCCCGGCAACACCCATCGATAACTGATCTCTCGAGCATGCTTTTGCCAAAACTGGCCAACAACTTATTTTCTGGAACCAGCCGTTGAGGCGCGCTTTCAAGCGCTAGTGTGACGTCCAACGCATTATCAAAACCACGATGACCATCAAGTAGTTGCCGAGTGTGAATTATAGTTTCACACATATCATCAATCTGACGAGAATAGGGAATATGGCTAGACTTATCAAACCACAAGGGTGGTAGACAATCTGCGGCATAACCCTGCACTATTTTCCCGTTACACTCTATTGTTGCCTGAACCAATGCTTGTGGACAAGCACTCAACACACCATTGCCATAGCGAAAGGGATGTTGTGTGAAGGAATTACGCAAACGCAAGGAGTATTCGAGAATTCGCACAACTCCCATATCGTCTCCTTGTAGGTCTGGACTAAGCGTCTCCGCGGGACTCGATAGTTTCGATCAAAATATCTAATTCCTGCTTAAGTCGAGGAACAATTTCTTCATACGAAACCTGACCGAGGGAATCTTCTCCTTTTTTTAGGTTTACGTAGGATGGTCCGCACCATAGTCCTAAGTCTGCGTCGTCAGTTTCACCCGGTCCGTTGACCCGACATCCCATTACAGCGATCGTGATAGCGTATTCCTGTGCATATTCGGTTATCGCCTTAATGTCCTGCGCTAACTGAATAAACGCTTCGTTTTCAACACGCGAACAACTGGGACAGGAAATGATGTTAAGTCTGTCAGGATTAAATCGCACAACGCTCCGAACACGCCCTTCCCTGATATCATTAAGGATTTCGAGCGCGGCTCGAATCTCCATCGGTTTCTCATCATTGGGAACCGTCAGTGAGACACGTACTGTATCGCCGATTCCCTGACTAATAAGTTGCTCGAATGCGATTCGCGTCTTAATGATGCCATCCGGCGGTAAACCCGCTTCCGTAACACCGAGGTGGAGTGGCACGTCTGGCCGATTACGGGCAAATTGTTTATTGGCGGCGACTACTTTACTTGGATCTGAATCTTTCAAGGACACGCAAAATTGGTCAAACCCTCGTTTGTCCAATTCCCTGCAATGTTCTAAGGCACTTTCAATCATAGCCCTAATTGACTCATCACCCGAAAATTGCTCAACCTTAGAAGGATCGACACTGCCACAATTTACACCCACTCGCATCGCACATTGATTGGCCCCTGCTGTGTCAGCTAAATACTGGACCTTCTCTTGCCAAGGCTTTTGACGCTCATGGTGATACAGATGCCCTGGATTATATCTCAGCTTTGCAACATGGGGAGCGACCAATTCTGCTAGCCGATAATTTTCCTGTAAATCAACAGCTATGTTGGCATCAGTGCATTTAGCGATTTCTATAATCGCAGATGCGTCTTTTTTGCTATCAGCCGCTATCCTTACGACATCAGCACCGGCATCCGTGAGCGCCTTTACTTGTTCAATTGTTTCCACGATATTAGTGGTCGCCGTCGCAGTCATACTCTGAACGGCAATCGGATGTTGCGAACCTATGGTAACATTACCGATGGTCACGCTACGTGTGGGATTTCGTTCGATCACTGGTGCAATTCCTTAAGAATTTATTTTATAATATTGTGAACTAGATCGCTTCTTACTGCAATCAAGGCTAATGCGGCGAGATCGACCACCTACTTCGCTCGTGTTAGCCGTAGTCGCATCATATCATACCCGTGGTAAAACATGAATTGCTCTTTAAATATCGTATTATTTGAACCAGAAATACCGCAAAACACTGGGAATATTGGCCGCAGTTGTGTGGCAATCGGTGCAAAGCTTTGGCTCGTTGAACCCCTTGGCTTTGAATTGACAGAAAAGCGATTACGCCGCGCAGGCTTGGATTACTGGCAACACTTGGATCTAACGATAGTTCAAGATTGGGGCCAGTTACTACAACAGCTACCTCACATCAAACCTTGGATATTCACCAAACATGCAAAACGATCATATATTGATGTCGACTATGTTAGTGGAGACACCCTGATCTTCGGTAACGAGTCATCCGGACTGCCCTCGCATATCCACCAAACTTGGGCCGAACGCTGCGTACGGGTTCCCATGTATCCTGAGGTGCGATCGCTCAATCTGGCGACGACCGCTGGAATCGCAATGTACGAGGCACAGCGGCAAATTGGGCAATCATCAAAGCAGGAGTTTTTGTAGACGTCATCAACACTACATCATTGCGAAGATAACAGTTCAATTAGTGTGTTTTCCATTTCACAGTCTAAACATTCATTTCTATACAAAAGGATTTTACCGTGCCATCTATTTCTATTCAGGATCTACAAACATTTGCGGTACGATTGCTAACCAGCGGCGGTGCTACAACGGAAGAAGCCAACGTTGTAGGGCCTAGTTTGGTGTTATCGGACTTATTTGGATATTCGTCACATGGCGTAATGCGAATACCATTTTATTTGCAAATGCTTCAAGACGGTGATATCAGGAGCGATGTAGAGCTACAAACCATTGCGGATTCTCCAGCAGGGTTGGCCACCGATGCCCAGTGGGGTTTTGGTCGGGTTCAATGTGGCCGTTTGTTAAAAGATTTAGCGATTCGTTGTTCGAAAAATGGGTCAGCCATTGGTACTATCCGCAATTGCTCTCACGTGGGGCGACTCGGCGAATACTGTGAAATTGCGGCAAACGACTATGGTCTTGTCACCATAGCTATGGTAAACACGCACGGGGCAGCGCGGCGCGTTGCGCCACCCGGCGGAATTCGGCCTCGACTGGGAACCAATCCCTTAGCAATGGGCGTACCTAATGGTGACGAAGCATTCATTCTTGACTTTAGTACTAGCGCTACAGCTGAAGGGAAAGTGCGCGTTAAACAGATTGCGGGCGAAGAAGTCCCTTCGGGCTGGCTTATTGATTCCACCGGCGAGCCCACATTAGACCCCAATACACTATATGCCGATCCACCCGGCACTATTTTACCAATGGGAGGAGACCAGGCTTATAAGGGCTTTGGTTTATCGCTAATGATTGATCTCTTCAGTGGCGCTATTAGCGGTGGGCTTTGTGCTAGAGAAACTCCCATCACCCCCAAGGGTAACTGTGTGTTTATGATGCTCATCGATCCAAATAGATTTGGTGGAAATGATATTTTTGCGCGAGAAGTGACTGATCTAGCCGCCTTTGTTCGTAGTTGTCCACGGAAGGAGGGAGTTGATAAAATACTTCTCCCGGGTGATCCGGAACGGAACATTGCGCGCGGTCGAGATAGAACAGGAATTCCCATCGACACCGCTAATTGGGGTAAACTTACATCGCTGGCCATGGACCTGTCCGTCGATGTTCCTACGGCAATATCACTGCACTAACTTGAAGTTACACGCCGCAGAGATTCCATTGTCAAACACTGGTTGTCTTAACAATTGTCCTTCGTGCTTTAAATGATAGAAATTCAACAATGAGATTACACATTTTTTTGCGCTGGTCTACGGTGGGTTCTTTGTAGATTTTTCTTTACCACTACTGGCAGCTCCGGTGGAGAACGTGCCTGTCCAGTCGCTGCGTGCCTAGGTCAAACGAATCGTAGAGGCCTTGTCGCACGTCGGCGCGCCGTTAACGCAATACCAGAACAATTCGCTTGCCCAAATTGCGGCAGGTCCCGACGAGGAATTTTCTTCCGCAGTGCAGGCATTATTTGCTGAGCAAACCCTAGCGGAGATTCATATCAATCCAGAGAGTCGAGTGAAGGTGACGCCTGGGTCTGCAAAGCACTGCTCGTACAAAACGGTTGGACCGTATTCCTCATTCGCGTTCATAACGAAGCTGGTATTACGGCATCAGTTCGGTTTGACAGTCCACAAAACGGGCCTGTTTTTATTCGTAGTCGTGGCCAGCATGCGCCAGATGCTACCCGCATAACTCCTGCGGCTGTTAAAGATCGGTGGCTGACATTACAAAGTTTTGAAAAGCAACCCCTCACTGAGAAATTAAGCGGACTGCTATTAGAATACCGTATCGTTGGAATCTATTCGCGTGATGCTGGGCAACGCGAAGCGTTGTTAACCTTTGACGCGGGTCAGGGTACGCAAGATTTAGGATTTCGCAGCTCACTACCTGTTTTATTTACAATTTCGAAGGCAGTCGAAGTTCACTTGCAGGTCCATGACGAAGATGGGTCCCCGACCGTTGCAGAGTTCGTCATAACGGATATAAAGGGGCGGGTATACCCATCTCGCTTAAAACGACTTGAACCGGATTTTTACTTTCACGACCAAATATACCGGTATGATGGTGAGAGCATCTCGTTACCCGCCGGCAATTATTTATTCCGCGTAACTCGTGGCCCAGAGTACCTTGTCCAAACACGTTTAGTAACTGTCCCCCAAGGGGAAAGTTACAAACTGGCATTTAAGCTTAAAAGATGGATTAAGCTCGCGGATCTTGGTTGGGTTTCTGGCGACCACCACATCCATGCCGCTGGGTGTTCACACTATGATTCGCCGACGCAAGGAGTAAGTCCTGCCACGATGATGCGGCATATTCTCGGGGAAGATCTACAGGTGGGGTGTGTATTGACTTGGGGCCCTTGTTGGTATTTTCAAAAAGATTTTTTTGAAGGTCGTAATCATTCGCTATCTACGCGTGACAATGTGATGCGGTATGACATTGAAGTCTCTGGATTCCCAAGCTCTCACGCAGGCCACCTATGTTTATTGCGACTCAAAGACGACGACTACCCAAATACCACAACCATTGAAGAATGGCCTAGCTGGGATCTTCCCGTATTGGCATGGGGCAAACAGCAGGGTGGCGTTGTCGGATTTTCTCATAGCGGATGGGGACTCGCTGTCGAGGAGGAAGTTCTTCCGAGTTACGAAATGCCAAAATTCGACGGAATTGGCGCTAACGAATACGTTATTGATGTCACTCACGGCGTTGTTGATTTCATTTCTGCTGTTGATACACCGATCATTTGGGAGCCTAGCGTTTGGTACCATACGCTAAATTTCGGCTTC